>ENA-UOWK01000048-UOWK01000048.1-bioreactor-metagenome-genome-assembly--contig:-NODE-48-length-174451-cov-25.009306_pt1 | contig 174451 bp, 104 predicted proteins | sample MGYA00238157_ERZ761612 | MGnify/ENA primary metagenome ERZ761612 (study PRJEB28901, sample SAMN06268035) | bioreactor metagenome | isolation source: Joint BioEnergy Institute, California, USA...
AAAAAAAAAAAAAAAAAAAAAAAAAAAAAAAAAAAAAAAAAAAAAAAAAAAACGGGAGAAAAGGGAAGGGAAAATGTACATACGATGCCTGCGAGGAAAGATGAAAAGGGAAAGTTCTCATATTCAGAGCGATTGATTCGGTCTGAGATCACCCAGCTACTGGGAATTAAGGCAGAGGTAAGACGGTCAAGTAGACTGTAGGACTTTAGGAGCTCTCCAACACCGTTTTCCCCAAAAATAAAAAACAAGTGCTGTATCTAAGAAATGACCGCGTGCAAAGAGGATGACCAAGAGATGTAAACTGTGGGACCGCTGCACCGTTCTATGCAGGATGAGTGCCAGGAACTAGAGCTTTCGAGGAGCAAAAGAGGAGCGCCATGCGTGCCACGCCAAATATACACATAGATTGGACGGCTGTACCCTGTCCACAGGTATGCAGACCGCGACTCTCCGCTCCATGTAGAGGGATTGCTTTATCATCAAGGTTTGAAGTCCGCATCCTGCGCTGGAGTCGTCTCCTCACCGCTCGAGGCAGGCTTTTTAGAGTCCCAGACACCACTGCTCCGTTTGCCGTTCTCTTCCTCCTCCATCGAGAAGACAAGGTCACCCTGCTCCTCGTCGATCTTACTCGTAGTGCCAGGTGAAGAGACAGTACGATCAGGACGGCTGCTGGGACCCGTGGAGGAGGAGGAGGATGTATGCTTGGCGGAACTGGGGTGAAGAGACAGGCTGCTGAGCTGCTGGGATATCATAGACATCGACGACTGACGCGCAGGGCTCGAGACGAGAGGACAGAGGTCACCAGAAACTGGGCGGCTGCCGATCGGGCCCAGGCTGGGGCTTGAACCAAGGTTCAAGGAAGACTCGCGCAGAGGAGACCCAACATGGCTGAGGGCGGAAGAGCCGCGGGCTTCCTCTTCCTTCTTCTGTCGCTGTTTGGCAAACAGCGCTCCGAATCTCGATGGACTGGAACCCAAGGGAGACCCGATTTTAGCCGAGCTTCCTGTCAACCCTAGACCACTGAGGTCTCTGTGACTCGAGCTCAATTCGTGCTCTGTGCGAGAGAGTCTCCTCATCCTCTCCTGGGGGGTCAGGACCTCGTCGTGCAGATTAGTCGGGAGATAGTCTTCCTCCATCGCGAAATTGCCGTCGTCCCAATCGTCCAATACCGTCGTCGGACGGGGAACGCTAGCCGAGAGCAACTTCGGTCTGGCAAATCTTGAGGAATGGAGGAATCGTGATCCAAGCGGATCGTCCGGGACTGCAGGGGGAGAAGAACCCAGGGTTGACGACGCCTTCCTCAGATCAGAGTCGTATGCAGTATCGCGTAGACTTCTGAACGCATCCGAGGCACCCCCGAACCTCTGAGCAGGGGGTGACAGTTCGAGGCCGAATCTCGACGGCATTGAAGCTGCCACGGGGCCATACCGGGCGACGTGTGATATTCCTTGGCTGTCGAATGACGCTGGGAGGGGCGCATCGAGGGCTGTGAGATGCTTGGGAGACGCGGGGTGCCGAATATCATCACCTGGCGACCCATACTTTGATCCGGTGTCAGACGCGAGTCCCGTGTCGATCGTCGGGATTACATCGTAGGGAGGTTGCTGCTGCTGCTGCTGGGGCGGCGGCGCGTGTAGAGCCGCGAACTCGTCCTGGCCCGTGAAAGGATACGCATATCGGGGATCGTGCCCATTCATTCGCTGCTGGGACAACACCGAGTTTGTAAGCGCAGAGTCCTGGTTGTGATAAGCCTGCGGATTCACCCGGCCACCCAGATTCAGATGCCCTCCACCCATCCCCAGGCCAATGTTCGGTCTATTCACCCGTCGCCCATCCGGCAAGATATGCGCCAGCGCACACTTTGCTCCAAACTTGCAGTTGCCCTAGATCCATCAGTTAGCCCGTTCGTATTTCAAATCCAGCCGGACAAGGCGGACAGAAACGGGGGGGGGGGTATCCCGGAGAGAAAGGGAATTGGGGCCCACGGGGAAATGGATGATGGCAACCTGCGGCCAGCGTACCTTTGTGAAGTATTTGCACGGAGTCGAGTCGACAGAGGCATCGGTCGAGTGCAGGAAGGGACAGGCAGGGCCGGCCTGGCACGCACCCTGACGGAAGAACTTGCAGGGGACATGCTTGGTATCTGGATGTCGACGGGGTGAAAACGATCAGCTCGGCGAACAGACCAGCGGACGAGCAGACACTTGAGAGCTCTTACTGCTTGGGTTGGGAGGCGAGCGGGCAGGCATCTCGAAGGACATGGCCCCGGAGATGTTGCGGGCGTGGCCGTTCTGGAGATGGGCGCCCGGGCCGGAGGGCACGGGGAGGGGACCACGATTCCTCATGTCGCTGGACAGGCGATTCTGCGAGCGGGCGGCGCTGGGGAGAGGGCCAGGAGGGTTCCGGGGTGCTGGCAGCGGGTGCTGGTGCTGCTGCATCGCCAGGGAGCGAGACTCGAGAGACGGCCGGTCTGGAGGGGTCCCGGCTGGGAGATTTTGACTCGGGGCGGCCTGGTGGGGGGTTGCAACGGTCGACTCGGCGGCGGAGAGAGGGCCCGCCGCGGACAGCGACAGCAGAGGGCGACGCTCGTGGTGGTCGTGCTGGCGATGGAGATCGACGAGGCTGGCGGCGGACATGATCTGTATCTCCTCCTCCTCTTCTTCTGTCTATCTCGTCTTCCTTGCCTCGTCTGGCTGGCGGCCCCGGGAGGGTGTGTCGGTCCGGGGGGTGGACGGGGCAACGGGGCAGAAGCTCCACGTCCAGGAGCGGTTTGAAGAGAGAGGAGATGGAGCAGATGGCAGATGACGGATAGAGAGATGATAGACAGAGGGAGAGGGAGAAGAGGGGGAGGACCCGGGCGAGGTTAAGACCAGCAGACCAGCACCGGCTCCTCTTCCCGGATCGCCTCCAAGAGCATGCAGACTGAAGCCTCGGGCTCTAGCGCCTGCTCAGATCTGGCAGCAGAGCTCCTGATATGGATCGCTGCGGAGATAACGCATCCCCGTGAGGGGCTCCATGGTGATGGACACGGTCTGGTGGATGGTGATGCGGATGGGATACTGCACAGCTCCAGCATCAGGCTTCTCCGTCGTGTTGTCTACCGCTGTGTCCCATCCAGGCCAGAAACGGGGCATCGATGCCAGCCATGCTGTGGCGTCTCGTCCCATCGGATGCAGTGCCATATATACCTCATCTACATACACGGTGAACACTCCTCCTTGTTCTGGAGAGACACTCCCATAACATAACAATCCTTCTGGACAGCGCCAGCTCCCCTCTCCTACGCAAGATCAACACCGCCTGCTGCTATCTGCTCTCACATCCTCATGGCTCGCGTGGTGAGGGATGCCCTGGATCCCTGTCAGGAGCTCTGGAGCTCGGTCAGGGTTCCATCGTCCCCCGCTCTTTGCGTCAATCGCGCTTCGTCTTGATACATCCTACATCCAGCGCCAGCAGGCACGCCATGCCAAGGATGCATGCGATTAGTCAAGGTGCCTGGTCGCAGGCGGTCAGTGAGATATCCCCGACGGTGCAAAGAGACGCTGTTTGCTACGCGGATCTGCAGGGATAAGACAGTGCACAGCCCAACACCCGGTGGGTCGAGACAGGGGTCCTGATGGTATCCATTACGCTGTCAGGCTTTGTGATCTTCGTTCATACATTCTCCAGGTTTTACATTCTGCCACGAGGACGACTCTTCACCTGATCCCCGCGGAGAAGCCAGGCCGCCATGGATTTGCGGAGAGGCTGGAATGGATAATGATATTGCCATCTTAGCCCCATGTGGCTCCTCCGCTCCTGTCCATCTGATCCACCTTTCACTCCCTCACTAGACAGTCAGCTTGTGAGCTTCATCATCTAGGAAACATGCACCTGTATCGACACACCTGCCCGCATCCATATCCCCCTTCCTCACTATCTTGTGACACTTTGACGATAGGGTTGCTGGCTGCAGATGGAGCTGTATATAGGAATGCCTCAGTCCCAGTCGTTTGTATCTTAGTCCTGATCGCCAACTTATCTTCCCAGGATATACTCCGTATATTCCTCAGAAAGCCCCTTCAAGCCCCAACGACTCCTATGCTCATTGTTAGCACACACGCAAAAGAACAGCGAGGGCCATCAGCTCGTACCCATAGGTCCTCTTTGGTCGTATCTTCCGGTAACACCTCGGTACACCTCTCCCAGAGGTCTCGACAGATCTTCTTCCGGACATGGACATGCTTGCGCCACTCCTTCCACTCCCTTTCGACCTGTGCCCTCTGCTCCGCGGACACGAGAGCGCCGTCGTCGTCGTTGCGTAGTTTTGCCAAACGGCCAAGGGTCTCGGCCCTTTCCGCTTCCAATCTCGAAACCTCCTGTCGCAGCTCGGAGATGGGAACTTTCGAGCACAGCATGGCCAATTCTCCCCGCAGGCTCTTCTCGCTGGCTTTATGGGCGGCAAGCTCGTCCTGCAGCTGTTTGATTCCGTCCTCAATGGCGGCAAGAGCCTCTGGCGTGGCGTCGTCGGCCGGATCCTGAAGAGCATGGTAGACAATCTGCTTGCCTGATTGCAAAACCAAAACGAGACAAAGGGTACTCAGCTCCCTCTGCAGACAACTTGGTCTTATCGCACTCCATATGAAAATGACGCGGATGCACAAATCAGAAGAAACAAAAAACTAAGGGACTAACCGGAAACTCTTCCTTCGACCTGCTTCTGCTCGTGCATTTCCTTCAAGGCTTTCGCCGCATATGCTATCCCTGTACGTCAGTGGACAAGGCTCTATGCTGATCCAGACGGAGTGCAGCTCAGCTTGGAGTTCGCCTGACATTTGGTGACCTTGTTGTGTAGGTTGGCTGAGATGTCGATGGCCTGCAATCAATTGACTCGTATTAATTACTGTACAATGGGGCCGGTCACAATCCCACAGCAGCGGAGGTTGGCTTCAGAACGAACCGAATAAGGACGACTAGATGGAACGTCATTTATTGAACGTAGATAGAGACATAGATCCTGCTGAGGAGCGGGCGTCTTACTTCTGCTTCCCTGCCCGCGGCAAAAGAGGGAGTTAGAGAACCACCTCCACCCTGGCATTGCAGTGTCAACCATCCAGACCAGCGATACACTCACGGAGATAGTCCAGTATCATCGCAGCACCTTTGTTGGCCATTGTATGTGAGTGCAGTACAACACCTCACTGGCATCACTCTTACCATCCTCGGGGGCAGTCTTGTCTGCCTTCCCTTTCTTCGGTGCCATGGTGGGATATTCAGAGAATGATCGTTTACGAAGGTCGGAGCAGATATTATTTAAGATGGAACGGAATGCTATTAAAAAGACCTTACAAGCGAAAATGACGATTGAAATCTAACAACATTGGACACCCTCGCTGTGAAGATCAAACACGGAAGGAGATTTCTAGACCGAGAATATATCACGTGCTATAACTTTACGGACGCGGTGCAAACACGGCAAGATCCAAGTCCAACTGACGAACAGCGATGACGGACATGCAAGAAAACTTTGCGAGATGTAGCAGAAAAAAATAATATAATCTGATCGGCTCGCTGCCACTCGTACTTGGTGTGCGTACTTGGTGTCTCGTAGTTGGCACACTCACCAAAAGACCACAACCAATGCAACTCATCAAGACATTTCAAGCAAGAAAACCCCAAGTCGCTGTACAGCAAATGAAATGACTAGTCGGTGGCAGAAAATTGCGTTCGGGGTATCACATGACGACCTGATAACAAGTTAACTTCTGAACAGCTAGAGACAACGGGCACCAGAAACTTACGCATTCGCTTTCTTGTTTGACAATCGGGACTCCCATTTCCTCAAAGGTCTTGGGACCCTTCCCCTGAGGTTTCGCTGGTGGTGTCTCAGGCTTCTGTGGGGGATTGTTCGCAGGAGGCCCGGAAGGCTTAGGTGTCGATGTTGCAGAACCTCTTGACGGAGGCTTGGAATCGACTCGCGGGGGATAGGGGCCAGCAGATGGAGCACCTGACGGCCGAGGAGACTGCGGTAGCCCCTGCGTCGGACCCCCTTGCTGGGAAGCAGGCGCTCTCCTGTCCGGAGGAGGCCGTCCCCTGCGATCGGGACTAGAAGGAGCAGAGTAGCCGATATCCAGTTTTGGTGCACCAGTAGGGCTGTTCATATCACCTGGCGGTGCCGCTGGAGAGTGCCTTGGAGAGTTCGGTGGCCGGTAACCTCCATGGTTTGGTGGGGGTGCACCGCCGTAGTTCGAAGGGGCCGGACGGATGTTGGGATTGATACCGAAGGCAGAAGAGCTGTAGTTCTGCTGACTAGAAGTGCGAGGTCGTGCGGGTCCATCGGGGTAAGGTGCGCCCCCCGAGCCAGGACGCTGTGCCATCGGATCATCATCTGATATCCTCATTTTTGAAGGGTCGGGCATTTCGAGGTTTTCCTGAATCGGCGCCGGAGCTTGAGAATAGATCGAAGAGTTTCGAGCGTGGGACCTGTACTGCGACTTGATGCGGGCGATAGCAACCCTCTCATGGTCTTTCCTGGATAGCGTCTTTGATCGGGATATACTCTCGATTCGGGACGTGGCATCCTTGTTGCCATTTGCAGCAGCTTTGGCGTACCAACTCTTCGCTTCCTGTAGGTCGACATCCACATAAATACCAATCTCGTAGAAATACCCCAGGGCGAACTCGGCGGTCGGAAGGCCACTTTGAGCGGCTCTCTGGGCGTATTTGAAGGCCAGTTCATCGTTCTTCTCAAATAGTCCCTCATGACCGCAGAGGAACCACTTGCTGATCGCCATCTCTGCTTCGGGCTCGCCCTGACGCGCGGCCAAATTATTGTAATGCAAGGACAAGGCGGGATTGAAGTCGCAGCCAAGCTGGCAAAGTTCATATGCAGCGCCCATCTTGACTTGGGCTTTCGCAAATCCATGGTATGCGGCTTTTTCGATGTTTATCCGGGCGGCGTTGAGATCGAGAGGGAGATACTGATCCGGAACATTCACCTGTGGCAGTTCTCGTGCAAGGAGCATCCCGTATACCTGAAACATGCTTCGTTAATACCATGAAATTGAGGAAATTGAGGATACAGGCCTGGTTACTTACATAGGCTCCCTGAGGGGCGTTCTCATCGCAAGTTTGTGCCGCCATGCGGATGTAGTCCAAACCGAGCTCATAATCTTGGCGTTGGCCATGCTGACCAAGAAGGATCATCATACCGAGCCGCTGTTACAGCAAGTTAGCGGGTGTAAAGGGGTATAATGGGGACGTCTTACGTACGTAGTATGAAGCAGAATCGCCGAGAGAGACGCCCCTTTCGTAATGCTTGATAGCCTTTTCAGGTTCGTTTGAACTCTCAAATTGCATCCCCATCCGATACTCAGCTCTGGCATACCCCTTCTCGGCAGCTCTGGCGTAGCAGCGAAACGCCTCCTTTTTATCCACTCGATAACCAAACTTTCCAAATTCGAGCCACATGCCCTTGATGAATTCAGCCCTAGGGTGGTGCTGATCCGCCAAAAAGTTTACAATATTCATCGCATCTGTCCTCAGCTGACGCTCGATCGGGGGCGTCTGCGGTCTGGGAGGCTGGACAATCGACATGCGAAGTTCGTTCTGCATCGCGACCTCCACGTAGGAAAGAGCGTCTTGAGCCCATGCAAGTTGTGCTTCCGGGTCATTGGAGGAAAGAACTGCCAATCTGGCCTTTTCCAGGTTTGCTTCCCTTTGCTCATCTGTGGGAGGTACGTTCGGCGGGGGGTTCCGCAGCACAGGAAACGGGGAAGGGTTGGGATGATCCATGGTGTCGTACGCGGCGGACTGCTCGTATGAATTGGCCCCGTTGCTGTAGATATTCTGGTGAATCCGAGGTTGGTGAGCGGCGGATCGTGAAGAAGAGTGACGGGCTTCCTGCTCGAGATGCGCAATGCTGTCCTGTATGTTCTCAGGCACTTCAGGCATCACCCTGGGACTTGGTCAGCGATACACGCCCCGCACCCAAAGGCACCTGGGGCAGGGAGATCGCATTCGAACCTTTGGGGAGACGGGGATATAACTTCTGGCATGTAATAATCGTCCGAGCCCCCTGGATAGAATGTTGCACCTAGCCGTGGCTGTCCGCCGCCAACCGGCCTACTCATGGTCAGAGCGGCACGTTCTTGGGTATGCTAGTTGCTGCTATTCGCGCAATGGGCTCTCCACGAGTGGTAAGACGGTCAGACGGTGCTCATCAGATATATATATAAAAACGCAAGCCGATACGGGATTTTTGAGAGAGTATAGCAGAGACCTGAAGGCTTTCCGAGGCTTTGGCGGAAAAGAACCCTGCGCACAGAGAAAGGAGGGGCACAAGTGTCGGAGGTTTGGGCGCTGACAAGGCGTACGGCCGGTTTGGAAAGGTATGTGGAGGGGCTTCACGACAACCGAAAGCCGTCCAGACGCCTATGGGAGAGACCCTGGACAAAGGAGAGAGGCGGCTCTCGATGAGATCGGGGACCCCCTCGCAAGGGCTGTCGGGCACTCTGGCACGAAGACGGACTGTCGCTGTGTGTTCAGACTTTATGATGGTCGCCTGAGCGTTCGCACAGGAAAAACCGATCCTGTCCGGCCTGCGCCGGTGTATCCCGTCGCTTCTGCCATGCGCTCACTAGCGATGGGGGGCCGCGCTCCAGCCACAAATAGGAGAAAAAGAGGTAACCAGAGTCTATTTGTCTTACCCCTTCCATGCAAGCAGCCCCGGAGATCTGGATGCGGCTAACGGTGCACAGCCTTTTCTGACATCTTCAGACGTCGTCAGCTATGGCAAATCTCTGCACCTCGCGCAGTCCAAAAACAGTGGGAAAAGCGCGTGGGCCATGCAGCTCGTAAGCAGAATGTTGCCAACAACCCTCAACCTGCTGCGCCCCCTCAGCTACCTCTACTATTGAGAAACCAATAATCTGGCGCCACCGGTGTCTTCCGCGCATTGACAGCTCCGCGAGCAATAATACAATAATAGAACCCGAGAAGCGCGGAGACAGGAAAAGAACCCGCGAGCCGCCATGGAACTGCGGGCGGAGGATTTCCATCACCCCTATTCTCCCTATGACATACAGCTCCAGTTCATGAGAGCCCTGTACACATGCCTTGAAGAGGGAAAGGTCGCCATCTTTGAATCGCCCACTGGTAAGCGCAGCAGGCCTGCCGTGAAGCCGGCATACATTTTCTGATCGCAGACTGTAGGTACTGTATGTGATCATCTCTATCCCTCGCGATCGCACTCAGATTCCCCTTGTTAAGGAGGAAAAATGCCCATTATACGGGGAGAAAAGGGGGCAGTAGGGGGGAGGGGCAAAGCGTTGAGTGCTCCACCACTGCTACCAAGAGTATACGAAGAGCACTAGCTCCTCTTGGACGCACCTTCTGTACACCCAACAGCTTTCTGTTGCTGCATGCTGACTCTCCTCAGGGCAAGTCCCTCAGTTTGATATGTGGATCCTTGACATGGCTTCGAGACCACAAGCGCAGAGCCTTCCTCAAGACAATCGAGGATCTTTCATGTCAGAAACTTCTACGTACTCGGCGCTTCATAATAACTAACTCTGGTCTAGGCGACGATGAACCGGAATGGATGCTGGAGTTCGCGAAGCGCGAGAAGAGTCGGGCACTTACAGAGAAAATAAAAGAGCTTGAAGCGCGGCTGGAAAAAGCCCGAGCGGAAGAAGAGAAGAAGCAAAAGGAAGATTTCTTTGAAAGGCCCAGAAAGAAGCAGGTAAGACATGGACTGTTCGGTTAGTTTAGAGGTAGAATGTGTATCGCTTATTGCGAAGAAATTTGATTTGTCTGCGGCGGAGTCAGACTCGCAAGATGAAAGTCAATTCGAACTTGAGGAATACGAGAGTGACGGAGAGGATGGAAAGAGGTTGTCGACTGTGGGGACTAGCAACATCGATGGTCTTTCTGCAAGCACTCTGGAATTGCTGGAGCGCTTTCAGGGTCAATTTTCGACGCAGAAGAGCTCCTGTGAGGGCGACGATGACGATGAGATAAAAATCTTTTATTGTTCAAGGACCCATTCTCAATTGTCGCAGTTTGCTCAGGAGCTACGTCGCGTCACACTTCCTCCAAGCTTTCCAGATGAGCTGTTGAAGCTCAATGGACCAGAACGAAAAACAGAAGGAGGAGGAGGCGCAAATCTTGAAGAAAGGGTGAAACATCTATGTCTTGGGTCTAGGAAGAATTTCTGCATCAATACGAAGGTATCTGCTCTCGGAAATGCTACGGCAATAAATGAACGCTGTTTGGAACTACAACAGCCGGGGGTTCCTGCAGAGCGGAAATGCCCCTATCTGCCGTCGAGAGAAAACGAAGCATTAGTGGCTGAATTTCGTGATCGCACTCTAGCAACAGTTAAAGACATTGAAGATATCGGAAGGGTAGGCAAGCAACTGGGCATATGTCCATACTATGCCTCTCGTTCGGTCATTAAGCATAGCGAGGTCAGCTTCCCATTTATTTTACCCCTGTTCTGTTGCTAAATCGCAGAAGATTGTCACTCTTCCATATCCGTTACTTCTTCAGAGAGCAGCTCGAGAAGCCCTCAACCTCTCCGTTAAGAATCATGTGGTCATTATCGACGAGGCGCACAACCTCATGGATGCGATTTCAAACATCCATTCAGTCACAGTTACTCTTGGTCAGCTACGGACTGCACTCTCTCAGTTGCTGCTGTATGCGCGGAAGTATAAAAATCGCCTGACAGGAAAGAATCGGGTCTATGTCACCCAGGTTATCAGGCTCGTCAGTTCCATTGCGGATCATCTCCAATCGATATCCGAAACTAGCAAGTCATCTGAAGGTTCTGTGCTGCCTTCAGACCTTATGGCGGGAAAAGGAGTTGACCAAATCAATCCGCATAAGCTATCTCGATACTTGCAAGAAAGTAAACTAGCGAGGAAGGTTGATGGATTTGTCGAGCACTCTCAGCGAGAAAAAGGTACCCAATCCAATGAGAGAACTACAGTTCCGGTCTTGTTCCATGTCCAGAGTTTCCTCCTACCGTTGATGAATCCATCCGCGGAAGGAAGAATGTTCTTTGTAAAGACGGAGGGAGACGTGCAACTTAAGTACATGCTGCTTGACCCGACAAATCATTTTCGGGAGATAGTCGAAGACGCCAGGGCAGTTATTTTGGCTGGAGGGACGATGTCTCCTGTAAGTGAGCGACTGCAATATTATTTTTTCTTATTCTGGCGGGTCGTCGTTGACGGACTCGACAGATGTCCGATTACGCGGACTATCTGTTTTCCTACGTGCCGCCTAGCCGCTTCGACACATTTAGCTACGGCCACGTCATTCCGCCGGAGCATCTAACGGCACGATCTCTTGTTCGGGGTATCCTTGACTCCGAATTTGACTTTACTTACGAGACGCGTAACTCCGAAGCAATGGTAGGTTATATTCCTTTAATCACATGATGAACATGTGCGACAAGTACTCATTCTCACATTTTATCTTCCAGATCATCGATCTTGGGCGAACGATCGCCGCGCTCTGTCAGGTCATACCTGACGGAGTTGTGGCTTTCTTCCCCAGCTATGACTATCTGAGTCAAGTTCTGAGCAAGTGGAAGAAGTCTGTTGTAGGCGACAAAGGTATGACTGTTTTTGCACTCATCGAGAAAAGTAAACCTGTCTTCTATGAGTCTCAAGATAAGTCCACAAAAGCGGAGGAACTCCTTCAGGAGTACTCGACTGCAATTGAGTCCGGTTCGGGGGCTCTTCTCCTGTCTGTCGTTGGCGGAAAGCTGTCGGAAGGCATAAATTTCTCCGACAAGTTGGGAAGAGGAGTGCTTATGGTCGGCCTGCCCTTCCCCAACATACGTAGCGCGGAATGGCAGGCGAAGATCCAATATGTTGAACAGAGGGCTTACGAGCAGAGCACTGGTTCGGAGGAGAACAGGAGAGCTAGGTCGAAGGCGGCAGGGAGGGACTTTTATGAGAACGCTTGCATGAGGGCAGTGAACCAATGCATTGGGAGAGCGATCAGACATCGCAATGACTATGCTGCCATTGTCATGATGGATAAGAGATATGATACAGCCCGTATACAGGGTAAACTACCCGCGTGGATCAGGCAGAGCCTTGTCACTGACGGTGCTATGCGGTCAGCGGGGAGGACTGTAAATGACCTTGCGAACTTCTTTCGAAGACGAGCGAACTAGATAATATATAGGTATCATAAATTTGAAATGGCGCTTGTCATCCAGGCATAAATAAGATCAAAGCATGCATGACGGGTTGAGCAGCTGAATGTTTCGTCTGTGTGGCTTAGACGTACAGTACAGTAGGTAGCAGCAGTCATGACCTCCGGCCTAGTGGGCGGAGTTAGTTTCCCTTTTGATGTTCCCCGGATATCTGAACGGAGCCCGAGCACGTGACTTTTCTGCGGCTGCCCTCGCCAAGGAAAATCAGGGTTTGGCCCTACCCCGAGCAAGCGAATGGTTAGCGCACTAGCCCAGCCCCGAGAATTCAACATCTGAGCCAGCAGCACACCACGACCGCATAACCATCGCCAAATTTTCAGACCGGTCTTGTCGAGCACAGCACCGTCGACAAGATGCCTACCCGCTTCAGCAAGACCAGAAAACTGTGAGTCAAAATTACTTTTCGCCCCTTTGGCACCCGGTCGCAACTCGATTTTTTCCCGCGGCGCGCGGGAGGGGAAGACATCGCCATCTTAAATTGTTCCCCGAACGACGCTTTTCTTTTCCTCCTTCGTGAAGGTCCTGGGTAATTGCTGACTGTTACTTCTCGCTCCCACCAGCCGCGGTCATGTCTCCGCCGGTTACGGTCGCGTTGGCAAGCACCGTAAGCACCCCGGTGGTCGTGGTATGGCCGGTGGTCAGCACCACCACCGAACCAACCTCGACAAGTTCCACCCCGGTTACTTCGGTAAGGTCGGAATGAGGTACTTCCACAAGACCAACCAGCAGTTCTGGAAGCCGACCATCAACCTCGACAAGGTACGTTCTCTGGGGGAATCAATTCCGGGGGGAGGGTTCATTGAGGAGGAGGATTTGTACGCATTGCCGGTCCTGGGGTCGGAACGGGGGGAAAACGGGAACAATTGAGGACAGAACTATATATGATCTAAGCGATTGGTGGACAATTGGGGCTGATTTGAACTCTTCGATGTAGCTCTGGTCTCTCATCCCCGCCGAGACGCGCGAGGCCTACCTGAGCGGACAGAAGACCGACACTGCGCCCGTCATCGACCTGCTCCCTCTCGGATACTCCAAGGTCCTGGGCAAGGGCCGCCTCCCTAACATCCCCATCGTTGTGCGCGCGAGATACTTCAGCCGCGACGCCGAGCGGAAGATCAAGGAGGCTGGTGGTGTCGTTGAGCTGGTGGCGTAAGCGGGAGTCATGATGAATGGGATGTCTTGTGGGGAAATGCTGTGACTTTGGGTCTTTGTGCGGAAGGGTCTGTTTTTTCTCGAAGAGAGAATACAGAACAGATTCAAGAAAACAATAAGAGCGCGGATCGGGGTTCGATTCGGATGCTTTTTGAGGGTTTTTGTGTGTGCAACGAGCATAGCATAGCCTCCGGACGTCTTACGATCTTGTTATTTACTCAAAAATACCATAAGGAGGATTTCTTCATTTTTTTTCTCTCCCCATTTTATATCCTTTTTACTCCCGTCAGAGTTCTTGCTACGCCAGGTGGGAGTTACAGGTGCCTCACGCTTTGTCAGAAGTATGAAGCTATACTTCACTTACCTCTTGATAAGTCAGTTTGACTGGGGAATTTCAGTGCCCTTGTCTACGCAACACAACCTGGGGAGCATCCTTTTGATCAAAAACAGGTTACCTGCAAACTGGAAATTGAATAGGTATTTTGATTCTATTGTCATTCGGTACATATGCCTACAAGCAGATCTGCGGTAATGTATAAACAGGATAGCTCAACGCCTAGTTGACATAAGGTCTGTACAGTTGATAAAGGCATGCGGAGGTTTCCTATTTGATTGCCGCAGCGTGATCAGAGCAGAATCATGTCACCTACATCTTTGATTCACGTACAGAGCCAACTTTCCACGGGCCGTCGTCGCTGGCAGACAAAGTCTCAGCGATGAATCTGATGGCCTCTTCAACCATCCGAGCGGTGACCTCATGGCCCGCATTTTCGAAGATGATATCTTCAATGGAGACGCCTCCATCAGCGAACCATCCGCCGGGAGCGATAGCCTTCTTCAGCCATGTCAGGATCGCCTCGCCCCGATGGTACGGCACCAGTTTGTCAGCTCCTCCGGAGAGGTTGAGGATCTTCTTCCCTGCCAGGCAGCGGGTCAGGAGTGGCCGCAGAATCTGCTTCTCCTTTTCCGACGGTTCAGGCAGGGGACCGTTCCGCAGGGGCTCGTCTTTGGAACTGATGTCCGTGTGACTCAGGAGGAGACTGGCAAGGTCGTATTTCCGCACCGTTTCGAGGAGAGAATGCGGGAATGCTTCTGAACCCAGGAACTGGGAACCCGGCGGATTGCTCTCGGTCCAGGACGGCAGCTTCGACAGCCGTGCGCGATCCGCCATCAGGTTCACGTAGTCCGGGCAGCCAATGATGACGACCCCGGCGCTTATCCGAGGCTCGTGGAGTAGACAGCTCCATGTCGCGTGCCCTCCCAGGGAGACGCCAAGGGCGAGATGGGTCGAGATCCTGCGCTCAGACCCAGGGAATACGTAGGACGGTAGATAGTCGATCAACAGAGACACGTCTCGCGCGGTACCCTCTGCACGGGAATTAGCTGGTGAAGGAAAAAGGCCTACTTCTGCAACCAAACTACAGTAGTATGCAAGGAAGCCAGAAAATGTATACTTAAATAAACAAGACGATGGTCAAAAGAAAGAGGCACGACAGCAACGGCTAACCGGGAGGTTCCACTCACGGAAAATGGAGAACATGTCCTGCGCGTGCCGTGGGTTCCCCTGCTTCCACGCCTCGTTGGCAAGAGGATCGACGAGTCTCGTGCCATGATTGCGCTGGTCAAACGAGACGGCGATCAGGCCCTTGACCTGCTGGCCGGGGCCAGCACGGCCCTCGCGGATCCGGGTGTTCCAATCTGCGATGACCGCGTGGGCGATGGGAGCCATCCGTTCCTGGGTCGCCAGCCTGGGATGCAGCAGCCAGAGGCAGGCGACCTCCGAGACATGCGAGGGGAGCTCATCCAGCCCGAAGACGGTGGTGAGGATCCCCGCAATGGGATAGGTCTTGGTGGAGACGGGCGGCGGGGTGGATGCGAAGGTCTTCTCCATGGGGTCCAGAGGGTTTGCCATGGCCTTGTGGCTCCTTCACTTTCGATGGACACCGCGCAGATGGTCGAGATGATCGCGACGGATGAAGTTCGAACCGGGGATCCTGGCGGCGGGGCGTCCCGCGGCTCTCGGAGAGCGTGCCGACGCCCGGAGCGGAGGCGCGGCGCGGGCCCGGGCCGGTCACGTGCCGCATGACGTGCTGAGATAAGCGGCCTCCGGGTGAGACAGGGCTGCTCTCGTGCGTCGTCTCCATCAACCGGCTCCATCCCCCCTCAGCTCTGCCAGATCATCACACCACGTAGCAGGCGTTGAGAGCGCGCTGCTCCGTGCAGAAGGCCGTTCTGATCCAGACTACTCATCGTCGACGTCTCCAGACTCCTGCGCCCCGTGGAGTCGCGGGTGTGGCGCACCAGCTGCGCGCCCGCCGGCCGAGGCGCGCCAAGCTGCCCGGGCGCCGTTAGCTCGTGCCCCGTCCGCCAGTCTCCGTCCGCCGACCTCGACGGGGTCCCGACTCCACCAGCTCCGACAGCAACCTCTCTGGGGCTTGTCTCGACGTTCCCCTGATACCAGTCGTGCACCCGGAACCCTCCACGATGGCTGCCCTCTGAGCACGCCTGGGCTCCTGGCACGGTACAGCTGGCGTTGGCATGTGCTGTACGTAATGCGGTCTCAAACGGCGTCGTAATTGTCTTCTTTGCTGACTAGTATTCCCGCAAAGGCTCCTGCGTCCCTTGTCACCATGACCGATAACGAGGTCGGTTCGTCTTCAGCTAGGGATCTGAAGAGTCCCTCCCTGCCGCCCGCTCAGAAGCATCCAATGCCGTCACACGACTCGAACGGTCCAACACTCTCCTCGCCATTGCCCTCCCCCACTCGAGCTAGACATCCGTCTACACGTCAATCGGAAGAAAGGACAGACCCTTCGAGTGGCCGAGATGCATCGGAACGGTTGCAGACGATGCGGACCGCTGGCCTCGGCTTGGACTCGCCCATACGGGAAGAAGGGCAAGTCGCCCACGAAGCACAGCGGAATCAGTCTCGAGACATGATCGATGGCAGCTCCGGTCAGCAGCCCCTGTCACCGGGGATGAGACGAGCATCGAATGGGTCAATTGAGGCCCCTCAGCAGGCCGCCGGCGCCGGCCACCATCCACGGCCGTCCATCCCGGAAACCCCGATGTCCCCTGGGCGCCGTAGTGTACAGTTCGCCCGCAATGCTTCTGATAATGAGGCTCAGCAACAGCCGCGGTCGACAGCTTCCTCTATTGGCGGCGATGATGGCGACCCTGCCTCGAAAGATCGCATACACTCGATTTTTACGAAGCTGAAAGCGTTTGCAGCTTCGCCGTCGTTCCCCTCGCATTCTCGCTCCGCCAGCGGCGCGACGATTGGTGGGGCTTCGAGTGATCAAAGACACATGGCAGAGGCTGCTACTCCAGCCTCCGAGAGGGGAGAGTTCCGCTTCCCAAGCACCTTAGAAGAGGAGGGGAGTGAGGCCGATGCGGATGCAGAGGAGAGTGCTGGCGAACAACGCGTCCGCCTGCGGAGGAAGAAGAGAAAATCTCGACGGCCCCAGGAGAGTGATTCAGCCCCGCAAACAGCACCGACGACTCCAAAAGCGAACGCGCGGCCGCCGATTTATTCTTCGAATTCGTTTACCCCCGACGGTTATCGTCCCAGCTTCTTCCCACGGAGAGCACTCACGGCTGAGTTTTGTCAACGTCGTGAGGGTGTTTCCGAGGATGAGGGCCGAGACAGGCTAAGCAGAGATGCAACCTGGCGACGACGAAGTACCTGGCTGGCCAGCGCTCGTGGGTTGACCTACGGCGCACGACAGGAACAAAGTCAAGAGGACAAACGACTCAGCAGCTTCAGAAGACTGACGGGACTTGCTGGCCCCTCGGAGACTGCAGACGGCGCTGGACCATCATCATGGAGGCGCCATCGAGCTGACCGTGCAAGCCTTAGCGTCCAGAAATGGCGGCAACTCAAGGCTGGCCTCAGGATGATCGGCCAGCGGCGGAAGGCAGAGACCTCAGTCGATCAGGTGAAATCTGCCGAACTATTAGCTGAACTGACGTCTGGGATTCCAGCAGCTCTAATCTTAGCAAGCATGTTTCAGCGGGATGAGCACGGTAGCAGGCGCATTCCTATACTCCTGGAGCAGCTGAAAGTGAAGATTACGGATAGCCGTTTCGACTCCCATTCTGGTGATCGCCATCTGGTTTTCAGGATCGAGCTTGAGTATGGGAGCGGTATGACACGCATGAAGTGGGTCATCCACCGGACGTTGAAGGACTTCGCGAACCTTCATCTGAAGTACAAGCTGCACATCGGGACTCAGAAGTACATCCAAATGAAGAGCCAAGACGCCGGACAGAGCCTCCCGCGGTTTCCCAGAAGCGCGTTTCCCTATCTCAGGGGCGTCCGAGGCTTGGAGGAGAGCGACGCAGAAGATGACGAGGATGACGGCGGTTACGAGACCGGAGCAGAGGCCACCAGTGGTGGCGAAAGAGGGGGGAAGAAGAAGAAGCGGTCATCTGTCCCTCCCTCTCGAAGGCAGTCTAGTGCAACCAACGCCCAGGAAGGGGACTCTGTCGCCGGACCGTCTGGCACAACGGAAGGGGTGCCTGGCTCCGCTGCAGTCGAGCCGGCTAAGAAGGAGTCGTACCCTGAGCGTCAACGGAAGAAGCTAGAGGCCTATCTGCAGAAGATGATCAGGTTCCTGATCTTTCGACCGGACAGCAACCGTCTATGCAAGTTTCTGGAGCTGTCGGCTCTGGGCGTTCGTCTGGCTGCTGAAGGAAGCTATCATGGTAAAGAAGGTTATCTGATCATCCAGTCGGCGAAAGGCCTTGATTTCCGAAGGGCCCTCAACCCGTCGCTTATCAAAAAGAGACACTCCCCAAAGTGGTTCTTAGTTAGACACAGTTATGTTGTCTGCGTGGATTCCCCGGAAGAAATGCACATCTACGACGTCTTCCTGGTGGACCCTTACTTCAAAATACAAGCTCAGAAGGTCCGACTGAGAGATCAAAAGGCGAAGGATCTTGCCAAGTCTGCCAAAGAGTCGGCGGCGCATCCACAGCATCACACTTTGAAGCTTGAGAATTCCGAGCGGAAACTGAGACTGTTGGCAAGGACCGAACGTCAGCTCCACCAGTTTGAGGATTCCATCCGCTTCATGGTCGAGAATACGCCGTGGTCGAAGCCGAATCGATTCGATAGCTTCGCTCCTGTTCGACACAACTGTTTCGCGCAATGGCTTGTGGATGGTCGTGATTACATGTGGGTTGTGTCCCGAGCGATAAACCAGGCGAAAGACGTTATCTATATCCATGACTGGTGGCTAAGTCCAGAGCTTTATATGCGACGGCCACCTTGCATCAGTCAGAAATGGAGACTGGATCGGCTGCTACAAAGGAAGGCTCGCGAAGGTGTAAAGATCTTCGTTATCATGTATCGGAACATCAATTCCGCTATTCCCATTGATTCAGAATACTCCAAGTTCTCTTTGCTCGACCTCCACCAGAACATTTTCGTGCAAAGATCCCCCAACCAGTTCAGGCAGAACACATTTTTCTGGGCGCATCACGAGAAGATATGCATCGTTGACCACACCGTTGCCTTCGTTGGAGGCATTGATCTGTGTTTCGGGAGATGGGATACTCCACAGCATCCCCTCACAGACGATAAACCGACCGGATTCGAATCACCTGATATGCCCAAAGATGCGGATCACTGCCAGCTATGGCCAGGAAAGGACTACTCCAATCCGCGAGTACAAGACTTTTACGATCTCGACAAACCGTATGAAGAAATGTACGACCGTTCTGTTATACCCAGAATGCCTTGGCACGACGTATCTATGCAAGTTGTCGGTCAACCAGCTCGTGATCTCACGCGACACTTCGTTCAGAGATGGAACTATATCTTACGTCAGCGGAAGCCGACTCGACCAACTCCGTTCCTATTGCCCCCTCCTGACTTTGATCCTGCCGATCTGGAGGCTCTAGGTCTGGATGGTACCTGTGAGATTCAAATATTGCGGTCCAGCAGCATGTGGTCTACCGGAACGCCTGACGTTACTGAACACAGTATTATGAACGCTTATGTCAAGTTGATTGAGGAGTCAGAACATTTCGTCTACATCGAGAATCAATTTTTTATAAGTACCTGCGTGATTGACGGGAAAAAGATAGAGAACCTAATCGGGGATGCCCTGGTTGAACGTATCATTCGAGCAGCCAAGAACGGGGAAAGCTGGCGTGCCATCATCATGATTCCCCTGATGCCGGGTTTCCAGAACACCGTTGACAGTGAAGGCGGAACTAGCGTTCGGTTGATCATGCAATGCCAGTACCGAAGTATCTGCCGTGGGGAGACGTCTATATTCGGACGCCTCCGCGCTCATGGTATCGAACCAGAAGATTACATTCAGTTTTTCAGCCTGAGATCCTGGGGTAAGATAGGACCACACAAGCATCTGGTCACGGAACAGCTTTACATCCACGCCAAGTGTATGATTGTCGACGACAGAGCCGCGATTATCGGCTCTGCAAACATCAACGAGCGTTCTCTGCTAGGATCGAGAGACTCGGAATGTGCCGCAATTGTGCGTGACACTGATATGCTTTGGTCAACTATGAACGGCCGGCCGTATCTCGTTGGGCGGTTCCCACACACTCTCCGAATGCGCTTGATGAGAGAACATCTCGGCATCGATGTCGATGAGTTAATGGAGCACGACATGGAAACCGAAGCTGAGCTGCGGAAGCTCCAGGAGTATGAAGAAGGGGCTAGATCCCCCGGAAATGCAGACGAAGGTACCGATTCCGAATCTTTGATGCTGGAGAAACAGGAGGAAGAAAGAGAGATGATCGAGCGGAGACATCGCATGCAAGACGAATTTATTGCCCGGTCAGAAGAGATGCACAGCTTCAATCATGATGTTGACTGGGAACAGGAAAATAACCCTAACCTCAAATCCAACAGAAAGTTGACAGCGGATGCTAGGGTTACACGAAACATGGAACACAGGAAAGATGTGGACGGGGAAGGCACTGATCAGATGAATTCGTTTAGTCAGGCGGGACTAGGTAATGGGCGTGATTCTGAATTCGTGAATGGCAACATGGAAGTGCTTGTCTCATCCATTGCCTCGGAAGGGAAGGGAACAGTGGATCAGCCAAAGAAGTTACAGAGACAGCCACTTGCCGAAGGCGACGATGCAAAAGGCGTTCTCTCTCCTATCCCCAATGGAGCTGGGTCGCACACAAATTCGGAGGAGCCCCCGACTTCCCAGCTTCCAGCTCTCCCACAGACGAATGACACCGCTATTGGCGGACCCGCCTTGCCTTCCAAAGACACTCATGGGACCTCCCAATGTTCGCATCCTCTGGCTGCTAGCTTGAGACGTCCTTTCGTTGACAAGGACTGTATGCGAGATCCAATAGATGACGCATTTTACCTGGACATTTGGCAGACTGTCGCTGAGAATAATACCAAGATTTTCCGGACCGTGTTCCGCTGTATGCCTGACAGCGAAGTTAAATCCTGGAAGGAGTATAAAGAATATGCTGCATATGGAGAACGGTTTGCAGATATGCAAGCCCAGCAGGCCGCGGCCGCTCAGGGTCTTTCTCAATCTCAATCAAAGACTCAGACCGGTCCGCCTGGTGCTACCTCGGGCAAGGTGGAAGGAGTAGGAGAGGACCTCAAACCTGTCGGGAGTGCAAAGACAAATGGATCGTCATCAGAGGAGAAAATTCGAAACTGGGCGACGGAGGCGAACAGAGCTCAGATTGAGCGACAACAGCAGGAGCTGGCCAAACAAGAGACGCAATCAACCCAAGACGAGAAAGCGGCCCTAAAGGGGTCAGATACGCAGCTATCAAGCACCCCGCAAAGCGGGCAGACGGATGACAATGGCATGGCGATCGAGGAGTCTGAAAAGCCGCGATCGGGCCCACAGGCAGTTGGGTACTCGGATGCTGTCAACACGAATAACAATAATAATAATAATGCATCTACCCAGCCGCGAAAGCGGAGGCGGAGAGCGACAACGCTCGGTTCCAAGAAGGAGTTCCACGCATCTGACGACATCATCGAGCTACGTCAAGCCGAAGAGCTTCTGAACCTGGTACAAGGCCACCTGGTTCTCTGGCCCTACGAATGGTACGCTTCCATAAAAGATCTGATAGTGGTAGCACTAGCGCTGACTGAGAAACCCGTAGGCTGGAAAAAGAGGAACAAGGTGGAAACTGGTTATACACCCTCGACCAGATATCCCCAATCGAGATATAGTGAGTTTTCCCGAACCTTGCTGGTATGAAAAAAAAAAAAACAACATGCTGACAATGTCTAGCAATTGATACGTCTTATCGTTCTTTCTTTTTTTTGGTTGTACCTGTAAAGGAAACACTTTGACCGTTAGTCATTGCTAGCCGCGTTCCCATCCCTAGCTTTTCTTGACTTGTCGGTCCAGCGCTTCTTATTCCATCATTATTAGATTCTCCTTGGCTGTTCTACACCTAGATGTGGGGGCGATCTCATTGTCCTTGTTTGGCTACAGTTGTGCTCTCCGGTGGGCTGTGTTGGCGTTCTGGTTGGGTTTCTAGTAACCTGTACAGTACATTTGCTTGTTGTCCCGATAAGTAGATAATAATCATAGCTCTTCGATTCTGTGTCGGTAAGCAGGCAGGCATAGGCTCGTGAGTGTCTTCTATGGTTATGATGTACACATGTGAATACCTCTTGAGGCTAGGCGGCTTTATGTGATTGTATGCATGAATCAGGCGACGCTCGAGTTCAAATTTGATATCTATTTTTCGCTTTGCTCGCCGGTAGGGTTCTGATATGCCAACCGTCGCAGAATAATAATAATGGTCGCACAACACCACAAAAGAACTCGGATCAGAGCTGATAAAAGCATACTCAGACCCTTGATCCGCCAAGCTTTCAGACAAGCGTTCAATGCGCTCGTCCAACAGATATCACAATCATCTCTTGAAGTTTACAGAGGCCCGACTTGCTGAGTTGTCCTGGTAAGCTCTCCAAGGGCATTATTATGTGCCATGAGATTTTGTCGTTTGCCGCGGTGCCCTCACCACAACGGTTGATCCTCTGATAGGTAGCATAAATTGACGTTTTCCTGGCAGGACAACGGACGACGATTGAGCCAGCAGGACTCTGACTTGATAGAGGATATGCCAGGTCTTCTCTTAAGCACATAGCACTCGGCACTCGAGCCTCGTGCCGCGACTGAGGCGGCGTGCTGATGGCGCTCCCCTATTCCCCCACTTGGCATGCTTATAGTTCCCCTTGCTGTGGCGGGATGCGCGGCGCAACGCCCAACGGTCTCCGCTGGAGCGTGCGGGCCATCCATGACGGCAGACTCAGGCTCCACCGGTGTCGAGGCGTGCATGGATCATGGCCCTGACGAGACGATGAGTTGCAGCATGTATGCAAGCCGGGAAGAAGCCAAGGATCCGTGGCAGGGGGCTATCGGCCACACGATCTTCAGCCGAGGGTCTGCCACGCGCATCGCTGGGGCCCAGAGGCTTCTCTAGCAGGCTGGCATCTGATTGCCATGTTCGCCCGGTGGAAGGCGAGTGGGAGTGGGAACAAGACGGGGACTCTGGGGGGTGTGCGATGTGGAGGGAGCCTCAGGCCGGCGCGAGAAAGGGGAAGAGGATACGGAGACCGCCAGGAACAACACACTCTGAAATCGTCCACGCTCCGCTTCAGGGGCGTCGTCGTCCTGCGCGTCGACCTCCGCCGTTCCTTGTCCAGTGTCTTTTTGCCACCTTTCACAGCGTCGTTTCTGCAGCCAGCGCGTGCTGTGCTGTTCCCGCCCTACTCTCGTTCCCCGCCAGCGTGGTCCGGCGCCCATCCCTTGCGTCGCCGCGTCGCGCGTCTCTTTCCTACATTATTCCACACTCGTTTCTGGTGTTGTTAACAGCGTCATTCCCTTATTTTTTTTTTTCTCTCTCCCTTGATAAGCGCGGCGTATAATTGTCATTCCTTTTTGGAGCGGTCTGCCTCGCGCGTGGATCCACCCAGCAGCGGACACGCGATGGCGGCGGAAAAGATCTCGATCACCATATGCGGGGACGGTGGATGTGGTACGCGCGAACCGATCTGATTATATCATTATCCAGCATGAGGCATCTGCTGCTGCGGCGAATGGCACTTCGCCCGCGCAACTTGATAATGTTCTATCCGGATAAGCTGACCAGGGTCTGATGCCCATGCAGGTAAATCATCCATCACCCTGCGGTTGGTCCGCAGTCAATGGATACACGAGTAAGCTTATTCCGTCTTGATCTTTTTTTTAGAGGCTTTGAACAGAGTCGCGATCGTACTGACATTCGGAATTGCCCAGATATGATCCTACAATAGGTGCACTCCCTCCCGTTATTCATATACTTCTCAATCCCCAAGCTCAGTTTCAGCGATTTCGATACCTCCACTTGCAAAGCATACTGGCTGACCTCTTTCTTCACGGCATACAGAAGATTCGTACTCCGTCACGCGCACGGTCGATGGCATCCCATACTTCCTTTCCATCACCGACACCGCGGGACAGGAGGAATACCGCGGTCTCTGGGCGGCATCTAACATGAAATCGGACGCCTTCCTCCTCGTTTACGACATCACAAATGCAGACAGTCTAAATGCTCTGGACTATTTTATGGAGATGATCGACATCGAGGCGGAACAGCGGTTAGAGGACAACGAACGTCTGCGGAGAGAATTGGGCCCGGCCGCGGAGGGCGTCGAGGTCGGGATGCCGCCACCCGTGAAGATCATCGCAGGGAATAAGTGCGACCTGAAGGACGCCAGGGTTATATCGGCGAGGGAAGGACTAGAGTATGCGCGGAAACATGGATGCGGGTTCATGGAGACTAGCGCAAGGGAAATGGTCAATATCGAGGAGACATTTGCTTGTATGTTACCCTTTGGCCTATTGAGATTCTTCCTCTCTCTTCCATGCGAGGGACGTACTGTGCTTCTCATGATAGCGAGAGTAGAGAACGATTTCCTCACTTGGTCTTATCGTCTAACTATTCTGCAGTGCTTGTCAGACGTGTCGTTGAAGCCCGTAGACTACATTACCAGCAACAGCAGCCGCAACAATCCAATCCTTCCGACCAGAAGGTAACCTCGATTGCACGAACACCGGCCCTTCCTGCACCGGAGGCCAACGGTGACGGACACAACGGTGTTCGACGACGGCGTGACCGCCTGCTACGTGTGTTTAAGCGGGCCGGTAAGAAAAAGACTTCTGAAGACGAGGAAACCGAAGGAGAGGAGCATATGAAGGAAAAGTCAAAGAAAGAAAAAGATCGAGACAAACGCTGGTGGAGGAGGAAAACGCTCTGCTGGTGACGTCCCTGGGAGGGTGGTGTACCCTCCCGTTATCTGTTGTACATCTCTGCTTCCCGCGCATTTTCAGATATTACTCCTCGGCTTACGGCCTTTCTGCTTGTCTTTTCTTTTTCTTGGTTGCGCTGCGCTCTGGTGGTTTGGGATACCCCATGTTTCTTTGTGTAGCTCTTTGCGGTTCTCGTCTTCTGTTTTCTCCCTGGTTGATTCCCTCTATCGCATTTACCGCGGTTGATGTTCTTGATGCAAGTCAGTATGACGGTGGCCACCTCCTTTTTTTCCCCTTTGCTCCTTGATACCTCTTTCTAAGTACGCCAAAAATCCTGAGTGTGCACCTTTTATGTGTGCGTACACTCATGTCGTCGCTGAAACTGTTTCTTTTCTTTTCCTTGTTACATACCCCCTCGTTTTACTCTTTCCTTTTTTTTTCTTCATGAATTTGCGGCACGAGTACATTCTGCCGCTGTCATCATCAACTCCCCCCCCCCCCCCCCCGCTGAGACGAGAGACTTGGGACTTGGCTCCTTCTTTTTCCCTTGCTCCTCGTGATACCAACATCGTTAAACGTCTTAGCCTCTTGGACCCCCCACACAGTTGCAGTTTAGCTGGTAACAACGGACAGTCATCGGAGATAGAAAGAAAGAGGATGGAGGATAGGTAGAGTTAGTTGGCCATATACATGCATACATACCTAGCCGGTTACCTAGCTAGGGAGTTCTTGGTATCTTGGATAGATATGTACAGTTTGATTCACAGTGCTAGATAGATAGGCATGGCTTGCTTACCTTGCCATGCCTTGCCTGTCACAATACGGAATCCATGGATAGGCTCCTTGCGCTTGGATTAACAACAGGCGTGTGCGGTTCCTTTTATTCTTCTTCTCTGTACTGTACACATTGTACTGTATGTACATATCGCGCGTTATCCATTGATTATTAGATGGGCCCGTGTTAGATAGATAGACACATTCTTGTCCGTATAATGATGATCCTATTCTTTTTTGTTTCTTTCCTCAGTTCTCATAAGCCGGGGGCTATCAAGGTCAACAGTTTTTACTGAACCAGCTTCTTTGTTGAACAACAATTACTTCTTTATGAAACACCGTACTGCCCGATCCCTTTCCGCCTCCACGTCCGGGTCTGAGCGCCTAATGCAACCGGCTTGCAAGTGTAGATAGACATCATCGACCATATATATACTATGCTGAGGGAGGGAGTGAGTGAGTGAGTGAGTATCCCATGGTTCTCGTTCCCAGCTTTCTTTCCTGTGCCAACGGTGCGGTACCTCCTGTATCTACTGTGAGTGCATATAGCATGGAACTCGGCCATTCAATTTAATGCAATGCAATTCAATTCAATTCAAAGCAATTATTACTCACGGGCGGACTGCTTGCTACATAGCAAGGAGGAAGGAGGTGGGTGGTACACTCCGATTCATCGACAGACATATAGATGTATATGGATGGATGGAGAGATAGATAGATAGATAGATAGATAGATAGATATGGTTTGTTCCAACCATTGGAGTTATTGGGATTGGGATTGGGTAGATTATATACCGTAGGTATCTATTATTTTTTTTATAGCATGTTCGTTAGACAGGGAGCATGAATGGCCGTGATGGGGGAGGATCTGCGATGAATACAGACAGATAGATAGACAATATCGCCAACCAACTTGTACTGTACTTGTACTGTATACACTGTATATAGATCTCGTTGTGTGTTGCTGTCATGCAGCTGGCTGCATTCTCCAGCCCAGCCCTACTTGATGATGTCTCTGTCTGGGTTACCTACTACTACTACCTAGCTGCTTTATTTTTATTTTGATTTAATAATCCAAGTTGCCAGGTCATTCATGGGGGGGGGGGGGTAAGAGAGAGAGAGAGGAAATTCCACTTGAGGACCTTTCAAACTTCCGCCCCAGTGTCCAGCTCTCATCCTGCTGCTGCTGCCTTTTAATAAGAGATCGATCAATCATCACTTGGGCAGGCAGGCTAGCAGGCCGGTTGAATTGAAACACTGTGTGGCAGGTAGTGTACGTACATGTACATGTAAGCAGCCATACCCAGCCAGCTACAGGGTCCAATAGAATGTTCCCCAAGTTCTTTTGCAGGTAGAGGAGATGGGATCCGACTGGCAGATATTATTGCCCGCGGAACCCTTTTTTAGAAAGAGGGAAAACAAGAAGGCGTATTGACTTTGACTCGCACAAGATGTGGAGAGATGATGATCCAGTATGTAGCCATCAGAGTCCGCAAGTCAATCCATCAATCAAGACAGATGTAACGGAACAGAGCAGGGCATATCAGTCAGAGTTCAGGCTGTGTATGTCTGTCTCAGCTTGGTCTCCCACTCACGCTCTCACTCGAGTAAAACACCTGATGAGGGATAGAAGATCTCGTTCACTTCGGCGTTTTAGCAGTATCTGTCGACGATCAGATTGCCAATCGAAGGAAGTAAGTCTCGAATCTGCTGTCGACTATCGCCTGTTGGAAAGGCAGAGCAGAAATCATTCTGCTCTTTCCTTGGCATGAGAATGGACTTGGAACCAAGCTTATATTTATGTATTTATATGTACGCATATGGACCCATCTTCTGCGGATCACGCAAATGCAACAGACCAGATCGCAAATGGAATCCATTCTTCTCAACGATATCGGGTTCCAGCACGCGAATATTCTTCGATTTTTAACACCACAGTCGACGAGGGATCTGACCCGGAGGACGAAGACGACCAGAGTTGACTAAACAGGTACTGTACCTGGGGGTTGCCTTTCTGTTTTGATGACCAAAATATCTTTAATGAATTAAGTGACGGCTCTCAGATCAGTGGCTCGCCTTGTATACACAAACAATCTCTCTTTGAGATCTGCAAAAGCGTCTGGAATGGAGATGTTTAGTTCGTTAGGACAGGAATATGTCCCTCAAACAAAAAATCATCAATCACCACCCTTCTCAACTGTATAGTCAATGCGGGTAGTATACAAAAGGATGTAAGTACGGAATTTCGGGATACCACCGCAGACTAGAGATGTAAGGAACACACATCATCTTGATGTACTGCAGTCAAGAAAGCTCGGCCTGCTAGAGAACTCAGGCTGCAACACGCTCTTCAGAGATAGGCAGACACTGTCCTCTGTAAGCATCCAACAGTAGACTAAAAAAGAAAAAAAGAAAAAAAGAAAAAAAAGGAAAAAAAAGGAAAAAAAAGAAAACGAATGGTCTAGAATTTGAACTCGTTAGCCTGCTGAACAGGAGAAATGTAAGCGCAAATAGATCGTTTCCCCGAAGTCAGCAAGACGCATTATATATATACGCAAATTGATGTACGTATTATGGCTTTCATCGAGGCTAGTCCATCTCATGTAATCACCCAGACAAAGTCAGAAAGGTTGGAAAGGTGGCTCGGTTGAGAGAAAGCCCGAATCTGGAATCCAAGTCAAAATCCAAACGCAGAGAAAGCGAAAGCTGAGGGCAAAGTGCAATAAGGACCTCAGTGGAATGTATAGTGAGCAAAACTACATGTGAAGGATAGATCGAAGCCCCGAAGGAGAGCCCACATGTCCAGCCACAGATAAAACCACAATGGGCCCGAATGTGGCACTAAAATGTTTATTATGCGAAAGAGACGATAGCACATCACATAAGAAAAAGTAGATCAGCCGTTCTCTTGAGAAATTCCTCCAGATGGAGGCAGCGGCTGGGCTTAGGACGGATCAGACGCGTCGGGCGCTAAAGCAGCATGGCGTCCTTGGGGACGGTCAGGTCCTGCCAAGAGTCCTGTGAATTCAGGAGTGGTAATTGCTGTTCTATAGAACATCTCATTCCAGTATAAGCACCATGATCAGTGGCCAGACGAGGCGTTGGAGATCTTGCTGCGATCGAACCTGGTGCTTCCGCTTACAGAGCCGGCGGGCTGCTTATATCAGCAGCGTGGGAGTCATCACATCATGTAAGCCGCGCTAGACCCGATCCGCGAAGCTGAGCTGGGGTCGTCTCGTCTGTGGATCGACGATGGAAAAGAATCCCTGACGGCGACTGCGAACCTATACACAGTACTTGAGAAGCTCTACCTAGAGACGTGGGTCTGCCAAGGAAGATGGTCGCGCAGCTGTACGCTGTATGATGCGTCTCTTATTTGTTATCTACTCACCTCTCGGGTTTCCATGGCCAAGCCTGGCTTCTGATCCACCATTGCCATTGATAGCCTCGTGGGGATAAAGATGGCGCCAATCCCCGCACCCCAAGGTGTCTGCCGGGCCATAAATCGCCTGTTGATCGGACGTCGTCCATCAGCGGCCGTATCACAACGTTCTCGGCCGCTGTTGGCAAGGATGCGATACTGGCGACACAGAACCGGCAGCCTAAGCGCACCATCGACCGCGAGGAATGTGAGGTGACGCTATCGCGACATCCTCCATGTCGAGCAACAGGCAGTGTAGTGCAGCGTAAGCGAACAGAGAGGCTTGACGGCATTATCCAATGAAGCAACCGGAGCGTCTATAACAATTTGTCCATGCAAAATCACGCCGCAAATTCATTCAATCCTGCACAGACCCTTGTGCGTAATGGAGCGCCAATATCTTCATACATATTGATTTTCGCTTTTCATTGCTCATGGCTCTCCAGCAGGTCGCACAGGAGACTGGAAATGACCGTTTCTGGGGCACGGGCGAGTCTAGAACGAGCAAGGTATGCGACAGAGGGCATCGATCTCGGCGATCGACCATGGTCGAGGACCGCATCCTGAAGATGCGATCGATGAGGAAGTGGCGCAAGAGTGAAGTCAAAAAGGGCATCTGCGAAGATGGCAGAGTTCTGGGGTGCCTTCGAGGCACGCGGTCTCTGTTGATTTGATCTCCAGTGCCGGCGAGTAATGTCCGAGGGGAAAATATCCCGTGGCAGGCCCTGTCATGACAGGTCCCTTTGTCATCCTCGTGTTAACGTCATTGACAGTCATGTCGAGCAGAGCTGGGGACGACGTCGCGCGCCATTATTGGACGGTCCCTCAACTCTGAAAGCGTCGAAGCAAATCGCAGAAAGCTAACAGCTGGGCTAGAAAGCATCCCTGCTGCTGGCATGCTGGCAGAGATCATACTGGCGCAAAGCTTCAGGGCCCGATTACCCAGGACTGCGAGTTGACCATGAACGGGCTGAACAAGTATGTACAGTCTGTACAGTACAGGCAACGGGCTGAAGGGGCCGATAACGTGTCACGAACCAGGACGGCTGTTGCCCGTACCGAGTAGCTGGACTGGGAACCTCCATGGCCGGCAGCCTTGCCGAGTGTGCATAAGCCGGCTCTTGTGCCGGGTTAATGCCTCTTGTGCAGCGTCCGTCCTGTACGGGCGTGACGAAAGATTACCCTGTCTGTACTGCCACGAACGGCGTCTGTACCTGTTTCCGGCCTGATTGGCTGGAAATGGCAGACGTCCTGAACACTAGATGCTAACCCTCAAGGGCGGCGAGGGATCACCGTGGGAGAAGGGCCCCGTTATGCTTCCTCGGTCCCTGGCACTGGGGACGGCCCCAGGAACCAGCATACTCTGTCTGTGCCTGCCCTCAGATCGATTTGACACATCCCGACCTCATTCGATGTGCTCCAAACAATGAAGGGGTCTCCTGGGTACTCAACAGGTCGGGTCGAGACCTCTCTCCAGGTATCGTCTCATGTCAGACGTCTGGCCGCAAGCAGCAGGGTCTCAGACTTCTCTGGTCTCCTTGTCCAGGCGTCCCGCCTGCTCAGCACGAGGATCATTGTCTATTATTCATCGACTCGGATGGATTACCAACACCGAGTCAGAGCCCGACGCCGCTTAGTCAGGGCGGATCGCGTACGTACGGTACGGTCATGACGGGGCGTGACGGCCGCCGAGCGCTATTTCCGTGCTCCGTCGCTTCTCCGAGGCCCCGAGACCAGCCTCATAGCGCGACGTGCGGCGGACCAAAACGACGCATCGTCCGTGTCCCGCTCGTCGAGAGCGTCGACGCCGGAGGCATTTCCAAGCTGGCAGGGGTTCCACAATGCCCTCCAGTCATTCTGTCCCTGTGATCAAGAGGCGATGCAGAAGCGGATCTGGGACCGTTTCTGATGTGTGGCTTTCGTCAATGATACTAAAGCAACCAGCCCCCCCTCCCTCCTGCCGCCTACCTTGGAAGCATCTTAACCTTGACTCCAGCCCTGCAGCGCATACATACGTTTGCGACCTGGGGTTCTGTGACTGCAGATCTGCCGTCTGGGATCCATCTTGTCATTACATCTTCGCTGATGCCATTAATACCATCTGAGCTTAGCACTGCTGCTACGCCGTTCTTATATCATTGACACCACCGCGCAGTTGCTCTTGTCCATCACGGGTCCGTGTGTGGTTGCTTTTTCTACTAAACAGCTTCGTCGTCTTAAATCCTGATCCTTGTATACCTGCTGAATTCATACACCCGCCTGTCAGCCATAACCCGTTCCGTGATCTTCTCTTAACCCTCCTTCATATACAATGACCGCGCGCCAGTCTACTCCTCCGTCAGATAACTCCTCCCACTCCGACACCAATGTCCGGAAGAGGGTGTGCAAGGCGTGTGATCGGTGCAGACTGAAGAAGTCAAAGGTAGGACGCTGGTGGACCGTGTAAGAATTGAAGCATTGTGCGCTGACAAAGATCAGTGCGACGGTGCCAACCCTTGTGGGCGATGTCGAACAGACAATGCAATATGCGTATTCGGTGAAAGGAAAAAGGCCCACGACAAGGTGTACCCGAAGGGGTGAGTTTTCCGTCTAGCCTGGTAGCTCCGAAAAGCTTAAATCACTGACTCTGCCCTCCGATGAAGATACGTTGAAATGCTCGAGCAGCAGCAGGCGTGGCTGGTTACTGGCCTTCAGGAACTATATCGGCTGGCAAAAGATAGCGAGCGCTGGCCGGGAGAGCCATTGAAGTGCGAAGCGAACGGCCATCCGCTGACACACGACGTGCTCAGCCGCCTGGGAGCATTGGACCAGAGCAAGGGTGAGCGCTTCGAGGAGAATACAGAGGTGATGCAGCAGGAACTCTGGAAACGGAACGCTGGCTACATGCAACGTCAAAAATCTTCCGACGGCAGCTCCGAGAGCGCGCAATCGCCGGTTGCACAATCTAGGTTCTCCGACGGCTTTTCCCGGCATCAGCTACCACCAACACCCCCGAGTTACAGCCCTTCTTCGCGAACGCAGCCACTATCAGCAAAGACAGAGCCGCAGATACCTCAGAGCAGTACAGCGTATTCGGCACCGATGTCAATGCAGCAGGGTGTGGTGGACCCGATCGCGCTCCAGGGGCCGCAGCAGTGGCCATCAAGCGGCTTCGGTCCCTTTGATGAGATGGACCTGATGGGCTCTACCGACTACACGAGCCTGTCGTTTGATGACCCGCAGGTGAACTCGCCCATGTTCAACCGCCAGATACCTCTGAATTGCATGCCGTCGGGGTCATTTATGGACACCAAGGGCGACTACGACGAGTTCAACCAGTTCTTGAATTCGAACCCGACGGAGATCACTTCGATCTAGGATCCGTCCCCACCCTCCTTTTTTTGTTTTTCTTAACGCGCCGTACGATGTGATGCATGTATACTATACATGTTTTTGAGTTCCGTTGCCTTTCGCTCGACGCGAGCCAGTCTGACCTAATATCGACTGTCCGATTTGTTTTTCATTTCCTATGTACAGTGGACCGTTTGGGGGGTTAGTGGACTTTTTCATTTCACTTGGTGTCAATGTCATGGTACGATTCTTGGTGTTTGGCGTTTGGAACGCAAAGAAGGCTACGGCCTCAGCGGGGATAGGCTTGGGCGGCTGGGCAGGCCCTACATCGGAGTTTCATCATTTGCTCAACCTCCGATTGTGCTGCTTGACTATGCATGTGTGTCTCATGTTTCTGTGCTAGTGCACCTGTGCTCACGGCTTTTGGGTTTCTCGATCATGCGCAGCATTGTCATCGCCATCATAATAGAAAGGAATTCATGTCTGCAAATTGAAGCTCTCCTGTCTGTCAACGTCATCTATCACCTATGTAGACTCACAGCAGGGGAAGTGTGACTGCGGTTCGCGGCCAGGACAGTCGATGACTAACGACGTGGGATAAAACGGGAAGAAAAAGAGTCCGCCACTCCTTAACTCCGTCGCGCAGATGCATCTTGCATCGATGATGCAACTACTAGCGAGAGGGTTGCCGTTTTGGCGACGTCCCCACCCGCCCGAGGCCGGCGCCGCGGATCGCCCGCCGAGCGTTTCTCCGTCCGGTCCCCCTGGTTTCGTCCGAGTCCCGGCGCCCATCCGTGCCAGCCCTGTCGCGGTTTCCTCGGCCCTCTGCTGTCCCCTTCGCGGCGTAGACCCGTTTCCGTCGTTTGCAGCTGTAGAACTTTGAAAGGATGCTTCCCACTGTAACCATCATCACTACTACTATCTTCGGAGGCTTCTTTCAGTTGTGGCTACAGTATAGTACAACTGTTCGAACACAGATCAACCTGGCAGCTACTCTTCTCTGACTCTTACTACGTCAGTCCGAAGTCATACCACTGCTTAGCAACCTGTGTATGTCCAGACGTACTGTGCCTACGGCATCAACATGGGAGCACAGACACACGAAGTGGAAACAGGCTTTCTTCAGGCTTCAGCCCAAACCTGCTAAACTTAGCGGTCTAGAGGACAAAAAATAGTAAGAGCCCGAATTTTGAAAACACACCCCATTTATTAATATTAAATATTCACCGCTCGCAACACTGAGTATGTACAACCACAATCACTCCGCGAAGCTTCCAAGTCATAGGATTTAGGAAACAAAAGAAAAGCCAAAAGATTAAAAAATAAATGAAAAAAAAAGGCAAATAGAACCCCAATTGCGACATATTTCCGAAAGAAGTGGTTCTTTTTTTGCACCTGCAACAGCACTCCTACTGAATGGCTGGAAAAGGCAGAATACGCCGGTCCCCTCCCCGACAGTCAGTCTGCACTCTCTTCACTTTTTTTTTGCAGGCAACCAGTAAAAAGTTGGCCAGGCTTTTCGTCTCCTCCCGCGCGGTTGTCAGAGATCAGTCTGCTACGCGAAGACGGTCTGGATGCTTCGATCCATTTTTCTTACAACCCACACACACAACTGTTGAACTGATCTTTTGGCATCTCCACCAAGTCAATAATAATCCACTGTTGACTATGATGATTTTATGGTTACGATAGCTATTATTGCTATTTGCGCCTGCTTGCTTTTTGCCTCGGTACTACTGTGCCGAATCGACTCGATCTGTTTATTATATATTACTAATCGAGCGGCGTGCGATGAGCCTACGTTTAAAAAAAGGTAACAAGTTGGATTACCAATAATCTGTCCGCCTCGGAGAAATTTCAACCCAAACGACCAAATCGGCACCGTACCAACCAACCAACCAATCCTTGGCCGTCGTCTTATCCTCTTCTCCATCGTATCTAATCATAATCGGCATATGATTCTGGATCTGATCTGGGATTAGGGATCTGTCATACGACACATGGCATGGCAGGACATAGCGTGGTACGAGCCATGCGTCTCTCTTGCCTAGACTAGAGTAGAATAGAGTCCACGGAGATGGTAGTAGTAGTCAGGTAGGCAAGAGAGAGAGAGCAAAAAACTTGATCCAAGTAGATACATCATGAATAATGCTGTACGACATGTTCTGCCATTCATGTCCATGCTTTGTCCATTGAGTCATTCCTCCCGTATATTATCGTTTGATTTCTCATTTTTTTTTAAAAAAAAAGCAATGACCATTGTTTGCAACAGTTACTAAGGCATGAGAGTTGAATTGTGAGAGGCATGCCAAGAGGTGTTGATGTCGTCGCTTGCCGGTTTCGCTCTCCCGCACCCCTGGCCCTGGTGCACGTTACTAACCGGTTCTGGGCATCTGGCGCAGGGACTCAAAGACCTAAGTAGGCATCTGTTGGGCAGCTAGTAGTACTCTACTAGGGACTGCTAAATTGAGTCTGTATTCTGTAACTGATTTGGGATTCTTGATAGACCCGCTAATTGTCGTTAGCATGGCTGAATTAGGCAGGTTAGGGTTTGTACAGTACAGTAGTCTGTTTGAACTTTGCTAGTTTGTGGGTTAGACGAACTTTAAAGACCACCTTTTTTCTTGTCTGGTTCTGTAGTTATATGAAAAATGCCTCATTATTGAACTGCACAGTGCGATGCATAGGTGCCCTGGTATATATAGCACCTTTCAGCAACATTAATGATATGGGTGTGTTTGAAATGGATGATTCTTTTCCCCTTCTTCTTTTCACATGTGGCTGAGTGCGCGATGAATTTTCAATATATCCGAGAGCCACAAGAAGGAAAACAGAAAGGGTCCGCATTATTCTCGGAGTTGGCACTTGGCACTACAGGGTATTATTGCTGTACAGAGCAGTTATCGCCAGCCTTATCATTGGTCAGAAAATCCCGATGAGTCATCGAGAAAAGAAAACGAACGCCTAATAATATATTATATGGGTTGTATGGGCTGGGTTGGTCAAAGCCTGAAAGGTATCACAGCCCAGCCCGGTCAGCCGTCGCCGCCAAACTGTGCCTGACGACTCGATCAGATACGTGTAGATCGATTTATGGCCCTGCTGTGTACTGCTACTAGTAGAGATGTCTTGCAGGTGGAGTTTTGCTCCAACAGGCAGGAAGTTTTTTTTGTTCGTTGCGAGAACGTACATGTACAGTACACTGTACGGCGGACATTAGCGTCAGATACGCGGTAACTCCGTACAGGTCACAGGAGTTACCGAAATACAGGCAAGTGCACCGGTATTGGGGTCGATCTCCGTTCCCATCACGTGTTTTCGCGACTCGGCTTTCGGGGAAAAAGGCGCGCGGACCTCCGACGACGCCGGACACTGTGACACCGGCTCGGAGGTTAAGGTAGGGCGTCGCCGTGTCGGTAGCTCCGTGCGTTCTCCAATAACATTCCAACTCTCAACGAAGGTCGCTTCCAAGCCTTGCTGCATACGGCTATGCGTACGAGTCGGTTGCTCTTTTTTTGCGTATATGATGGCTGAATCTGGATCATATACCCCACCGTGGGGGTCATGGCTATGCAGCTTGCGCCAGGCATCTCAGTTTTGGAGAGCTGAACGCGAGGCGCAGGAACCATGAGCTGCGATGATAAGTACGGTACGGAGTATTTAGGCGTTCTATGTCTGATCGAGTGGCTGGCTACCTCGCAGATGAATGGAATGGAAGATCCGTGCTGCTGCAGCCTTGGCTGTGCCTCCTTTCTGCTCCAGTTGTGACATCTTCCATTATCCTTTTCTGTAGGCTTCAGAGGATGGCAGTGCATGCTGCCATCGTTCTAAACAACCATTGATTGATGGGACCCATTACATGTATCGTGCATGCTGCAAGCGAGGTAAGCGAGTCGCAGACAATCTCCATTAAAGGGGACGTATTATCATAGATGCCTAATAATACATGATTCTAGGTATTAGCTCCTTCATGTAGCTATTCCTGGGTTTGGCAAAAGGCCTCCCGGCCTTCTAGAAGGGAGAGCTGAAGCGATAGCTGAAGGGTCCTTCCTGGCCAAGGTACAAGTGCGAATGATTCATAACTACTGAGCCTGGGCCTAAAGATAGGAGATAACTGGTGTAAATTGTACTCGAAACCCGTCAGCTGACTCATGTCGGACAGATATATCGTTCGAGTCTGCTCATTATTTGCGGCTGTAGTAATCGACATCTAGTTCTCGATGTCCTGTGGAGCGGCCAGGCCGCGGTCCTGGGATTACTGATCTCTAACGCCCGACAGACGGATAACAGAATACGAGCCAACTGGTGTCCAGTATCAACAAAGGAATATCAGAGAGATATCACTACCATGGTAGCTTTTTTATTCAGAATTGACCTAGGCACCAACAGGATGGAAGTTTCGATTCGACCGATGCTCAGCTGAAATATCTTTGGCACTTAAGAATTAAGCAGTGCTTTGTTCAGCGGTCAAGTCGACTGATATACAGGAAGATGCGCTCGCAGTTCCGGACACTTGGGGCTGGTTGTCAGAATCGTAGGATGCCCGATGCTGAGCGCCTCTTCGTCATTGTGATCCTGGATTTTACAGAGTAGCGAATCCTGAAGGACAAGAGGCAGCCAGAATATTGGAAATTTGTGGCGCATCACTTTAATACGCTTGGGAGATGAGGTACTGCCTCAAAACAACAGCTGAGTGCTATACTTACAGCGAGTCTGTGTCCCCGACACAAGTTTGCTCATTTCCGCAGACGCTGTTTTTAAGTGGAAAGTGAGCTATTTAAGGCGTCTTTGTAGTAGCATCACTTACTGCTCCCTACCGCACGCCTCTGAGGCCTGAACAACAGGGCGAGTAATGAGGACCAGACTAATCCGGTACTCGGGTGGAATCAAGACAATGGGCAGAATTATATTAGACTCGACAAAAATCTCAGGTCGAAGATGCCGGATAATGGCCATCAACAGTCAGATGCCCTCACCAGATGAGGCATTGTGTATGCCCCAGGCAGAAATTCGTTCACCAATCACGGCGCAGAGACCCCGCGGGTTTGATCTCTGATCTCCGATGACGACGTTCCTTTTTAGCCTAATAATAGGGCAGCACGCCGGTGCGGACGCAGTTAATGTGGATCGATATATCGTGATTTAGCCGTGAGAACAAAATAGAAGAAGCAGCTGGGCTGCCTTTAAAAAAATAATTTCATAACTTTCCCCTTTTGCTTTGCTACGCCAAATTGTATCCGTGCAATTACGGTTCGTATATGATCTCAAGATTGCGGGGTTGTGTTTTTGGCTGAGACGTCATTGCTTGTCATTTGCTCACCAGTCTTCGGATTTCCCCCCTTGCTCTACCTCTGCTGTCTACCAGTATTACTGTTCTACTGGACTAGTGAATCTGTTGATAAAACGGTGCACGATGTCTGCTTCTAATGAAAACGGCTTTTCGTTTCTTCCCCTCGGAGGCCATCATCAAGGAATTCCGCGTGGGCGGTATTAACATTGTGCAAGGCTTCCACACCCTGCACCAGTATATCAAGTACAACACCCCGCATTACGGCGCAACCATCGGTCGCGTTGCGAACCGGATCCAGGATGCCGTCATCAAGGACCTTAACGGGCGGACATACACTTTGGCGAAGAACAACGGACCCAATTCGCTACATGGCGGCGAGCAGGGATGGGACAAGAAATTCTTCGAGGGGCCGATAACCGTGAACAGAAATGGAAAGGAGGCAGTACTTTTTAAGTATTTGAGCAACGACGGTGAAGAGGGGTACCCGGGAACTGTGGAGTTGAGGGTGTGGTATACGACCAGCAAGGAGGACGTCGACTCTGCCATTCCGAGGATAGTCCTCGATATCGAGTACGAGGTCGAATTTATGGGAGACGAATGCCAGGAGACGGTCGTCAACGTGACGAACCACAGGTCAGCCAGCGTACCTTGGCCGTTTAATTCGTGTCCTGTTCCCATTCGAGGATGCTGACCATGCTCGACGCAGCTACTTCAACATCTCAGGCGGCCCGACGATCGAAGGCACCAAGGCACAGCTGTTCACCAACAAGTACCTGCCCATTGACTCCAACGGAATCCCCGTTGGCAAGGTGGAGCAGTTCACGCTGACCGATGTGACGAAGCCATTTATCATGCATCCGACGGAACCTGATATCGACGACTGTTTCGTGATGGATGAGGACCCGTCCAAGGTTCCTCTGGACACACGCTCCCGGCCGCTGAGACTCCTGGCGCAGTTCACCCACCCGTCCAGCGGACTGCACTTCGAGGTGCACAGCACGGAGCCCGCGTTCAGTTCTACACGGGCAGGTATATCAACGTGCCCGAGGTGGACGGGATTCCCGCCCGCGGGCCCGGCTCGGGGTTCTGCGTCGAGCCGAGCCGCTTCATCAACGCCCCCAACCAGCCCGAGTGGAAGCACATGACGCTGCTGAAGAGGGGCCAGATCTACGGATCCAGGATCCAGTATCGTGCATGGAAGGAACCTTGGAATGAGTGAAGCCGGCGATGAGGAGGAAAGGCAGCGGCAACGTGTGCGTCCGGCGCGGGATCAAGAACTTGGACAGTCTCCGTCTTGGCAGTGCATAAAGTTGGCTCTATGATAGTTATGTTTGTACGCCGGCACTGACTCGTCTCCGACCGAGATCAGCGAAGTCACGTACGGAGTTTTATACTGTGTAATAATAAATTACGGCCACGTGCCTTGTCTTGTCGCTCAACGAGACCAACTGCTCCGTCCGTAGAAGATTCCAGCTGCGAAATATTTTTCCATGCTCCTTTGACCGTGCAGGACCACATCGACGAATCAACAGGCAGGGCTGTCATCGTATTCGACGTATTCGTCTCATCCCCTGTCTAGAAACTTGTAAAGTAATTATCTATTATTTACTCTCCGCAAAAGCCCCACAATCGGAACAATTTAGAAATTAGAAGCGACATGGCACAAGCCTTCCCTAGTCCCAGGTCCCTACTCCGTAGGTGATTGTAAAACTGTTGCGCAACGGCTTATAGGAGCGGGAAAGGACAGAAGTAACGTTCGGACACATGGCATTATTATTTTCACCACTGATACACCATGAAGTAAGAGTTCTGACCCTCCTGAAAATAGCAACGACGGTTGCTGAAATACCCTCATGACTCATACCCAGTACACAGGACATACCAATTACTAGTCCTTAGTTATGTACGGAGTTCTGCACACGTCTCTCTATCATCACAACAACGATTTGATACTCGAATTGACAATCTTTGAATCATGATGCATTGCGAGCAGAATACAAACAAAAATGGCAAGACTGGAACTTGAACAAGTATCTCAGTCGGAAACAGGGCTTAAACCTCCATTATGATTCTCCATCCTCCGCGGAAACTCCGTCCGTCTGGGGAGGTCCGCGGAGAAAGCCTCCAGGTCGTCTACCTGTGTCCGTCCATAGCTGCATCGCTGCCGCTGCTGCTCTCATGACTACTGCTACTAACTTCGTTTTTTATCCGTCCCGTGTCATGCCATGCTAGACCCATGCCGCCCATGCACAGTGTCAGTACGTACAGGACGATGCGGTGAACATAGCCTATATGAGAAAACCCCTCACTCAACACAGGCCCCCCTTTACCCCCGCACTTATGGATGTACCCTTAACCCCGAGCCCGACTCTGCCCTTGCCCTAATACGTACATATATCCGCCCCAATCAGTAATGCGTCTTTATTTGTCTGTCGGTCGGTCGGTCGGTCGGTCGGCCTGAACGGAGCTTGCTCATTCCGTCCCGTTGTATGTAGGGTCTATTCTGTTTTGGTCTGTTTGGTTTGTATGAGGATAATAATGAACTGAGGTATATACTGATTATGCATACATACATTAGATTGTCCTGTTTAAGTAACTGCATATACGCACTATAATTGCCATGTAAGCAAAATGAATTGAGAATTGCTCTAGGTTAAGAAACATCTAGTGAGATCAGGCGACAACACCCAGCCAGCTTGCTGCTTGGGAGCTCTACCTGTAGGAAGCTGTTGGCCTAATTATACTATGATCATAGAAGTTCTTTCGACACAGCAAGATAATCAGGATAGATATGTAGATTCATCGGAAGGGACAGTTCATATAGGCGGAGATTGCACTAGGTTGGCATTCTGAATGTCGGTGTTCACATGTTGAGCTATCATTATTAGTACCAAACAGACGTGGAGAGTACCTGTCTAATATCTGAAGGGGGTTGCTAACATGGAGTAAGGATCTTGTATGGAGTTGTTTCTCAAGGAATTATTAATCGATGGTCATCGACTCTTCTATTGTCATCCGCAATCGTCTAGTCATCGTTATTTCTTTGTAACAATGAGGTTACGAAGGAATCCAGCTTCGGGACAAAGAAAATCATGATCCACCGAGACGCGTGCAGAGCAGCAATTATCCCCGGAACACCATCATCGCAAGACCCCGTTTAACAGTAATGGCTTGGCTTCTTGCATCATATGATTTCTGGGGTTAGAGGGCGACTGTCACGACCACAGTATCTTTCTGCCATTCTGTGGGGTTGCACAGGACGTTAAACAGGCACACGTGTGTGGCTCGTCCAAGTATGCAGCAGTCAGTAGATCAAGTCTGGGCAGCAGGAGAACATGACAAAATGCTTTTCAGGCGACCTTCCGCACTGTATACGACGTGAGGAGCCGGGAGTGGTCAAGTAATAATACTCGTCCATACTCGGGCTTCCAATCCTCCCACTGCTAGGAAGAAGCAAGAAGAAGCGAGAATTGAGGCTATGCCATTATGAAGACGGAGAAATAATAAATAGAGCACGCAGGATCGTACGCAAAGCACATTACACTAGCCACCGGGGCATGCTATCCCTCAAGCCCTCGTTTTCTTTCGCTGTTACCTAACTATACTATACATACGTAAAACCAAACGAGGGATGATGGGGCCGTGGCTGGGCAGATGTTCATCTGCCCAAGTTGGTAACATCTCGTCCTTTTCGCACGGCAGAAGCTGACCTCGCAACGTGGCCTATCTTGAGGCAAACTCCAGCCAGCCATCGGAAGGCCTTGTCCCTGGCAGCCCAGCGCGGACAAAGTGGATAACGGGGTCGAAGCTATGCAGAAAAACCGGGGGAACGGGGTAACACCGCGGACTCTTGGAGAGCTCCGAGGATGGGCGGAGACTCAGTGAGACCGAGACGCCGAGGCCGTACTCCGTACTCCGTGTTGCTCGACAAGAAATTGATGACGAGTAAGAGAGGAGCTGTCTTGCAGCCAAGAAAACACATCAAAAAATAGTGGCAGGACAGCTCAGCTAAAGCAGCTGGTCGATGAAACAGAGCAGTTTTCGACGTAAGCGAAGGCGGCTCACCGCCGCACGACTTCGTTTTCGTATTGTTGCCTACTCAGGTAAGTAGTCATCAGCTAACAGCGGGCCAAGACGATGGAAGAGAGGTCAGATCATCCTGGGGCTTGAGGTCCGGATACAGATCGACGTCGAGGTCGGGGGATGTGCATAAAGTCACGACAAGCACTCCGTGACGGTACGGTGTCCCGTCGTATGAAACAAGAAAGAAACCTAAAAGCGGCGCTGGAAACGCACGTAACGGCGAAATTACCGTATGGTTGGTCTTGCGTTTTGCCTCCCGCGTCTCGACCGACTCGAGTCTCTCGGCCGTCCCGATATGGACCGTCCTGGCATCCACTCGAGCCGCACCAGCGCTGCTCTGCGGACTCCACCGTCGCGAAAGAAGCTTCGACCATACCCAAGGAACCTTTTTCCAGAAGCTGCTGATCAACGCTGTGGCTGCCCTTCCTTGATGATTCACAATGTCTTCTGTGGGGATTGGCGATTGCTTGTCAGACGCCGAACTGGTGGATAGGGTATAACCCTGGTCGACCAACGTGTGGTATCCATCAATCTCTACCTCAGGTTTGTATAGAGCGCCGTACCCTGGATGCAGAGGCTTAATATCCATCTTATTAATCTTATCTTGTGGTTATGATGATGCCGATTGAATGCCGTTGTGACAGCCTCAGAGGCAAGTTCCCACAGAATGAGGCTGTGGAACAGTATCGAGTCGATTGATCTTCCACCATCTAAAAAAACATGGCGTTCTGTTGGTGCTACCATTCCCTGACAAGTGTCTTAGAAGGACAATATCGTCAATCTTCTACGGAGTACTACTGCGTACGGCTTAGGTACCTTAGGCAAAGCATGGGCGCGATCCCCAGGACACCCTGCATTATTTCCCTTTGCCAGATCTCAGCGATCGTCAATGTTATTTGATGCTAAGATGAAACAACCCAACAGGTTGCCAGCATGAAGGGCAGTCCTAGAACCCCTGACCAACGCACGAGTTGGCATCTCGGGAAAGACTCGGCATATCTCGGTGCCGGGATTCTGCGTCTTACTCTCGATTCTCGAAGTTCTCGAGCTTCACGTCGGGTCTCAACTTGGTTTGCTGACCTTGTTGTTCAGGAAGAATGTCACAACGTACAGCGGTTGTCTGTGTTCCTCGGATGCCTGCCCCGAGAACCTCTGTACAACGAACTTCATCTCCATACCCGTTGTGATCTGATACACCACCGAGTACATGCATGATACGGCAAACCCGCAGCGGGCCCGCGTGGTTTTCGCCAGTTCTGGAAAAAAAAATAATAATGTCTCACGCCACTGCCAACCGCGGAACAGCTCAGCCCTACGTGAAGCAGAGGCCGTAAGCGGTGGCTGGTACGAGGACTGGAGATTGAAGATGTTCGCGTTGTGCGCCGAGCAGCCGAGCGATATCGCCACGTGACCTCCCGATCCGATCTCGCCCGCGACGCAGGACAGGCAGACGGGATCAAAACCCAGCGTGAGATATCGCGGGCGGATCGCACACAGCGAGAGGCATCGCAGACGAACGTCGCCTGCCCGCCTCCGCGTCGCTTCAGCACTACAGCGTCTCGCGGTCCCGCGTCCCCACGCGTCCGAAGTCAGATCCTCATCGTACCCGATCGTCGACCTCATCTTGCCTCTTTCAGTTATACTCTCCGAACCTGAGCCTGGACTCATCCGCGAACCGTCGCAGAGCAGAGACCAGGAACGAGCATCGCGTATCCATGGCGTCATACCACGGAGATCTCAGGCACCTGCTGCCCGGCAATTACAAGCGTCTCATCAGCGCTTGGCTGGAGGAGGACTGCCCCAGCTTCGACTACGGCGGCTTTGTCGTCGGCGAGTCTGAGGGCGAGGCCCGCCTGCTGGGCAAGAGCAAGGTATGCTGATGCTGGCCTTGACAGACAGAATCCAACAAGGACTTTAGTCCCTTTTGTTTTTGAAGCATATGAATACATTTATATTGCATCCTGAGGTCTCTTTCGTGTTTCTATAATGGACGGGCATGAATCCATGATGTAATCATCGTTTGAGCGCTATGAATTTTCCTGTCAGATCCTTATACGTGTTGGTGTCACATTATTATCTCTGCTTAGCTTTTTGTTAAACTTTTCGCATCCAGCCCGGCATCTCTCCATAGTCCTGCTGACAATGTCGACCTGTGGATTAGGGCGTGGTTGCCGGCGTCCCCTTTTTTGACGAGGTCTTCTCGCAACTGGGCTGCACGTAAGTCCCTCCTATGAGAATTTACCTCCTTGTTTGCCATTCTCCGATCCTTTTCCACATTCAGACATGCGGACAAGGAAGAAAAATGCTAAACGTCACCCCTCCCCAGTGTCGAGTGGCACGTCAAAGAAGGCGAGACCATCGAACCCATCAAGCACTGTGCCACAGTCAGAGGTCCCATGCGGAAGATCCTCCTCGGTGAACGGGTGGCTCTGAACATCCTCGCCCGCTGCTCGGGCATCGCAACCAAGAGCGCATCCCTGGTCAAGGCCCTCCGCTCGTGCGGCTGGAATGGCATCCTCGCGGGAACCCGCAAGACGACGCCCGGCTTCCGCATCGTGGAGAAGTACGGCATCCTCGTCGGCGGCGCGGACCCGCACCGCCACGACCTCAGCTCGATGACCATGCTCAAGGACAACCACATCTGGGCCTGCGCCAATAAGAGCGGCGCGACAGACTCGATCAAGTCCATCGCGGCGGCCATCCCGATGGCCGTGCAGGCCGCCAAGGCAGCCGGCGGGTTCGCGACCAAGGTCGAGGTCGAGTGCCGCAGCATCGAGGAGGCCAACGCGGCCATCGCTGCCGGCGCGGACATCATCATGCTGGACAACTTCACCGCCGACGGCGTGCGGGACGCGGCGCGGCGGCTGAAGCAGGAGTGGGCGGCCAAGGGCAAGCCGCCCGGCTCGTTCCTCATCGAGGTCAGCGGCGGCCTGACCGAGAAGAACGTGGAGGCGTACGCGTGCCCGGACGTGGACATCCTCTCGACGAGCTCGATTCACCAGGGCACGCCCATTGTCGACTTCTCGCTCAAGGTGTCTTTGCGGTAGGCAAGGCATGAGCAGTCATGGACATTTCAGGTATAGTACACATGCAAATGTACCTATATGCGTACATACATACATACATACATACTATTGCATCGATGCATACGGCAAGCGGATGGATATATGGATATACGCCATGAACAAAGGGCCATACCAGAAAGTGTTGAGTTACGAAACGTGAAGTCATGCTATGCTACACTATGCTTAAGCATGTCAATCGAATCAACGAAAGCTCGAGTAGCGCGTATGAGTTTGGAACATGAATATGACATATAAGTACATGCATGCAAAATATCTACAAAATGAATCCGGAAAAGTACCTGGTAGAGATTCTCACATCTTAAAACATCGATCAATGTCAACATATCCTGGAGGTCTAACTAACTAGTTTATAAGAGTGCCTTGGACGCAACTGACAAGATACAGTATGAGATAAAAAAATATCTCAGATATATACGCCCCCGTCGGGAGGGTACATACAGCACATGGACACAGCTTCAATCAATCAGTCAATCAATCAATGAGTTAGCCTAATATAACACTGCCATCCTATGTATGTACAGTACTGGCAATGTATATACCACACATGGAATAGTGAACAACCCACCTTTTCTTTTTCTGCATTGCTTACTTACCTGCTTCCTTCACTAAAGACTTCACTAAGAAAAAAAAGATTTTATTTTCACCAAACTGAACTAATCTGATTTCACTCACCCACTCACTGACACTAACATCGACACTGACAGTGACAAGAAAACAAAGTCAGGTAAAGTTGTGCAACCTGTGCAGGGAGGATGATCATCCATCCATCCATCCATCCATCCATCTGTCTATAATCGTCATAAGGTAAGCAAGTATTAGTGAGTAGTAGTATGTATGGCATTAGCATGGCCAACTGTACCAATATCCTAGCTAGCTAGCCAGCGCTAGCCAAATACTCCAGATACTCTAGACAGAATACTCTCTCCAGGTAGAATATCTATCTACCTATATCTTTCTGCGAGATCAAAGCCGATAGATACCCAATAGATCGGATCGGATCGGATCGGATCCACTTAAAATACCCACAAGTCTATATATGTGCTAAAGAAAAAAAAATTAAATACCCTTATATAAAGGGGAAAGGGGAAATAAGTTGACTGATCATCAGACAGAACTCAAACAAACAACAACCACAACTGCATCAAGCAAGCCAAACCAAATCCATTTCTCCTCTCTCTCTCTCTCGTTCTTTCTTTCTTCAGCAGGAAGAGCACTGGACCTACTACTGATGGACCAGTAGTAATTAAGTTCCAATGAAGCTCTGTTGGACAAGTTCAGCTCCCCAGCAAACTGCAAACTGCAAACTGCAAATCCGCAACCTGATCAGTAATGAAAGCTGTCAATCGGTAATCAATTATTATATAATTGATGTTAATAGACTGCAAATACCATGTTGGATCCAGGGGCAATCTCCAACCATATTATGAATATTATCAGAAGGGACCTCAGGATTCAGGATTCTCAGGGAACTTCAGCTCTATATATATGATCATGACTTCAGGTCAGCAGGGCAACAGACTTCTTTTCCAACCAAATAACATCCATATCCACAGCACATTTTAGCCAGTCAGTCAGTTAGTTAATTAGTTAGGAAATCCATCTAGAAAATTGACTAAAAGAGGTTTAAAAAGAACATGGTTCAACCCCTCTAGAATCTATCCATATATCCATATGATATAGGCCTATAAGGCTATGACTATAACTATAACTGGAGAACAAATAATTCAGGATCCCAGATTTTCAATCAGAAAAATTCCAATGAGCAATTTAATTTTCCATGGCAAAAAAAGAAGCATATAAATAAACCTGTTCCTTATCTGATTATTCTAAAGTTCTCATTCTGTTTTCATCACCTTCTTGTCTATCAGTGAAATCCAGCCTATTCCTGGAGCGAATTCACCGTCCGCCGGTATATAACCTACTTTCTACAGACCAGCAACTTTCTCCCATGAAGGGAATTAATTAGATCGTCCGTGGTGGACACGAACACAAGTACAGCTCAGCTACCTAACCGTTCATTTTTATAAACTATTCTCGGTGTATATACACCGCTGTCATCTGCATACAACCACTCGACTATACACACATTACAGTTTACAATACTAAAGTGGAGGATATGTGAAATACACACCGAAACTTCATTCACCCAAAAAGAGATAAGCACTATAAACCTAATCCGTCCTATCCTACATACATGATAGATCAATGAAAAAAAAAGTTAAATAAACGAATAATACCTCGACGTACGTCGGTCATACAACTCGTCGTCCAGTCCAGGCGTCACGTCACGTCATCACATCATGTTGCATCAAGGACAAGACCAACAAACAAAACACCACCGTCATCAAAATGTAAAAAGCTGAAAAGGGAAAGGAGAAAAAAATGAGGTGGTCGAAGAGGAACAGAATCGTATCCACAAGGAAATCGAAATAGACAATGCCTGCTCATTCAAGAAAGGATGTATAAAAGGACCAACAAGAATGCCGCATAGAAAAACTCAAACCGAGCTCTTACCCAACGAAGAGAAGCAAAGCCGGTTGGTAATACACGAGGAAAGAAGGAACCAAGGCGGATTCGAGCTTTGAAGGTAGAGCCAAATCGAGGAGCGAAGATAAGTGGAATCGTAAGTTCGTCTCATCGAAACACAAAAGCGTGAGAGATGGGGAATCAGGAACCATCAAGAAACCAGAATCTCATGAACACCTCCCAAGTGGAAAACGCCAAAAGGGTATATATTTTGCTCCCGAAAAAAACCACAGACTCAGGCGCAGAGACAAGTCCACCGCTCACACCTCAATGTCGACAGTTATCCCCTCCACTCCATCCGAGCTGGTCTCATCCTCATCTCGACGGTACCTGTAATCGCCGCTACCACGGCTCCCCGCCGTCGAGACGCGCTTCTCCTCACCGTCAGATGTTTGGTCACTCCTCCGCCTTCTGCTTCTGGATCGGGTTCGAGAACGGGATTTGTCGGCTCGCTCCATCGCTGCTCCCCGTCGCATACGCTCCTTTTCAAGCTGCGCTCGAAGTTCTTCGTTCTCCGCGGTTCGCTCTTCGAGCCGCTTGCGAGCTCCGTTACGATCGAGCAGGCGCGCCTCCCGCTCCGCCTTCAATCTCCGCTCCAGCTCGCGAAGGCGCTGGATCCACTTCTCTTGGCTGGGCTCGCTGGAACTCTGTCCGTGCTGGGAGGGATGAGACACAGATTCGGCGCCGTTGACCAGCGTCGAACCCGACAAATTGGACGGCTGAGGCATTCCCGTTGCACTTCGGGCAAGAGTTCTATCTTGGCGGGGTGCCTGATGATTTCCAGAACCGTTTTCGGCAGTGGGCGAATTATGACGGACCAACGACGACGATGCCGTGCTTCTCATTGAACTGCGCGTAGAAGAGCGCTCGGAACCTTGTCCCACTCCGGCAGTTGCGTTCACAGCGGGAGCCGAGACGCGAGCTCTCGAGCTCGACTGAAGCAGGTTCAGCTCTGCTTTGAGGAGCCTGTTCTCGCCCCTCAGCTTGGAGAGCTCCGGGGACGAGGTGAGGGAAGAGGACCGCTTGTGCTGCTGACTCCGCAGATTCTTAACCGCCTCTTCCAGGCGGTCCAGCCTCTTGATCCGTAGATTGAGGTTGTGCTCAAGATTCTGATATTGCTTGGTGAGGTCGCGTTCGACAGCCTTGATGCGGGTCTTGAAGCCGGCAATCAGGTTCTCCACGGTCTTGACGGCCAGGAGAAGGTTGCGGCTGAACCCAGGCCAGAAGAGAATACTGCCGATGACCTCCTGGCTCGGAAGGTTGCCGTTGATGAGACTATTCGAGTGCGCCCAATCTGGACCGCACATGGCGGACAGACGCTTCCAGATGGTAAGGAACATCGCATTCCGCTCATTCAGCTGTTCCTTGTACTGCTGCTCGAGGTTCACGTAGCGCTTGCGCTCCTGGTTCCTGGCAGCCTCGAGGTCTGAAATCCGCGAGTTGCTCTGGCTCAGAGTCCGCGATGCCTGCTGGTGGGACTTGAGGGCCTGCTCAAACGACTGCTTGTCCGCACGGCGAGCCTGTCGCTCACGCTCCAGCAGGTCGGCCAGCTTGCGGGATTCCAGCGCATGACTCTCCAGAAGAGCCTCGCGGTTCTTCAAGAGCGACTCCTTCTCGTCAAGCTTCGCCCGGGTGCTTTCAAGCTCCAGCGCCGTCGATTCCAGCTCTTTCTGCAGCTTCACGATGTTGTTCAGGAGACTCGACCGGGTGCCGTTCAGATCGCCGAGGGCTTCACGGAGACCATCCTCGAGCTCCGTGAGCCGCTCCTTCCAGGTCGTGGCCTCGATCTCCCGGGCGGAGAGGTTCTTCTTGAGTTTCCTGACCTCCTCCTTGGCGGCTGAAGCCTCGCGGTTCAGTTCGTTCAGCATCCGCTGGACCTCCTGTTTCTCCTTGGTTGCGATGACCTCCCGCTGGTGTCTCTCTTCGATAAGACGGTGCTCCAATTCCTTGGTCTTTTCCTTCTCGCTTTGCAGACTCATCCGGGTCGTCTTCAGCTCGGACTCCAAATCACCGATCTTGATCTTGTCGCCATCTTGCTCTTCGCGGAGGAAAGCGATCTCGTTCTGACTCGACTCCAGCTGAACGGTGAGTCTCTCGACCTTGTTGTTCGCCTCGAAGAGGTTCTTCTCGAGCGACTCGATCTCCCTATTGGCGTCCTCCAGCTCCTGCTGCACAGACTTGTACTTTTGCAGGTTGCTCTGTGCATCTTCTTCGAGCCGGATTATGCCCTCGCTTGCGGAGCGCATCTCGGCCTGCAACGCCTTGAGATTTTCCTCCTGATTCCTCAGCTGTTCCTCCAGACGCTGGCACTCATCGATCTTCTGCTCTAGCTCGTCTCCAAGGGCGTCAATTTCTTCCTGCGCTTCTGCTCTCAGCTCCTGCAGGGCAATCTCGCGCTCCTCTGCCATTCGGAAACCGTGGTCCCTCTCCTGTTGCAGTGCCCGTATCTCCTCCTCAGCCTGTTCAACGTCGGCCTGGTATGCCTTATCGAGGGCCTCCAGCTCGCTCATATACTCGTCGAGCTGGGCCCGGAGATTCTGGTTCTCCAATTTCAGCGCCGATACCTGATCACGCAGCTCTCCGTTTCTGATCTCCAAATTCTCACGTTCCGTGTCTCTCGCCCGGTCGCTCGCGCGAGAAGCAGAGCGCTCGAAGATGCTGTCACCAGATCGGCCGCCCTCGCGGCGCTGGAGTTTCAACTCCTCGATTTCCTGGTAAAGCCGTTCCTTTTCGCGGTTTCGAGACGTAAGCATCGACGTCTGAGCGCTGACTTCTCTTCGCAACTCCGCGTTCTCCTGCTTGAGAAGCTCCAACTCCACAAGAGTGCTGCTCGAGGCACTGCCAACGGCCAGGTTTCGGTCGCCATCCCGTTCGGAGAGGGTCGAATGTGAGAAAACCGAACCAATGCGGCCGTGGCGTCCTGCACGGCCCGCACTTGTTTCGCTCTTCAAGCGCAGTATCTCATCCCTGAGCTTCCTGTTCTCCTCTTCTGCCTGCTCACGGGCAGCGGTCTCCGCGTCGAGCATGTCTTTCCACATGTCCTGTAACGTAACGTTAGAATCAAAGGCAGCCACGTGCAGATGGAGCCTCCCGGAAACAGAAAAACCCGTAGACTTACTCTTTCCTCTCTGGCACCCACGTCAGAGCCCACTTGCCTGCCATCTCCCAGCAGCTTGACCATCTCCGCGAGTCTCCGTTTCTCGCTTTCCCGTGTGATGCACTCTGATCTCAGCCGCTCGATTTCAGCCTCATACGACTCCAACCGCTCCCTGAGGTAGAGGATCTCCTCTTCGTCGGCCGCGTTGCGATCTTCATCGTCGGAGCCGTCGGGATCGTTGTTGACCATCGATTCCTTGTCTGACGGCTCTTCCTGATCCTTGAGCTGTTTCTCCAAGTCACGGATCTTTTTTCTCAAGTGTTGGTTTTCCTTCTGCAACTTCAGCTTGGCCGACTTGAGCTCGACGTTTTCGGATATCATCTCCTTGATCCCTTCCTCGGAGCGCTTGTTGAGGGCTTCATTGAGGAAGTGGATCCGCATCTTCAGGTCAAAGTTCTCCTTCGACAGCCGGTCAATCGTGCTGCTCTGCTCCTTGAGGGTCATACTCCTGGCACTTCTTCCGAAGCCGGGCGTCGGGGCTCCTGGATGCTTCTCGGGAGACAGTGCGTGACCGTAACTCTCACGGAACTGCCGTGCAAAAGCGCCCGGAACCTGTATGTCCCTGACATGTTCCGCAACGACCGTGTCTGTTTGGAAAGGGGCGTCTTCAGAAGGCTTCGCCTTTGGTGTCACGGGCGTTGATTCCTCCAGCTTCGCTGCCTTGTGCGATGATCCCGGGCGTGTTTGAGCGCCTCCGTCCTCCTCATTGAGGGTATGCAGGCCGCCGTCGGTGGCTCCGACGAAGTTCCGTTTCTCCAGGAGGTTCTCATCACTGTACCCGGATATCCCAGATGCCATGCTGCCCAAGCTGATGGATCTGGACAAGTCCTGCCTGCTACTTTGGGAGTTGCCTCCATTGCCGGGGACGGCACCGCCCGACTGCAGCGCATAGTCCGCACCGAGCGTTGCATCGCTGTGCGTGGTATCTGTGTCGCCGCTGGCGACCGAGGAGGAGGAGAAACGATGGCTTGACTGACGGCTTGCCAGGTACTGGGGTCTGTTATTTTGTCTCCGCTCCGCAGTATCTCCTTCACCGCCACTGTGTTCGTAGAATAATCTAGACCCTGACAGGGCAGGCGACAGACTCCGCCCCAGCGTCCTGTTCTGGCTAGGTGCTGACTCTCTGCCATCCTCCACAGCACGCTGAGAAGATCCACCGTTCGACTGCAGCTCCTGTGGACGTTCGCCGGTGGACTTTGATGCCGTAGAAAGGGCCTTGGATGCGGATCGCGCTGCTGCCGCTGCCGAAGGCGACGAGGAGATCGTCTGCGGGGATGTGGTGTTGCTCTCGTCCTGACCCTGGTGCACAGCCGGCGTGGCATCCGGGTCCACCTTCGTATCCTCCCTCTGCTCAGTGGTTGGTGTCTGTACGCGCTGGTCTCGATCCGGGGTGGGTGTCCTATGCGTGCCATCTCGGGTGGTGGTCGGCGACAACTGTGATGGGTCGTCCATCTGGGACGAGTCCGCTGTGTTGTCGTCCGGGGTCACACCGACCAGGTACGTATCGTCCGCCCCGGCATGGGGACCCGCAGCGGCGGTCCCGAGGGTCGAAGGCTCCGGCAGGAAGCTCGACTCCATCTCCATGAGCTTTCTCCGCATCTCTTTCTCCTCGAGGAGGGTCTGGTTGTTGTTGCGGTCGTGATACTCGTCGCTGGTCGGGGGGAGCAGGCTGCTGTCGTCGACCTGGCTCAGCCTGCTCTCGTCGCCATGCGCTGTCAGAGACGGCTGAGGTGGCAGCGATGCGGAGGAGTCGTCGTGGTGGTTGTTGTTGTTGTTGTCGTCGTCGTCGTTGCTGTCGCTGCTGTCTGGCTGCTGCTCTGTCGCCATGTCCGCATTCTTGACGTCGGTACCTTCCCCTTTCGCAGCATCGTGGCAGGTGTTGCTGTTGCTGTCACCGTTGTCAGTCTGCTCCCCCGGCACGTCGTCCCCGGCCATGATAATAATATCGCCTGCGTCGTCGCCAAAGTCCGCCTTCTGGGGCGAGAGGTCGTCGTCGGTGTCGAAGCCGCCGGGCACACGCGATGGCCGTCGCTGGTCGTCTTCAGCCTGGGGGGTTGATGCCGCCAGCTCCGCCAGCTCTGCTGTCGACATGGCGACGGCGGCTCCTCCAGCTCCTTCTCGGCTCCGTCTGGCACTTCTCCACACGCGGATCCAGGCTGATCCTCTCTGGGCGTTAGCGTGGGCTGGTCGCGCCAGGCCTGCAGCAGGAGTGGTGTCGCTGCTGTGTCGCGGCGGGGACATGGAATTGAATTGAGCGCTTTGCACGGCGCTGGACGGCTCAGGGCCTTTGTCCAGATCGCACTGCGGCCTTCTTTCTTCCTCTCTTCTGTGTTATATAAAAGTGATGGATGAACAGAGGATGGATCTGGATGGAGGTCTCCGATGGTGTTCCTGATCCAGGCGCCGTCGTCCACCGGTTCGCACAGGACGCCCAATCAGGCCGGCGCGTTTATGCCTGCCGCCCGAGACGCACCGCACGCCGTGCGCCGCCCGGTTCCACCGGATGCCACCTCAACATCAGTGTTTACACAGTAGGAGCAAGTCTTGGGGATCTATCTATCTATCTGATTACCATCCACAGGGACGCGGAGTGAGTACGGAGTACAACAGTACGGAGAAATTTATGCTCCTGTGAGGACGGAAAGAGAGAACACGACAAAACTCATTGAGCATGTATTTTAAGATTAATCCTGTACTCCGTATAGCAAGTAAATGTACATACATAAAATGCCACCGTAATATCCGTCCCAGATGTTTTCATAAAGCCTGTAAAAAAAAAAGAAGACAACGGAAGTTAAAAGCAATAGACATGAATCATTGGGCCGGATGGACCCAGATGATATCAATCAGCGACAGACAAGAAAATTCCATAAGAATAAGGGCTTTTAGGAACAAAACCGTGTACACGAAAGGAGAAGAAGACGCCATGAGAAGGCACTAGTGCCGGATCATGTACAAAAGAACCCCCACAATATGGAACAGTGCAACGGGATGCTCAAGCGATCTGCAAGAACGCCCAACATGCCCCACGAGTCAGTGGACAGCCAAGGTAAATATATACATTCAGAGAGGGTATGTCGGCTGTTCGACAAGCCGCTCGCTGCTGCCGTGGGAGGAGTAGAGGGTGTTCACACTGCTCTCAGACTCTCCGGGACATTTAATGAAACATGTGATGTAGTCGAGAAGAAGAAGAAAAAGGGTCATAATCATCAAGAACAACATCATCCACTATGTCGAGACGCTTGCAGCACGCTCTTTTTCGACCGGTGGATCTTCAGAACGTTGTTCTGAAGGTCGGTCGTCCTTGTTATCGTCGTCGTCGTTGTTGTTGTCTTTGTCGTTGTTATTGTTGGCGTCACGTTGCGATGCATAGATCTTCTCCTTCTGCCTCTGCGCCCCTTGCAGGGCATCGATGTATGTGCGGAACTTGACGATTTCCCGCAGGAGGTACGAGGACTTGCGCTCCCAGTTCGCCATGGCCTTGGCCGCGTTGGGGTGCCGTGGCGAGAAGGCGAGGACCATGGCCGGCCGGAGCTCGTTGTGCTTCTGCAACTCGGCTTCCACGCTCTTGACATAGTCCTGCAGTGCCTTCAGCTGATCAGCCTCGGAAAGGGTCGAGGCCTGCATGCTCTGCTGAGGGGGAGTCCAGTCGCTGATGACCACTCTGTCCGCCGGGAGTCGGGGTCTCACGATCCCCTGGTCGATCGAACCCCGGATGGAGCCTTGAAGGCTCGGCCGCGGTGCTCCGGACGAGCCAGGCGGAGAGCGGCTCTCGGGATTAAGCAAAGCACTGTTGATGACCGCGTCGCTCCATCCATATTCCATGTTGCTGACACCCCCGATGAGCGGCTCTTTGGATAGCCTCGCGCTCCAATAGTTGGCCGTTGAGACCCATTCCTTGACGATCTCCGGGGTACCCGCCTGGAACAGATGTACGGCGCCCGTCGGTAGGCTAAGAGCCCACACATGCGGTCGGGACTTGGAGTATCCAGGTGGTGGGAGAGCACTTGCGATGGTCTGGCGCAGCAGGAACTTCCATATTTCTTCCGCGTTCTCCGTCCAGTTACCTCCACCGACCACGACACCGCCATTCGGACGTTGCTTTTTCTGCTTGGATGCGTTGAACGAGAAGAGGCGCATCCAGCCCTGCTGGATGACGGCAAAGCAGTCGTTCCAATTCCGATCCTTGGCTTTCTTGTCGACGCCGTCAAGGTGGTGCTTGTGCTTCAGACTGCCTTCCTTGGCCCAAGGTGGCCCTGCGAGCTCCAGCATCTCATCCTCGAGTAGAGGCGTGCTGCGAGTCGCTTCTTCCGCACTCAATATGGAGTTGGAATCCTCACGGATGATGGCCTGACTCAAGGCGTTGGCAAAGCCAATGGATTGCTGGTAATCGCCCCGGACGTATTCCGAACCGAAGGAATCAACCGACATCGAGGTCAGCGTCTTCCCCAACGAGTGTTTGCTCCACGTGCTCGACGGGGAAGGGGTCCATATGGAGGATCCTTCGTCCAGACTGGTACGGCTGGAGCCCATATTGGAGGAAGGATAGAGCCTCGCCCGCGAACGGGGCTTGGACGAGAAGCGGGCAGTTCCATAGCGAGAGTCAGCAGAGCGGCCTCGCGGGTAGACGTCGGAGCTCTTGCTGAGGGTGCTGGGGGTTCTGCGAAGCCCGTGGCCATAGGGACCCAGAAGATTGCTCGATGCGTGCTGGGATTCTTCCGTTTCAGTCGAGGCCCCGGACAGCGGGAGTTTTTCTTTCTGGATGGAACTGTAGAAATTTTTGAGCACGGCCTCGACTTGGGCTTCCCATGCCCTCATCGTTCCATTGAAAGGTGCATTGACCAGTGGTCCGGGATCGGCATCGGAATCGGTGGCGGATCTGCCTGCGGCAGGCGGCTTGGAGGACGCCCTGTTTGAGCTATCCACATCCCCCGAGCCATGTCCAGAGTCGCCAAAGGATCGAGAAAGGGCCGTTTCAGAAATATTGACAGGGAACTTGGATTTGCTAGTCCGGACAGTCTCGAAACCGTCAGGGGCCGCATCAGCCGCCACTCTGTGAATCGTGGGCATTGTATTCCTGATGAATTGGCCCCTCGTCATCTTCTGCTCGATGTCCGCCAGATGAAGATCGGTGTTCAGCAGAAGGAGAGAGTAGCAGATCGTGTGAACGACATCTAGCAGCGGTTAGAACGGGAGGGGGGAAAAGAGGAAAAAAAAAAAGAAAAAAAGAAAAAAAAAAGAATTCGGGGTCTCAGTGGAATCACTCACCCGTAGCTTTGAAACCGTGATTTGGATTGCATTCGCACCATCTCGTCGAGAAGGCATCTAGAACTCTGTCGACTTGCTGCGTCTCGCCCTTTAGCGCCAGTCGAGTGCATAAGCTTCGCAGGGCGGCGAGGATGTTCATATTAGACCAGTCGAAGAATTCCATATAGGCTTTCCTGACCATCGCACAATCAGGATTACCCAGCCAGGCAGCCGCCGGCTCTTTGCCTATAAACTGCACTTCACCCTCGAAAATCTTCCGAGCTTGCTCTCGGTCTGCCTCACTTGGTCTGTCCTCAACCTCGTCGGTGACAGAGTCAATGTTGGGCTCTGCAGCTTCGCTCGAATCCGTGTTTGGTTTCGACTTCGGATCCTCAGTAGGAATGACAGGAGTGTTAGATGCCGTATGATAGTGTGACACATCGGAATTCGAGGCCCTGGGAGACTCAGGGGGGCCTTCGATTGACACAGATGCCTTGCTCGACTCATCGGGATGCTCTTCAGAGATGGCTGAATCAAGCCAGCCTTTTCCGTCCGGGTCCGCCTTGTCCTTCGGGGCGAGTCCGTCCCTGGACGATCCAGCAGGAGCGGAGCCCCTTCGAATCTGCCCGTCCGGAACGCCGCTCGAGGATTTGTCCCCGTCCGGCGATGACAGGCCTGTCCTCGAGTCCCTCTCGTCAATGCGCGGAAGATCGCTGTTTGCGAAAGACTCCCGGGACTCGTCCAACGACATCTTTTGCGTGAGGCCGGGGGCCTCTGGACTGGTCTTCGGTCGTCGAGATCTGTCGATGGAGAGACGAGAGCTAGAGGCTTTATGGCTCGACTTGCCGTTAGGGCCCTCGTTCTTACTGCTGTCCGCGAGGAATGAGTCGCTATGATCGACATCAAGATTAAGACTGTACTTCGGCCTCAGCACGCCATTTCTGGCGGGGGCGCTTTCCCTTCTCTGTCCGTGGGGTGGGCGAGACGAGTACTCCTCAGTAGGCGAACCAGGAAGATCCTGCGCTCGTTCACCACCAGACATGTCGTCATTTGCCTGGTCGGCGCTGGTATCCCGACCGGGATAATCCTTAGAGTCAGGAGGGAAGATGGGTGACATGACGCTCCCGAGATAAGGCTTCATGACACTCCTCAGACTGGCCACTGGGCTGGGTTCCGGTCTGAACTGGTCCAACGGCTTCGAGCCCGTCTGCTGAGGGAGCACAATGGGAGGGGGAACGTTATTATCGGCGACCGACTTCTTCCGTCGACGGAAGAAGGAAGGTTTCTTGTTCACGACCGGCAGACTGTCGCGGTTCGGAGTGCCGCTCCCTGCAGTCTGCTTCCCACTCTTCGGGGTGACATTGTTTTCGTCCTCCCGCGAATACGGCGATTCGCCCACAGGGTGATGATAATCGGCCTGTGCCGGAGACGAGCTCTTTGACGACCCAAACACGCGCCGGAAAAAGCCAGGACGCTCCTTGCCGGGCGGCGAGTCCACCTGGGGTAAGATCGGCTTGTTGAATCCGATGGTTGGACTGGGGGCACAGGGGTCCGCGGCGTACGAGGGCGGCATGGGTGGCTGAAGACCGCGTCCACTTTCCCGGAAATTCTTGGAGTCACCGTCGTTGCCCTTGATGCTTGCGTGTCCCAGGGTCTCCGAACGACCTCTCCTCGTCTGGGTACTTCTGGCAGATTTATTGCTGTTTCTGCGGGACAGAGCCGGAGCCGGCGGTGGTGGGAAGTTGTGCACCCCTGCGTAGTCGCCGGTGCTTCGCGGCCCCGCGGGCACGGTTGGCATGGGAGCCGCGTCGATGTCGTCGGGCACCGTGTCCTGACCGGCCATTGAGCCCGAGTAAGGGAAAAACGGACCCCGGGAACCGTAGTCGAAGCTGGCCGACCTCCTCTCGGCTCCTGGATTCATCTGCCCGAAGTCGACGCTGGAGGAGGCACTGCTGTTGCTGCCTCTCCGTCCAAGAAACGAGCGGCCCCCCTGAGACCTCTCCGCAGAGCCTGAGGCCAGCTGGCTCCGAATCCCTAGCCCGTCCCTGCTGCCGACACTGGTGATCCTCTGCAGGCTGGGCTGGAAGGTGGCGCTGCTGTTACTCCGGTGCCCTCGCGGGGACTGGCCGGAGTAGCGGCCAGAACTGTCGTCCTCGACATCCGACGACAGAGACGATGAAAAGGTATGGCCCCGACCCCGACGCGGCGTGGAGTACCGAAAACCAAGCTCGTATGGATCCGAGTCTGCAGCCGAGCCAAAGTCGTCGAGGAAGGACGAGCGGGCCGCGGCGAACTGGTCGAGGGAAAGGAGCATGTTATCCACGATCGACGTCCGTGTGACGTGCTTCGGAGAGAGGGCGAGATCGTGAGGATCGGGCTCGTCTCCGGAGTCATTGCCCCGGGCGTTCTCCGTCGGGCCTATGTCGTCGAGAAAGGTCTCGCGCGTGGAGGGCTGCAAGGTGCGTTCTGACTGGGGGGATCTGTACGGGGCACTCCGGGAGGGAGGCGTCCGCGGAGGAGAATCGCCTGCGTACGGATCATGCTGCGAAGCCTTTGTGGTTGTCGAGTGTGAACTTCGGTTCCTGGACGACCGCTGGGCGCTCTCGAAGGCCATGGCGTCGACGAAAGCGGAGAAACGGTGTGTTCTAGAAGCCTCGAATCGGACGGAGGAGCCTGGTCAGCGTAGCATATGTGCTTTTTTTTGTTTTTTTTTTTTTTTGCGAGGGAGGACGGACTGTGACCAGCACAATCACCGGCACGTCCGGGGGGAGCGCGCTGAGGGGATGCTGAAACTGGCCGAACCCGGATTGGAAATGGACGGACGGGTCATCGCATGGCGGGATCAGGCGTCAGGACGCAACCGGAGCAACGCAGCGAGGTGGGTGAGGACGAAAAGCCGCACCGTGAGCGTTGTGCAGGGCCCAATTGACCCGTGGAGAGGGCGAGCAGGTCGAGACTTGGGCGACGCTTTTGAAACGGGACGCTCTGGGGCAGGGGACGGCGGCTCAGGGGCTTCTGGCCCAGCGCGGCCCGACCGCCCGCGCCCCGACCGCGCGCCCGACCTCCTCGCCTGCTCGTTCTCCGCCCGCACGCCCGGCCAGGCTGTCGTCGAACGGTCGCAGATCTCTTCCTTGCGCAGGAACCTGAGCATCGCGGGCACAGTGGGACGTCCAGGGCCGCAGCCTTGTCAACACCATGCGCGTCCAGCCCCGGGATCGGACGATCATGGCGCGAGAGACGCCGGCGCAAGGCCCACCGCGTACCCGCCCGCTGCTGCGCCCGCTGTGGACAGGGTCTCCTTTCCGACCGAAGAGACGGGAATTCTCTGTTGCCAGGTGCTGTACGCTGGATGTCGTCCATCTGCCCAGTTTGCTGACAGGGTTCCGATCTCGAAACAGAAACACGCTGATCTTGCGCATCCCGGCTGGCCCCTTCGTCTTGTGAAGTCTGATACTCGTGGCGCGCGGGGTTGCCCTCGGTGGAGACGCACCGGGACCCGTCCAGCCCCGACGCTGGTATCAATGGGCAGAAACTCCCTTCGTTCGCCAGACGTCGGACGATGCGCGAGCCACTGCTGATAACTCGATTTTGGAGATTTCCGGACACCACCAGCTTCACCGCGCGCCATACGCATTGTGCTGGATGTCGGGATCGCAGTCCGGCCAATCTACTAGCCAGCCTTGCGCTGGACGCACGACGCAGGATAGAAAAGCCTCCCCTCCAGTCCTCCTGCCTGCACCGGGCTCATCTGGCTGCTTGCTATCTCACGACTCGCAGCCAGGTCAGGCTGAAATGCGAGACTGCTTCAGAGGCTGAGTGGGCGGGTGTCTAGTGGAACGGGATATCTTTCCGTCCAAAATCTGTATGGTCCAGGATGAACCGGGGTTGGTGCGGACCCCTCCCCCTCCGATAGGGCTTCCTGCTGCTTGATCGACGCTGCGAAGCCTGTCCCAACCGGAACAATCCGAACTGGGAACGACTGGAAAGGGGTTATTTGCCAGCGCACTTTGGCACAGGAAGAGCATCCCGCAACGGCTCGCCAATCCAGGGTCTCTGTCTCGTGCACATTGCGCAGGGGACCGGCGGTTCTCGACTCAGGTGCTCGCTTGGCACCCTGACAGTCCCTCTTCTCTTCACTCAGTCCCGACAGGGCATCCAGATGTACATGTACATATCAACTTTCCGCATCTGAATCCCCACCCGAGGTACTCACCCGAGCAGAATTGCATCTGCGGATTGCATGCATTAATTATTAACCCGAACCAGAGCTTGAATGGCAAGAATGGTATTATGATCATATAGCAGCATGCGGGCTGGACTAACCCATCAGACCAATCAGATGTCTGTACTGATGCAGTTTCTAACCACAGTCCTGGCCTTTCCAGCTGCATCTCTCAAACACACCACGCGGTCTTTGACGTTGGCCAAAGTACTGCATAGGTACAGGTGACAGGGAGCTGCGAGGCTCGGAGATTTCTACTTTCTACGTAATTGTCATTACTCCAGGCACGGGGCTCCACTAAATGACATTTCAATCTGATCTGACGTGCTTCCGCGCGTTCTCTTGGCGAAAAGCAGCGGCGCTTTTCTGTCCTTCTTTCTTTCCCGACAGACCCCCAGCATGGATGCCTCTATGGATGGCATTTTGCTGCATTTGTTTTTCTTTTCTTTTTTCCAGGTTACAAACGTACGGTTTTCTAATACTTCGCAGAGAGCAGAATGCATAATAATACGTTCCGGAACTCCGCACGGCCAAGTCCAAGTCGCAGATCTATCCGATCGCTGATAGCCCTTGGGTTATGCTGGCTAGGTAGTTGTGTTTTCAAACGGACATATTGATTCTCATTGATACTCATTGAGTGACTGGTGGGTTGCTATCTATAGGTTCCAAGTACTGGACAGTACAGTACAGTATGAGAAACGATAATCTGATCAGCAATGGAATAATGAATGATGAATGGATGAATGAAGGATACTACTGTAGATAGAACTGCTTCCGGGGTCCTCAGGTCCTTCCTCCCTTGTACAATGCACAGGAGATTGGTACCTGCTGTACTGTATCGTACATACATTAACTCGACAGCTGCCTGGACTTTGACTACGATCCACCCAGTCCAGTCCGTCCTCAAAATGGAACAACCAGACAAACAGAATAATGTCGATAATAATAATAATAATAATAATAATAATGGCGGAGTTCTAACCAACCCCGGAAGTACTGTACCAACGAACTAATGTAATATAATATGATAGTCACACTGTACAGCTCATGTCTATATCTAATATCTAGGCATAAATGAATCAGCAAAAGATGGTGCGAATGACATGAGTGAGAGAGAGAGAGTCGCTGCTGACAACGACCATCATCCCTGGCGATGGCGATGATATATGTATGTATGTATGTATGTATGTATGTATGTATGTATGGACTATGAAGACTTCGAGCGAAAAGGGAAAAAAAAGCTACTGATCTCCGCGGTGTGACGGCGCTCAGTCATAGTATTATTAGCTAGAACTATGGTAGCTAGTCATACAGAATCGAAAGCATGAGGGGAAAGGAAAGAATCTGCAGGGCTTCATGTAGTGTGATATATGTAGGCAAGTAGGACCGGCAGTATCCCAGAGACAAAGGGATGCTCAATACCGCCCACCTTACCGCCTAGGTGTGCCGCGCCGTCACACGCGGTATGATGGTGATGATGATGATGCCAATTGATATCTCCAGCAGCGTGAGGGTGATATGTACATGGTAATAGATAATAGGTAGCGGGTTTCCAATGTACAGTACAGTACAGTACAGTACATGCAGAGAATATGAATATTAATGTTATTGACAGGTAGAAACAGCCCGAGACTCAACACATCAACATTGACGTAAAACAACGTTCCCACTGCAGTTAGGTCAGGATATTATTATTCTAATAATGACGGGTACGTACATACGTAAGTAGGCAAGTAATTATCAATATCCTAAAAAAAGGGTTGGGAGGGCAGGGGGGGGGGGGAATTCAGTAGCCTTAATTTGAATATTTTTTTCATTTGAGTGGTAATCTGTAGTTATGATCTGGTTTGCGTCAGTCGTAGTGCCTGGAAGAGATGTCGTATCTACATACAATATCTACTGGCTTCGAGCGAGATCAGTGGCGGTCTTAACTACCATACATAAATCTTAGTTGAGACTTGGGGATATATATATATATATATAGGCGGATCCTCTGTCTAACTCGTGAGTACGGTAGATATGTAGTTGTAGGACATATACTACCCATGTAAACTGCGAGACCGAACTAAGTACCTAGAAATCAGCAATCATGTGCCGTTTTCTATCTATCTATCCATCCATCCGTCTAGCGAAGTATCCATCTTATCTATCTATCTATCTATCTATCTATATATATAGGTATTCTTCAGTGTATGTCAGCTAACTGAGCATGTATATACATATAGGATAAATCCATCAGATTCTAAGAGTTTCAACTAGATGTGAGAAGAAAGCAAAATCACCGGACAGTCTCTCTCTCTCTCTCTCTCTCTCTATATATATACTTACTTCCTCCCCTTCTTTCTTCAAATCATCACCGTCTTGTTGAAAGACGGCGACCGATCCATCCTTCTGTTGAATGAAGGACCATAAATCTCCATGACACCTCACCATCTTTCCCTCCTCAAAATCTCAGACTAAAGCCACGTCTTAAACACCCGAACATACACCACCTTCAGCAGCTGCACCTCGAGGCAGTACAGCGCCAGCTCCGCCGCCAGGAACCCGACGAACGAGTCCGCCGGCCGCACGAACCCGAGCGCGCGCCGCAGGGGCGGGATGTACGGCAGGGCGAAGCCGACGGCCATGATGGCGCACGTCGAGGCCGCCAGCACGCGCGACGCGCGGCTCTGCAGGATGGGGATCCTGGCCGTGCGGAGGAGGTGCACGATGAGGGTCTGGGTGAGGAGGCTGTTCTGAAGTCAGCGGGATGTTTTATCTTTTTCATTAATCTCCTCCGAGAGAGAGAGAGAGATAGAGAGTGGAAGTGACGAACCCCTCGAGGAACCAGTGCGTGTGGAACAGGGAGACCGCAGCAGGATCGCTGGCCGTCCGGATGCCGTAGTAGAACCAGCCCAGGCAGAAGGTGCACATGTCGATTGTCGAGCTGGTCGGGCCGAACACGACGATGAAGCGCAGGAGATCTGGTAGGGCGTACTCTCTGGTCAGTGGTCACATCTTGGAAATAGAATTATTGGAGACGATTAAGGAGTAGAGGTATGTCTACCGGTGGCGTTCCACTGTCTTGGTTCTCGGATGTACTCCTCATCGACCCGGTCCCAGGGCAACGCAATCTGGCTGATGTCGTAGAGCAGGTTCTGGACGAGAATCTGGAGACTGGTCATCTGGAGACGGTAACTTCGTCAGCTCTGTTTTCACCATTGCAAGGGTGGCTTTCTTTCTTTCTTTCTTTCTTTTCTAAGGGAAACGAGAAGAAAAAAAAGGTAGTAACTCACGGGCTGATATGGCAGCCAGGCGCTGGCGATGAGAACACTGAACACGTTTCCAAAGTTCGAAGAGGCGACCATCTAGAATGTGGATCAGCTTGCCATGCACCATGGGAATCGACTTTGTCTAGCAGTAGTTCAGACCTTGATATATTTGATGGTATTTCCATGGGTTACCCGGCCGGTGGTGACACAGTCCACGATGATATCCAAGGCTTTCTCGGTGAGGATCACTGGGTGAAGCGCGTCAGTACCAAAACACGAATTCAACTTGAGTAACAGAATTGTAGCTTACCGTCCGCGCAGTCCTTGGCAACAGTGACGGCCGAGTCCACGGAGATCCCGACGTCTGCAGCCCTGAGTGCCACACAGTCATTGATGCCATCGCCGAGCATCCCCACGCAATTCCCGGACCCCTTCAGGATCTCAACGACCTGGCTCTTCTGGTGCGGCGTCAACTTGGCGAAGAGCTTGCAAGTCTTCACGGCATTGGCAAACTCCTCTGTCCCCTCGAGCCTTGCGAGTTCAGGGCCGGTGATGGCCTGCCGGTCATCGCTGTCGGCGCTCTGGATGATGTTCAGAGTCTGACAGATCTTCAGCGCAGTCCCCAGGCTGTCGCCCGTGAGGATCCTGACGTCCACGCCCAGATCCTGCAGCTGCTTGATAGCAGCGGCGGCGTCCTCTTTTGGCGGATCCAGGAACGTGAGGATGCCTTCAACCGTCATGTCGGACTCGAGTTCCTCCATCAATTCACGGTCCTCGACATCGGGGAGTCTCAGTTCCTTCGTGGCCGTGAGGAGGACTCGGTAGCCCTCCGAGTTGAGGCGGGAACATTGCCGAGACAGTGCTTGCTTCTGTTCCGCGTCGAAGGCCGTTATCTGGTTCCCGACACGGACGCGGGAGCAAAGAGCCGACACTTCCTCGTATGCCCCCTTGCACATCAGGATGACTTTCCCTTCAGGGCTTCGGACGATGCAGCTTGATCGGCGCCTCTCAAAGGTGAAGGAGATTTCCGCAATCTTCTCATACGGCGGGATCGACGCCGAAGTCCCCGTGGCTAAGAGGAAGTTGATTATGGCGGCGTCGACGCCGTTTCTCTTCCCGTCCTGGTTAACCGCATTGACGTAGGCGACCTCGAGGACACGCTGATCGGGATTGCCCTCGCAGTTCAGGTGGTGGGAAAGCGTAATCTCGTCTTTCGTGAGAGTACCAGTCTACATCATCGCTGTCAGCAGATCCGCTGGTGTGTGTGATCTCGATAGAACAATAGTGTCAGAAGGCAGAAGTATGTACCTTGTCGCTGCAAAGAACAGACATTCCACCGAGATTCTGGATGGAGTCCAAGCGCTTGACGATTGCCTTCTTCCTCGACAGCCTGAACGCACCCCGAGCCAGATTCGTATTGACAATGGCCGGGAGCATCTCCGGAACGAGGCCGACAGCCACGCTGACACTGAACAGGGCGGCACTTCCCCAGTTTCCAGATACCTTACCGGAAATGACGAGGACCTGTACGCAGCCATCAAGTCATGGTCAGTCCACAGAACAAACATCTTTTGCCGGACTGTACTCACGATTGTAACCATGATCAGCATGAAGGCAACCATCATGTAGGTCACATTGCGAATGCCCCGTTGGAAAGCGTTCAATGGCTGGCGTCTGTTCAGTTGCTTGACAATTGTCGCGAGGAATGCGTCTACCAGACGAGAAAGAGTTCTTAATGACTACTCGCCTTCTGATACCGACAGAGGGAAAATACTTACCGTCACCAGTTCTCGCCACTAAAGCCACGCCCGTGCCCGAAATCACGCTCGTGCCCATGAACACGACATTTTCGAGGTCGAACAGAGCGTCATCGTGCTTTTCACCGCTTGTGTGCGCGCTCTTCTTGACTGGGTAGCTCTCCCCGGTAAGACTCGACTGACTGATCTGCAAGTTAGTGGACTCGAGCAACACACAGTCCGCCGGCACGTTGTCTCCGGGGCTCAAGACCAGGATATCACCGGGGACAAGCTCTTTCTCGTGGATGAGGACCTCGGACGCCACCAGTGTCTCAAAACCTTTGTCCAAGACGGTCTTGGGGCGGCGAACTTTGACATCCATCCTCACGGAGTTCTGAAGCTTGACCACTGCCACGGCGCTGCGGTACTCTTGCCAGAAGCGCACCACAGACGAGATGACGATCATGACGACCAGGATCACAAACGTGGACTAGGTCATGCATCTATCAGCCCGTCCACTTTTTGGAAGTCACGCATTACAAACAGACCAAGATATGGGCCAACTTACCCACTGCGGTGGAGGAGTTGCTGCACTGATGATGGCAAGCAACGCCAACAAGATATTGAACGGGTTGGGCAGCACAAGGAGCAGCAGCCGCCACCACGTCATTGGCTTCTTGGACGGTAACAGATTTGGCCCAGTGACCGCCAGCCGAGACGCAGCCTCACGCTCCGTGAGGCCGTTGATGTCAGAGTTCAGCTGGCTGAGAGCTTCGTCGGATGGAAGGCTCGCGAGCCGCCTGAGAGACGCTTCGGGAGACGCATCATGTCCACGAAGCACGTTCCTCCAGTCGCCCGGAGGGCGGTTGTCTGCACTACAGTCAGTATTTGATAGGACGACAGGAAGATCCGGTTGAAGGGCTCCGTACCTGAGAAGCCCAATTCTAGATCCCCGAACGGCCCTGGATTCCTTGACCTGCGGGAAACCAACGACGAAAGGACAGACGGAAAGGATGCCGGGCGAAACATGGCGAGTGTGCCTATCTATCGGAATAACCAAAAAAATCGACGGAGAACAGGATTGTCCAGCACTGCCATAGGCGGGAGGAGGAGCAGGAATTGAGTCGGGGTTTCGCCGGCCGGCCTGCCACTCACATATCCGTGGATGTCAGATAGCCCGGTGTACGAGAAGACGGTCTCTCAATCAGCCCTTGGCACTGGACATGCAAAGGGCCTCCTAGGGAGGTCGCGTCTGCTGCAGTGGTTCATCCGCCGGCACACCCGTGCCAGCTGAGCGCGCGTGAAGCGGAGTGGTCGCCAGAGTTGTAGACGATTACGAGACCTCGGTCTCGTAATCAGCGGAATCCAGCAGAAAAGACGGGAATAGGCGTTTGAAGCCGGAAGAGAAGGGAGTGGATAGATGTTGAATGTGACAGAATATGAGGCCGAGAGCCGAGAGGCAGGAGAAAGGAAGGAGAAAGAAGGCCGCGGAGCGAGGGTGTGTGCATATCATTTTTTTATACTTTTTATATACTTCGTTTTGGGCAGCAGACGGGCGGCGGTGCGCTAACACGTTCAGGGAAACCATGGAAATCCCTCACCAGCCGGCGACACCGCGCTAAAAAGCTTGTGCCGTTTAATCTACACTGGCCGCGGTGCTGATTGGCCTGCAGGGCTCCACGGGCAGAGGCTTGTTCTGTCCCATGCTGCCGCTCGGGCCCTTCTCTGCCGCATATCTCACCTCGGTGCTGTTGAATCCGCACTATATCTCACGGCCCTGATTGGCTTCCATGCCCGAAAGGCTTCAAAAAGGTGCCCGGACAGTGGATCTTGGGCCTGCCGTCGCAGGAGGAGGTCTCACCGCTGCCGTCCCGTGTATGTATCCTGGCTTTCGGGTGGGTGATCTGTTACAGTGACGGCTTGGTCTATCAATCTCGCAGCGACTGTCGCCAGCATCCAGATTTCATATGTATTCTCCAGAGATCGAGACGAGCAGTGTCTGTTGCTGTTCAACTTGTTCTCCGGGGGTTGAAGGGAACGCGTCATCCCGTCTGGTTGCGGGCCAATGGTACCTCGGTATACCCGCGGGAGATTGAGCCCCATGGCGGATGCAATAGCGTGGTAAGCCTCAGGCCATCGATGCCACGCCATGTGTGCCTTGCTGGAGAATTGAACGCTGGTCTTGGGAGGAGGTGCGAGGAGAGCACGTTTTTACATGCCTTGTGCAGAAGGTCGTCGCATGATCACTAGCCCTAGCACCAGCATGAAGCTGACTGCATGTCTACACCTCCCAAGTGCTGGTTTGCGCCTGACATTAGCTATCCTTGATTTATCATTGCTCCCGTGGAGTGATGTCAGAATTTTATACCCTGGGTCTTTGACACCTATATTTCTATTTACCCATCGATGGGTCTCAATCGTCCCATCTCTCCTCTTTCAATTTGATCTCTCGGTTCCGGGAAGCGTTTTACGGAGTACATAGGACTAGTGTTTACAACTACAGTCACGGAATCTGGTTGTCCCACTTCGAGCAAATTAGTAGTCATTATGATTTGTGCCAAATAGCAGCTCCCCAGTGTTAGTATACAGAAATGCTTCCCCACAGCCACATACCGAAGAAAGAACCCTTGAAGAAGAAAATAAACAGTCCCAAAGGGCAGTGATGGATTAAAATCACCGCTGCGCAGTACCTCGCCATCGTCTAATCCAAAGACGGGTGGATGGTACAATGTCTCTCTCCGTCCATGCCTCGTTCTCGGTATCAGGTATTCCAGGGGTCATCTCAACCCCGAAGCACTGTACATGCATGAGCGCACTGCCTGGCGCTTATATGGCCTTCAGACCACAAAAGCTCCCATGTGCACCGATGATTCAAGCTCCTCTGTTACAGAATCGCCAGAGGTGACAGAACGAGTACTTCCTCCTTGAGGACGACGGTCAATTTGAAGTCTTGAAAGCAGCAGCTGCGGTAGTTCCTGTCCCTGAATAGAACCTAGTTCTAAGATGCCTACCCCAAAGTTACCAAAGTTAGCGCCTACCTAGTAGGCAGTACCTATGTACATGTACATGTGTATCTACTTAGGGTGCCAAGAGACCTTCGAGAATTATTGTGGTCACCCGTCTCCGAGGGCATATCAGCAGCTCGATTATAGAGCTTCATCGATGCGGGCTATGTGAGTAGCAAAAGAACGATTGTGATTCCTTTTCGCTTGTTTTCGGCGAAGATTCGCATGGCGCCGAGAAATTACCTTCCTGGGTTGTAGAAAATAAAAAAGCGGGATGGCGGAGGCGGAAAGGAGTGCTCAAAGTGGAAATTCCCCGCATGTGAATCGGTCTCATCCTCCGCAAACCTTCATTCAGCACAGGCCAGAGGGTGAGATATGAGCAATACATAGGCACATGCATCCTTCAACCGCTGCGAGTACTTGCCGGAGAAGATAAGTGAGGTACTTACCCTATGAATAATGACGGGGAGCAAGTGACAAAGAAGCGTCGGAGCCGAGATGGCTGCTGGACGTGCAGGACACGGTACGCCAGTATTCCATTCTACTCTGATGAAGGTATGTGCCAACCTCGGGCAGGAAGAAAAAGTGCGATAGCAGAACTTTCCCATGCGGGAACTGCACTAGATTAGGGCTGGTATGTGAGTACCAGACCCGACTCGTGTGGGAAGACGATGCGAGAAGGGAGGGGATGCGGAGGAGAGGACCTCCAGCGCATAAATGGAAAAAGTCAAGGCTGTTGAATCCCGCGAACAGCACTGCAGGTTCTGGAGCGGCTGATGTTGGCGCAATCGCTGCCATGGAGTGTTCTCAGCCTGGAAACGACTCCGAGTCCTACCTGGAGACAAACAGCGGGGGCAGCGCGCAACCAATGCCAGGAGAGATGGCCCAGTGGCGCCATTTATCGGGATACCCGGACACTCTTGATGCGACAGAGTCTCTGCTACTTGATCATTACATACGACGATTTTCAAGGACCTACCCTACCTTTTCTGGTCCGACGAATCCCTTCTTGTCCGTGCTCCTACCATTATCCATGCAGAACCGAGTAGTCCTTGACTCGCTACTCGCACTCAGCGGCGCTCAGACTTGGGACGATCGTGGATTCTGCATGGAGGAAGCAACGCTCAAGTTAAGGCAGCGCGCATTGAGAGGCTGTCGAAAATTGTTGATGAAGCATGGCACACATTTTGGACGAGTCGAGATGCCCCTGTTCAATGCTCAAGTGACGAACAGCGACCCCCTGGCGAATATGAGCGAAGAAGATCTACTTTTCCTCTCGACAAGCTGTGTCTTGTTGCTCCTGTACGAGAAGATTGCGGGCGAAGGAAAGGAAAACTGGACGCCCCATCTTGAATTCCTTGCGCGGCTCTTCTCTCGCTACTCTCATGACTATATGGGGAATGGCTCCAGCGGTGCTACATCGACAACTGTTGAAGCGTTCCGATTCCTATATAATCTCTTTTTGTACAATGACCTTGTGCGGTCTATATCACTACAGACATCTCCGCTTTCCGATTTCTACCTGCGAGTCGGGGAGCCTTGCTCAACAGATGGCGCTTCTTTGCCCCGATTCTTTTCTTTCCAACCGGGTCTTGAAGCAGGACAGGACGACGGTCGCTACTACTATCCACATCTTATAGCACGAATCAGCGCCGGAGACAGGACAGTCACGGACGCCGATATTGCTGCCTGGGATGGAAGAGTAGACTGGCTTCCGAGTTTCGCCCTTACAGGAGTTCATGGAGGAGGAATCGATAACCAAAGTCCTTTTGGTGGTATATCTGTCGTCACACAACCTCCACAGGGTGATCGGAAAGACGCCAATGGGCTCGGTGAGTGGGAAGAGCGAAGAATCATATCAGAACTGTATCGCGTCGCGGCGAGAGTTTATCGAATGCAAGTATTTTGCAGAAGTGAACCAAAAGACGAAACTGTCTCAGCGAGTATAGATGCTCGTGAATCGCAAATCAGCATCCTGGCCTCGTGGGCCGCTCGACTCGTGCAGCAGCTTCCCGAAGGCTCCGTTTTCGAGAACGCCCTCCTATGGCCTATTGGGATTGTCGCCAGAGAGTTGACTTATGAAAGTGCTGTGGAAAGAGAGTATATCCTCTGTCGCCTTCGATCTCTAGAAAGAAGATTCCAAATGAAGCATTTTAGGCGTGTCCAAGAAATCTTGCTGAAGCACTGGAGGAAGATTGACAAAGAAATGATCACTAACGCTGGTGATTACATGCCTGGATCAACAGCAGACGCGATCCTGGTTGGATGACGTGGTCTTCAACCTCGCGAAGATCTGAATGAATGGATTTTTTTTAATACACTCAACCGTCAACTACTGGCCAAGAGGTCTCATTTCGTACAGCGTCTGCTTTATGTAGTTGATCTGCTCATTGGCCCACTTCTCCATCTCTGCGACGTTGACCGTCTCAACACGACACAGCCCCTTCTTTCCTTCCTCATCGGTCTTCTTGACATTTTCCTCGTACTTTTTTCTTAGGGCTTCGACGGCAATGCGCGCACGCTCCGCCAGCACTTCAAGTCGGTACGTGGTCCACTGGTAGTAGAGCTCCGTCAGATGCGATTTGTTCCTGACATTTGCATTTGTCGTTTCGTCCAGAAGCGTGGGGTCCCTGGGTCGGAATGAAGTGACGATGGTGATACGCTCGGGCATATTTGCAGCCGGTGCTGCGGTATGAGTGATGTGACGCCCCTGGAGTATCACAGCACAGCCCTATTCATGCCTAATCAGCATGCGCTTGTTGTATTGTGCCTACTGGTTCACTTACCATTTGCGGAGACTTGACCTTCACCGTCGTCCCATCGGCTTTCAGAAGCTCTGTCTCTCCACCAACCATGTGTCTGGCATCGGACAGCATGACCACGCAGACGAAAGGGTGCGAATCCTTGTGCCACTCGATGATTGGTTTGGTCTGATCGGTCACAGCCTGGGGTTCAGGCTTTTCCTTCTCGAACTGCGCGATTGCTTCCTCGGTGGCAGCAGGAGGCTCCACGGGCGTTGCCCTCACCCCAGCGATGCCATCCGGGCCAAGCTGGACATTGGTGTGGCAGATTTCATAGTCCATGGCGGGGACCAAGTCGACGCCCGCATTCTCGCTTATAATCCTCAGGACCTCTGGCGAGTGCCAGAACTGGTGGATAAAGGGGGCATAGCGGGGAGCCATTCCCCGGAGCTGAACTGACCCCGGTCGGGTGTGATGGAGGCAGTTGTCCAGAACCTCCGGGGTGAAGAGCTCTCGTCGATGCTCGAGCACTGCTTCATACGAAAGCAGAGGGAAAGGCTCGGTGCAAGCAACCGACGAGATAGCTGTAGAAGAGAGACCCAGGTGTTCCATCTTGAGAATCTTTGAGGGAGGAGAATAGGCAAGGTGTTTCGCTGGGTCGAACTGAGCTGGTGTCGTCTTCTTCGACGAAGCTGCATTTTGCGAGGATGTGAAAGGCTCCGTCGCAGCGATGCTCTCAACCGCCATAGGGGGAGTCATGGTGTTTTGTATGTTGAACAGAAATACTTAGATGGAAAGATCGATTCACATTCAAGGGATGACAACTATATAAGAAAAAACCGGAACTTGCTAGACAACCCTAAACAATAGGCTTTATCTAATAAGCACCCACTTATGAGGTATTTATACTTTTCTATGCACATGTTGAAATGATCGCAACTGACCTCATCTCCGACCGGCTGCCACCTAAAGCGATTATTCTAAGCGCCCCGCATTGCATACTCTTCCTTTCCCCATCTTTGCCCCATTTTCATGATAGAAGTGGAGATGCTGTAGAGGAGAGTGCCCCAGGATGTTCCTGAGCGGAACCGTTGAACCAATATCGCGAAGGAGCGCCTATACCAAAAATGGGGTATTTGAAGCGCCGGGCCAATTATATCTAGTAGAGAGGTACTCTGTAGGAACACTCATCCCGATGGAACATACTTCTAAACCAGAAATGGCATATTCAAGCCGCTAGAAAACATCCCACCCCCCGTGTACCCATATCTTCTTGTTCCTCGTTACACTAGCTAGCTATCTGATCATATCACCGCACTAGTGGAGCCCTCAGGAGCAATGCCAAGGTCATCGTCGACGATAATGACGAATAGAGGAAAGAAAGGCCCGCCATCATGATGAACCTTGCTCTCTAAACTTGCGGGGAGATTGCCCAAACGGTGGTATTCTTGCCGCCTAACAAACAACTTCTGAGCCTTTTCTCTACTTGACTCGGACGTCTTGGCTTGTGTTTTGACATATCTGTTGGGTGATATTACCGGAGGAGGAGTAGAAGAGAAATAATGGTACTACGTACAGTACATACTCAGATACCTAGGTATCAAGTAGATAAAGCATCGATTCAGGACATCCTGGCCTTCCTTCACTTGTCATAGATGATGACTCGCAGCTTTGGACTGTTCAACCTGGAATCACTTCATAATTTCCGAAAAAATTCTGCAACCTACAGTACATCATGAAACACGCAGTCCAACAATTGAGAATGCTGCTATCCCTACAGGGCTCCGCAGTCCCCGTTAGCGACGCAAATAATTCCAGTTTCTATGAAAAGGGACCCGTAACTGGTCATGTCGAATACCACGGCATCCCCGCGTCCATCATCAGCGGCTTCACTTCACCGTCGACATGAAGAGCGCATCGGACGCAAAGGGGCACCGGCACTATCGCCTGCCTCTAGAGGCACACAGGCCTCTTCCTCCATGTTCCTGTTCACCCACTCCGCAGTATCATCTATCTCCGTAGTACGCTTAAGCACTAGGTTCACTAGAACTTGGTGCTAGGAACCGGATCAGAGGCAGTTACACGAGAACTGCAGTTCGACTGCTGACTTTTCCAGACCAGGATGTCTAAGAGTAACGTAGTCATGATATATTAACGTATGAGCAATACGGCCTAAATGGACAACGTAGCTTCGATTAGCATCACATTCCCATCTTGACCTGCAACAGAGATCAATAGAGCTGGAGTAATTTTTCCCTTTATTTTAGTCATGCGCGTCAGCACTTTCCTCCGTATCCAAGATGAACTCTTGAACATCATTTGATAAGATAATGCCGTCATTCAGTTACTGCCATTTTTCTTTTTCTTTTTGTTTTTCATCGGATATCATAATCAGAATCAGATTCCCCAGAATAGCCCCTCCACCGCGCTGCCATGCATCACCACACCCCACCCCAGAATCAAGCTCACCAGCCAGAGCACGGCGAATACCAGGATCGGGATCAGCAGCAGCTCCGTGTTGTGGAGGAAGGGTAGCGCATTGTACCCCAGGAAGGTGATGTAGGTGTAGTACGTCAGCGCGGAGAGGTAGAGCGTGTTTCCGAGGAAGGTGGCGAGGAAGTTGGTCGGGCTGCGCGTGAGGATGGGGAGGAGGAGGAATTGCAGGACGTAGAGGTGGAGGTAGAGTGGGAAGAAGGCGCGGTTTGAGACCTAATTAATACACGTTAGTGTCTGAGAGCTGCTGAATATAAAAGAAGAAGGGAATATATATGGCTGAAGAGATACTTACATCGAAACAGTACCCGAATTCCACCTGCTCCTTCTCCCCGGGCTGCATAAACAGCCCCTGCGCCGCTCCTCTTCTGCGGCCCCTCGTCCCCCTCAGCCCGGTCAGAGAGGCTGCCAGGCCATTGGGCCCGAATATCCGCCCCATGAGGAAATATGCCAGCGTGGAAATGAGCAGCGAGGTCCCGATGAAGTGTACGAAGACGAAAAGAAGGGCCAGGCGGACGATGGCGCCAAAGGAGGGCGCGTACGCGACGCCCCATGCCAGGGCCGTCAGGATGAGGAAGAAGGAGAGGAGGTAGATGAAGGAAGGGTCCGGACGGTGCCAGGTATTTTTCGTTTCTGTGAACGGTCAAGGAATCAACCTGTCAGTCTGTGAAACCTTCCCATCATGGCATTGAGGGACAGGAAACGGGGTCGGGGTATAAATGCAATTGAATTAGATGGGGTCGAGGAGCGTTCATACGTTTCTAGAGAACGGAAAACTGACAGTCAGAAATATTTAATCTACGAATTGCCACCGGAATTTTAGAACAAGATACTCACATGGTAGTACATGGACTTGAAGACCTTCTTCGGCGCAAACAGCAGCGATGTCATCTCCCAAATGGCCATCTCGAAGTCCATCTGCGGGAACTTGAACAGCCTGGTAGGCTCGTCCGGCAACTGGTCAGCAGCAGTCCACCATTGCTGTCCTCCTCAACTCCCTCCGGCTCAGGATGTTCTGCTGCGCACCTCTTGAAGAACCGTGGCATTCGTATCGCGGATCCCCGGCTCGATGGGGTGGTGCCGCCGAAGCTCGCAGGGCCGCCATGCTGTCGGGGAACGTTGATGTGAGGGTTCATCGCCGGCGACGAGGTGTGCAGCCGGTCCTGGGAGCCGGGCACGGAATGTTCATATGGTTGGGCAAAGACAGACTCTCTGTGGAATTGCGCGACGTCGATACGCTGAGGTTGCATGCCTGATGCCAACGGAGCTGGGCGTATGTCATTTCCGGCTAGCTTCGGTGGGCCAGGCGCCCGCAGACCCAAAGCTCACTACTGTAAACAAAGACGTCACCACTCAACTCAAACACTCTCTACAGTACTCTGCACATGCGATATGTACCATGCACACAGGAACCAAGGAAAAAAAAGAAGAGATATTCGATATGACTATCCAAACCGTACCTATTTACTACCCATCCCAGACAGAAGGACAGGACACCGCGCCATGGCAAAAGTCCAGCCCTATTCAGAGCCCGAAATTACTACCCTAGTACGCTATCATACTTATCCAGTCGATTTCAGGAATCACTAGAAGCTGGGTCATCTCATTTCTTCTTCTTTGGCGCACCTTTCTTGCTTCCCTTGGCAGCCTCGCGCAACTTTTTCTCCCTCTCGAGAGCCTCAGCGCGTTCCCTTATACGCGCTTCCTTTTCTTCCTTTTCAGCTAGCTTGCGTGCCCTCTCGGCCTCGCGGCGCTCACGGACAATGGCCAGCCGTGCGAGGTCAGCACGAGCCTCCTCCGTCTTACCCTCCAAGTGCAGCTTCATATAGCGGTCCCGCGCCTGCTGCGCTTCGATGGCTTCACGCTCACGACGCGTGAGCTGTGAGGCATCCCCGGTCTTGGAGGTGCCGTTTGCAGCCTGTGAGAGCGAATTGGCCGTGTGGTTCGGGTTCGGGGGCAGATCATCGTCCGAGTCCTCTTCCTCCGACTCGGATGGCGGTAGGTCACCGGGCTGTGCGGCTGCCTGTTCTTGTTTCTTCGCAATGGCAGCCTGCTTGCGCGCCTTTGCAGCAGCACGACGCTGTTCGCGGGTCATCTCCTGCGGTTGCGGTTGCGGTTGCTCGCGGACGGGCTCTCCCTCATCCTCTGAAGACTCTTCCTCGGATCCAGATTTCTCTTCTTCCTCTGATTCTGAAGGGATTTCGTCGTCGGGATCCTGCAGAATTGAACCTAAGTTAGCTATTGTCTGGAGACAAAATCTGACCACAGGGTGTTGTGCCACAAACATGGGAAATCGTACCCGCCACATGCTCACAGGATTACCATCCTTGTCGGTCGGGAGGAGGTCGCGGCTGTAGTGCTTGCCACCTGCAATTCACCGTCAGAAGCAGAATCCTCGTTATAGATGTAAAACGACTCTTTCCGCCCGACATACCTCCTCTAGATGGCTTTGACAATTTTCCGCGGGGAGCCATAGCGGGCGATCTGTCTCCTTGAGAGGGGATCGAGGCGACAAAGGGGACGGCAGCAAACTCAGCTAGGCGACGAAATGATATTAGCAACAAGACCCCTGTTGCAGACAGGTGGCGTGGTACCTGTTCTCTGTGCTTTGAAATGGGCGGCTGCTCAATGGCACGAGGTCTAGAGATGTATATCCACTAAGGAAGAGTCGCGAGTCGTGAGCGGTGGGGTATCGTAAATAAGGTTCCAGGTATGTGTTAAGAGGAACGATGAAAAGAAAGACAGCACCGGAGAGACGACACGGGTCCCTGAAAGGGAGAATAAGAGAGAGAGACAGAGAGGCGAGCACAGCAGCAGCTTCAGGATGCAGATATCGCGGTAGAGAGAGATCAGACTGGTTGACACGTCGAGTCACGAGCCTCGCCGGAGGGGTCCAGGGCGGCGGCGCGGCGGTCACGACCCCTCGCTCCTCTCTGTGGCCGGAGCACCTCGCCCCGCATTGTCTCTGGGCCAGCGATCGTCGACACAGTCCGTTTGCTATCAGCATCCTTCTCCGCCATTCGTTGTCCGCCACAGAGGTACCCTGGCATCAGTCCACTCTTGTTCTGGTGGTTGGGCGAGTCGAGACTCGCGGGGTTAGCCTGTCGTCCTCTAAGGGACGCCATAGGCTAGGACGCCTGCTCCCAGCCATGCGACATGACGCGACGTCGACGTCTACAATTGCTGAAATCCAACCTAGCAGCTTGGCGAACGGGGACTAGCCATTGGTGTTACAAACGCCAATAGTGTCTATTTCGATGGTGGGGATTATCGTTTTCGATCGTCCCTGGTATTGGGAAGGTCAAGGAGGTGTGGTACCATGATCCGAAAGAACGACCATCCGATTCGACCAGGAACTCATACCTGCATTGTTCTTATTGACGGTGAGTCTCGCCTCATTGATGGCATTTTGTTATGTTTTATATGTTTTGCTTGCCACTTGAACTCCGGTTTTGCCCTTTTTATGAAGCTGCCGGCAAACGACGTCGATGACATGTGACAAGGCAAAGGGTAGCAGGTTCTTACCTTAACATCTGAAATGGCTTGGACATTGCACGCATTCCCAGGTATCTTATACCTACTACTGGCTTGAGCATGACGTATATAGTTGGATTAAAATCCTGCAGCATACCGGAGACTCTCTTCATCAGTTTTGTGTGGAATAGCTGTTTCTTGTCCCTGATATCCACCAGTCCGGCAATTTCCACAGCTACTTTTCATAGAACATCCTGAGGCATGTATGACTGGCTTTCTTACCACATCACTCTTTCTTCTCTGCTGTAAGAGGACGCGGACAAAGAGAGTTTCTTATGAGTCATAATCGTTCCAGGACCGCCATAAGACTGTATTCGTCGGGCCTGATTGACGAAGAATGCCGCCAAATATCTTATCACAGAGCACCTCCATAATGGAGGTATCTTTCAGGTTTGGAAGGCTTTTACTCATAGTATTGTGTTTTGATTCGACCCCAAGTCTGCGCTAATAATTTTGGTATATTCTATTATATATTATCTGTTCTATTTAACTACCTTCTCAACATAGAGCTGATTAATATTCGTGCAATACGCCAAGTCCGATCCATGCAGAAAAGCTCTCCCAACTCCAGCCCAGTGCTGCTCTCACTCGATGCTAATGATCTACCAGCCCAGACATCACAACATTACCATGCTGATAAACGATAATTACTTTTACTTCTTATCCTCTGGCCAAGGCCCACCCCAGCTTGGCAATTCTCGCTCCTGTCAGCGTCATGGTGCCTGCGATAATTGCACTGCCCATGAACATCTGCGCGTACAGATAATGTCCTTCTCCCTTTTGCACCAATGCTCCCGCGATTGGAGAGCCTGTGAGGGTTGCGAAGCTTAGAAGGCTCAATACCATCCCCATTCTGACGCCGACTTTTTTCAAGTCATCGGTAAGGGTGCTCAGCGTCGCGGGGAAGAGGGACTGAAGTCCAGCGGCGAAGAAGCCGTATATAACGGCGAACACGTATAGTCCCGCGAGGCTCGTGACGCCCGCCCAGCTATACGCGAGCACACCGCTGAAAAAGCTGAACGGAATGAGCATATTCAGCGGCCCCGTGTGTAAATCCGCCAACAGATTCGGAATAAGGCGACCGACAGTTCCTAGTCCGTTCATGACCATGAGCAAATCCATGGAAGTCGATTGCGAGGCCCCGATGATGTCCCGCGCAAAGCTGCTGATATAGAAGAATCCGACGTATAGGCCCCAGAAGTTGAGGAACATGCCGATCGCGAAGAGAGCATAAGGCATTTCCTTGAATGCGTCCCACTCGACAAGCGGACCGCTCTTGCGAGGAGGGAGTCGTTGTCTCAGGAAGAAGAGGCTAGGGATCTGAGTAGCCAGCGTGATGAACCCCAGCGTCCGCACCGTCCACGCAAACCCAACGCGGGGCAGGAGCCGCATGACAACGGCGGGAAAGACAAGGCCACCGGTTGCTGAGCCGCAGGCAGCAATTCCGAATGCGATGGCACGCTTTTTGGCGAAGTAGGTTGGAAGCAGCGCCATCGTGGGACAGAACATCAACCCGCATCCGATGCCCATGCCGAGCCCCTGAGCCAGGAAAAGCTGCCAGTATTTCGTGCACAGAGACGTCATGAAGATGCAGACAAGTTCGAGTGTCGCGCCCACCGTCCAAGTGAACTTGAAAAAGCCTGCGTCTGTCGCACGCCCTGAGAATGTCCCGATGAAGAAGAGGAGGAAAATCTGGATGCTCCCGACCCATGATATGTCTGACGGCGGGTGCCCAAGGGTCTCCGTGTAGTAGGCCTGGAAAACGCCGAAGCTGTTGATATAACCCCATGTGTTGAAGATAACCAGGTGGGCGAGCGCAACTTGTGTCCAGGCTTTGAAGCCCCCATCTGGAGGCGGTCCCGGATCTCGACCAGATTCCCTGGTGCGGACTAGAGATAACGTTTTTGCCAATGCACCTCCCTGGCTAGCGTTCGTGGGAGCTTTTGAAAGAGTATCCTTTGCGCCTGGAGCTTCATCGCCAATCCGCGATTCTTCGTCATCGCGGTCCACGGACAATGATGAGGACCTGTGACTGGTGGGACGACCCTGGTCGGGGACTTCCTTCTCGCCAGTCATCTCTTCCAAGAAAGAATCTTGCCGTCCTTTTTTTTCAATTTCTCTACAAGAGAGCTACTCGACGGGTTCGTTCAGTTCATCAAATCTTAGTCGATATCAAATGGGATGTCATGTGAGAGCTCTGTTATTCCACTAGGGTGATCTGATCGAAAAGCCAGAGGGGTACAGCTGCTCTGAGGAATCTCACCCCCATGAACAAATTATGGGGAGAGACCTTGTCTGTCGACCAGAAACCGAGCAGGTATCAGCTTCGACAATGTCGCAGGTTGCAGATCAGCATAAAGCACAGTATATTCGCAATAGGGATATGGACGAAGACAATTGGATGGGAAAAAAAAATAAAGGCGTGAAAAGCGAAGGAGCAGTTCGCGTTAACGAATGCACAATTTATATGGGAAGAGACATGGAAAACAGGTGAATTGAGCGCGTTCAAGACGCAAAAAAAATTTTTTTTTTTTTTTTTTTTTGATTGATAAGCGGACACGGGTGCAAGCCTACGAAGATCTCGCTGAGAAAACCGACGATAAAGTCTGTTACCCGAGCGCAGGCCCCGACCAGAGTTCGAAAACATGGAAGCACCGAAGCCACCCAAAGTATAGTAGCCAACGGCACAGGTCGATCTGTGCAATGATTCCTCTTCCGATATCCGATTTCCCAACCAGGCGGTGCGGTTTAGACCATGTGCCGTGTGTATGCAACCGGGGTGTTATGGTAAGCCCTTATGGTTACTGTGAAGACAGGAATCGAGATAATTATTAATAATATAATAAGAGAGCGAATCTTGCACCCCAGCCTAACACCGCCAGGATGAGAAAAGGATCCAACAATGTTTGAATCTTCCTGACACGGGGTACGGATGTATCCTACATCGCTACATGAGCCTGTGTCAACGGCCAACGTCTTGACTGCGTCAAGACATCACTTCCTGTCAAAGAGAAGACAGGCAGGCAGGCAGGAAAAGCATTGAACCTACTGTAGAAGGCTATTGTCAAAGAACCTGGGACTACAAAGCCATGAGGAACGATGGCCTGGCCCCGGGGAGAACTGCGATGTTCGCTGACTCTTCTGTGTGTGGGGCGGGCCGTTCCATGCAGCGTCTCTGCGGCGGCCCGTGAGTCACAGCAGGCCTAAGGTGTCCTCTCACCGCCCAGCCTCTGCCGCTTCTATGCTACTCAGGAATGAGCACATCATGCAGATTGTTCGAAGGTTCCCCAGGTCTTCGAGAATAAATGGGAGAATATATATTTATATACCTGATTATTATACGTATATGTCTCTATCTATTCACAATGGGCCAGCAGACTGGTCGTGGAATTGCATTATCTACGGAGTAAACGCCCCTCGGCTAGAATCGGAGGAAAACTGATCTGATAGCGGAAGAGTGTCCACCCGTCATCCATGGATATGCCATTTCGGTGTAGATACGCAGATTCTCTTTTTTCTGTCTCACAATTGAGCGCTCAATTAGTCCCAGTTCATCCCCTGCTTTAAAGTATGATTACAGATGCTTTTTAATTGAACAGAGATGTACTCTGTGCAGGAAGATTCACACTTCATTTCGATCTCTCTTGACAAATTCAAGAAGTTATCTGGTTGATCATAAAGCCAGAGCTGCAAGCAACCGGATCTACAGGAGATTAGCAGTGTTAGCTAGCGTATGGACATGATATCTACCCTTTTGTTTGTTTTACAGAACTGCATGGGTAGGTACGCATAATCTAGTCTTATCGATATTATTATTGTTCAAAGAATTAAAAGAAGGACAGCATGGATCTACCTGGATTAAGTAAGACGCATCAGATAGCTATTGGACGGAATTCGGAGTCTTTTTTTTTGGATCCTTGTCTCAGTATTCAGTATCAGTAATAATCAAGTTCTTGCCCATTGCTGGCATTATTGGTGAGTTCTGTGATAATGGCAAACTGGCATTGGTCCAATCTTGGTAGAGCACACTACTGTGTCGATGCGTTTTTTGTTACTAGTCTCCATCCTTCAGAGGTCAGGGGCACCGGATCGTTACAGAGCAGTGCTCCTTTGTTATGTAGGCCTTTTTCAAGGAGGTCTAGAGAGTACTATATACATATACAATTCAGACTGATTCGTTTTCGCACGTAAAGAGCGTGGGCTGAAAGGTCAGAGTATATACCAACCTAGCAATAGACTGCGTTAATGATATCATAATAATGATGATAATAGTGAATAACTATGGCAATAGTACACTACAGCAAGCATTGTGAGACTCTTTGTTCCATTCGACGGTGATATGATTCATACGAGAGGATTCAGGAGATCTTGAGAACTGAGACTCTGTCGGCCTTACTGACACCAGCCTGGAAGGAGACAGGGGAAAAGCAATAACATTCTTGATGCACTTTTACGTTCACTACGCATTTCGTGATTTCCTCTGTTACTGCGAGAGTTGGTAGACATGACACGACGACATTGGTAGGGAAGGGAATTAAGCCTTTGCTCTAATAATGTGTCCTTGGAATCTAAGAATAACCGAATGGACTAACTCGTCTGATCTACTGGCTTCTTTCTCCAATCCAGCATGGATGGAGCAAAGAGGAACTTATGGACGTAATGAATGAATTAATGGGTGTCTTGCTGGGACTTTTATAGTATGCTGTACAAATTATGTTACAGGCTTTGGATAAGCAACATGGAGACTAGTACAGTATGAGTATGTGCATATTAGGCGTATGAATCATTCTTGTAGGTGTTCTACATAGCATAGTAGTGGCTAGAGTTGGAGAATCCCATCTACTGTATACTATATACCGTGACAATTAATTCTGCAGATCAGCGGTGTCAGAATTCTCAGGAGATTCATACCAGATGGTCTATATACCTATAAATCTTTTTATATACGGTACTATATCCAGCTCCACTCAATGGCCCTGGAACGATGAGGATGAATTACACGATTCCTAAGGGCCATGTGCCTTAATACCTTGTGAAAACAGGTGAATATTGCAGTACGGTGGTACTACTCAACTGGACATAGATCATTCTCACCCATCTTTGGAACCTGCCGTTGTGGGCCTTATCTCTGTCTTCCGACACGTTGAGATCAAGGCCATTTGGCTCTCTGGTTGTACTTTTCGAGGACCGCATAGACTTCGGAGATGAACACCTGGTTTATCGGCCCGATAGAGGACCAGCATTTGTTTTTCCAAGAACCCCTAAAGGATAATCTCGATTAGAGAGACGGAAGGCGACGACAGGAAAGTGATATACGTTGATGACACTGCCTTTGGAACCGCAGAACTTGCTCCTCTCTAAAACCCTAAGTGTCGCTGCTACTGTGAAGGAGTTGGCTGCGAGGTGTGACGGAATATTCGTCTTTTCTGGAAACTACATTCCCGGCTTATCTTTGCGGTAGATATTTGCCTCGCTAATCGAAAAAACCTCATATATATTATAGATTATGAAGTTAATTCCTTCCTTAATCTGGTTTCACACTTAAAATGATTATATACCAGATTTCTTCGTTCATGCATTGCCATCTCACATTCTTTTGCTAGTTGACTGATTGCTTGACTTGGTGGGCTCTGAGAATTGCAGTTAACTAGGCATTTGATTAGCTGCATCTGATACTGCAGATTCTGAGTTGAATGTGGTATCTGGATGTGATAGCACCCTATCTGGCTGATAGGGTACTAAACCAGTAGCAGCAAATCCACTTTGTATATTAGATGCAGATAGCACCCGCATGTGTGTATATTGATATATAGCCAGGAAGTCTGGCTTATCAATATGATTGATGCCAAGCTGTGTGCTGGCCTGAGCCTGCTGGCCATATATTTGCTTTAATGGTGCAAAGCAGCCAACATCAAGAGGCTGTAGCCAATGTGATGAATGAGATGGCATGCAAAGAGATATGATTTGATGCTCCTTGCAGAAATGATCAAACTCTGCAGTTGCATTACTCCCATGATCATCTAGAATCAGTAGGTGATATCTTCTAACTGTATGTGCTGCTGCATGCTTGTCAAACACCTCTTTTAATCAGGCCATATATAGCTCCTCATTGGTCCATCTATTTTCACTCACACCAATCACCCAATCATGTGGTATATCTTGATACCATGTAGATTGATGGATCTTGCCAGCAAATATGATTATTGGGGGTAGGGCCCAGCCAGTTGCATTGATTGTCTCAATAATTGTCACTCATTCTTGATTGCCTGGCTGCAGAGCTCTAACACAACTAGTAGTATGATAAGAGTCAGTAACAACCTTTGCTGTAGATGCCACACTCATTTGAAAGCCAGTTTCATTGAAGTTGTAGATATTTTGTTCCAGAATACCATATTTTTGTATGGTATTATGAACAAGCTGGAACCATTCTTTGATAATCTTTGGATCTTCACATTGAGCTTGTTGATCATCATATTCGCAATTGTATTTAGACCAAAGTTCTTTATGGCATCCAATGAATCTTGTCACCCATCTCTTGCTGACTGTTGAAGATGCTCCTTTCCAATTAGATAGTATTAGATTGGCCATATTGTGTACTGCACCTTGGCATGGTGGTAGGCCCTGTTGATCCATATCCAATATCCATTTGATGAGTGAAGATTCTTCAGTAGTAGTAAGCTTTTGACTGTTTGGTGCTGTATCTACATGTGCAGTATGGCACCTGACGCGGTCAGCAAGTGTAGATCTAGGCACCCCATATATCTCAGCAGCCGCCCATACGCTTGATATCTGACCAATTTGATAGGCTTTAACTGCAAGTAAAATACGGCCTTCTTTATGAGCTGAAGAATCTGCTGTTTTGGGGGACATCTTGATGGTAGGTTGAAGCTGTTGAGTGATAGTTGGGAGCAAATAGGAAGGTCCGTGTCCGGCTCGGCGTCCGACTACGTTATCTGATAATACGATATGCTTCGGCTTCACCTGCCACCCAGACCAGATTTGAAACCACAAGGAGCGAAGGAGGTGCGAAACAGAGACCGGTAGAGCTGATGGCATCGTTGAGTCGAGACTTTGTTCTCGCTCATGTTGCTGGACCCCGGATGGACTGCATCTTCCCTACTCTTAAGCTCGCTTAAACATGGCCTTTTGCGTTCCTACGCGGATCACTACTTGGCCAGTCAGTTAGACAGAGATGCATCTCTGGCTGACTTCTCGTACGTGAACCGAATCGGAGTTCCATCAGAAGCAGGATAAGGGCGGGACATAGACCTCAAGGGTCGATTTTCAGGGTTCCCGACTTGATTTTCAGACTGGCACTGCATGATGCTTCCTATCACTGTACTTCATGTCATCCAATATCATGTTGTTTCCAGGTGATATTGGTGCTAGTCAATAATGCCCAAGATGGAACTGACTTCCGTCGCATCATTAATGAATTAGTCTTCATGCATACTGGCCCCTGCATTGTTGAAATATCTAATACCTTAATGAGACCTGTCAGTCTAATAGTAGTAGTAACAGTGGTAGTAAAAATGATTTAAAACCGAAAATATTTGTATTTGAAATAGTACATCCAGAGTGTTCAAAGGCAACAGAATCCAGCCACAAGAATCTCATCCAGAAAGTCTGTCATCAATATCCGTTACTAGATACCCGAGGTTTCACGAGTGAAACATCTACACCGGAACCTGAGCCTCAACTATGCCTATGGCATCGCAGTTACTTGCTTTAGGACGCAACGCGGTGACTTGGGCTGTCCTTTGAAGATGACAGAGACCTGACCACCTCTGCCAGATCTACTTTGCCGAGCCTCTCCGCCATTTGTAGGGCTGTCTCGCCATTCACGTCGACGGCGCCGACGAGAATTCCGCGATTTACCAACAGCAAAATAACCGGCTGATATTGATCAAGGGCCACCCCTGGCCGCGGCATCAACTAATTGATGCAACACGGTCCACCCGTTTGTTTTCGCGCATTGATGTTCGCGCCAGCGTCTAATAGGACCTCCATTGTGATGAGAGCTGGCCACCAGAGCGGTCGATACCCTTGACGCCCATTAGGTGCAGTCTCTGTGAGATTCACTGTCTCAAATAGCGGCGTAGCCCCATCACTGTTTCTGGAGGCCTCCAGATTCGCGCCAGCCTCAAGAAGCATCTAAATAATGGCAACATTCTGCTCGTACACTGCGATATGGAGTGGCGTTTCCCCATTACAATCCTGGGCATTGACATCAAGTCCCAAGGAGAGGAACAGTTTGAATGCCTCACTGCTATTCTTTGGGCATGATTTAAGAGCCTCAGCGAGGGTGCCTTCAACATTTGGGTCTGCAGACGGCGTGGATTCTTGAATGATCCTGTGCAGCATCGTCTTACCATTGTGGTCCAATATCCTGACGTCTGTGCCGCGTGAAATCAGCATTTGGAGAAGCCTGAGTCGCAGGTGAACACTTTTTTGTTCTTTTCTTCTTGCTGGTAAGACGAATTCCATGTGATTTAGCCCCCATATTGAGTGATGCAATATAGAGTCCCCATTATCGTCCGTTGCATTGATGTTGGCCCCTAAATCGAGGAGAAGCTCAACAGTGGATATTCGACCCCAGTGAGCAGCTTCAAGGAATGGTGTCATACCCCGCATGCCTTCTGATTCTGAAGACCTAGCCTCGAGACTAAAGCCGGCATCGAAAAGAAGTTGAATGGCGTTATTTTCCCACCCTCCGCAGCTTCGTGCATTGCTGTCCTATTATTTGTTTCCGGCGCTTCTGCGACAGCGCCTCTCTCAAGGAGTAATGTCATGACATCCAATTTACCGCGGTTCGCCGCAGCGTGCAGAGGTGGAAAGCCGTCCGTTTCTCTCCTAAGTTCCGCCCCTTTGTCCAGCAGGCATTGCACCATCTCAACTGTGCAGTACGTCGCTGCTATGCTGAGTACACTTTGCCCTCCTTCAAATCCAAAGGTCGTAGCATTCACATCTGCCCCCTTCTCTAACAGCATATTAAAGAGTCCGCTATGCTTGTATCTGATGGCAGTCATCAATGGGCTTCTCCCATCCTCACCATAGACATTAATATCATAGCCACCACCTATCAGCAGCCTGACGATTTCTCCATGTGCTTCTGTAAATTTATCGCCATCCCTAATAATAGATACAATTTCGGGGAGTGTCTGCGTGATTCCTTCAAATCCTTTTGTCTCTGGGTTTGTTTTTTTTCTCAATCAGCAGTTTTGCTACCTCGACATGGCCCTTCATGGCATGCTAGAGTAGAACACTGAGGTTTCCTCCAGATTGTCAGTGCTGGCACCATGTTCCAAAAGTAACTTTACAACTGCAGCACGTCCTCTCCTTGCAGCTTTGAAGAGCGCGGGTAACCCGTCCCAGCCTTTGGATTCAGCTTCAAGCAGTCTGTAGTTGACATCAACACCGGCATCCAACAGAGTTTGCAAAGTCTTGACATCGCCGACTTCAGCAGCCTCAAGGAGTGCCCAGGATAGTTCCTCGCTGGAAGCCATGGTTCATCTCGAGAAACAATGTGAACGCGGAAGAGAGAAAAGAGAAGCGGGAAGAAAGTTGAAAGATAGGAGGAACGTCAGAAAAGGAAAACCGCTGGACGGGCAGGTGAGACTGAAATACATAAACCACGTGACAATATGGCGTTGCTTTGAGATATGCGCTGATTTAAGTCCCTTAGTCTTCGTCTATTCCTATTAAAATGACCAGTTATTACTATGCATGAATAGAGCCAAGCTAAACCATTGCAAATATCCCACTAAAAGTCAGTAGGGAAGGTTCCCTCTTGTACATATTTCTTCCAAAATGGAAATCATATCTATCAGATCTCTTCAGTTCAATGCCAAGACTGTCCATTGACTACAGTTTCTCATCAAGCAGCTCCAAAATAACACGCCCTTTAGGTACTCTTCTCGGGACGGCTGCAATCAAAAGTCCTCCAAACACGCTTGACAGTCGTATATAACTTTGTTATGGCCGATTGATCACTATTATCTGGCGTTCCTGAACCGACCACTCTCAGCTTGGGGAACCATTCCGTACGGAACTTTCGACATCCATATTTATTCGAATTCACGAACTGTTTATGTCGCACGGATTACGAACCTCCTTGTTTGCGGCTGACCACGCGTAAATTTGACCCTTGACATCTTTTGTCCAGCCATTTGCAACATTCCATTCTCCGTGATAGTCCCTCGATATGTATAGTTCTAACGCATTGAGCTCTCCACAACTGCCATAATAGTTGTGCACATTTTGTATGCCGTCTTGACATGCTCGAAACATATCCCTGAATTTGGAAAATAACTCAATTGGATCATCCGGACTGATTGGGTCGTCAAAAACAAGCGTCTATCGCCCGTTATGGAGGAGGCAAAATAGATATACCCCTCATCAAGGACCAGAGCACTCATGACGCCAGGGAGATGGCGCTCCTTTCCGTATCCATTTTTCTTGAAATCTTCCCTCATCTCTTCGTACGCCAAGTGCAGAAGATTAATGATTTTTCTGGGACTGTTCTCGAGTCTTTGAAGTCGTCACTCTTAAACTTGATGATCCCAGAATAGCTGATAGTGTCCGTTTGATCTGGAAAATCTCTTTGGATTCCGATAACGGGCGTTGTTGTAACTGCGATATTCCAAATGACCAGCAAGGCAAAGCCTACTAGCCAAAAATTCCAAAGCATATTTAATGGTCAAATATTTTTGGACTGTTTCGAAGTCTCAAGAAGATGAACAACCGAGGCTGTTGTATACCAATGATGAGACGAGGAGGAGCGGATAGGGAAAGGAGTGGTCACCACAGAAAAGAAGATATCTGGATCTCTGAATATTTGCGTTGTAAGACGGCAAAGATATGTAGAGAAGATTAGACGAGCTGCCCGAAGAATCACAGCGCCGCGTAGCCAACAAATATAATATAAAAACAGGTGTCACTTCCCTTAAGGACGTATAATCTCATTGCTACATCTCCCTACTGTCTGTACAAGGATTGTGTTTCACGAGAAGCCGTGCTACCAAAACGTAGATACATTATGGCCCTCATAGGATCCCTCGCCTCGTTTGGAGATTAACAAATGGCTGTCATGTGTTGATCGGGGGAGGTGCACATCACTCGTTCTTTCAGGTCCAAGCGCAAGGTTATCAGAAATGAAGTGGCCAGAGCTGATCGTAGTATATAAGGTTGATTACATTGTAGTGATGTGCAAAGATGTTTCAGAGGGTATACCTAGTGAAACTGGGAAGTTAAAACCAGTATCTAGTTGACATGTGGTGAGAAAGGTAGTGGTGGTATGCTCAGATGAGCTGAGGGCGCTTAAACTCTTGGACCTCAAATGGATGCAGCACTTGATCAGAACACTTCATAAATAATCATAGGCCGAGTCTCCCAGCCTTGTTATTGACTCGGCCATGAGCAGCAGTGTTTGAAATCCGCCTGGTTCAAGGGGCTGCCGAGGACTGCGGCGCAGGAGCAGCTGTACACCTACATCCTAGATGTCTATGTAACTAGATATATCTGTAAGATTGAAATGCTGTATTCATTTACCATGAAGCCGTGTACTTGATGGATCTGTTGCTTCGACTGGAGTTTCTTAACTGTTCTTATCTCACTTGCTTCTCCAACTTATGCATTCTACCAAAGGCAAAAACCAGAAGATAAAAATTGGATTAAATAGATCGCTCCCCTTCCTGTTTAGATTCTTCGACAGGTTCGAAATTCTCCTTTTGAAGCACAAACAATTTTCCGTATTTCTCTTTCACCACCTGCGAATATGCTTCCTCTTTCCTCTGGGCCTGTGGGCACTTCTTTGGGCCACCGCCGATGCGAGCCCTTCTTTCCAGGGACGACAGCAGGTCACTTTTCAAGAACCATTCGACCACTCCTGGATTACTGAATGGGCAGCCATCGGAGACTCCTTCGCGAGCAGAGTGGGATCCGGGAAGCGGATTAGCTGGTGGTGTTCTCGATACGATAATGCGTATGGGAGTCTTATCAACAGCGACATGAGCCTTGGGGACAATCCCAATCGCAAATTTCACAATCTAGGCTGTCTAGGACACACTATTACCGATATCCTCAGCAAGCAGGTCAAGAGCTTGACCAACGGTCAGTCGATGATCACCCTCTCAGCTGGCGGCAACGATGTTGGGTTCGCAGACCTCGTGGATGCTTGTATCTACCAATATGACAAAAGAAATTGGGAATGCGATGGGCAATTAAGAAAAACACGAGAAGCCATTGAAAGCGATGCTTTCAGAAACAACTTAGATAAGCTTATTCAGGCGACGGTCAAGAAGCTTCGGTATTCCAACTCGAGGGTCTTCTGGACCGGCTATGCCAAGTTCTTTGACACGACTCTCTATGGAGTTCTAAACGTAGCATGAGGGAAATATCGCTATATCAAGGTTATCAGAGAACTATTATAGTGGCTATGCTTCCTGCCGTATCAGGTCCAGGCTATCCCTGTCCCCATTAGAGCCAAGGGGACACTGTTAAGACATGTTGTCAGTTATGTAGTACAGACATGCTGTAGTGCCGACGGCTAGGCACAGCCTAACAGATGTGTCTATCCAACATTCTGTTTCCAACTTTGGATCAAAAGACTTGTACTGGGGCTGAAACGATGAACTAGACTGGAGTACGGAATACTCCGTACTGCGGTACGCCTACTCTGACAACCTCCCCCGGGTTCCCTCTATCCGCTGCCCGTTTGCTTAAGTTGTTATTTGCTTTGTTTCATACCTCAGTTGCTTGGCAGGCAAGCAGCCCTTTATTGTTTTCAGTGCTCCTTGCTCTCTCTCTTTCTCTCTGTTCTGGGAATTTCCATTAAGTTACCTCGAATTGTCTCGCGCCACCGAACCTCGTCAATCCTCGTGTGTTCAGAAAAGGTTCCATGATTCGGAGATGCGGTCTCCTTGCGTCCTCATCAACGCGATCTTCTCAGCTGCCTCTACGCGGACATTCTCCATGAAGGCGCAGGATAACGCGTCACCGGCAGTAGGGAGAGAACAGAAGCCTATACCACTGGACCGTGCATCTCATTCGAGATCCATCCATGCGAATCCTATCACAGCAAGAACTGGAGACATCCATCTTGACCCATATTTTGATCATGAAATTCTCCCAGCATATATCGAAGTGAGTGAGTGCGTGAATAAATGATGGGCTAACAGTATCCAATGGGTCCTTCCTCGTCGGGTTTCGTTTGAAGAACTACCAAAACCTCCAATTCTTCGCGGATATCAGTATCGGCAACCCTCCCCAGACATTTCAGAGCCTCATCGATATCGCCTGGTCGGACCTGTTCGTCCCATCTGCCGCATGCCAGGATGAGGAGCTTCAAGGCCATTACAAATACAACTCCTCGTGGTCTCGCACCTACGTTGCCAACGGCTCCGAGTCCATGCTGAGGTACAACGGCATCCGGGCAGAGGGACACCTGTCCCAAGACATGCTCTATGTGGCCGGCCTCGAGATCAGAGACCAACTGTTCCACGAACTGGTCTCGTACGTGAGTCTGCCGACCATTCTCTGGACCCAGGACTTTGATGCGGTCCTGGGCCTGGCGCCCTTCAACGATGCGTCCTTTGCCGGCATCCAGAACCCGTTTCAGAACATGATCTCCCAGGGACTTCTGGATGCCAATATCATTTCCCTCTCTCTCGGCGGGACTACCGCGGGCGAATCGATCCCGGGGGAAATCATGTATGGCGGCATCAATTACGACCTCATGGAAGGGGAGCTGATCCGCCTCCCTGCCACCGAGACCTGGGACGCTGACCAGGGCAGTGAAGACCGTCTGGAGATCGGACCACCAGTCCTGAATGGCACATGGCAAGTCGAGGTGCGCGGAATCTCCTGGGGCGATGAATCTGCCGGTGAGAACTACGAATATAGGAACCTGAACGGGTTCGCCGCGATACTGGAGACGGCCAGCCCATGGATCATTCTTCCCCCTGAAATATCGGAACGATTGGACCAGATCCTCGAGCCCGAGTATGATAACCCATGGTTCGCCAAGACAGTGGACTGTCTGAAGCGGGATACCCTGCCAGCTCTGACGTTCAATCTGGCGGGGTACAACTTTACTCCATCACCGTACGAGTACACTATTGAAGTGTCGATGGGCGATTACGGGTACAGCTGCGTCGTGGCATACGCACCGCTGGAGAGGGAGATGGTCCCTCCCGATGAGCCGGGCTTTATCGTTCTTGGTTCGTCCTTCCTGAGGGGCTTCAACAGCGTCTTTGACTTTGATCGAAAAGAAGTAGGCTGTAAGTTTGTTCTTTTCTCTTATCTCTCCCAGAGAAACCTTTGTTCGGTACAAGTACTGACAAATACTTACTAACCTATCTTCTTGTCCCAAGTTGCACCTGCTAAGCACAGAATTCACCATCTGTGTTCCCTAAAGAAAGGGGAAAAAGAATTTGAGAATAGTAGACTTGACAAGATTCAAAACTTGAGTATGACCATTAGAAGCCTAATTTCAAACCTTATTCCAAGGGCCATCCAGTTCCCAGGCATATCTAAAGCATATGTACAGTGCTTGAATAACTCACGATAGAAAGAATTTTGTGGGAGATCATTTAAGCCATACCTCTTCATACATAGGTACCTAGTCAAAGAGCGAAAAAGGTATGATTGGTCGCCCCAAACACTGTATATCCCCGCCAACATCTATCACTCGTCTATTAATTATAGTATCCTTGCGGAGCAAACCGGATCAGTCCCGGATAGTTGAAAATAGGTCTTGTAATTGTGCATGTCACGGATCCTTTTACCCCGTCGCTGAGCCCAATAGTTACCTAGTCTCACTCATACAGAGCAAGAAGAAGGAATAGAAGAAAGTCTTTAATCTAGTTACTTAACTAGACAGACTACCATTTTTCCAATAACAAAGCTCATCTGCCTGTCAGCCCATTATTCTAGATGATAAATAAAAATTAACATGACAGATTCCAGCTTCCTTGTCATGAAAAGAGGCAATTCCATGAGAAAGCTTGAAGGAACAAGAAAAAAAAAATAAACACTAACTCCCAACCAATTGCATACCGAATTGGAGTCCTCCCACTCATATGCTAGAATTCCCAGAGACATACCTAATTAATTGATATATCAATTCTTCAGCTGCTGTGCTGAATTGAATTAAAAATTTTGAGCCCCCAACCTAAAGAAGAAAACAGCTCTGATAATAGAGGAAGGGCCCTCGACTCGTTCTGCCGGCTTCCTGGGATATCATTGTCGCTGCTCGCGTCAGAGGGATATTAGAGCATTACCTACTTAGTAAAATTAAGCTTGCGATCCGAATACGAGGATCTGTATAAGTTAGGTGGCACCGGAGGCAAGCTTTTTTAGCCGCAGCGCCAAGCTGTAGGTACATGTACATACATGTACAGTACATAATCTGCGCCTCTTTGCTTGTCAAAGTGGGCCTCCGTCGAGTAAATGCATCTACTGCGCATAACAAAGTGGCATACGAGGTATGTACTGTATATACAACGGCAACGGAGATTGCTGAAAGAGATACATAAACCGAACCATCACATTCCTACAGTAAACATCAACAACTATGTATGTAATGTACTGACTACATAACCCATCAGCTGCTGAATTCAGGCTTTTTCCCCTGCTTTCCTCGATGCTCATTCACTCGATGTTCTCCTCATCCTTCTTCGGTCTCAACCCAAATGTTAAGCGGGGCGTCTGATGGTTCGCTTCGGCATTGAAGTACTCGTCGTCCACGGCGATTGGGTCCTCTCCGAGCAGGTACATGAACCAATAGTATCCGCCTTGACAGCGAGGATTCGCTTCAGCACGGGCTCATCCATGTCTCTCCGCGGGAAATCAAATGCGAGGTGCAGCACTTACCACAAAACAGAGCTCCGCCAATAATGTTCCCCAGACCGGCGGGGATGATGCCCTTCCAGATATACAACCCGACGCTGAGGCCCGGCGTGCCCTGCATGATCCCAAGCGGGATAAAGCACATGTTGGCGACGACGTGGTCCAGCCCGAGGGACACGAAGGCGAAGATGGGCCACCACATCCCGACCACTTTGGAAGTGAGGTCGCGGCCCTGCATCGCGAGGTAGCAGGCGAGGCAGACAAGCCAGTTGCAGCCGATGCCGCGCAGGAAGATCTGGTGGAATGTCGGGGTGATTTGTTTCTTGGTCACGAATGAGATCACTTCGGACTTGAATGGTTCTGCGTCGAAGATGCCGCCGTCTGGAGAGAGTGACATTACTATATCTGCTGCAGAAAAAAAATTACGGTAGGATAGGTATTCAGGGACAACCTACATTTGAAGATGATGGCTGTCACGAATAACGAGCCAGCAAGATTACCCCAGAACGTGAGGAACCAATGCAGGAGCATCCGCACCAGCGACAGCCGTCGATGAAGAACCGCAACCGTGGTGTACTTTTGTAATGGAAACGTGTTAATAATTTCTGCACCCACTCCATTAAAATACATCCAAGTGTGATGTTTTCTCATACCATAAAAGTCCCCGTGCAAAGATCCGCGCCCGTCAACACAATCAACACCAATCCGTACGGGAAGACAATCGCACCAGCCGTCTTGATCAGGCCCGGCGCATTTTCCTGGAACCATGGCGCGGTCATCGTGCTGAGCGACGTCGCGGCGGCGAAGGACAGCAGGCATCCGGCGGAGACGGCGCTGAGGAAGACTTTCTCCGGGCTCATCAGGCCCTTTTTGACGCCCGCCCGGGACACCAGCTCGATGGTCTGAGCCGGTGTGTAGGCATTGACGTTGATGCCTCCCATGTTCGAAGTATGCAGGGTGGACTGTTGGCTCGTTGGCGGTATTGGTGTTATAACAGCACAAAAAAGATCTAATTGGGTAACCACAGCCTCGTTGGTACGGGACCAAGACGAAATTTGTTCTGAACACAATAAGTATGCAAGCAAATCGAATCAGACTCGAGTCGTCGTACTGTACCTTTGGGGCCAAGCCAAGCAATAATAAGATATTTCAGTCCCCGAGCGCAAGGGTCCAAGGTCCGTCCCTGGCAAACCTCAAGCGGGGAATCCTGGGGAAGAGTACGAACCACTCCAAGACCCTATTTATGCGTACGGTGAATACCAAACCTCCAGAGTGTGGGGATGTCTTCTCCGCAATCGATCAATCAGGGAGGAGGACGTGGTATGGAGAACGTCATATCGTAGTAATAGGGGGGTAAAGATCCCCGCATGAGGAGACTGTCCTGCTTTCCATCTATTTATTTATCTAGCTGGTTTGACTGAGGCTCGTGTGGTGGTATGAGGAGTGAGATGGAGGCCACGCCAAACGGCCACTTTGACTTGGGTGGGACTAGCTCTTAAGCTGTGAGGAGTCTAACTGGGGAAGTCGGCAACAACAAGCAGTTCCAACGTCCGGGGGATTGCAAGGATGGGTCGTTCTAGCGCACTAGCTAAGGAGGTAGTGTGCGGAGTACTATTACTGCGTACTGGATTTCTAATGTTTGGTCAATCTCGAAGAGGACTGAACAGTTGGACTTGAAAGTCGTATGGTCGGGCAGAGCCAGTGGTTGAACTATCTACCGCGGTATGACAGACTAACTGGGGATACAGTATCTTATCTATTAGCTAGTTGTCTGACAGGTATGTCCTTGACACTGTGTAAGCTGAGGTTCAACTTTCATGCTGTGCAAGAAGCCAGATTCAATCCTGAGACGAACATTTCATTTCATGAGCACATAGAACGGACGGGAACTGCAGAATTTCTTTTTCGTTGGAATCGATACGCAGTATTTGCTCCGTCTTGCCCATGGATAAATTAACCGTCGAGTTTGGAGCTGAAACTCGTCTCGTGCTCATTTATAAATATCATCTTCGACCATGTGATTCAACGGAGCCAGCGTGACGATACTGACCTAAGACGGTGCGTAGCACAGTAACGTGAGGCAAGGAGATAAAGCAACAGCTGACAGCTATCTCCCTGCTGCGTCTCTGTACTGCATAGTCGCTGAAGATGGTTCTGGATCATTCATAGGCTCGTTCCGTGCCAGTGTGGGGAAGGGCAAGTCAGATCGCTGATGCAAGTTAATAAGCAAGCAGACAGCAGACAGGTGACACTGGTCAGACAGCGACAAGCTGGATGAGGGGAGAGCTTGTTTTCAGCGGCAGATGAATATCTCCGTACGGAGTACTCCTATCCATCAAGATTCGAGATCGCAGGGGGTAACATGGCACTAAAGTAGCAGAGTTACGTCGCCCTCGAGACCTTGTCAGCTTGTCCTCTCCTGCGTCCGCATCAGACCTTAAACGCTTAGGCTTGCCACCCAGGACACTGAACAGTACACAATAATAGTAAAGCCTGCAAATAACGAATAGTAATCAATGAATCCCATGTCTGCTTCTTACGTGTGGGCTCGGTGCTTGCATTGGCCATGACCCATCATGCAAGCTTGGGCAGCAGGTAGGTAGGCATAAAGCGAAAATGATCGAAGAAATAGAGAACTTGCTGAGATATCGAGGATTGTACCCCCACTGCAGTTTTCGTTCATGCTGTTTCTCCGGCATGTGGAGCAAGTTCTCTGTGCATATGGCACAGTACTGTACAGCAGATAATCTGGTGGAGAATCTGATTCCAGTTAGCAATGATCACAGAACGTCCATCTGTCAAGATATTCACCGAATACCTTGTATCCGATTGAAGCCAGAAGACCTTGTACAATCCTGCGGAACGGATATCCGGTGGCAGAGAGACATGCTCCAGCTTGACGCATGTTCCGGCTGTGAATCGTGGCAAGGCTGCACACGCCCGGCGCCTCCGCTGGCGCGTCCGTCCGCTCCTTATCGAAAAACACAAGCGACCACTGGCGCCAAGAGGGCCGGCGGCGGGCACCGGTTCTTTGCATCGAAGTCTTGTTTGTTCGTGCTCCATGCTGGCGGTGTGTTCTGGCGGGTTACTGGATGGATACGGGGTACGGGGTAGGACGGTAGAGACACCCTCACTCGGCCGGGTTGCAGGCATGGCATTGCTCCGACGCTCCCAAGGGACTAACTGACTTACAGTGTCAAGCGACAATCGTAATAATTTTCTCAGTGTTTCCCTCTATCTTGATTCAGGTCTCGCTAATTAACAAACCGCTCTATTATGCAAAGAGAGGCCATGACCACTAATTGCAGTCAGAACTGCTATTATTTCCGGTCAAGATATATCTACTTCCGCCCCCGAAAGCTCAAAAGTTCGAACTCTACACTTCCAGCCTTGACTTAACTCTGTTTGGAGTCGTGTGTACTCCATAGATGAGGTGTCAGCTATAAAAGGTTCCCGGAATCCCACAGTTGAGTTGTAGGCATCTTCCACCGCAGCCTTGTTAATAACAATACTAGAATAGAGCAGATGACTAGAGAGTATCGATCATCCTGTGGATATTGTGAAGCTATTAGCGTTGTCCCATAAGTATGAGGCAATAATTAAGTGCACATCGCGCATCGCGCATTTGATATGGTATTTACTTAGGTTCTGAGATTATGAGGTCTTTTTCTAAAGAAGAAGAAGAAGTTCACTATTGGCAAGGGTTCTTCGCCTTGTTTCCCCCTAATTAGCTAGCTATACTACCTTAGGATAAATCCCACTTGATGCAATCCGAATCTCAATTATCAAGGAGTTTAAACTGAATATGCAGGTCTTGCGGCAGAGACAGAAAAAAAAATAATTATATATATCTATCTATCTGCACCGCAATCTGCAGCCGTCTGCAACAGAGGAAAACAAAAAACCAGGTTCACTTTCAGGGACACCAGCCCCAGTAATAAAAGAGAGAGAGAGAGAGATAATTCCTCGACTTGACCAGGCAAATGAATGCATCATCCAAGATGCAGAGTAAGTAGCGTTCATGTATGTATGTATGTACAGTACATAATTAGACAAGTGGCTCTTAATAGCAAATCGCTAAAAACTCAGGCCGTTATCTCTCACATGGGAAACCGGCTTGTCTTGCCTATTTCACTTTGGAAAATAATGTACTGATCAGTACCTACTGTATATATGTTTAAACCCCTATTATCACGAGGTTTCCTTTCCCTACCACGATACGGAGCTGGAAATATGTAACAAATATCATCAGAAATTGCGCTATCAAGCTGCGTACAGTATTGTACAATCATCACTCTCAGTCAGCACCATAAGCAAAACCAAAAAAAGGCTCGGAGAGAATGAGATGAGAGGTAGTAGTGTTATTTTAGTAGTATGTACAGTATGTAACCTCTCAACCTGACCTGACTGGGGTCAATTGGAACTCGTCAGTGATAATCACACAGCAGATACTTGCTCCATCCTCCATCGGAGTCAGTCGGGACATAGACAATAACTCTCTCTCTCTCTTGATAATCAAGAGACACACTACAAGCCTTAATCGAATCTAATCTAACATCAACAAACCGAAAAAACTAAACCCGAACCAAAACAAACCATTCACACGAGTATTTATATATATATATATACATATATGTATATATACTCTATCCTACTTCTTTTTTTTCTCATTTCTTTTCTTCCCTCTAACCAATTAAGCAGGTACATAGGTAACATCATCAAGTCCAATTTAATCAACTCAAATCAAGTCTATCTATCGACCTAAGTAAATGTAATAAGGATAATAATAGATAAATAGACCAACAATGCAGGAACAGGAACCAACCAGGCAGGGGCAAAGAAAAAAAAAGCAAGACCACAAGCACAAGCACGAGCAACCGCTAAAGTTTCAACCAACAGACCAACTAACCAAGTGAACAACCACAAAAAATCCTTGCTATGTATACTATCTATCGACATTGCCTCGATTTGATTCGATAATCAAAAAACTCCACATTTATTCATTTTTTAACAAAACAAAACCCACCTGGCTGTTGCGCGCATGCATGCTACCTGAAACCGTTCTATCTGCTTTTACTCCATGAATATAAATATGGACTGAGAATGGGAAGAACAAGAAAACTCGTCTCGCATTCACATACACGACACATCCGTAAAGGGAAAAACGGATGGATGAAAAAAGGAAAAGCCAGACCCGATCACCCCTCTATCTAGTACTCTTGAGAACAAGAGCTGCTGTTCAACATCGCTACTGTGGCGATGACGTCGGCAGGCTCCAACAGATGCCAGCTCGCTAGAGTCTGCTTCGAGCTCGCACCAACGGTTACCGAGAAGACGTGGTCGGACGGGAGGTCATAATCCCGGAGTGCGCGGAACATATCTGAACGTTGCGTCAGCACAATTCGTCTGAGAGCGCAAAACCTATCAGCAGTCAGAGAATAAGACTCACCTTCATCCGTGAAATCATCTCCCAGGCACAGGATGAACTCCGGTGCCTGGCCCGGGCCTGTGCCGTATTCATCGACAAGTCTTTTGGCAATGAAGCCCTTGTTGACAAACGTCGGCCTGACCTCGAGGTTCGCCTTGCCTGCCATGACCTCCACGTCCCATTTCTTCGCGACCGTCTCCTCGAGGTGCTTCCTGCACTCCTTGGCCTGGAACGCACCGTACTCCGGGTCCGCGCGACGGTAGTGCCATGTGAGGGCGACACGCTTCCGCTCGATAAACGAGCCCTGCGTCCGTTCCGTATAGTGCTGGAAGATGTCCATCACTTCGCTCTGCCAGCTCATGTCCGTGCGCTCCGCCAGGTTCTCCCAGTCGTCCGAACGCGGTTTGCGGATGAAGCAACCGTGCTCGGCGCTGAGTCCAAGCTCCGGGATGTGGCCCATCCACTCATCCAGGAACGCCTGATCCCGTCCGCTGATGATCCAGACCGCGTTCCTGGGGTCTGCTGCCAGGGTCTTGATCGTCCGTAGTACCCGGTCAGACGGGATTGCCGCCTGCGGGTCCTTGACGATAGGTGTCAGTGTCCCGTCATAGTCGAACATGAATAGTCGCTTCCGTGCTTTGCGGTACTGTCTCAACAGCTTCGCCCTGTCCAGCGCGGGAGTGACGATGGACTGGTCAAAGGACGAGAGGTTCGTGAGCAGGCGGTGGATGAACTGCTTGGACCAGGCGGAGACGGTATTCGTGGTGACATGCTTGTAGAGTTTGGTATGCTGCGCCAGCTTTTCCTCGGGCGTCATGGTCAATGCCCGATTGATCGCTGCAGCGACGCCTCCCAGGTCCCACGGGTTGATGTGGATCGCGCTGGGCAGCGTCCCCGCGGTCCCGGAGAACTCGGAGAGGATCAAGGGGCTGTGGTTGCCCTGCTGGCAGACGATGTACTCGAGACTGGTCGTGTTCATACCGTCTCGGACACTGGTGATCAGGCCAACGTCGGCCACTCGGAGCAGGGCGAAATACTCCTGCTTCGAGAGATACTGCGGGTAGTACTGGACGGGGGCGAAGCTCAACGACCCGTAGTGGCCGTTGATGGTGGCCACGAGATTGGAGATCTGGCTCGCGATCTTGTTGCCGGGATCCTCCTTCTCCTCTTCGACGCTGGTCGGGCTCGTCACCTGAATCAGGACCACCCTGTTCCGCCATTCGGGGTATCGCTCCAGGAACACCTCGAACGCCTGCAGCTTCTGGGCCACTCCACGGACGCTGTCCAATCGATCGCGGCCAACGATGATCTTCTTGCCCGCATACATCCTCCGGATGTTCTCCATGGCCTTCTCGATGTCCGGCGAATCGAACGCGCCCTTCTGGACCGCTTGCGCATCGATCCCGATCGGGAAGACATCGACCGCGACGTGCGCTCCGTACGCGTCCACGCCCGCGGAGTTGGAATCGAACCCCAACACTCGCGTGCAGCAAGAGGAGAAATGGCGGGAGTAGGAAAACGTCTGGAAGCCGATCATGTTCGCACCCAGGACGCCCGTCAGCACCTCCTTCCGCTTGGCGAGGCAACGCATAAACTCGCTGCTGGGGAACGGAGCATGCAGGAAGAACCCGACGTAGACGTTAGGAATCCGCTGCCTCAATAGGCTGGGCAGCAGAAACAGGTGGTAGTCGTGCACCCAGATGATATCGCCCGCTTGGTACGTCTGCGCGATGCGATCCGCAAACAGCCGGTTCAGTCGAATGTAGTCGGCCCACCATTTCCGCTCCGATCGGCCGTCTGTCGGAGCATGTTGCTTGTAGTGCAGCAGAGGATACAGTTCGCGCTCCGCGTACCGTCTCCACCTTCCCTGGTCCTTCAGCAGGATCTCCTCTTGAGGCTCCTCGGACTCGTCGAACAACCACACCGGAAGTATTTTTCCATACCGGCTCGACTGCAGCTGAGACTCGAGCCGGTCTCGATCCTCTTTCGCCACGGTTATCCCCTCGAGAAGCGGATTCGTGGGCGGCTTCTGATGGGCGTCCACCGGAACGGGCGCCGCTGCCTTGTTCAGCGGAAGCGAAGCGCCATTGGGAACGGCTGCAACATTCCCGCTGGCATTGACGGAGATCGGCTGCAAGGGCACTTTTGCATTTTTAGGTTCAATCTCACCAGTCCATCCCACCAGGATATGCTCCCATTTTGTCTCGGGGGAAGCGAGATATGCGAACGAATCGAAGAGGGCCGAAGTTCCCGGACGCGGGTTGAGTTCCTTGGGCAGAGGTCAGCTTCTGCAAGTCAAGAGAGATCACGTCGAGAGAGATCGCGCCATACCCAGTCGGAGCCAGGTCGATAGCCCAGCTTGTACGGTATGCAGAACGCCGCGCTGATGATCCTGCCCGACAGCTGCAAGCCCGGATACGCGGTCCGCGGGTCCACGTCGGGCGAGATGGGGGACATGCCTCCCACAAGACTCAGGCGGCGCAGGAGCTCTGGTCCGGACGTCGCCTCTCCCACCGCCTCCGCCGGGGTGGAGGGGGACTTGACGGGGTTGTCTTTGCTCCCCGGAATCTTGTTGAAGTAGGAGGGGGCATCGCTGGCGGTCTGATGCTGCTTGTCGACATCGAGGCTGGGAGTGGCATTGGAGGCTTTGAGATAGGCGCCCTCGCCCAAGGTCTTCATCCCCGGCCCGACAATGACCGGGTCGGGCTGGCCATCGGGCACCCTGCCGGGACTCTCGTCGGAGGACGACATGGTTGTTGGGAGGGAAGACGGGTGGCGACGGGGGAAAGGGAAGGATGGATGGTTGCTTGAATATAATGACGAAGCGACGTCAGCAGATCTGGTCTTCAAAGAAGAAAAGGGGGGGCCAATGGCCCTGTCGCGGGCGCAATGATGCAATGTCTCAGGATGCGGAAAAGGGAGGCGACGGGGAGGAGTACCTTGAAATGAGGAGGTCTGAATCAGGGGGACCAGCCGCAGGGACGCGATCGACGAGGACGGGCTACCAGCCGGCAGCGCAAGCCATGGAGGCGCCGGGGCAGGCTCAAAGGGCAGGATATCGAGACGGCCTCGGGGGGGAGAAGCGGCAACCGGGGACGCTGAGGCGGGCTCGGGGGAGGAGGAGGAGGAGGAGAGGGGGCGGGCGGGAGCACCGCAGAAAACCAGACGACGCAGGCGGGTGCGCTCTTTGCGCAGGACGACGGCGGACGGACGCACGGAGGGGACGCTTATCTGACGGAGTCGATCGTCGCGAGCAAAAGGAGGAGTGCTGGGGCTTCTAGAAATAGCAGAGACGAGGGCGATGGGCAGCAGGTCGAGGCCCGGCGAGGGCTGGCGGGACGCGGACCAGGGTGGGCTGGAGGCGGAGATGGCCACAACGCGGTGCCCGCGCCAGCGCCAGTGCACACCAGCGCACCACGCGCTGCAGGAAGAATCACAGGCAATGATGTCCGCGATCAGGGCGTTGCAGGCGGTCCGGGATGCGATCCCACAGGCGCTCGCACGGCGGAGCGTCCACGGCTCGGGGGGACACAGGGCCAACCCCGCGCCAAAAGGACGTCATGGCGGATGCCTTGCGGCCTGAGGAGCACAGAGAGAAAGGAGGCGAACGGCGCCGAACCGCTTCGAGGCGCTTCTGGCGCCGCGCGTGGCGCCCATAGTCACGTGTGGGTCAGATGACGCCGCCAGCCCTAACACGGTCATGTGACCACCCCTCCCGACACCCGCGCTCCTCTCGCCGACCCCCTCTGTCGCCAGATCGGGCACTGTCTCGACATCGGGCATCAACGACTCCTCTCGAACTCTTTTTTTTCTTTTTCCTTTCTGTTTTCCTGCCTTCCCTTCCGCCGAGCTCTGACCGGCGTCGCTCCCCACGTCGTCCCAGGTGCGTCCTGCACATGTCCAGCTTGGGTCTGGTGCCCCAGCCCAGGTCCTCCCCCCTCAGCCCACGATGTCTTCGCCTTGTTGAGTGCGCCTCCATCCGCCATGCCTCCCCGTGGTGTCGTCCGTTCTGCGATCTCTCCCCCCGGGTAGCGTGCACTGCCCCCGAGGCTGCCCGGCGGCCCTTCCATGCCTCCCTCCCCCGCGCCAAGGACTACATCCGTCCCAACAGCCTTCGAAGGACCCTGGAGGTCCAGAGGGCCGCCAACCGATCGGCTCTGATCCGCAAGGTGGTCTACGACGACCCCAGCCCATACGTCTTTCGGCCAGACCTTCCACCGGAGAACCTTGCCGGCCAGACGTCACCCGCGTCGGAACGTGACTCTGCGAAAGAGTCCCAGCGCTTGGGGGTTCCCCCGAAGCGTGAGTCCTCAGATTCTGCAGCGACACAGCCGCAGGGACGGCCTTCGATCAGAGATGGGGTCCCGCGCGAGTCATCCGCCGGGGGGAACGACGTGCAGCACCCCGCCGCCTCTCTGGAGTGGCAGAAACGAAGCGGGGAGCTCCATTGGGAGGTCAGCGAGAAGGACCAGCGGCCCCAGCAGTGCCCGTGGCTGGACCATGTGCGCCCGGTCGCTAAGATCACGGACGGTCTCGCGCAGCTGGACGCAGAGATCAGAGCCCTCGAGCGATACCTGACGCCCACGCGCCAGGAGCAGGCCACCGTGGGCCGCATCGTCCGGAGCGTGTCGACCCTGCTGGCGGGCGTCGTGCCGCATCCTCCCCGGGTCATTGGCTCGTGGCAGACCGGGATGGCGCTGAGCCACTCCGACCTGGACCTGATGCTGCCTGTAGACGACGCCGTGGACGATCCGGTGCGGAAGCCCAGCCCTACGCGGCCGGAGATGGTCAAGGCGTATACGGAGACGCTGCGGGGTGTCGACGGCCTCCTTCGACAGAGTCCCCTGTTCAGAGCCCGGGTCGACGCGGTCGACTGGCGCATCCCGACGCTGACGGCGGTGCACGATGCAACGGGCCTGCAGCTGCAGTTCTACTGCGGCGAGGGGCCACCGTCGTCGATTGAGTACGTCAAGGACTACCACGCCGAGTATCCCGCCCTGCGGCCGCTATATATAGCCGCGCGGATGATCCTGGAAGTCCGTGGTGCTTTCGGCCCACACAAGTCGTCCATCGGATCCTACGGGCTCCTCATGCTCATCGTGGCATCGCTGAAGATGAACCACGGCCGGTTCCTGCGCCCGGACAACCTGGGCGAGCACCTCCTGGACATCCTGCACACCTACGGCAAGGTCGTCGATTTCCGAAAGACCGGTGTGTCCGTCGACCCGCCGGGCTTCTTCGACTCGTCGACCATCAAGGAAGACGAGAGCAACCTCAGGTCCCGGGACCCGGACCAGGCGGTGGAGGAGCCCGCGTACCTCCGCGGCCAGCGCGCCCTCCTCCACGCGAAACGGACCGCCGCGGTGAGGCGCAACTTCCCCGTCGCCGGGGCTGTGTGCGTCCAGGACCCGGCCAACTACATGAACGACGTCGGCAAGACGTGCCTGCGGCCCGCGCTGCTCCAGCAGACCTTTGCGACCGCGCACAACCGGCTGCGCGACGCCATCGCCGCGTGGGACGAGAGCGAGGGCACTGGCAGCGGCAGCGGCAGCATCCTTGCGCACGCGCTGAGGGCGAATTTCGATGACTTTGAGCAGCTGCGGAGCCAGATCATGTTTCCGGCTTGGACGGATGCCGAGGTGGAAAGCCAGAGGGGAATGCCGCAATAAAATCATGGCTTCTTTTTTTTTCACAAGCCGCAACTTCACTGGATATCCTTCGACACTGTATTACTATGTCAGATTTATTTCTGCGCCACCGGACGGGCGTTTCACGCGTAAAGACCGCCTGCTCTTATGTTTAACGACTTGGATACGACATACATACCTACAGGCAGGGGTTGCATTCTCCTGTCATGAGCATCCCCCATTGCGACTCAAAGGCAGGATTATCTACCTGTCGATTCTACGGAACTGTACGAGACCACTATGTATACGAATTACACCGGGGACCAACCATTTTGTATCGAACGATAACGACAAACTTGTGACTCTGTACAACAGCTCTATCTCCCTCCATACAAGTGTGTACATGTACATGAACATGTACTGCACCACCCAGCTCAGCTCAAATCAGGGGTGCTGGTGCAAAGCAGCTACATCTGGCCAACTATGTATGTACATACATTAGGTACCACTCACTGCTAGCAGTGACCCCGTGATTTGATGGACAGAAGAAGAGATTGACTCTGTATGAAAAAAAAAATCCCACCTATCTACCTAGGTACCTACTCAATAAAGCATGCAAGATAGAGAAGGAAGGTGGCAAGCACGCAGGGCAGGGTTTTCTAGAAGACAAGACTAGAACTCATTCCAGAAGAACGAAAAGTCTTCCAGAACTCAGGTCAGGGTCAGGGGCTCATTTGACATGTGGAGATCGTCTTGTTAGTGATGTACATCTTCTTATTAAGGGGTGTGTCCTAACTAAAGAAAGGGGGGTGGGGTGGGGTAGGGAAAGCTCCGGCCCCGGGAAGCTTGGGCGGTGCTTGTGCTCGTGCTCACGGAGCCCACGGAGCTCCTGTGGGGGCACTTGCACCGGTTGGGTTGATGATAATAACTGGAATAATAATGGATACCTATAAAGTTGATTCTTTGCTACGGGTTTTTTAGGGCTGGTGCAGAGGTCTTTTTTCTAATCATAGCCATATTACAGAGGAAGTACTATGCTGCTTCTACGGAGAGTAATAATAGTAATTGTGTTAATAATAGTAATTGTGTTGTAGACTAGTTCCCTTTTTTTAACCTCTTTCATCTGGGGCATGACACGGTATCAATGCAAGTCATACTGTGTATACAGTAATCATAATCATAAGCCTAAGCTTCCACCTCCAGCCATGTTTCAGAACCATGTGGTTAATATTAATGGTTAGCAGTATATAAAATTAGTAGCAATAATGTCGCAAGAGTCAAGCCACCTGACTGGCATGCGTGTGTCCGTGCTGTATCCGTGGTAATGGAATGATGGAAATCTCGGAAGTCGGAAAAGGGGGAGACTCAGTGTGGAGCAAGCACGCAAGACATAATGATAGATAGCTGGACCCTGGAGAGATTGCGGATAGACTATCGACTCGCTGCCTACCTTAAATTTAAAAATGGAAACATCAAATACGGTAGATGTATGTAGATTGGGGAAGCATGCGGCTTGAGCTTCTGACTCTAGCGAAAGGAGGTGAACCATTACTATGGTCCTGTGGACGGATGGATGGATGGATTGACGCACTTGAATGAAATTGAGATTGGGCGCTTCTTATTCTATTCTCTTCTCCTTCTCCTCCTCCTGTGAGCTGTCTACCTCACCTGACGACCTAGCTACCTACCTAGGTAGGTATCTTAGAAGGGCATGGCAGAGTTCAAGCTTGTGATGGAAAGACTGCTACCTACTACTGTAGGGTGTATACTGTCCCTCCATAAGTTTCATGGTTGTTCTTGCCGATTAGGGTACTGTACTGTACAGTACATACATAGAATGAGCCAAATGCCCGTTCCATTTATATAATAGATCCTTCCTCCTCCTGCGTCCGATTCTAACCCATCATCTTGATTTAAGCCTGGTGTACAGTATTATTGTATCTCAGAGTAGCGATCCAACATGTGATTAAAATCAGTGTGCCTTTGGCCTCCTCTTCATTTCCGTTGGACCTTGAACAAGAATATCAATATCATTGAATAAAAAGAGTAACTTCGTGATGAACAAATTGATCCATCGCAATCTAGCTACATACGGCAAAAGCAATGGAGAGCAATGAAGAAAGAACAGGGGCTTCCTAGAAGTGCAGTATTTATATTGAATTCCCTCCTGTGACATAGACATACCCATGAATATTTTATTTTAGGAGCTGTACATAGCTGATATTTTGACCTTAATCATATGTAGGTTTCACTGCCTCCTACTTCCAGAAACCAGTCCTGACGAAGAAGTCGGTCCAGTCCAGTATGTTTCTTTGACGGAACTGATCGAGATCTCGGATGCGGGCATGCACATGGGGCTCTGCTGCGGACCGGACCCATGCAGGAAGCGGCAGATGGGTGGTTCTAAGACCGCCTCGTTCTGTTCGACACAATTCTTCCTCCTCCTGCTCCTGCTTCCATCCCATCATCTTGATTTATCCTGCTGCATCTTAGGGTAGCGATCCAACGGAGATGAATCAGTCAGTGCTTTTGATCTCCTGATTTCCGTTGGAGTAACAAATTGACCTGTCAGTACATCATACTGCATAAGTACAGAAACTACTGCGTGCTATGGAGGAAGCCGTAGAGCAAGTGCTAAGCTATAAAAAATATAAAAAAAAGGCAATGATTTCCCTGCAGGGATCAGCTTTACTAGAATTTTACAAGAGAGAAAGGTTGCAGGAAGTGGGAATTGCACGCGGGATCAGTTTGTTCACCTCACCAAACTGGGCAATAACCTGTTGAACAAAGACAACACTACTACGTTGCTTTTGCAAGTCTTTCGACCTTGATACGTGCCTGCATCTCAGCACTGTCTCGGACGGGTGGCTGCATCGCCTTCGGGCGCCTACTATAATATAAGTCTTTGAGCTCAGTGGCCGAGGAGCAAGGGCGCAGGATTGGAGAATAAATTCTGGCTCGCCGCATCGTCACCAGGGAATGTCACTGATCCGTGTCTAAACAACGTACCTCCTACCTAGGTACCTCCCTACGATAGAAAAATCAAGTTGCATCTTATTACCTCGTCAGAATGCATACAACGGTCGACGACACAGAAAATGGTGCTCTGCCTCGCTGAGCTCCAGACAACCCTCGGCCGGAAAGACATGAATGGGCTTCGAAGGTGCGGCAACGACACAACAAAGAGCTCTTTCTCGATCACAGCCTGGTCGTTTTCCATCAGCAGCTTTTCCAGAATCGGGTAGGTATCGATCGCCCTGAGAAAGCATGCATGGCATCCATGTCATATCATGTGCCACTGACAAAGAGATAGCACCATCCGCGAACGGAAGGGATGTTGCTCCCAAGACATCGGACCAGGAGCCATGGAGGCCACATACAGACCCTGTGCAGAAACTAGTCCTCGAGCTGGAGCTTTTCAAGGACCGCTCGAGGGAAACTGACCGCTTCAGGCCAGGGCTTTTGATCAGTGTCATTTGGCCTGAACCTATGAGTCAGGATAACAGTGATTGCGATAGGGGTACTAAAATCATCGCAAAAGGTGACACGGGTAATAAAATTCACAGCAATGTGCATCACTTCATTGTTGTCGAGGCAAACGCACGATCCTGCATCTGTATGTATGTCACAAACATTCTTTGAAATAAGGAGTCACTATAAATGAGATTGTGCTAACTTTAGTCGAGGCCAATCACTACATATGGAGGTCGAGGCTGCCGGAAGGAAGGGATCAATGTTCAGGATCACGCTATAGTTGCAGATCGAAGAGCAGGTCCCGTGGAACTTCCGGGGGAGCCGGTGTTGACGAAACCTCCCATCTTGGTTAATCTTTTTCGTGAAAGATATAGGTTGAGACCGGAGTCCCGAGCCAATTTTGGAGACTGGACGACTGTTCACTACAACCTGAAAGTAAGTTCCTAGGGCAGGTCTGCCCACCGTCTATCGCAGATCTGAGTGCGTACCTACCCGATTCCAGACACACCATGCAAGAAATGGGCAGCCCTCATTGTCAGGGTGGGCAGTCTGGTAGTGTTCAGTGGCTTGGTAATTATCCAGTTGTCCGGGAGGATGAGACACAGGGTCCGAACGACATTGATAAGAGCAGGTTTGAGGAGCCAGACATGCATTACCACGCACCACCTCGCCAAGGGAATACCGCGAAGCCTCCGCTAAGGCAGGAATCAGCTCCGGAAGACCCGAGTGTCGTGGCGACAGACGACGGGACGTTGGTAGACGCGTCCAGCGAGATTGAAAGCATCTTTTCCGACAACGCCTCCATTGCATCTTCGTTTTCCTCCACGAGCGAACTCCGTCTCAGTGCTCTTTCGCAACTCGTTAATCTGTTTCTCCACCACGCAGAACTTAAGCCTCTGTGCACGCTTGCTATCTCAAAAGTTGGCCCCGAGAAGTTTCAACGGAACTTCGGCGCCTTTTGCTACATCATGGCTGATCTACAAAACGAAGCCTCAAACCCGCTGGAAATTGAAGCGGCTAAGTTTGTCCGCAGGTCCGCAAGACACATCGCAGGAGAATTAGAGGCCTTTTGACCCAAGATGTCGAGAAACGAGATGTACAAACGGAAGCTAGTGCTCGACTGGATGAGTAGTTGAGAAACCTGGGAGGTGATCCGGCAACTCCAGATGCGAACAAGGACTTGTCGGGCGACAGTGATTCGGATAAGTCCGAAGTTCACGATACTCCATTCTACTCACTGGAGGATGTGAAGAGCTTCATGATATCAGGTCTCGCCTTCACCAATCTATGCGAAGCATTTCGACTGTGGATTCAGCCAACTGCGAATCAAGAGAGACTTGCACGGAAAACGTCCAATTCGCAGGGTCGGAATGATGTGTCTGAACAAGAGGAGTCGGCTGTCCTTGGAATTGGTCACAAAATACGGCTGAAGGATATGACACTAATTCTGTTCATACATCTCCAAAGCCGCCGGATGACCTGGAGAATCCCGTGCTCCCTCCGCTCGAGCTGCTGCCCGGGAGTATCGGGCAGGTGGAAATGGCACTAATTCAGTTGAGTTCCAGATGCAAGGGTCCACATCCTCAGAGAAGCATTCAGCAAACGAGATGGGGCAGGATAGTCACCCATCGCCGCTTCCAGATACAATGCATCTCACGAATCCGATCTGTTGTCCCGTCCACGGTCCATGGACGCAAGCCTCCGGGCGTTCGACTTCAATGGTACTGTGACCCAATGGCTCAAGTATCCAGTTGAAATGCTTTGGTCTCTTTGCCAACCTCCAATTCCACCAGGATATGTCCAAGTATCATGGACCTGTGTACGTGATCTGCTCTAATCTGCTGCACATCAACTAATGAAAACCAGAGATGCGGTAAAAGACTGCGTGCCAACTTCGAAAAACAATATCAAGCTGCTGCAGTTGCATTTGCCAAGGAAGCAGCAGGTCCATCAAACTCGTCTACTGTTTCGCCAAGAGACTCTGGCAGTGAGACAATGACAACGTCATTTTTACGGCCCGGGAGCTCAAACTCCCTAATCTCGTCACGAAGTGACGCGTCAGGAACGACGCCTTCAACAGCCCCATCGGACGACGGGCTACAAGACCCAGTAATTCCTCTTGGAACAAAACGCTATATCCTCTTGTGCGTCAACAGTTGGTGTCCACCGTATAACCCTCACACATATCAATGCGACATAAATTGGAGACGACGAAGTCCTGTTTCACAAAATCAGGGCGGCATACACTCAGCAACGTGGGAAGAGTATGAAGAATGCCTTCATTGTGGCAAAGACCATGCAATATATCAAGCTGCGCAGCTGACTGTCCCCGAAATGTGGTTTAAAAGCACCAACCTCACCAGTTTGAACTCATACTTCGTCACAAATCCGGGGAATGTGTGGGCAACTTCGAGACGGACTCAATACCGTCCAGAGATGAGGTTATCAACGCCGAATACGCCTTCAAACCCTGCCCGCCTAGTATTGGCAAATTACCGATCCTGCCACATATATTCATATATTCATGCACTCCTTTCAAGAGCCAGGTGACCATACGGGTCCGCTGGCCGTTGAACGACTTCCCAAGAAGCTTCGCGAGGAGCTCAGCTGCTGTAACAACCAGCTCAATGTCCCAATTGGATGGGGGATCTAAATCATCGAAGGATACAACTGGAAGCTGGTAAGATGGTGCGTTGGGTGTGCTGTTCTCGCCATCTCTATCTTCACGATGCATTGGTGTAGACTTCAAGATGTTCAGGAGGCCACGGGGATTGGTCCGTACACCGTTGCTGCTATGGCGCTGGTGTTGAGCACTTTTTATTCGAGCGTACTTGACGTGAACTGGAAGAGCAGCGATGTAAGGAAGGGTATTTGCGCGAAACCATCTTGCTAAGATTCGCCAACGTCCCGGAGCGAAAACATTGTACCCCCAACCCTATTGATATTCCGAAGTTCATGTAATCCCTCTTGACACCGTTCTGGCCCGCTATTGTTACCAAAGTATTAGACGTGACGATGTCCACAAAGGCAACCCCTTTAGCGCCTTATCTTCACGAAGATTCCCGCCCGTCCAATCACTCACACCCCCTGATATGTCCAACAACAGGGATAAAAAATGGCATGACATTATTAACAGGCCGCGGAACCCAGACAATGGAACATCCTGCCGGACCTGTAAAGGAAACCGCGTAAAGGAACTTTCAAGTAGGACTTCTCATACGGAGACGCCTAACACGAAAATGTTTCCAGTCGGGTAATAAGAAGCGAAGATGCTGTATTTAAAGCCCCTATGTCTTTCACTGTTAAGGATCCTTTAATCCTGAAGAGCAGATTTCAGCCTTCTGCAATCTGTAGTGGAAATTTGATATATGATTGTTAAAACGATCTGTGAAGAAAGAGAAACATGTCAACTACTGGGTAAGCAGTAATTGCTATAATTGATTTAATAATTTTTTTCTCAAAAAAGCACTCGGATGTTAGCGTTTCAGAGGACTTACATTGCAGGTTCATAATCCAGATACTCTCGGAGATGGATGACTCTCAACGTCAATGGGTGCAAGTAAATCGGTTAATATTATGCCGAGATCTTTGAATGCAGACTGTTGCAGATACACCGGAACATGGAAATTCATAAACAAGAAGCGCAAAAGCGGGCGATCAAGCAACTTCATGGACTTTTTGCTTTGCCATAGACATACCGGCTGTTAAGCTGCTTCATCAGCATTCGACTCGCTCCGACTGGACGGACGTCGCATCGCTGTTTGCGCTGTTTGCCTCGACAAACCCCGGATGGAGACCGCGGGCTTCACGTCCACCTCCGCCGGCAGATATATCTCAGGCCAGCAGATACACTTCCTCTCTCTCAATTGCTAAGATTCATATGCCTCGATGATCGCCGCCGTCCTCTGCGGCCGCGGCGCCGTCTCCGCCGCGCGTCTCCACGCTCCGCCGCTCGTCGCGCAGGCCTCGTCCTGGTCTTGCGCGCGGCAGCACCCGCGACAGCGACAGCGATATTATCATTATTACCTTCATCTCCGCCAGCAGGGCAATGGCGGTGGCATTCAGCTCCTTGGCCGCGTCGATTCGCGTCGGGCGCGCGTCTTCATCTTCACTACAGAAATCACCAGGCGACATGCCTCCTCATCGTCATCCACCAAGCACAAGCGGCCCCCCTCCGCCGCGCAACCGCCCTCGCGCTCTGCGACGCCGTCCACCTCCTCGACGGCGTCCTCCCCTCTGCCCCTAGACGAGGTGAACCCGCCCGCCAGCACGCTCCCCGCGGACCTCGACATCCCCCCTCCGGCCGCGCCCGACGCCTCCGCGGCCGACCGACTCAAGCGCTACATCGCCGTCGGCCGGGCCTACCTCTCCTTCTACAAGACAGGCATCAAGAACGTCTACCACAACTACCGCGCCTCCTTGCCCCTGCGGCGCTCGCTGGGGCTGCCCGCGTACCTCCCCACCTCCCCTGTTTCTTCCGCGAAATCCTTGACAAAGACCGGCTCTCTCAACCTCACGCGCGCAGACTTCCAGCTCGTCCGCCGCGCCGCCTACGACATGCGCCGCCTGATCCCCTTCGCGCTGATCCTGCTCGTCTGCGGCGAACTCACGCCGCTGGTGGTCCTCGCGCTCGGCAACGCCATCACCCCTTACACCTGCCGGGTGCCGAGACAGATCGCGAAGCAGCGCCTCGCCAACGCGGAGCGCAAGCACGCCGCGCTGGCCGCGCACCAGGCCGCCCTGGGGGGGTCCGTGACCCCCATCCCTCCGGGGTCGAAGGAGGAAATCGACCTGCTGGCAGGCACCTACGCGGACGTGGGCGCCATCGACGACTCCGCGCTGTCCGCGGAGCAGGTCCTGCGCGCGTGCGCCGTGTTCGGCCTCGCGCGCTCGCACCTCCAGCCGTCGTTCCTCGTCCCGCTGCTCTACCGCCGCCGGCTGCGTCGGTGGGCGGCGTACCTGGACCTGGACGACCGGCTGATCGTGCGCGGCGGCGGCATCGCGGCCCTGAGCGCGCAGGAGGTGCGCATCGCGGTGGAGGAGCGCGGCGGGGCGGGCGTCGCGGCGGGCTTGGGGGACGGATGGGGCGCGGAGAGGGAGGAGCGGCGGTGGTTGGAGCGGTGGCTGGCCCGGAGGGGTCTGACTAGAAAGGAGGTTTAAAAATGGCCTTTTTAGGTCCTTTTTGGGATGAGGAGTTTTTTTTTTTTTTTTTTAAAAAAAAAAAGGGGAGCAGTTTCTTATGCTTGTTTATTTTCTAGCACATTGTATGGATATTAGAGTACTTCTTTGAAGAATCCCTGCTACGTATGTATGGTCTCTGATCTGATGTCTCGGTGATATCTGTGTTAGAGATATATGGGTATAGATCATGACATAATGCGGAGACAATGAAAAAATCTGATGACATGCAGTATTACTTACTATATCTGTCTTGATCAAGAATTATGTTTACTATGCCATGTCATATATATATATATATATATATATATTCAAATTATATCTCAACTTCTTTTACTCATGCGTCGCGTCGTTCCCTTTGATTTGAGATCATTATTACAGATAGGTATAAATATTCCACGGAGCACCTAGCAAAATTCAAATAATAATGCTCGTCCTGGAAGACTTCCTTGTACAGTGTACTATATAAATCAAGAAACTCGCTCATGATTTTTTTTTAAAAAAAATTCCCTTCCCTCCCAGATCATGCACCGATCAGATTCGGCATACATCTAGTCATATATATACAGCTACAGATCAACCTTGACAGCAACCATCCTCTCCGCCAAAAACCCCGTCACGAACAACCACCCCTTCTTCTTGCCGTCCTCCAGCTCCGGATCGATCGGCACGATAACCGCCGCGCTCGCCGTGCGGATCCGGCTCCCGTCGTCCTCGAACAGCAGACGCGTCTCCCACCGCTTCCCCGCGGGGTCCTTGCCGCGCTGCACGTACCACACCAGGACGCCGTCCGTGGCGGACGGGTCGGTGTGGGTGCGCGGGAGGTCGACCGCTCGAGTCAGTCCCGGGACGACGTAGCCGCTCGCGTCGTCGTCGTTTTGGCGGTACGGGTCGGAGAAGTAGCTCGGGTTGTCGACGGTGGAGTTGATGAAGATGGCTTCGAGTGGGGTGAGGGTCTTGTCACTTTCCTTTGACGACGGCTGAATGAGGTAGAGGAGGCCGGACAGCGAGCTCGTGAGCAGGATCTCGTCCGGGGAGGAGCCGCGGCCGATGCCGTTGTTGGTCTGGACGGCCTTCAGGGCGACGGTGGCGGTGATGCCAGCGTCGGATTCTGTGGACTTGAGATCGGAGATCTGCACGTGGACGACGTTCGACCACTTCGCCTCCGTCACGACGTCCTCGACCCGGCGGAGGAGGCCCTCGCGGTAGTAGTGGTCGTTGGTCACGTAGAAGGAGCGCGGGCTCTCCGCGTAGATGTCGTTGGGGGTGGTGATCAGCGGGTGCCAGATGGAGCGCACATGCGTGGCCGACCTGGAGCCCAGGGCGTGGTGGAAGAGCTCGATCTGCGAGCGCGCCTTGGGAACGCTCTTTGCTTTGCCCTCGGATGTTTGGAACTCCGGGTTCGGCAGATGGTTGACAGCGAAGATGTACACTGCCGTCTCTGGCGCGTCGGGATCGGCGATGACATCGATCCCGTGTGTGATGAAAGGTCCGGAGAAGTTGTCCAGGGCCAGTCTTTGCGATTTCATGGTCTTCCCAGTTACAAAAGTATTAGCCTAGCGTTCCTGCCTTGGATCGCCGGGAGAAGAAGATGGGTTCTTCTTCAGTTAATCTTTCGCATTGTCCATACCTTCGGATCAATAACATGGATGGACCCCTGCCCCGAAGCAGGGCTCTTGAAGTTGGCCAGAGGCGGAAACCATTCAAACCGGGGCGTGAAGGAGTCCTCGCACGCCGTGAACAGCGTGTTCGTGAGCGGGTAGTAATGGAGGTCCTCGCACTGCATGGTGTCCTCGATGGTGACAAAGTCCTGCTCCGCGACCTCCATGCGGGCCGGCTTCCTCACGACTCCCAGGACCTTCAGGCGATGGTACAGCGGCTCGTAGGCCAGCGCAAGCAGGCCGGCCAGAAAGGCGAAGCCGACCCATCTTTGCAGGGAGCCCATGGCGGTTGAGGATGGCCACCTAGGCAGGCAATTAAGGATCTAGGGGGGTTGTGAAAAGAGCAGAACCTGGAGCATCGAACGGAGGAATCGAATTATATATAAGAAAAACCCCGCCGACAGATCCGTGTGGGGTATGGAGAGCAGGATGCAGGTGTTTTGTTACCGACGAGAGCTTCAGAGCCGAAGCGCTGCGGAGACGAGCGGCACGTCACCGGGCGATCGCCGCTGGAGCGTCCCCTCTCCCAGATCTGCGCTGCTTGTTCCGAGGACAGTTGAGCTGGAGGATTCCACAGCGTGGCGGTCAGCATGCCGGTTGAATCTTGATGCATCACAGATTCACAGATCTCTTGATCGGCGGCTTCAGAGCTTGCGGTGGGTCATTAGCCTTCTTGAACAGCATCCGTGGTTCCTACCACTTACTTACCCGCGATCATCACAGAGCAACCTATCGACCAGCATCGTCTCGATTCTGCTGCAGGCGTCAAGCCAAGGCTTTGCGCAGGTCTCTCGCAAAAATTAAGGAGAACGAATGGGGTGGATGAGACCCCTGGCAGGGCTGCGAGCCGAGGCCGAAGCCGCTTGTGCCTGAGGCAGAAAGGTGTCAATTTCCCGTTCAACGCAGCCATCTACAGCGTGCAACGTACCAAATACTGATGATGCCGACTGATGCAGTTGGACCATTGTTTCTGCGCCTATATCATTGATTACTTAAGCCTACTCAGGTAATTACGTTGCGTACCGGAAGGCCACAAAGCTCGGAGGAAAAGGATCAGGTTGCTTAGATACCACCTTGCATATCATAGCAAATATCGTACGAGAGCAAATTACTACACCGCACACAGCAAAGCAGGCAAGCAGGGAGGAAGGTGCACATTAGGCCATAGAGCAAGGAGCTCGGCTCAAGCAAGTCGGAAGGGAGCGAACACGTCCCGTCAAGTTGTAACCCAAAAGAGAGATATCCATCGCCAATTCATCACCCTGTTTCCCATGCGCTCAAACTTTCGCCGTCCCTCGGAAAACATGACAAATAGCAACCGAAAAACTGAGAGTGGAAAGAAGGTGACCGTCACCAGACGCAGCTGGCTGGCCATCGGCTCGCAAGCACTTCCGTCATGCGGAGCAGGGGGGAAAGGAACCCAGTAAGACCTTAGGGAGCTGCCAAGAAGTTTTAGACATCAACCTCCATCATCCCTTTCCTGGCTAGTCAGCTGGACACACATCGAGACGCTTTTCCACCGCTGTCTGTCAGTCATCATGCCCATTGCTCCCTCCAAGACACATCCCCGCCAGCTGTGTAGGGAACGAAGAAAAACCGGAAAAAAAAATCGACAGTACCACCATTGCAAATATGATTTTCGTGTCAGAGGATGTGAATAATGGAAACTAGTTCCCAGACTGCCTTGCGTCGAGGAATTCTTGATCACTGGCATCGAGGATGTCATATTCATCATCAGTGAAGAATGTGTCTCCATCCTCAAGAGTCAGGCTCTCGACATCTTCCAGAATATCATGCTCGTCGGCGTTTGACAGGGACGGCGCAGCGGGGGCAGCGGTCACGGCTTCATGGGTGCTTGTAACGGGAGACTCCTTGTCCAGCTTGGGGAAGATCATGTCGCTCCCGGTGAGCTCTGGCTCCTTCCTGGCCTCCGAGGCCTCCTGCTGGATCTCTTCCTTGACCTTCTTGGTCTCAGTCGCCTCGGCCGCAGCAGGTTCGGGAGCGTCCGCACGCACTTGAATGTCACACCACAGCTTGTGTCCGAAAGGCATTCCATCGGGAAGCTTCAGGCGCCAGTACGAGATGGCGGTGCCCTCGCGCTGCGGCGTCTTCAGGGTCACAGTGAAGTCGGCACTCTGGCCTGGCAGCAATGGGGCTGACAGCGAGTTGCTCTCCATGGCAGAGGTGATATCACTAACGCTGGACGGTCGGTTGGTGTCGACGTTGAACATCGAGTCTCCACCGACGAAGCGGACATTACAGCCCGCGGGCCAGGCAAGGGGCCCAGGGTTGTACAGAGTCCAGGTTTGCTGGACGACCTTGTTTGGTGGAAGCTTGGTGCCATCAGGGATGGTATCACGGATGAAGAAAGCCTGGTACCCAGAGACCTGAGCCGAAGCGGCCACCAGGTCGGACTTGATCTGTTCTCCCGAAGTAGCAAACCCGGGCTCCTCCTTGGGTTTCTGCTCTTCAGTCTCCTTTTCAGTCTTCTCAAGAACCGTCTCGGGTTCCTTCACTGGCTGCGCCTTCTCTGCCTGATTCTTCTCAGCATTGCGCCCAGGAGCGGCGGAATCATTGGCATCCGATAGGGCCTTGTGCTGCATTGTGGTGGTGGTCACCTTGTCGCGGTCACCCATGGTCAGCACCGTACCGTTTCCACTGTCGCCGTATGTGCTGACAGTGACACTGCGAACTGGAGTCTTGAACTTGATCAGAGGGTGAGTGCGGTTGTGGGGGTTAGTTGGCAGAGCTTCGCAACTGGCACAGAAGTCGGTGTCATGGCAGACTACACACTTGTACCGGTCACCGGTGATGTAGGTGGACTTGTTCTTGCAAAGAGGACCATCACAGAAAATGCCATAATGGGTTTCTACTCGTGCGGGCGGCTCGGTGATTGCTTCATAGATAGGGACAAAGCGATGGCCCGGGTGATTCTTTGGAGCGTCCTGAATACACTCCCAGCAGTAGTCCCAGTCCGGACAACTCAGGCACTTGTGGCGGACACCCACAATGCGCTGGAGGACGTCAGCTCAGTTCAATTGTTGGCTAAAGAGGGAAATCTTACCTTGTCACATCCATCACAGATGGCTGCATGGTGATGATGGCGTCCGGGACGGCAGCGAGACAGCACCAGACTCTTAAGGCAGAAGGTGCGATCATGGATCAGGGAGAAGGTGTGAGCGGGGTGGTGACCGTGTGCATCCTTGAGCAGGCACGTCAGGCACAGATCATAGTCCTCGCAGTCAGTGCAAGTGACCATCTTGGTCTCATCAAACTCTGATAAGAGGTTAGCATCTGATGAGCAGCAATTGCAGACAGGAAACACTCAGTACCTCTGAAGCATGCATTGCAGGTGCGCTCATTGACCTTCTCCTTCGCCTCTGATGGGGCAGGGACAGGCTCGGGAGTCGTCTGCGTCGTCTTTGAAACTACGTCAGGAAGAGCAGATACTGGCGTCTTATCTTCCTTCTTGTCCTCCTCAGGTTGGATTTTCCGAGGAGCAACAGTCTCAGTGGTGCTTGTGGTCACAACACCATCAACAACGAAGCGCTTGATCAACCAATGGCCGTCACCGGGGCAGGAAACACCCGCCTCGATGCAACTGGGGCACAGGTCGTAGTCACCATCATCGCAGATGCTGCAGTGGTAGTGCTCGTTGGGAATGGAGCGGCCACAGTTGTTGCAGTCGATGAGGAACGTCCCACAGGGGTTCTCATCGGGAGAAACAAAGACTGGATGACTCTTGGTGTCCTGCCCGAGCGTGAATACCCGGTAGCGGGGCTGCGCAGGGACGGTGCCGACGGTCGACGGCTGTGCGACCTGGCTGTCGGCTTCGGCCGTCTTGGTAGTCTCGTTGGTGAGGTCCGGAGTCGAGCTAGAGGCAGCGGCGGGCTGTGTCCCAACTGTGGCAGGTGGTAGCGCTGGCGGAGCGCTCAGGACGGTATCAAGGTAGCTGTGTCTCGAAGAAGACTGCTGCTCGGTTGCCGTCTCCTCTGCAGCGGTAGGCTCGGGTGTAGGCTCGGGTGCAGCCGCGGGCTCCGCAGGAGGCGGGGTGACGACCACGGCCTTGATGCGAAGCTTGAGCTTGGCCTTTGCGGCACGGTAGAGCTGCTTGTAGACAGCAGGGTTATCGCTGTCAAGGCGGACGTAGGCTGCGGCGCTGTCGGAATAACGTTCAAAGATGACGTTGATATCCGGCGGGATGGCAAGCAGCTCGCGGAGCTATCAGGCCAATTGAATATCAGTATATACAGCAGAAACAATTCAAGATCAACGAACAGGGAAGAAGGAGTGATCTGGCGATCACCACCATGCGCATCTGGATGCACCGTGTGCCAGTGATCTATGGGAGATGGATGTTCGCGACACATGAAACTGGAGCTGCGGTCGGAGCTCCGGGACGGACATACCTTCTGTGGCAGGACACGAGCTCCCAGGTCCTTCAAGGGGATCTTGAAGCGCCTGTTGATGTCATTGTAGAGGACCTTGACCGTGATCAAGGTATCCGGGCCGACCGGGCTGGCTGAGGGTGCTGGAGCAGCCATGGTGTAGGGGAGGGTGTGTCTTGAAGGTTGTATGAGCGGTCAGTCAGGATGCGGAGATGAGCTCAGTCGATAAGGCCGCTCACCAGGACGGGCAGCACACCCAGGTGCACACGGGACGCACGATGGACGGACAGATGACTGGAAGATGAATATGAAGATGACTGCAGGCTGGAAGAAGGAGAACTAGGATGGAGATGGGATGGACGGGAGGGTGAGGGGAGGATGAGGTAGAGACGAGGCGTCCGGGGCTGTCTCAGGGCTGCCTGGATCAGGACGGGCGGTGACACTCCTGGCGCAGTCATCTGCCGTCACTCTGCTGCACTGCTCGTGACCTGGACCGGCAGCGCCCGACCGCCTTGCCGGCCGCTAGCTCGCTTGGGCCTAGCGTGCACGGGGCTGACCTCCGGAGGGAGATGACCTTGCAGGTTCTCTCAAGAGGTATGCCCTGGCCGCCTCTAGATCCGACTGCCGTCGGTGGACAGGATCACTCACTTGCAGAGTTTACCACAGACGGAACAAGAGCTCACTCAGGAGATAGCATGCCATGCCATTTGACGGCGATCTACGCCCTATCTCTGCCTCAAACAGGTTCATCCGCAAGGTCCTAGATACATCCAGTATAAATTACTTTTATTTTATGCCTACCTGCAGCGTACATTCGCTCGTCCATGTCGCATTGCAAAGAACGACCGGAGAAACCATGAGAAAAAAAATGTAGACCTCATCAAAGGGGAGAGAAGACAACGCGTGAACGCGATCATCAAGGGCCACGGGACGGGAAGGCTGGGAGGATGAGGCACAGGGGACAGGGAGCGCAAGGGTCTCCAGTCAAGGGGACCCCATGCGGACATCAAGTCGAGCTAAAGGGAAGGCTGGGTGACGCCCCAGGCAGAGCCGGAGAAACACCCCACAGAGAGAGAAAGAGAAAAGGAGATGGAGGAACCGCTGAGATGCATCAAGAGCCTAATCTAACACACGTAAAGATGCACAGGCGCAAGAAAAAAAAGCAGCCCCAGAACATACAACAGGAGAAACCAGGAGGCAAAGAAGAAGTGAAATGCAGGCACAAAAAAAAGAAAGAGAAAAGCCCAGGAACAAAAGGAAGAAGAAAAGCAGACAAAGTCATAAAAATATGGCAAAGATATAGCATCTCCACGGATAAAAGAGAAGAGAAAAGAAGGCTGGGAAGAAAAGAGAATAGACGACGCCAGCAAGTTCCCTCACTGCGTCGTGTAATATACACCCCCCTGGGGCTGCGGGTAGTAGTAGGTCGTTCCCGGAGGCGTGATCATCCCACCCATGCCCACAACACCGCCCGCCGCCGGAGCAGGCATGGGGAAGGATGGGGCAGGGTACATCTGTGTGGTGTCGTAGTAGTAGACCGTCCCGCCCGACTCGTGTGCCACGGTTCCAGGCTGCGCGGGCTGCTCGGCCGTTGCTGGAGGGACGGGCATGACGTACGGGACCTGCTGTCCCGGTGGCATGAACGGTGGCGCAGCAGCTCCAGGAGCAACGGGGGCGCTGTACGGTGGATATTCGGCGCCAGAGACGGGGTAGAACACCGTCCCCGGCGGGTAGGCAGCGGCAGGGTAAAACCCGTGAGGCTGCTGGAACCCGTACGGCTGGAACGGCTGTGCATGGATCGCACGCTCCGGGATATGTGACAGAGGCGTTCCCGACGCCTGGCTGGGGTGGGAAGCGTGGCGAGCGTGAGGAGGGAAGGCAGATGCGTCCGGACCGTACACGGACCCGTTGACAGGCACCGGCGCCTGCTGGTGGAACGGCTGTTCCTGCTGCGGCTGAGGCGGGTTGAAGGGGAGGCTGGCGGGACTCTCGATGTCGGCGACGGAAACCGTCTTCTGGGGACGGGGCTGGTGCATGGGGATGGGAGCAGGCCGGCTCTCCCGGTAGTTAGGATTCTGAGGCTGGGGGTATGATGCAGGCGGAGGGGCGCTGGCTGGAGCAGCATTCGAGCCAGCGTTCGTCGTCTGGGGACCCCCGGGCGGTCGAGCGGGGGGTGGCAGACGGACAACTGGCTTGCCATTCTCAGTCGGAACCATCGTCTGCCGCGAGAGGACCGACGCGGCGGGCGAATTGACTCCTTCCCGAGAAGCCCTTCCCACCGAGGACCTTCGGCTCATGGGTACGCTGGGCGAGTATGCACCAGGAGCATAGAGGCTTGGCCTCCGGCTACCGTAGAAACCGCCACGCCCTCTACCGCGGAAGGCTTGTTGGTTCGGCCGCAGCGCTCGCGGGATAAATATGAAGGACCGTTCCGTTGAGGGGAAAATGTATCTAGGCGGCTGACCAGGTAGCGATATCCGGACTGGTTTATCCCGACGCAGGGGCGGCCGATGCTGAGGGAGGCGCGTATGCTGTCTCTTTGGAACCGCGGAGTAAGGGATCGGGTTTTTCATTCCCGGCAGGAATACCACCACAGGCACATTTCCAATCAGGACGGTGCTGGAAAAGGACCTGTTTGGCGGCGTCGACCTGGGAGCGGTCGGAACTGGCTTGGAGGAATTAGGCATGGCAGGAGTCGATGCTGCGGCAGGGGAGTTTGAAGCTGGTGGCTCGTCTCGAGCAACCGTCTCGTGAAGGTCGTGCGTCCATGGTCCTTCACTAGCAGCATCTGTCTTGGGCGGGCGTCTAGAGAACGTGAGTAGACGAACAAGCACGGGGCAATAGGTGGAACAGACCTTCCCACGTTACCGTCCACGATGAGGCCGTACGGTCTCGACTTGGGCTTGGTGGACGGCTTGTAGCCGTTCGTATCCGGCTCCGTCGAACGCTTATCGTGAAGGAAGAATCCACCGCGCGTGGGGACAAACGCTGGATTCTCATCCCGCTCCTTGATGTACTCCTCGTGCTCCCGACGTTTCCTCTCCGCAAAGGTCTCCCGCTTGGATTCTGTAGGCGGAGGCGCCGACGGCGTCCTGCCCGCCTGGCCGTCCGGTTCCTCCTTCATGTCGTCAAAGTGTATCTCCGCCACCTCGCTCGCCCCGTCCGACAACTTGAGGCCGTTCATCATGGCCTCCGTGTCAGACATGGTCGACGCGAAGAGTCGCTTCCCTGGAGAAGCGGACCTGCCCTCCGGCGGCGCCTCCTCCGCCTCGTGCACACGGCCGTTGACCTGGCCATTGCTCTTGTCTGCCTGCGGGGAGTCGGAGGCGTCGTCCTCGCTCGCATCGCTGCCCTCCCCGTCCGCATCATCATCGTCCTGGTGGCTGAGCACGGAGCCTTCGCTCAGCGAGTCGTCTTCGAGCGCTCCGTCGATCGAACCTTCGTCCTCGCCTTCATCTTCCCGCCTTCTCCTTCGGCTGGCACCGATGCGGTGTCGACGGTGAGGAGCCATCTAAACGGTCTGGGACAGGTAGCGCCCTGTTGAGGACAGGAATCGATGGTAAACAGCCTTGGCGTGCGTCGAAAGCGTCAACACGCACGCGCACCAACCACGGAAAGGCTGCAAAAGTCCACGCGAGTGGATGGACAGAGAGGGCGGAAGAAGCTGCCAGCCAGGTGCTTCCTTGATCGCCAATGGCCGGAAAGAAGAAGAAGAAGGGTGAGAGGAGCTGCACGTCGAGGGAGAGGGCAGATGGTGCAGGGCAAAGTCGAGTTTGAGATGGAGACTGGAAGTTTGAGCATAAGGCATGACATCTCTCGGAGAGGCCGAGATGTCAGCCTGCCCGATCGGGACTAGCGCGCCGGCGTTCCCCAGCTGAGCTCGCGCGACGGCGGCGGTCAGCGCCGCGGGTTTGCAGCAGCAGAGACGAGTCGGTCAAGGGAGATGCCGTCGAGTGCGAGCTTCTGGCGGATTTATACGACCTTTGTTCCTTACAGAAAGCACAGCACGGGTGCGGATGGAGGGGCACAGGGTCGATCCTACGCTGTGGCGGACGGCTTTGATTACTAACTCTATGTCGATCTACGCTAGCATGAGGTAGGACTATCATCTCCGCAGCCACATATCACATATCGGGGTATCAGGCAATCTATATGCTCAGCCTTGAAGCCATGCAGCCCCAGGCCCATGAACGTCGATATATATACTACTTGCGCTGGTCAGGGATATTTGTACATTGCTAGCAGGCTTCTACAACCGTCTTTCAGGCCGTTTTATCGCCACACATAGCAGGGTATCATGAGCCATGTTCAACACCAAGGTGTCCAAAAGATGTTCTCCCATCGCGCAGTACGCCTTCCTGTGTGAACTGGCGGAGGCCAGAGAGAACCCCTTAGACATACAGAGGATCCCGCGTAGTCCGCACCACGCGGCGAAGATGCATGTTTGGGCCCGCAGTTCAAGGTGTTGCTGCTGCTGCGTTGGAAAAACACGTAGTTTCTCAGTCAAACGTAGTCTTCTTGCCTTGCGGCTCGACGATTGCACCAGTCAGTCTCTGCACAGTCTCCTTGGAGTACCTTGAATGCGACTCCGTCTCCTTTTTGGCCTTCTTGGAGCGCTTTTCCTTCTTCGCATGGGCCCGTTCTGCGCCAGTTCCCTTATCGACAGCGCCATTTACTTCGCTCTGTTCGGTTTCAACCACCGCTTCTTCCTCGGAATTCTTATTCTTGCCTTTGCCTTTCTTCCCAAAGCGCTTTTTGTACCTGGTCGCCGGGTCTTCCGCAAATTCCATCCTCAACTGCCGACCGAGGAACCGATTCACCCATACCTTCTTGAGTTTGGGGGTTTTGGCTTTGGTCGGCCCATTGTCTTCGTAGTCAGATCCAGCGCTCTCATCTTCAGAATCCTCTTCCGGCTCCTCCTCTTCCTCCTCCTTGACCATTGCGAAGCCCTTCACGGCTGCTTCGGCCGCTTCTTGATCCTCAAACTCAACCCAGGCATAGCCCTTGCACTTCCCAGAGTCCTCAAATGTCGCGACGTGTACATTCTTAACTGTTCCACATTTTGAGAAATGCTCTTCAAGGAGTTCTTTTGTTGCGTCAAAGGCCAGGTTTCCGACGAATATGCGCCTCGAGGGGGGCTTGCCGGCCGATGTCTTGGACGCCTCCCCTCCCTCCTGGGGCTTCTCTGGCCTGCCCTCAAAGTTCTTCGCGTCTTTGATAAGTACGGGACGGCCAGAAAGGAGCTGCTCGCTCAGCCCTATCGCCTCCTCCACGGCCTTGCTGTCCGCCAGGTCGATGTAAGCGAATCCCTTGTTCTGAGGCTTTCCGTTCTTCGCCGGTCCGGTCGGAAGGTGGACTCGAGTAATCGTACTGTCGCCGAAGGAGCAATTATCTGTGAGGAACTTGCGGAGGTCGGCTTTGGTCACGGAGAATGGCAAGTTTCCGATCCAGATCCCGTATTCCGAGCGCTGCTTCTTCTTCTTCTTTTTCGCAGGCTCTGTTTGGGTCTCGGAAGGTTTCGTTTGAGGTTCTGCAGAGGTATCTCTTTGTTGTTCAGCGAGCTTTTGCTTCTTTTTCGCTTTGCGGAGAGCTTTCTTCGAGGGTGGTTCCGGCGCATTGACGTCGATCTCGATTTCTTCGACGTCTTGCAGTTTTCGCTTTTTCTTGTTTTCCTCCTTGGGACCAGACATTTTGAGAGTGAATGGACGTCTGGTAATGCAATGAACTCAACAATTAATTCAAACCAAAGGCCAATCGTATGGGTAAATGTTCGTCTTGGAAAGCGAGAAAACTCGAGCTCTTCACCGTGGGGAGGAAACTTTTTACGGCGGTCGGAGCCGCCTGCGCGTGCAGCCCCGACGTCCTTTGTCCCATCGGGGGCCGGCCTGAACACTGACGTGCCGCGACTCGAAGTCGAGGACCGCAACCTCGCCCTCTCAACCTCTGTGCTCTAACTCTCATCCTTGCTTCATCTACCTCCTGCAACAAGCCATCACCATCCCCCTTCCGTTGTAGCACCTGTCCCCCACGATGGCGCAGGAGTATGATGAGTCGCAATCCATGAACGGGAGCTTGCCTGATGCGCCGGCACCAGCCCCTACGAAGCAATCGTACAAGTCGTTCAAGTAAGCGCATCCTGCGAACGGTACTCACGACTCGACGCTGACATCTCCTTACCAGAAAGAAGTATGCGAAGCTGAAGATAAGCTTCGAAAAGGCTATGAGAGAGAGTGAAGCGCTCATTCGCGAGGAATTGCGCATACAGGACTTGTCGAAGAGAATACAGGAGCAGAATGAGTAGGTGGCTGGGACACTTTTTTCACCCCTTTTGGTGCGGCAAAATCGCTGAAGTGTTATCCGTCTACAGTCAGCTCCTCGAGGTCCTCCTAGAATTCAATGAGAGCCTTCACGTCCCCCCACATCTCCGATACGACCTGAGTGTTCCGGGAGAGCCTACCCCATACCGTCCATTTGACGAAGAGATACCGCCAGCTTCCTACGATGTTCCGACAGCCAAGGCAGCTTTGAAAGAAGCCAGAGCAAAATTGGCATCGGGAGAGATCACCACTCATGACTACCGTCGTCTGGAGGAAGCGGTGAAACGGAGCAAGGCATTCGCACCGGGAAAGCAGTACACGTCTTTGCTGAAAGTGCCGCACACGGCGCCTGAACATACAGACAAGACCTCTGCTGATGCCGAGCTCGAGGCCACTTTAGGATACCTCACTCCGGAACATGAGACCGAGTACTACTTATCCGTGGATGCGAGGCTTGGTGATGCGCAGGCGGCACTGCAGCTCAGTCGTGCTCCTGAGAAGCCTACACTTGCAGAGCGGGAACGGGAGGCTGCACTCCGGAACCCCAACTCCGTTTACAATTGGCTGCGCAGGAACCAGCCACAGGTTTTCCTGCAGGACAATGAGATCGCTTCTGAGAAATCTGGCTCCCGGCCGACGAACCTACGCTCCTCGAAACGCGCATCGACCCAGTTGCGGAAAGAAGAAGATATGTATGATGAAGATGGTATTTTAATGGACCTGGGACCCACGCCGGGGAGCAGCAGGGGGAAACGCAAACGCGATGAAGATACGGGATATAGACCCAAGGGAGGCAGTGGCCGCGGAGGCCGGAAGAAGAAGGAAGATGCCACCTACAACGGCAGACGAGCCTCGAAGAGGTCGTCAGGCGTTGGCACTTGAAGATCGTAGGCCATTGCGTTTCGCTTCATGACGCCACATGTATTATCTAGAATTTGTGTTTTCGGGTGTGATGCATTTGACGGGTTGAACGGGTCAGCCGGGCTGGCGATTTCGGGTATGCAAATTGAAAGGGTTTAATATGTTTTCTGCCGGTGATTTCTCTATCTGAAGTATGGGCCGGCTACCTAGATACTTGTTTAATGCTACTTGCTACCTTTTATGTTTAACACCAGTATGCCGGCTAATGACGGCCTGCCGCTCCCATAGCAATCTACCGCAACGTTCGTAGCTAATCCTCCGATAGATCACAGATCTATCCATCTTATATGCCATTAGGGAACTCTTCGTTCAACGGACACAAGTCCTCGTCCCGATCCCGACACCGGCTCGTCACGGTCCCTCATTGCTCGTACTCGCCTTGAAATCAGCCGGACTTGCATATACACTGGATTGGGTTCTGTAGGACCTGTTTTTCGTATTTCCTCCTTTTGAGAAGCTGACTTCATATCTCAGCCACGAACACTCCGTGTCCCGAGCATCTAGTCCGTCTTCTATGAGGATTTCGCCGTTGAATTGGTGAATGCGAGCTGAATTCCCAGCCTTGTCTTCACTTTCCCAGGTCTATATGGACGTGCGCTCAAATCGGCTTAATATATATATAGATCTGAAGTCCTCTGAGATGCTATATCCTCTCAGTTTTATCCAATCCTCTACATCTCACGTCTCTTCGCTTCAAGTCCAAACCTTGGGTACTTATCTAGCCTATCATGCTATTTCCCTTTCCAACAATAGTCCATATCTCTCTCATCCTCCTCTCCAGTATCGCAGACGCCAAAAATCGACGTCGATGCTCCTTCGGAGACCCCTGTTGGCCCGACGACGATACATGGCAAACCTTCAACGCCTCCATCGGCGGTCGCTTGATTCGATCCACTCCCCCGGCGGCTGTCTGTCACACTGAGCACTTCAACGCGGAGCAGTGTTCTGCGGCGAAGGAGAACTGGTTTAACAGTTTCTGGAGAACGAACCAGACTGGTGCTTATGCTGGTATTGTGTGGGAGATGGGGGAAAGGGGACGGTGTTTTGTTGATACGCCGCCGGAGGCGCCGTGCGATGATGGACTTGGTAAGTAGGGAGCAGACATATTTTGAGTACAGTACTGTACATGTACATGGCTGGGTGGAATTAAAATTTTCTGACTGAAGGCTAGTACCACATTATTCCGTCGGGTGCGCGACGTTGAGGATATCCAGAAAGCTGTGAAGTTTGCCAGCGAGAAGGATCTGTACCTCGTGGTTAAGAATACCGGTCATAGCTAGTAAGTACATGTGCTATATACGATGTTGCTCCATCCAGTTGGAAACAGGATGACTCAGTGCTCCTCCCCAGCCTCAGTCAGTCAAGCGCAAAGGAGCATTTTCTATTTGGACGCACAATCTGAAAGGAGTGGAGTGGCATGACTCGTTCGTTGCAAAGGGAGCTCCTTGTGGCATGAAGGGTGTCCCGGCTGTGACGGTACAGGCGGGCGAGCAATCACTAGGTAAGATAATAATGCCGCCTTCTGACAGTGCTATATATGTTGCTGATAGATGTCCCTTAGAAATTTATCGAGCAGCAGCCGAGAAAGGTGACATCGTAGTGGGAGGTGCAGCCCGAACAGTTGGAGCGGCTGGGGGTTATGTCCTGGGTGGTGGCCACTCGCCGTTCGCTCATTTCTATGGGCTTGCTGTGGATAGTAAGTGCCTATTACTAGATAGAGGTTCCTTTTCGTCCAGACTTGCATGACTTAGCCAGTTCTAGATCTTCTTGAAATGAGCATCGTCTCCGCGGAAGGCGAACACAGGACTATCAATGCATATTCTGACCCTGACTACTTCTATGCCGTACGAGGAGGCGGTGGTAATGCATGGGGTGTGGGTGACCGATATACAAACTCAATTATTTTCTGCCCTGATCTAGATTTTGCTCACATCTCAACGAAGGTCGTCACTTCGGTCACATACAAAACCCATCCAAATCCCCAGAACTTCGCCATCGGTCTCGTACGACTGAATGCTAGAGATAACTCCACCTTCCGAACCATCGTTGAGAAATCACTCAAACTCCTCCCATCTATCACGGAAGCCGGCTACACCGGATACGGCTCGATATCAGGAGGCTTTGCAGCCATATTCGTCCGACCAAATGGAACCGACGAGCTGTTCAATTCCACCTTTTCCCCATTCTACGAATTGGCAGCTCTTCCCGGCGTGAATGGATCCGTGACTGGGTTCGGCAATCTGACTTGGATCGACTATGCCAATACTTTCCTGCAGGATCCTAACATCGCTATGAACGTTCAGGACGCCTCGCGACTTTTGACTGCTGATGTGCTTGAGCATAAAGCGAGTGAACCGGTCGATCTCATTATTGAAAATGGTGGTGAGGCGGGTTTCAACTTCAGTATGTATCATAATTCTGCTTGCATTAGAAACTATTTCTTGCGACGTATAGTATTTGCATGATGCTAACATTCAGATCTCAGTCGGCAAGGTCAACAACGATGAGCGCGACAACACCGCGGTACACTCGATCTGGAAGGAGAGCCATTACCTCTTCAGCATCTCAGTCAACTGGGCCGACGACGCACCTATCTACGACAAGAAACAGAAGACGAAAACGCTTGTTGAGATCAGTAACAGACTTACAGGTATTGTTGGCCCTGATGGAGGCAGGTACATTAACGAAGGGAATCCGTCAGTTTGACCCCTGCTCTCTGTCCATGCACAGAAATAACGTGGCATATGCTAATTGTTCGGTGTAAACTGGTTCAGCTATGAGCCGGATTGGCAAAAGGTATTCTGGGGCGAAAAGTACAAACGTCTACTCTCGATTAAGAAGCGAGTTGATCCAACAAACCTATTTGTCTGCAATCGGTGCGTTGGGACTGATGTCGTTCTGGAGCCTTGACTTTTCTGGAAGTATATCCCGTATGCCGCTAGAATATTTCGTGTTGTCCATAGACACTAAATATCACGAGAAATCTGAAAATATGTATACTACTACGCAATCCAGGACAACTCGGTAGAAATCTATGTCCCTAGTTAATGTATGGAATAGAATCTATGGATGTAGAATACAGATGCACAAGATTGTAGGGCACGAGCCCTCACGTGCTCCTCCACATCCTCTTTGCCGTGTTTGCTTTTCGAACTTTGAGATCCGCCGGGAAGCTTTCTTCAGTCGGACGAGAGAACAAGAACAAGAAGACCGGGCCTTCACTCCATCTTAGACAACTGGTCCCAGCATATATCGGTTCCTCTTCCTCGCCGGTCTTCTTTTCTCTCTCCCTGCCCCGTACGACTTTGCGTCCCGCGAGCCCCAGCAATGGCGATCACCATCCTGCCCCCCGTTGTGGAGGACATCGACGTCCCCCAGGAAGACTCGGACGTCGAGTCTATGGACTCGGAAGGGGACATTGACATGACCACTGCGCGTCGTGCTAAGCGCCAATGTTTGGCAAAACGCGGTACGGGGATCGTGACACCGGGCGAGGTGGTGACGGACGATCCGCAGTGGATGAGGTGGGTTCTTTTAAGACCTCTGTTTCCTGCTTCAGACCTTCAATATTTTTGCGTCTTATCCGCGGGATCTACAGATTTTGCAATCGAACAGTCTTAGTGCTAACGATTGCGCAGAGGTCACGGCACCTACACCACCCCATATACCACCTCGATCATTGCTACCGTCGCCGGCACGGTACACAAGACGAACAAGCTCCTCTCGGTGCACCCGCTGCGCGCACGCTACACGCCAGAGATCGGTGACCTCGTGGTCGGCCGCATTGTGGAGGTGCAGTCACGGCGATGGAAAGTCGACGTCGCCGCCCCTCTACTTGCGCAGCTACCATTATCCGCAATCAACCTGCCCGGTGGAATCTTGCGGCGGCGGACGAGCGCGGACGAGCTTCAGATCCGGACCTTCTTCAGCGAGGGAGATCTGGTGGTTGCGGAGGTGCAGAGCGTGCACTCGGACGGTTCAGCATCGCTACATACCCGGTCCTTGAAGTACGGGAAATTGCGGAACGGAGTCTTCCTCGCCGTCACTGGAACCGGAGGAAGCGGTGCGTTGAGCACGATGGTCAAGGGAGGCGTCGTGTCATCCGCTACTGCGGCGACAGCGGGGAGTGTTGGAGTTGTCCGCTCCCGGAGACAGGTCTGGACGGTCAACACGGCCAACGGAGGCGGCGAGGTAGACGTCATCCTCGGCGTCAACGGGTATATCTGGATATCGAAGCACGTAGATGCCACCGCCGTGTCCGCGTCGGAAAGCATCTCGATTACCCGGATGGAGGAGATGGTGTCCAGCTCCATCTACTCCAGCCAGAATGACGAGATTCCGCCCCAGACGAGGCGAGAGATCGCCCGGCTGTCTCAGTGCATCCGTGTTCTCGTCGAGGGCGGGGTGAGAGTCGACGAGGAGACTGTCATGAAGGCGTACGAGGCAAGCCTGCAGGTGGACCTGGAGATGGCAGACGACGAAGAAGAGGGAGATGAGAGACGGCGAGTAGGGAGGGAATATCTGGGCGGGGAGAAGGCAAGACGGATCCTGGAATTTGTGTTACAGAAGTAGAGGGCCGGTTGTTCCAGCATGAACATGGTTTTCTTAATCTCATGTGAACTTTGAGGAATTGATAGAGATACCCCGGGCGAATAAAATAAAAGGATGTCATGTGTGTACATTGTGGGTTATCTGTTCCCGGCATCATGGTATGCTAGGAGCCTTCTCTTGAACTGTATCTCTCTACCTCCGCACGTTGAGGTTAATAGAATTGCTAACAGAATAAGAGCCAGAAGCCTGAATGGTCCCGGATGACTCTCTCACTCTCCTCAATCATATACGGAATCAAAGTGCAGACAAGAGATATCCCTGTCTAAGGTGGATATGTATAAATCATCACAAGGCAGAGAAATTAGCACGCCCTTCTCAAGCACGGCAGCCTTAGTATACGACCATCCACTTCACTTCAGTGTCTCATACTGCTTTGAAGAGGGCTAATAAGTCCATACCTATATAAGTACTGATGTACTGTACTCAAGTGCCTAGGTACCTGCAATAGAGATAGATCACAATGCCCACTCACTCGCAGTGAAGCAAAAGTAAACATATAACCCCCTTTCACCACTCCCCATCAACAGAACCCGGGGCCTTATGGTCTAATGGTTAACAGAGCAGGTTACTGCCTGCCTGTTATGTTAACCAGGCAACAGTCACAGTCACAGTCACAAATCACCACTTGCAGGCTCCGGGTTCGAATCCTCGTTGCGGCCAAGGTGCAGCGGGCTCGATCGTTATCGAGGCCCGCTAACAGTCCGATGAAGCTGCGGCTGCAGGGGAGTAAAACCCCTGCCCTCCAGAAGCATAGGTTGGGGTTTTCGTAGCATCCCCTTCTCCTGCAAGGAGAAGGGGTGTGAGAATTTTTGCCATGGGTGATGAGATTTAGGGATTATCTTTCATTTGCAGTCCATGGTATGCCATCCTGGAACGCGTGGAACTGAGTAAAGAAAAACTAACCTGCTAGAGTAAACTAAACACATACATGACTGTTTTAACAATGTACATACATATCCCACAATAAGCATGATCTTGCGGTATTTGAATTAAGATATGTTCTGCAATCTTGATCTAGGCGAGATAGAGACCCTATCAACATCCTTGCGGCCATCCCGTGCTGCTGTTAGTTCTGCTCCAGTTAGCACTTACTTCTAAGATATCTTCCACTTTTTAAATGGAATAATCAGAAGGCCGGCATGCCCAGAAGATGTGTTTCTTGCATCTTTGGAGTATGATATAGAAATTGTCTGAAAATACTACCTCAAGACACATAAACGCCTTTCTTCACGAAACAGAGTACTGACAGGGTAATTCATATCCATTTCACTCGTTTCTACCTTGTTCCTGCCTATTTAGGCATTCATCAGAAAATGAACTTCACAATGCCCATCTAAATCCATTCTCTTTAATCCTGCTCATGTGTTCCTTCATGTATTCCAGTAATAATGCACGAATTTAAACAAACAAATATGTTGTTAATTCCCTCCAGTACTCGAGGGAAACTGAGTAGAAGTACTCGTCATCTACGAATAGGGAAACAGCTGCAAGAAGTGACAGGTCGTTGAATACTCATTGACATAAAATTGACAAAACGAAAGCATGGCTATGGTGGCTCTCTGGCGTAGAAGAATACGCGTATATGGACGAGCGTCCGCCCGTTTTCAGGGTCTACTGTCAACTTGGACTTTTCCCCCACTCAGTGCTCTGATTCACTTGGATTCATTCACCGTCACTAGGGACAGTGGCAACAAATAATCAACCAAACACACGCGTTCGAAGAGACAGACTGCCTACTTACGATACCTAGTTGTGGCTCTTCCAGGTCTTTTTTCCACCTCATCGTTCAACTGAGTCTGCACTCTGACATCCCTCTGGATTTCTAGACGCCAAACTGCCTGTTTGTGATCGCTCTGTCATTCTCACCATCTAGGTTCAAGGACCTGCTATCAGTGATCCCAATTCTGACAGTCACAGGCTTCATCTTATACCAACAAGCCTTTCAGACGGTGCCTCGTCACATCAGTGATTTGGTCTCTTGTGTGATCTGCCCTGTCCTCTATCTTTCTTCGGATAGGCTCTTTACCATCCTCATTCTGGCATTATAACAACAAGATGCTACTGACAAAGCCTCCCTGCGCGAATGTAGGAAATTCCGAAACACAACCCTGTCCAAACGCTGGATCAAGGGCATGTTCAAACTGCTATTTGGTTCAGGTTTGTGTCTCTGACCTAGTCTGGGTGTTCAATAATACTGACAGACGAGATTCAGTACTGCAGTACTGACTGCCAGCGGGCGCATTGGCCCACACACAAGAGGGATTGCAAGTCGCCGCTGATCAGAACTAAGTGGAAACCGTCATGGAAAGTGGAAGGACGGAGGCCAGCTTTCGTCGCTCAGACTGGGGGCCACGACATGTATGGAATGAACAAGTATCTGTGGGGGAATATGCCAGCCCTGGACATGCTAAACCTTGAGCGGGATGAAGGATCTGAGTATGCTGGAACACTGGATGTGCTCTTTGCAGGTGCGTTGGAACATGCCTTAAAAGATATATCCTAATTGATAAGTGACTGACTGGAGTCTGTTAGCATCTGGGGATATACGGAATATCGTGAAGACACTTGCCTCACTACCAGAGAACTTCCATGGGAAATGCAACTTTGTAGTCAACGACAAGGACTTCGACGTCGTCTCCAGGAACGTAATGCTACTCCTGACCTCGCTGCACTATGAACCCAGCCGAAGCCACTCCGATGTTGATCCACATGTGGTATTCAGCTTTGATTCCTGAGGACATGCTGCGCTCACTCCGCGATAACATCCTGCCTCTCATCGAGGAAGTGTGCGTCAAAATTGAAGGAAAGAAGGAAAACGCTCTTCTCGCAAAGACATGGAAATTCGGCTCCAGATCGCTGCGTCTGGTTCTCAGGAAAGAAAAATGGAGCCGTCTTCGTCAGTTTTTCGAAGTCCTGAAAGACCCTCTCGGTCGACGAGGCTCAGGGCATTCGCAAATCGACAGTACTGGCCCCGCATAGGAAAGACCACCTTGACCGTTTCTTATTCACAAAACCGCCGGCATGGCGTGTCTGCGCGATGAAGTTCCGCGAGCATGGGGTTCTGCTGCCGTTTGGCGCAACTCAGCGGGATTTTGATACGCCCAATCCGTGAGTGTAGTCAATAGTCTGCTTTCGAATCTCACCCTGACCTAAGATTGATCTAGAACGCTCTATCGAACAAAAGACCGCTGGCCGATGAAAGACTCAGCGGATCCTCTCGAAGGCTGGCCCCTCGATGAAGTCATATCGAAAGCAACTCTCGCGAAGAAAGACATTTACGGCAGTTTGTTCTTTTACCTGCAGGACTTGCTTTCGCGTTATTGCCGGAGACTCGGCGCGATGAGTATTATTCATCTGTTCCATCTTGACGCAGTCAATCTTCCCAGTTCCCTCAAAAATGACGGCGTCAGTCCCTGCTCGTTTGATGGAATCGAGGTAAGAAAACACATCCTTAACCTACCTACCTAATAGTACCTACTAAACAAGCTGATTTTGCACGTTCATTCCCTCACGAGAAATTCAGTAACTAATATGTCATCTACCAGGTCTCAAACATCTCAGACAGTGCCTACCTCGGCCCCGGCAAAACCCTCAGCGCATTCAACGCCTTACTAAAACCCAAGCCCCAAAGCATGCACGCCACCCTCCTTTGCCTCTTCCTCAACGCAGTCGAAGAAGCCTGTACCCCAATAGACACCCTCGCCTGGTTCAAGGTCAACCTTCCCCTCCTCCGGCGCTACCTCCCCATCACTCGAGGAGTGCTCGACAACCCTGCCAGAGGCTCTGACGCGGAATTTCTCCGCTTGATAGCCGCGGCGGATATGTCCCGGGACTTTGATGAATTATTCGACCGGTACATGCTCCTGCATCAATTCCCAAAGATTAGCAGAGACGCAGGACTGGGGATGAAAGCAAGGAACACGATCGTGCTGAAGCCCTTTCCGATGCAGCTGAGGGAGAATGCGTCGCAGGAGGAGTTTGATCTGCTGCATGCGTCGGGGCATGATGGGCATGAGAGGTATGTGGAGTGGAGGTGGGTTGACTAGGTAGGGTATGCCACGGACTACTAGGTGTTCAAGTGCTGTTGCATCATATTACTCAATGGCTATTGCTGTTGATACATTCCCCCTTTCCCCCAATTGCCCTGATACTCCTATGTCGTCTCATTCCTTGCCATAGTGGCACCTTGGTTTCCTTCCATATCAGAATAATGCCCTCCTCTTGTTATCATATCGTTGATCACAGCCTCCAAGACCATCGATAACCATCATCCACCTGTACGAATAGTCATTTAGCAAATCGAAGCATTCCTCAGATTGAACCATGAGATTTAATAAACCCGTAAAATAAATCATTTACGTAGAATCCAGTCTTTGAGCTAGGTACCTAGAGGTTATTATTGTTTATCTTTGTAGAAAATAAATTGGATGGGAAAGATGAGCTTAGAACAATGGCAGATAGACTTCCTGGGATCTATTTTTCAAACTGATAAGGCGTTTAATGTTAATATATCTCTTTCTAATTACCTAATTAGCCCCGTCAAGTAATTGTTCATCCATGTATGTATATCATGTACAGTGCAGTATTCGACCCCCTCGCTTCCTTATTATTAAAATCATGATGAAAAAAGCGCCGTGAAGATTTAAATCACAGTCGAGAAAGAAGAATTCAGTTACATTAATAACAGTACATACATGAACAGTTGCAGACTTTCTTTCCTTGAAATTGCGACAACAGTCGCATTCAAATGTGTATTTTTAAATAATGCGAAGTGCAGTACCTCTTCTTACTATAACCTACTTTGATTAAGTGTATATATCGGATTAATCCGAACGAGATCTCTCGAATCGGACGCGCCTTCGACAATACCATGGACGATGAACAAACATAAATTAAACGCAGAGCTTCATGCCTTTGGTCGACGACTCCTTGCCGTGATCTCGATTGTTCTCCCCAGGCATAGGCGGAGTAGTACCCTCTGTCCCATCGACGACCACCGTCCCATGCATGGTACTATCGATATCAACTGCCTTAGTCTCAAACGCAAGGTGCCTATCCTCATCATGACCGGGCACATTCCACGCCGCACAGATAACTAGGTACGCGATCCCACCCACCACGAAACTCAGCACCCACCCGAGATCAAACATCCGCGTCGCAGCCGAAGCTGCCCACGAATCCTGGCAGCGGGAGGAGGATTCCGACGACGAAGGCGGCGAAGGCCCGCATGTTGGTGCCCTTGGTGTAGACGTATCGGCCACTCGGGAGGGAGCTGAAGAGGTCTGTCAGGTGGATGTTGCCGCGGCGGATGAGAAAGTAGTCGGTTAGCATGACGCCGACGATGGGGCCTTGGAAGATGGAGTAGCCGCTGAGGAATTGGAGGAAAGTGTTTGGTGTTGTGACGATTCGCCTGTTAAGATTAGGACGTGGTCTGTTGCAGGAACCCATTGAGGGGCTGTTGTGGGACTTACCAAGGAACAATGGCAAATGCGATGATGAGGCAGATGACCTGCCCGCGGATGATGTTGATGTATCGAGGAACCCGGCAGGTAATTTCGGCGGCGATGGGAACGATGTTTCAGGCAATGGTCGTTCCCAGCGCCGCGAGGGCAAGGGAGATTGAAGCGAAGAATATGCCTGCGCGAGCCTGGGAACTGTACGACCGATCAAGGATGCCGTTCAGAAGATCATACAGGTTCCAGCATGGTTCGCCGTACATGTTCTTAACTGCTGACTGGAGAGGAGATCAGTCATTGGTATATTCAACATATATCGACAGTCGATGCTGCGGGCCCATTCGCTTACGGTAGTGATGATCCCAGACGCAGCGCAGATCGTCTGAGATAGCGGTAGTCCCAGAGCCTGCCCATACAACTGCGCCCGTTTCGTCTTCGAATACCGGGCGAGATCCGGGACCGTGACGGGCAAGGCGCTATTGGCGCCCATGACGGTGTCGAATTGCGCGATGATCTCCCATGCGAAGACCGCAGTGGACATCCTTACGGATTTGTCGACGAGGTTATCAGCGGAGACGCCTCCATTTGCTGCCGTCGCCCAACACGATGCCGAGTCCGGCCAGAGGAATGATCACAGATTTCACACTGAACAAAAGGCGGATTTTTGGTTGTGTGGACGAACATGAGAGGAATGGTAAAGACGAATGCAAGGAGGAAGCCGACCATTCCCTGCGTCGTGATGTGTTGGCTCTGGAGTTTCACATATCAGCGGCGCCTTAGATTTGTTTTTAAGTATACGTCGAACCTCTGGAATCCCATTGTGAATCCTACTCCAGCCTGAAAAGATGCAGCGGAGGCAGATGGAGATAAATTGGCCCTCGTAGTATAGCTGTACGCCCCCCCCCCCCCCCCCCCCCCCCCTGCACAACGGATAGATATATTAGGAGGTTGAACTCTTTGATGAGGAAGGGATAAGCAAAACCCCATATGATGCTCAGAAGAGCTCGAAGGACGACCACAAAGTATTGTCCATATATCCCGAAAGACACTCGAGACAATACCGGATAGCCCATATGATAGGTAGCCGCAGCCCTTCCATTGAGAATAATGACCGCAGATGACAGAATATTTGCAAAGAGGACGACGAGCAATGCATCTCTGATTGTTGCCCCCAATGTGATCAGGAGGAGCCGATCGACCATGTAGCTATCGCCCAGGACTCACTCCACCTAGATCATAATCAGGAATGCCAATCTTCGGAGCATTTGTACTAGTTAGTATATGAGTGTGGAATCTAAATCAGCTCACCAGTAGGAGAAGAAATCCCACACCGTCCAAGTCCGCCGCTCTGCGGACGAGGGAAGAAGATCCTCGTTGACGAGAGCAGACGAGCTCTCCAGCTTTAAAGCATTATGGAAAGCATGCCAGGATGTAAACACGCTGAAGCGGGCAGAGCGCGATCCACCCGCGGATGCAGGCGCAGGCAGTTTGGAGAACATGGTGGGCCAGCTGCAGCTTGAACAAACAGCGTTTGCTCTCTGGAGCTGCCAGGTGTGGGGCTGGGACATTTATATCTAATATCGAGTCCATCTGTTCTGGATAACGCTGCCGTTCCGTGTTATCGCAGTCGCTGCGGGCCGTTTGCTGCGTGGGATGTATCTCTCGTCTTGCGCGAGCGGGGATCTCCGCACCCCTCTCGGAGTCGTGACACCGGAGGCTTCTGCACATTTGCTCCGCATCTTAATCCCTTGTCCAAGGTTAGTGTGCATCAGCAATTGCAACGTAGAAAGCGGTTAAATATCGGGACGTAGCAAAGGAAATCCGAAGGGGTGAACCATCTTCAAGTCGCGGAACTACAGACAACATGACGGAACCATTGGAATCGATCGACGGCGGGAAAGCCTGGTACTACTGCCGCAAAGGGCCCATGGTCCTCGGCGAGGCCCCAATATACAGGGCCAGCGACTCGACTCTGCACTGGGTGGACTGTCTCTCTGAGCCTCCGGAGCTGCACATCCTCAAAGTCGATCCGGAGACCGGTGACCCAACCGGAGAAGAACGAGTATTAGAGCTGGAAGAGAGCGTCACCGTGGCCTTCTTCCGGAAGAACAAACCAGGGAGCTATATCGCCGCGTACTATCAGGGGGTCTGCTTCCTCGACGAGCGAACGGGGAAACTGGAGGTGGTCAAGGAGATCATCCCGACCGATAAACGGGACGAGCTGCGCTTCAACGACGGAGGCATCGATGCCAAGGGACGCTTCTGGCTGGCGGAGATTGACAGGAAGGCGATGGCGTATGGGGCCAACAAACTCCCGGAGAGCTATGGGAAGCCGAAAGGACGGCTGTGGAGGTACGATCCGGACGGAAGTCTCCATCTGATGGTCGACGGCGGTATCATCTGCGGAAATGGTCTGGCATGGAGCCCGGATAATAAGACAAGTGAGGGCCCTTCAGAATAATACCCCGATTTGCGGAAATCGACTGAGACAGAGCAGTGTACTTCAACGACTCCGTCGGCATGATGGTCTTCGCGTATGACTTCGATCTGGAGACGGGCAACATCTCCAACAAGCGTCTCCTCATTGACCGTCGGAGCTCCTACGGGGAGCCTGACGGGATGGTCGTCGAGTGAGCAATCCGCATTTCTCTTGAATCAGTGATACAAGCTAATGGATGTCCAACGCGCAGCACCAACGGCAACCTGTGGATCGCAGTGTATGCGTCCAATCGAGTGATGGTATTCAGTCCGGAGGGGAAGCACCTCAAGGACATTGTCTTCTCCGCAAAGAACCCTGCTTGCACGACATGGGGTGGAAGGGATCACAACATCCTCTACGTCGCGACTGGGAGGGACCGGAGCCCAGACGCAAAGCCAGACGATGAAGGCGGGCACATGTTCATGTACAAGCCTAAAGATGCCAGAGGACAGCCCAAGTATGAATTCGCGGGGTAGGAGACTGGAAGGCCTGGGGAATGATGGAGCAGTGTAGCATGCTCATCACATGCGTGCGTACGGAGTCCCTCCTACATACCTCTAGTACCTATCAGGTATCTAGTGAGGTATTTAATTAAAAAAAATTCCTGTCTGTGATTAGATAAACGATGGTTTATCTCGAGGAGACCGAGGCTTTAAAAAAAAAAAGTCGACAAATTAATGCTTTATTTCGTTGAAATCGTTCTTCAAGGTCATCACAGCGGCCAACAGTTTTATCTGTCTACACGTCCATCCACAGATATCGATCCCGTCTATAGGCTACAACACCGCGATGCACTCGATCTCGACATCCGTGTTCAGAGGCAATGTCTTGACCGCAACGCATCTATCAAAACGTCAGCATTCTCAACCTGTATAGAACACACGACAGTGAAACATATAAGGGATTCAATTCAGAGAGGGAACGTACGTCCGGCATGGCTTGACATCCCCCCAGTACTGCATGTAGACCGAGTTCATCTCGGCAAAGTCGTCCATGTTGGCCAGGAAGACGTTGACCTTGACGACCTTGTCGATGCTCGAGCCGGCGGCCTCGAGGACGTGGGTCAGGTTCTTGATGCATTGGTGCTGGATTCTAGAATTAGTCTGATTTCGGCAACATCTAGATATGTACCTATAGGTATGTGTTCAGTAAGTAATGGGGAGGTCGTACCGTATGAGCCTTGATATCCCCCTCGACCAGCTTGCCCGTCTCCGGGTCGAGCGCAACGGCACCGGAGCAATAGACGACGCCGTTGGCGATGATTGCCTGGTTGTAGATGCCGGGGAGCGGCTTGGGGGCCTTCTCGGTGAAGACAGGCGTCTTGACGGAGGACATGGTGGTGAGTAGAGCCTCTAATTCTCAGGTAGGTACAGTAGTACTCAAGTTCCCTACAGATTGATAGCAACACAGAAGAGCACTGTACAGACAGATACAGAAGAACAGAAGCAGACGCCTTAAGATCATGGGACATCAGAAGCAATAGTCATCCCATCACCCCCTTATGTCTCCGACACCGTTACCTAACTTAATATGTATCTGCGACATGCTCCAGAGCACGCGATGTGATCGTCCAATCTCCGATCATCATCTTCCATCCCACCGTCGGGAGCGGTCATGTCTTAGCAGGACCTCGGGACTCGAGCAACCAGTCCGCGGGCAAGAAACCCTTCCAAATTAAGGACCAGGCCGCATTGCATTTCCCGATATCGTATCTGCTTGTGACGGACCGGGCTTATCATATCAACCCCGCATGGGACGGACCCCCTCCCTTATCCCACATCACGAGCGGGGAAGAGAAGAGTACGTGGGTATGTGAGATCAGATAGCGCAGGTTACTTCATAGGTAAGCGGTAGTCAGACAGAGTGGTAGTGGGAGACTTGACTACAAGAGGAAGGTTGCATATTATATCAAGTACCTAGGTATCCAGAAAAGGCGCGCTGGAGCGTCCTTGTCTTGAGACGTTTCACCACTACATACAGAGGTACTACTTATACATACTGCATTCGTTCTCCCTGTTTCCTACAGCACGTTATATGTATCGATTCAAATCAATCTGATTTAATTCAGGAACATCATGTCGACACAAGTAGAAGCGGAAACGCAAACCCCCCAACCGCCCTACCCCCTCCACCCCTCCGTCAAGGACAAACTCCACCCGGAATACGTCGCCTTCTACAACCAGCATGTCATCGACCAGCAGCAGGTGCACTACCAGCCCGTCGAGGCGTCGCGGACCAGCGGCGTCTTGATCCCGGGGGGCGGACCCGTCCTCGAGGTCGGCAAGGTTGAGGATCTCTTGATTCCGAGGGCGGAGGCAGACGCCGGGGAGGAAGGGGAGATCAAGGTCCGCGTCTTCACGCCCAAGGGTGAGACGCCGGCGGACGGGTGGCCCGCGATGCTGTACTTCCACGGCGGGGGATGGGTGCTGGGGAATATCGATACGGAGAACACGGTCTGTAGCCATCTGTGCGAGAGGGGGAGGTGTGTGGTTGTTACTGTTGATTATAGGTTTGTTTCCTTCCCTACCTTTCTCTGCCTATATTTCATATACATTTCACCTACCTACCTACTTAGGGTAGGTAATATATAACAGCAAAAGCTGACTGATCGATATAATGGGAAAATCAAAAAGGCTAGCTCCAGAGAACCCCTTCCCCGCCGCCGTCCACGACGCCTGGTCCGCCCTCCTCTGGCTCACCTCCCCCGAAACACAAACCAAACTCTCCCTGAACCCATCCAAGCTCGCCATCGGCGGCTCCTCCGCAGGGGGGAACCTCGCCGCCGTCATGGCGCACAAGGCGGTCCGACACAACCAACACCTTCAATCCTCTCCTCCTCCACCATCAGGACCAGAGTCAGGGCCAGAGTCATCAGCATCAAGTCCAAAACCGATCAATATCGCAGTGCAACTCCTCTCCGTCCCCGTCACCGACAACACCGCCACCGTTTCCAACAACCCGACTTACGCCGCCTACGAACACACGCCCGCCCTCCCCGCCGCCAAGATGCTCTGGTACCGGCGGCACTACCTCCCGAACCCAGCGGAGTGGTCGAACCCGGACGCCAGTCCGCTCTTATACCCCGATACCGCCGAAGGCGAAGACGACAACAACCTCATCAAACACTGGGCACAGCTGCCCCCGGCGTTGATCCTGGCCGGCGAGCTCGACGTCCTCCGGCACGAGGGCGAAGCGTACGCGGCGAGGCTGCGGGACGCGGGCGTGCGGGACGTCGAGCTGGTCGTGATGGAGGGGATGCCGCATCCGTTTCTGGCGATGGACGGGGTGTTGGAGGCGGGGCGGAGGGCGATCAGTCTGATGTGTGAGCGGTTGGAAAGGGTGTTTCGGTCTGCAGAGTAGGTGATATATATATATATATATAAGGACAGGACAGGATAGGATGGGATGGGATGACGTGGATGTTTGTATATACCGTTGGTTATACTATAGTAGTTACCTGGGGGTCATAAGGTTATGTATATTATGTTGCCGAAAGCGGAACGATATCCACATATCCACTCCGCCCGTACAGATCCATGGATCCAAGGAGCAGCCCCGATTTAAGCTTAATTCTGATCTTACCTGCGCCGAACCCGAGCCCCAAAAGAAGGACGGATAAACCCTAACAAGGCTACCGTACGAGAGGATTAACAGCGTCTACCAGCATTCATGGATTACGAAACAAATTACAACTCTCGTACACCATCACCGTCTTAATCCAGACAAATTCTTAATATTCAACCTTCGAAGGAATCTTCAATTTTTTGCTAGAAAAAAGGGGTGACTTCAAGTCCATTGATTGAGGGTATTCGATCATCATCACATGATGCTGCGATACGGTTACACCTTGTCTCCTGCTACACGAACGTCGACGGCAGCCCGTGCGGGATGGCCAGTTGTCAATCGATCAATCAATCAATGCATACACGCTGGATCCGGCGTTTACATCAGAAGTCGTGAGGAGAGAAGAGAAGAAAAATAGAAAATGAAACCAGAGACACGGGGAATATGAAAATAGGAAAGAAAGAGATGGACGCCTTGCTATGTGGGAATCGAGGAAAGAAATCGTTAAAAAAATCCCTCAGACACAGGTCATATACATGACATAATGGGAATTGTGATCAAGAAAAAGGGGGGGAAAGAAGAAAGGGAAAAAGGGAAGAGGTTACAGCACCGGCGCCATACGGACCAGATCGGACCAGTTATTCAACAACCGAACTCATGGAAAACTGCCACAAACCATATATCTGGAAACACGACGTATGCAAGCTCTTCCCGGAAAAAAAAAATCGCCTTCATGTTCTATACCACATGTATATCTCTTTGATCGCTGAAGCTTCGCATCTCGCTCGATAAATGATGAAGCAAGATATCCCGTTCATGCAGGACTGCGCTGCACGGTCATGTCAAATCAGGTTGTCGCCGCGCACCTTGTTCGGATAGGCTCCCCGTGACCCTCCTGTAGACACTGCCGGGGGAGGCTGCAGATGATTTGAAGGCGGCGCTGCGCGGATCGGCAGGGTAGTCTGCAGTTGCGACCTTGTTGAGGTGTTGTGCGAGCTCGACGAGCGAGGGCCCAAGGTAGGGCGTGCAGGGGGGTCGGCTGTCGAGAAAGGGTCACCAGGGTAGAGGTGGTTACTACGGCGACTGTCACTGCTATGGGGATCCCTTGTTTCGAGGGAAAGGTGCTCCAGCGAAGGAGGCGGCGGCGACCTTGCCATCATGATCGGATTGGGAGGAGGTTTGGAGTGAGAGTTGTGGTGGGACCCATGCCCAGCAATGTCACTTGAGATGTTCAGCGGGATTTCGCCGGAGGTCGGGGCCTGGTGGGCCGGCTTCTGCAGCCCTTGCGAGGAGCGCGAGGTTGAGGTGGTTGGCGGCTTTGGTGGTGGCTTCGGCGACGCTCTCGAACCATCGCGATTGAGAGCCTTGGGTGCTGGAGGCGCCAGATGCGACTTGCGGTTGGACTTTTCCATCAGACTCATGGCCCATCCCTGGAGATCGACTGGCGTTCTCTTAGCCGCTTGCAGGAAAGCATCGTTGTCCTGTTGACAGCAATCACGTCAGAATCCACGTCTCCACGGCTAAGACGAGGGATCGGAGGAATTCTTACATAGAGCTCCCGTGGAGTTGGTCGCTCCTCGGGCTTCTTCAGCAGACACTTGGCAACAAACTCGTGCAGGATGGGAGGGAAAGCGTCACTCTTGGGCAGCTTGGGAGCCGGCTCGTGGACGATCTGCTGGAGCAGATCGAGGATGCCCATCGGGCCCGCGCTCGCCCGATCTCCCGCAGAGGAATCACCCGTGTCGAACGGGAAACGTCCGACGGCCAGTTCCATCACCGTCAGGCCCACACTCCACACGTCGGACCGGACCGTGTACTGTCCTCCCTGAATCCGCTCGGGCGCCATGTAGGTCGATGTCCCGACGAAGGTATCCGCGATCGAGTTGACCGTCTCTCCCGCGACACCGAAGTCGCAGAGCTTGATCTGACCCCGGGAATTGACCAGGACGTTGGACGGCTTGATGTCTCGGTGCATGATGCGGTGCGTCTCGTACAGGTAGACCAGGCCACCCAGAATGGCCTCGGTGATCTTGCCCAGCACGTCGACTCGGATGGGGCCGAACTGCTTGGAGATGCGGTCGAGAGAGCTGCAAGGACAACCGTCAGCCATCGGAAAGAGAAACATGCTATATCCACGTTCCCCGGTGAAACGTGGGCCAGCCCACATACCCGCAGTCCATGTATTCCATGCACAACACAATGTCTCTGGCCTCGTTCTGGAAGGCGCCGTAGAAGGTGACGATATATGGGGAGTTGCAGTCGTGGCACACCTGCAGCTCACGCAGGATCTGCTTCCTCACGTTCTCCTTTGCATCGACCCGGATGATCTGTTCCGTCCAGTCAGCCGGGGCAACGACTGCAGCAGGGCCGGGGAATTGCACGTTACCTTCCTCGCCATGATCACCTTGGTCGTGGCATGCATGACCTTGGACACGGTGCCGCCATTTCCCGCGCCCACCTCCTTGAGCGTGATCAGGTCCTCGCTGCGCAGGTCGAGCTTGAACTCAAGGCCAATCTCGAGGGTATCGGTGCGGTCCGTGTTGCCAATGGCGCCCGGGATCTGGGAGTCGCCGTCGGACGGCTTGGAGGCCGTCTTGGGGGGCGTATTCAGGGCCAGGCCCTTGACATTCTTGCGTTTCAGCGTGCGAACCTGGAAACCCTCCGTCATGGCTGACAGCTGCGGAGAGGCGATCTACAGATGCAGCAGCAACGGTGAGGGGGAGGAGAAGGATGGAAAGAGGTCTCGACACGAGGAAGACTGCGCCCTGGGTTTCTTCTGTTCGTGCGCCTTTTGTTTCTTCTTGCTTGGAGCTTTTCTTAGAGCACGGCGGGGCCGGGATATCGTGGATCGGCCAGCGCCAGCCCCTTCCCCCCCCCTTTTTTTTCCCAGCGCAGGCGCGAGGAGACCGGACAGGGCTCGTGGGTTGGGCAATGAAGACGGCGGATGCAGGCAGCGCCAATCAGAGCCCCAGGGGGAGCCGCTGGGGACGTCGACGGCCGGACGCTCTGCAGAGCCAGCAGGAGAGGTGAGTGTGAAGGGCTGCGGGAGAGCCTTCAGCGCGCGAGGAGGATGGAGGAGAGCAGGAGGAGAAGGTCGACGGCGTCGATGATCAGGCTGTCCGGGCGCTTCTGAGACGGGAGGTGAACCGTGGGCGCGACGGGGGCGCCGGCGGGGAGAGAACTCCGTACCGGTACGCGGGCAGCACACACACACCGCGCGCCGCCCAGGTACCGGTACCTCCGCCGTATCCACCGCGCAGGGAGGGCCGCGGGTCGAAACAGCTACGGATGATATGATACCTATCGTCAAACCTCCGTGCGGGAGAGCACCCTACATTAGGTTCTCTACAGTAGTCCTTTCGTGATCTGGTCCTTGGACAGTCCTGTCAAACAAAGAAGACAGCTCGTAGGCTGGGCTCGGTGTGCGCTGCGCTGTCCCCTGTACCACCGGCCTCCCCTTGGCCCTGTGCGGTCTCACAGCTGTGGACTCGTGCTGCACCGTGCCTACATGCGTCTTTGTAACGTCCCGAGCTTCGCTGACAGATCGTTTGTCTGGTGGGGCGGTCTCCAGGGCTCCGTTGCTCGTCCATCGTCGTCTTCTCGACTCTCCATCCGTGCTGGTCCAGTGATCCGCGGTCCCGTGAGCTCCCCCACCAGCCTCACCCACCAGCCACATCTATACCGCCTCGGGGCTGGCGCCTTTGCCACAGCCTGAGCCGCGCTTTTTCGTCCCTGGTGGTGAAGCTCGACGGCAGCGCAACGACGCCGCCCGTTCTGCAGAACACTCACATCCGCTGTCACCCTTCCTGGCGTCCGGTGCGATCTGGCTCGTGGTGCTTCCCGTGCTATCTTCGCCCCTGTGACCACGCGCCGCCAAGATGAGCACCCACGACCTCATCGAAGGCGAGGCCTTGCTGGACGAGGAGGAGAACGACGAGGAGTTCGACGAGGTGACCGGTGAGATCAAGGAGGGCGCCGGCACCGTCGACCCCTACGTCGACTCGAGCGAGGAGGATGAGGATGAGGATGAGGACGACGAGGAGGCTGCCCGAGCGGTGAGTTGACCCCCCAGTCGGTGTGAACTGCGATTCCCGCCCGGGGCTGTTTACTGACTGCCAATCGGCCAGGTTCGTGAAGGATTCATCGTCGACGAGGATGAGGAAATCGAGGAGCGCACGGAGCGCCGTCGGGAGAAGCGGAAGCGCCGCAGGGAAGAGCGGGAGCGCGAGGACGAGGGCCTCGACGAGGAGGACCTGTACCTGATCGGGGAGCACAACCCGGGTTTCCAGCCCCCAGTCGCGGCGGAGGTACGTCCAATTGCCGACATCAGGCCATTTTTACTTTGTTCTAACTCTGTCTTGCTACAGTCCAAGTTCAAGCGTCTGAAGCGCGGACACAAGGATCGTGACCGCCAAACCTCCCAAGGCATTGACGACATCTTCAAGTCCGACGAGGAGGAAGAGGCCGAATATGGCCGGAACAGGAGAGGCATCCACGATGAGATGGACGACTTCATCGAGGAGGATGTCTTCTCGGACGAGGAGGTCCAGCGGGCGCGCGAAGACGAGGAGATCGCGCGCCCGACCCGCAAGGGCATCTCGGGTCTGGGCGTCACCGATGCGGCCGGGCTGGACGAGAACGCCCTGGAGGATATGCGCGCGGCGTTTGGAGACGGCAACGAGTATCTGTTCGCGCTGGAGATGGAGGAGCAGGAGGAAGAGGAGCAGGAGGACGAGGAGAGGCACCTCGACCTCAAGGACGTGTTCGAGCCCTCGCAGCTCGCGGAGAAGATGTTGACCGACGAGGACAACGAGATCCGCCTCACCGACGAGCCCGAGCGGCATCAGCTTGCGCGCAAACCGTACAAGCACGTGCTGCTCACGGACGAGCAGTTCCGGGAGGAGGCCGCCTGGATCTCGAACCTGATGCTCCTGAAGAAGCGGATCGAGCCCGAACTGCGCGAGCCGTTCCAGCGGGCCGTCGCCAAGGTGCTGGAGTTCATGGTCACGGAGGACTGGGAGGTGCCGTTCATCTTCCAGCATCGCAAGGACTACGTGATCCACGCCACCAAGGTGCCCGTCTCGCCGGATCCCGCGAACCCGGATGCCCCTCAATACACGATCAAGGCGGAGAAGCTTCTGAACATGACGGACCTGTGGGACATCTTCGACTACGATCTCAAGTTCAGGGCTCTGATCGACAAGCGAAACACAATCCAGAAGACGTACGACAATCTACAGAGCTTGTTCAATGTCAAGGATAGCGTCTTTGAAGAGATGCTCCCCGCGGCCGTGACCATGGAAGAGCTCCAGGACGTGCAAGACTACATCCATTTCCAGTATGCGTCGCAGCTCAAGGACATGGCTTTGACGGCGACGACGAATGGCGCATCAGAGACCAACGGCAACGGCGAGGCAGCTCAGACAGCTCACCGGAAAAAGGCTACGACGAAGACGTTCTTTGAGCGTGTCCGGAATGGCAAGGTCTACGGTCTCGTCCGCGCGTTTGGCATCACGCCAGACGCTTTCGCTCAGAATGCCCTGAAGGAAGGGCGTCGTCAGTACACCGAGGATCCCAGCGAGCGGCCAGAGGAGATGGCAGACAAGATGCTCGACTCGGACTTCTCGAGCGCCTCCCATGCCCTGAAGGCCGCAAGGACCATGTTCGCAGAGGAACTCGTCATGAGCCCCAAGATGCGCAAAGTGGTCCGCCAGGCGTATTACATGAATGGAGTGGTCGACTGTTTCCGGACCGAGAAGGGTCTCAAGAGAATCGATGAGCAGCACCCATACTACGAGTTCAAATACCTGCGGAATCAGCAGCTGAGCGACATCGCTCGCCGGCCAGAATTGTACCTGCGGATGTTGAAGGCCGAAGAGGAGGGCCTGGTCGAGGTCAAGGTCCGTTTCCAGAACTTTGAGAACTTCCGGAAGCGTCTGTACTCCGATATCGAGTCCGACAACCAAAGTGAAATCGCCGACGCCTGGAACCGAGAACGCCGCGAGGTCCTCGATATGGCACTCACGAAGCTGGAGAAATTGATGAGCCGCAGTCTAAAGGAAAACATCCGACAGGAATGCGAGAATCATGTTGCCAAGGAATGCAGAGAAGCCTTCTCCATGCGACTGGACCAGGCACCATACAAGCCCAAGGGCATGGTTCTCGGCACTGTCCCTCGCGTTCTCGCCCTGTCCAACGGCTCCGGCATTGTCGGCAGAGAGCCCATCCACTGGGCATGGGTCGAAGAGGATGGACGCGTGCTGGAGAACGGCAAGTTCACGGACCTGTCTGTGGGCGACAAGGACCGCAACATCAAGGACGGGAAGGATGTGGAGGCCTTTGTGGAACTCGTCGAACGGCGAAAGCCGGATGTCATCGGTGTCTCCGGGTGGTCTCCTGAGACGCGGAAACTGTACAAGCTACTCACCGAACTCGTGGACAAGAAGGACCTGCGCGGCGCTCCATACACTGACGACCGCGATGAGGAAGTCAGCGACCGGTTGGAGGTCGTCATTGTCAACGATGAGGTCGCGCGGCTCTATCAGCACAGTGAGCGGGCCAAGCGCGAGCATCCTGGGTTTGCTCCCTTGACGCACTACTGTGTTGCGCTGGCGAGATATCTGCAAAGCCCTCTGAAGGAGTACGCCTCGCTTGGCCGAGACATTGTCTCGATCCAGTTCAAGCCCGGGCAGCAGCTTGTCTCGCAGGAGCTCATCTTGAAACAGCTGGAGACGGCACTGGTGGACATGGTCAACCTCGTCGGTGTCGATATCAACGAGGCGATTACCGATACGTCCACGGCCAACCTCCTCCCGTATGTCTGTGGGCTGGGCCCTCGGAAGGCTGCGCATCTGCTGAAGATTGTCAACCTGAACGGTGGCGTCGTGAACAGCCGGGTTGAGCTCCTAGGTGTCAACGCTCAGTACCCCGCAATGGGCGTGAAGGTGTGGAACAACTGCGCCAGCTTCCTTTACATCGACTTTGAAAACGCGGATCCCGACGCGGATCCCCTGGACAACACCCGCGTCCACCCCGAAGACTACGATATCGCTCGGAAGATGGCCGCAGACGCCCTCGAGCTGGACGAGGAAGATATCAAGGCCGAGACGGATGAGAACGGCCAGGGTGCCATCGTCCGCAAGCTGTTCAAGGAAGAGGCGCAGGACCGAGTCAACGACCTCATCCTGGAGGAGTACGCGGAGCAGCTCGAGAAGAACCTGAACCAGCGCAAACGGGCCACCCTGGAGACGATCCGCGCGGAGCTGCAGCAGCCGTACGAGGAGCTGCGGAAGCAGTTCGTCTTCCTCAGCACGGACGACATCTTCACCATGTTCACCGGCGAGACCCCGGACACCCTGGCGGAGGGCATGGTGGTCCCGATCTCGATCAAGCGGATCACGGACACCCACATCGACGGCAAGCTGGACTGCGGCATCGACGCCTACGTGCCGGAGATGGAGCTGACCGACCGGTACGACATCCCGGTGCGCAGCCTGTACCAGCTGCACCAGACGGTGCAGGCCAAGATCCTGTACCTGAACCGCAAGAACTTCACGGCCAACGTGTCCCTCCGCGAGAACCAGGTCAGCCGGCGGTACCGCAAGCCGGTGGACCGCATGCAGGGCGAGTGGGACGAGCGCCAGGAGCAGGAGGACCGGGAGGCGCTGCAGGAGAAGACGCAGGTCGGGGGCCGCCAGATGCGCGTCATCAAGCACCCGCTGTTCCGGCCGTTCAACGCGGCGCAGGCGGAGGAGTTCCTGGGCAGCATGAGCCGGGGCGACGTGGTGATCCGGCCGTCGTCCAAGGGAATCGACCACCTGGCGGTGACGTGGAAGGTGTCGGACGGCATCTACCAGCACATCGACGTGCTGGAGCTGGACAAGGAGAACGAGTTCTCGGTGGGCCGGACGCTGAAGATCGGCGGCAAGTACACGTACAGCGACCTGGACGAGCTGATCGTGAACCACGTGCAGGCGATGGCCAAGAAGGTGGACGAGATGATGATGCACGAGAAGTACCAGAACTGCAGCAAGAGCGATACGGGTGAGTTCCTCTCTCTCTCTCTCTCTCTCTCTCTCTCTCTCTCTCTCTCTCTTCTTGTCGACAGAGGCTGACATCCGACAGAGCGCTGGCTGACGACGTACACGGAGGCGAACCCGAAGCGGTCGGCGTACGCATTCTGCATCAACCCCAAGTACCCGGGCTACTTCCACCTGTGCTTCAAGGCGGGCCAGAACGCGTCGCTGCAGAGCTGGCCGGTCAAGGTGATCCCGCAGGGCTACGAGCTCCAGCGCAACGCGTATCCGGACATGCGCGCGCTGTGCAACGGCTTCAAGCTGCTCTTCACCAACATGCAGGCCGGCAAGCGGCGGTAGCGGTGGTCTCTGTCTCATGCACGGCAGCGATGTTCTTGTTTGGCGGATTATCTGTCTCCGGTACATCTTCTATTTGGTTCCCTTGAATTTTGATACATGTTGGCGGGATCATACAGCGGGAGTGGAGCGATGACTTGTGAAGTATACACCTGCATGTTATCTGTAATTCATATCAGCTAGGCATCTATTTACGATTTCTGGAGTGTCTGCGTCTATGTGATACGAAAATAGCACCGTCGGTACCGTAGAAGCATGTAGACGTCGAGGAGCGGAGAAGATGTGTACTCCTGGCCGGCTGCCGGAAGCGCTGGAAGCCGTAACGGGCAAAATGCTCACCTCCTGCGCCACACGCACACACAGCCCTCTCTCCTTGTCTCTCTCTTTTGATTCCTCTCTTTCTCTGTCAGACTCGCTCTTTAGATAGCATCTGCTCTTTGGACTTCTCTGTTCTGGCCGGTGCTCTCTCTCCCCGCCGTCACGTCCCCTGCGATCGGCGCTGGAGCCTCGGCGCCCCGGCTTACCGAGCGCCGTCTCCAGACTCCAGCTCTGGCCAGCGCCAGCCTCCTCGACTAACGACGCCGTCTCCTCCATCCCAGACCATCTCGATCGATCCCAGGCCATCAGGCCAGCAGCTGCTTCTTCCTGTCTCTCCCGGGCCCCGCGTCGACTCAGTCTCCCGCAGCCATGGCGGGCATGGAAGAGCTCGAGATCCACAGCAAAGTACGTCCGCGGTGCCCAGGGAGACATGTCACGTAACAAGAGAGCCAGCAAGCTGACATGAAATCCTCTGACAGTCCTATCTCGTGCGCTGGGTCAACGTCAAGGGCGAGCACACCATCTCCTGGAGCATCCAGCCGCACAAGCGCTCCATCAACTTTGGCATCTTCAAGCATCCCGGCCAGACGCCCCTGCCCGCCGACGCCCACAGCACCGCCGACTCGGGGGAGAATCACAATGCCACCGCCAACGCCAGCACTGCCAACAACCTAGCAAACCCGCGCCAGAATGCGTCGACGGTCATCGAGAAGCTCAGGGCCATCGGGCTCAAGCCCATCCAGTGGATCGGCAAGTGCGAGGCCGACAAGATCTCCCAGGGCACCTACGACGTCCCGCCGCACGAGGGCGGCAACTACGCCCTCGTCTTCGATAATACCTTCTCCAAGCAGACCGCCAAGACGGCGACCTTTGTGCTGCTGACCTACCCGACCGGCATGCCGCCGCACTCGGCCCACCAGGTCGTCCATCACTCGCAGGCCGCCGCGGGGGCGGCCCCCGGCGCAGGAGCTGCGGCAGCGGGCGTCCCTGCAGAGTCGATGGAGTCCCTCAGCAAGCAGCCTACGCGCGGACGGTCCAACACGAAGACCGGACCCCCCGGGAGCTCAGGGTCGACCGGCAACAGCGCCCCGGCCACCGTTCATACCGGAGTGCTGCAGAAGCGGCGGCGGAAGAAGGGCCAGGGCTATGCGAGGCGGTTCTTCTCGCTCGACTTCACGTCGTCGACGCTGTCCTACTACCATGACCGCAACTCGTCCGCGCTGCGCGGTGCCATCCCGCTCTCCCTGGCCGCGGTGGCCTGCAACGCGGAGACGCGCGAGATCTCCATCGACTCCGGCGCGGAGGTCTGGCACCTGCGGGCAAACAACGACCAGGACTTCCAGGCGTGGAAGCGCGCGCTCGAGAAGGCGTCTACCACGCAGACGGCCGCCACGGACGACCAGCAGTCCGACGACATGCTCCGCGTCGAGACGCAGTCGTCGCCGCAGAAGGTGGTCAGCGCGGGGGGGCCGGACGACCGCGAATGGGCCCAGATCGAGGCCCTGGTGGGCAAGGTGTCCGGCACCCGGGATGCGGTGCGCCGGCTGGCCAGGGACACCGATCCCAAGTACTTCACCAGCAGCAGCACGGCTGCCGTGACGCCGGGGGAGCGTCGTGGCCGCTCGCCCAGTCCGCGCCCCAGTCCCGGCGAGGCCAACGGCGGCGAGGACTACTTTGACAACAACCAGAAGCGCTCGTTCTGGAAGTGGAAGCCCAACACCACCACCGCCGCCGCTGCCAACGCCAATGCCAGCGCCAACGCCAACGCCAACCCGCTCGCACAGCGCCCTGCCGTCGGTCAGCTGGCCCCTCCGCGCACGGCCGGCGGCGACACCGCGTCGATCATGAGCGAGAAGAAGCCCCGAAGCGTGGAGAGCCACCCAGACCATGAAAACGAGATCCACGAGCACCTGATGGCCGTGCTCCGCGACCTGGACAATGTGGTCGCGGAGTTTACGGCGCTGATCGCAGAGAGCAAGCAGAGGCGGAGCACGAAGGCAGCCCGGCTGTCGGTTCAGTCGCGGATGAGCATGGAGTCGGACGTGTCGCAGGAGTTCTTTGATGCTACGGACGGCGGCCAAGAGTCGCCGCTGCTGACCATCCAGCACGACAGCGGCGACGAGGCCCGGAAGGGCGAGGAGGAGGTCGTGGACGACGATTCGCATTCTGGGAGCGAGGTGGACGACAACGACAATTTCGCCCGCAACGGCTTGCGACTCGACAACTCCTCGTCGCTGTTCGCTGCCAAACCCCGGTCCCTGGCACCGCTGCCCCTGCCCGCCGTGAAGCGCCGGACGACCATACCGCCGCCGACGGTCATGCCGCCCAGCCTGATCGGTTTCCTGCGGAAGAACGTCGGCAAGGATCTGTCGCAGATCTCGATGCCGGTGTCGTCCAACGAGCCGCTGTCGCTGCTGCAGCGGGCGGCCGAGACGCTGGAATACTCGACGCTGCTGGACAAGGCGGCCAGCGCGACCGACAGCCTGGAGCGCCTGATCTACGTCACGGCGTTTGCGCTGTCGCCGCTGTCGAACAGCCGCGTCAAGGAGCGCGCGATCCGCAAGCCGTTCAACCCGATGCTGGGCGAGACGTTCGAGCTGGTGCGCGAGGACCGCGGGTTCCGGTTCATCGCGGAGAAGGTGTCGCACCGCCCCGTGCAGCTGGCGTACCAGGCGGACAGCAAGGACTGGAGCATCACGCAGTCGCCCATGCCGACGCAGAAGTTCTGGGGCAAGTCGGCGGAGATCATCACCGAGGGCAAGATCCGGCTGACGCTGCACTCGAGCGGCGAGCGCTTCAGCTGGAGCACGGCGACGTCGTTCCTGCGGAACATCATCGCGGGCGAGAAGTACGTCGAGCCCGTGGGCGAGATGTCGGTGCTGAACGAGACGACGGGCCAGAAGACCGTGTCGACCTTCAAGACGGGCGGCATGTTCTCCGGCCGCAGCGAGGAGGTCAGCGTCAAGGCCTACGACCCGCACGGCGACGAGCTGCCGCTCGGCCTCAGCGGCACCTGGACCGCCTGTCTCCAGCTCACCGAGCACGGCTCCGTCACCAACAAGACCATCTGGTCCGCGGGGCCCCTGGTCGACCAGGCCCCGAAGCACTACGGCCTCACCACCTTCGCCGCCTCCCTGAACGAGATCACCCCCATCGAGCAGGGCAAGCTGCCGCCGACGGACTCGCGCCTCCGCCCGGACCAGCGCGCCCTCGAGGACGGCGACCTCGACCGCGCCGAGCAGCTGAAGGTCCAGCTCGAGGAGAAGCAGCGCGCGCGCCGCCGCGAGATGGAGGAGCGCGGCGAGTCGTGGAAGCCGCGGTGGTTCGCGCGCGTCGAGAACAGCGGCGGCGCCGACGGCGGCAACGAGGTCGTCTGGCGGCTGAAGACGGGCAAGGACGGGTACTGGGAGGAGCGCGCTCGGGGGGAGTGGACCGGGGTGGTGAATGTGTTCAAGACTTGAGTCGGTCGCAGTTCTCTCTATCTTCTCTCTCTATTTATCCATCGATATCTATTTGGTTTTGTCGGATCGAATCAAATCAAAGGTCGGGAGGAAGTCGAGGCTACCTGCCCTGCACGGCGATAACACAGACGAAGTGCTCCGGCCTGGCTTTTGATTTGCTAGCGCCTTTTAGTCTCTTTGCTGGAAGTCTGTCTCTCTTTCTCTCTGTATATAGGCGTCCATACATACATACATATATGCATGCGCTCGTATATCATGCATCTTTTTTTGCGTTGCATTGCATTGCGTTGCGTTGCGTTGCGTTGCGTTGTATCGCATGTCCTGTATATGTTGCACATGTTCGTGATCGGAGATCAACCTCCAGAGTATGATATTGCATACCACACTGTATAGCCTTGGCGTCCTTGTTTGTCTGTCTATCCGTCGTTTTCCTGCCCTAACTCGGCCTTGATTGCCTGCGTTGTGTTGCAGTGCATCGCATACCATACCTGCCTAGATCTAGATAGATACCTAACCAAACCCTGGTTAAGATACCTCTGTATGTACTGTACTGTACAGTGCTGCATTTGCCTACTGAACCTTCCTACATAGGTACCTACCTATGGTATCTAGATGTAGGTCTAGATAGATAGATACCTCACAAATAAAACATGTTAGACTGTCCATGCCATAGTATAGATGAATAAAGAAAGAAAGAAAGAAAGAAAGCAATAGACAGATTGATTAGCTATCTGGTACACCTATATAGATACCTATATCTAATCTAGAAGATAGTACAGAAATAAGTATAAATACTGACAATATACATAGTTACATCACATGTCTGCTTTTTTTCATCTTCTTACTTGATACAGTAGGGGAAAAATATATATAATATATATATATATATATATAACTAAGTAAACAGGTGTCGAAGACCAGGGAGGATACAAGTAAGGCCATGAAAAACAGAACAGACAAACACAGGCCTGTGACAGTCACAAGGCAGGACCAGGAGGAGGAGGAGAGATTGATGGCAAGTACTGGTTTTTCTTTTTTTTTCTTTCCCTCATTTCTGCCTCCAAATTTCTAAAATATCTTACTTGGCTCTATTGCTGCCATTGGGGGAGGTTGTGTTTACGCTTTTTTTCTTTTCATGGGGGGCGGGATCTGTGATACATGTATTATAACTGCACTGCATATTCATTTCCAGGTCCAGGTCCAAATCCAAATCCGAATCCGAGGAGATCTGGATCTTTCTTTTTCTTCTTTTTATCCTGTGATATCTCATGTGATGGTACGGTGGATTTGGTTTGATTTGAATGGATTTGATTTGGACTGTGATCAAGTCTGATAAGTGGACAGCTAACTGGCATGCCCGGATACAGTGTATGTACAGTATATACATGGATGGGTGAGGACAACGACGAGGTTCCACCGTTTGTCCAGTCCATTTGTTTATCTATCGCACAGAACACTGTATCCATCATATATAACAACAAAAAAAAGAGGCCAGTCACCCAACTAATGTTTCTAAAAACAAACCAAACGGTGCAGACAGATCAGATGAAAGCCATAAACATAAAATACTGAATTCCACCAAATTCACAATGTTGTGCTTGTACTGTATGTAGTGTATTATCAACCCCAGGGTGTGTGCGTATATTGTATTCGAGACCCCCCGATCTAATCCGATCGATTCCTGTATTCAGTCGTCCATTCGTGCTGTGAATCATAAAGGTCGTATTGTTCTTGTTCTTGTTCTTGTTGAAAAGTCGGTCTATCGGCTTTTATCGCTTTATCGGTGTGGTATACGGTATATGGTGTATCGTGTATCGTTCATCGTTTATCGTTTATCTCGTTGGATCGTCCAAGTCCAAGTTCAAGTCAATGAATGTCCTCCGTCCTCCGGAGAGTGTTTGAAGATAGATCGATGGATCGGTCCAAGTGTCTGGTCCGGTCTAGCTCCCGGTCTATTCCTCTTCGTCGTACTCAGTCTCCCACCGGCGCGCGCTGTTCCTCGCTCGCGCGGCCTTTCGGGCCGCCAGCCGATCAAGCTGCTGCGACGACGCCGACGGCGACTCGCGCATCATGACCGGCAGGCTGTCCAGCACGGCGCGGTTCCCCTGGTAGTAGTGCTCGGCGAAGCCGCCCTGCAGGATGCGCCGCAGCGCGGCGAGCCGGATCCACTTCCACCAGCGGTCGATGCGCATGACGCCCTCGCGGCCGATCTTGACCGCGCACTTGCTGCCGTAGTGGCGGTTGGTGTCGCGGTCGATGGCGGTGCTGTACATGGGGCCCCGGCGGGGGTTCTCGACCGTCGTGAGGATGGAGGCGAAGTTGGCGTGCAGCGACTTCTTGTCGCGCTTGTTGATGCGCTTGCCCGAGACGGTGGCGAGGGATTGCAGCTGCTGGATGAGCTCCGGGGTGTTGTGGTAGGCGTTGTAGCGCTTGATGAGGCGGGGGCCGTCGCCGTTCTCAACGGAGGATACTACGGAGGAGTCGTCTTCGGAGTGATCTTCAACGTCGTCGGCGTCTTCGTCGTCCTCCTGCGGCGTGTAGCTCTTCTCGTAGAGCAGGGCAATGTTCTCGCCCGCGGCGATCTGCACGCTGGGCTCGGAGCTGTCGAGCTGGTCGATGAAGATGCCGACCGCGTCTTCGCTTTCGTTCTCGAGATCGTCGATCTCGGTCGCGAGGAAGCCCCATTCCTGCAGGGCCGCGGTGACGCTGCCCGCGTCGTCGCCCGCGTCGATGGAATGGCCGTCGGACGCGACAATGTCGAGGAAGAAGTTCATCTGGTCGAAGAAGGCGTCCTCTGTGGCACCGCCGAAGAAGGTGCAGGCGCCGAGGCAGTGGATGGCGGCGGCCTTGACGATGTTCGAGGTCGAGTCGCGGATGGTCCGCGTGAGCAGCGGCTCGACGTTCTCGTAGATGGTGTTGTCGGAGGCGGTGATGGCGAGGAGCTCGAGCGCCCGCAGGGCGAGCGTCGTCTCGCGCACGCTGGACTCGTACTTGATGCTCCGGGTGAAGGCACCCAGCAGGTCTGGAATCTTACTTCGGATCTCCTCCTCGACATAGTGGTATTTCGCGAGGCGACAGAAGGCGGACAGCGACTCCTCGCGGCCCTGGACGCTGCTGCGTTTGCGGTCCAGGAGGTCCTGGATGCGGTCTCCTAGTTCCTGCGCCCACTCCTCGTTATCCTGCTCTGGATTATCCGCCAGATCATCCATGGAAGCGGCGCTGGAGGGTGAGACGGTCAGTATGTTATTCATTTGTTTCGCTTTTCCTTCTTGGCAGCAGTGACATCACCCCGAAGAGTTTGCGGGAACGGGTATCCAAACATGGAAAAACGCAAAAAAAGAGACGAAAAAAAGAAGAGCTCACCTCCAAGCGTCGCTCTGGCTTGCGATCTCATCGTCATCGGAGGGATGCCTGCTGGCAGTGCGAGAGGAGGGGCGCGAGTTGTGGGCGGAGCTGGCGCGGGAGGTTGCGCGCGAGGCCTCGCGGGACTGGGCCTTGCGCGAGATGGTCTTGCCGCTCTCGAGGGCCTGGCGACGCAGGTCGTGCATGCTGACGATTGCGCTCAGGAAGGCGACTATGGGAAAAGATGAAGGGAGAATAGATATAGGAGGATCTCCCCGGATCCCCGCAAGAGGGAGGGGAGGAACGTGGAGTGCGGTTGTGTTTCTGCGCTGTCACAAAGCACGTCGGACCGGGGTGTGCCGGCAGCGGGATGCTATCCTATGGGAACAGAGGCTTGATCGACAGACTTGGGACAGAGATGACGGGTCGAGTGTTCCATCAGGCGGCGCACGAGAGTCTGGATGAGATGCGACAGACGTGAAGATGGCGATAAGTGAGCGGTGAGACGATCAACTTTTCCCCTATCGCTGCGCCGCTTATCTCCACGTGATCGCGTCTTAGAGCGCCAGGCGTCGCCATCAACCAAGAGGTTCAGGGAGATGCAGCCATGTCACCCTCAGGACGATTCTGGATCAACATGAGCAGCAGAGTCAATCTGCAAGAAACCCAATGGACACGATCTGCATGGCTCCCATCCCGCGGGTTCGCGCCATCCACGTTCCTCGCATCTTCACCAATTCCCTATCTGCCAAGGATGCCAATGCTAAGCCATCTCGAGGCGTTCCCTTCTCTGGTAGGCACGCAAAGAAGTCGGAGTCTTCCAGCTGAGAAGGGCATACGATAGACACCTACTCCCTAAGTGGAGTAGGTTGGTACCTAGACAGGTCTTGGAAGACGTTCAGCTATGCTGCCATCACTCCTTCAACCTGGTACCGCGGGAAGGATGTATTTGATGAAAAAAACCCCCATGTCCCTTTTGGATCAGATGAAGCTGGAGATCCTCAGCTTGGAGTGATCTCCAAAAGGTACTCAACAGCACACGTGAGCCGTGTGCTCCCACCCCCTATGGTTCTACAGGAATGGACAAAGTCAACTGCATTGTGTTCCACGGACGAGAGTTGGTGACTTTGCCGATCTTGTAGCTGCGCTGCTAGTTGAAGCCAAGGCCCAGGTGCTGTATATGGCTACGTACAGAATCTACTACTTAGCCAGATAGTTGAAGGAGACGGGGGACTGACGCAACTTTCAGAAGTCAATACGGTGCCGAATATCCCCGACTTTGGCCGAGATCGAGTCGGCCGAAAGGTGAACCGTTAGACGCCCGAGGTCGGAATTCGAGTCTGACGTGAGACGTCTGCATGTATACTCCGGACATCGCGGCCAATATTACCTACCTATCTAGGAAATTTAATAACAGCCACAGTCCTATCAGCCATGATGTCAGCCGCAAATGAGGCTTGGCGATCAATCAGTATGGATTCTCCATCTGGAAATATATACAATTACATAGTTACGGCAGCTTTTTTTGCCGTGGATTTAGACGCATGCCAATGCGCTGTCACTGCAGCAAATGGATTCAAGATTGCCGACGCCGTTACACAACCCCTCAGTTGCCATGATTCCTCTCTCGCGGATCCAGGTCTCTTTCCTACCTCATCTCAGTACTGTGGTGTCTCTTCATTTGACGTAAGATTTTCCTGCAAAATACTGCGCTGCGCGGACAACTGACCTAATGGACGGAGTTAATCCGAGGTAAGTAGGCCTCGCGACGCTTGATTGCGTTGCTCTAAAATGAGACTTTCCCTGGAAATGACGCTACTATATAATGAAACCTTGCGCGAAATGATAGTAATATCCTGCTTATCGACATGCAACTCTGACCTGATCCCTGTGATATAAAGAGGCTAGGCTGACCACAGTCCCAGGAAACAACCTGGGTCTCTGAACCTCAACTCCGGAAAGCGCACGCCTGAGTGTCCGGACTCTCCAAGTCTGCTCAATATGGAATTGGACGCTCAGCCTGAAAGCAAATTGCTGGCTAGTGTAATTGACGAGAAGGCGAAACGGACTCCCGAAACCACCTTCCTGCGGTATGCGGGTCCGGATTGGGAGACGGCAGGATACAGGAGCATAACATGGAAGCAGCTCGCTGGAGCCGTTAACAAGGCGGCTTACTTGTTAGATGAACTTCCAGGACAGACCGGACGTTCTCAGACTGTGGCGTATCTGGGCCCCAACGATGCTCGATATTTCTTTCTTCTCGTAGGGGCTATTAAGACGGGACGACGGGTGAGTTGCCGGCTTTACGTAAATGGCTCGACGACTGTGAAGTCCTCCATCACACACCTACTTTCCTGCTAGCATGCTGAACGAACCATGCTGACCTTTGTCTGAAGCTCCTGATCCCAGATGGTCGAGTCACAGTTGAGGGCACCTGGAGTCTTCTCGATCAAACGCAGTGTAACGTTTGGATCACTACAAGCGAACAAAGAGAGAAGGCGAAAGAGTTTGCTGCCGCACGACCAGGACTAACGATATTTACAATCCCGTCGTTGGAGCACTTTCTAGACAACGAAAGCACGCCCCACTATCCATATGCCAAAACATGGGCCGAAGCGAAAGACGAGATAGTCTTCATTATCCACACATCTGGAACGACAGGTACGGCTAGCGCCGCTCCGTTGAAGCTCGATGCTGTCATGAGTTACTGACCGCATACACCATTAGGCCATGCGAAGCCCATCTACCTGACAAACGCGTACATCTGTACATACCAGGGTTGGCATTATCTTGCCCAGAAGTACAAGCCGAGGAGAATCACATTTCAGAACATGTTTGGTGCCTGCATGTTGACCACCTGCCCAGCGCAGTGGGCTGCCGGTCTTGCATCCCTCTTCTTAGCAACTTATATAGACACCGTTATCGTCACGCTCCCCACGGACATGACCTTCCCCCTCAATGTCCACAAGATCGTAAAGATCATCCAAACGAACCGTGCCACTGGTCTCGCCACGCCTCCATCCCTGATCGAGGATTTCTCCCGCGACGAAACGGCCTTTGCGGTCCTCAAGAGCCTCGACTTCGTCATCTACGCCGGCGCCCAGCTGGACAAGGCCGTAGGCGATGTCCTCAGCCAATACACCAAGCTGTCCCCCCTGATCGGCTCCACCGAGACAGGCCCCCAGCCGTCCTTCGAATCGGCAGACGTCTCCGCCTGGAACAGCTTCGACTTCGTCCCCGAGGTCGGGGCCCGTTTCGAGCCCGTCTCCGACGACCTGTACGAGCTGCACCTCGACCGCCGGCCCGGTAGTGAGCGCTTCCAGGGCGCCTTCACCGTCTTCCGGGAGCAGGACACGATCGCGACCCGCGAGCTCTATTCCCCGCGAGTCTTCCGCGCGGACAACAACAGCAACATCAACAACAAGCACAACACCACACGCTGGGTCTTCCGCAGCCGCACCGACGACCTCGTCAAGCTGTCCTGGCTGGCCAAGTTCCGCGCCGCGGACATCGAGGACGCCATCGCGCGGCATCCGCGCGTGCGGTCCGTCTACACGGGCGGCGAGGGCCGCGAGGTGCCCTTTGTCATTATCGAATTACACCACCACGATAACGACAAGGAAAAAGATCATCGGAATGGTCTATTGGCCGCAGAGCAGATCGCCCTCCTCGACGAGATCTACGACCAGGCAATAGCCGAGGTGAACGCGCGCGACGTCGGCGAGATCCGCATCCCGCGGGAGACGGTCGTGCTGGCGGATCCCGCAAGGCCGTTCCCGCGCACGCTGAAGATGACTGTCATCCGGAAGGAGGTGGAGAGGTGCTATGCGGAGGAGATCGAGGCGATGTATCGCCGGTGGGAGGAGCGGAAGACGAAGAATAATGTTTCGGACTCAGGCTCAGAAGACTGCAGATAGATGAGTTGCGCTGCTATGAAGTGGTGTCATTTTCGGCTTGCGAGAGAATGGGTGCCTATGTAGGTAAAGTTAGGTAGGCAGGTATCTACTTAGGTATGAAAATATCCAGTGACCGTCTATTCTTGCTGTGAAGCCTACGTACCTACATGTACCTAGGTATCAGGTACCTAGGTACAGCACCAAACCTTAGATACTTAGTAGGTGGGCAGTTACATAAGCCACATCCAATCCAATCCCAGTTCCAAAATGAATGAATGTACCAAAGAGGTACAGCACATACAGTGTAGCACATACAGATACATCCATAAGGTTACCTAGGTACCGTACCCTACATCGCTCCTACTCCGTAGACTAGATAGGTAGGTAGATTAGGTAGATAGGTAGATATATTGTCTCTTGTTCCCGATCTGATCTGATCCGATCCGATCCGATCTTACTTGCTACCTATCTACCTAGTCTAGCATACCATATCCTACCCTACCCATCTCATCGTACCTCATCTTCCATCTTCCAATCCACCTCACTTCAACAACAGACGATTCGGCCCCGTCCCATCAGCGATAGTGCTCCCCGTATTATACTCGATCAACACAGGCACCGACCCCTCCACGGCAGTGTTGTTCGCGTTCCACGTCAGGCTGTACACGACCGCCTCGTCATCCGTCGTTGCTGCAGCAGATGAGGTGTCAGCAGTGACCGGCGCTGCCCAGAAATTCTGCACGATGGTGCCGTCGGAGTCGCGCCAGGAGAGCTGGTTGCCGTAGAACATGAAACCCGAGGTGGAGAGGGTTGTGTCAGAAGTGGAGGAGACGAATTCGACCGGGTCGTTGGCGTTCGTGGTGGGGTTGAGGGCCGTGAGGAGTTTGGTGGTGTTTGTGCTTGTGGTGTTTGTAGTAGTAGTGGCGGATGGGGTGGCGTAGAGGATGGTGTTGTTCAGGGTGACTGTGTTTTTCGGGTAATATGTTAGTAAGATAGATATATAGAGAGAGAAAACATATAGGGAGCGCGGTGAGTAAGGGACGTACAAGTCACGTTCATGACGGTCGAGGCACCCTCCGGAGCGACGTTGCCGATGTATGCCTTGCCTGTGGAGAGGAGAATCATATGTTAGCCATCAGTCATTGATATATCATATAGCTCTACCTATCTCTGGGGAGGAAAAAGCATAGGTGGTTGTAGGTACAGTACGTAGCTTCGTACGCAGTACCTATCTCTGCTCTAGAGTAAGGGAAGTAATATGAATCTGACACTCACCATCCGCGTAGAACACCGGCAGCGCGCTGATGTTGGGACCGAAGGCGTAGAGAGTTGAACCGGCCGGCATGGTCTTGAACCTGTGCGCTGCAACTGCTGCACCGGCAGCAGGGGCAGACAAGGAGAAGAGGCCAAGGGCCCAGACCCAGGTTGAAAACATGATGGACGGTAACGAGTGCATGGCTTTCAACAGAGAGAGAGCGTGTGTTGTTTGGGGCGTGGTTTGATCAAAGGAGCGCTGTTCCAGAAGTCAGTAAGAAGTAATAATGTAGTGGCAGAGGTACTGGCTGTACTTATGGCAACTGGACAATGTAGTAAAGAAGCGAATGTGATGCTGCGCGCAGAAGGCAGACGAACGGATTGGATTTCCAGCAGGAGGGGAAGAGCGGGATAATATCATAGAGTAAAATGAGAAAGGACCGCCATGTTATAAGCCCTTGGAGATAATAGTATGCTCGAGACTTCGTCAGCGGCCGAGGTTCGTCGTCATGTGTCTCGTCTCCCTTTGCATGGACGTGTCTCGACTCTTCGTTGCCTCCGTCCCCTCCATCACCCTTTTTGCCGCAGAGGAGACATCGCCATCACATCTCAGCGGTTTGTCCCTGCCATCTCCGTCCACGCCAAGGCCGATAACGGTGTTGATGGCGGTGTAAAACCGCGTGTCTTGTGCCGAACAGCCCAAAAAAAAGCACTTCTCCTCCGCGCGCATACGACAGCGCTGTCGTGGCCCCCGCCTGCCCGGGGTTGATAGAGATCCCCTGGAGAAAAGGCAGGTGTATGCTCCGTCCTAGCTCTGCCTGGAGCTGGAACAGCATGACAAGAAACATCCACCGGATGGAGGGGATTTGACGGCCACTCCGTCCGTGTCGAGGGCTCGGGCAGATCCCGATGCTCGATGCGCTGCAAGGTCCATCCAACACGTGAAACGCTGGAGGAGGCGCAGCTTAGCATCTCGCAACGGGCATGACGAATTGGCCTGGCTGCAGCCGTCAGTCTCAGGGCTTGCTTCTCCACCTTTTGTTCGGGTTAGGGTGCGATCCAGCACCCATCTCCCCTTCAAGCTTACTCCTAGTCCGGGCACCTCTCGCCAATCGCCGTCCATGCTCCAGCGCGCGTTCCTGGCCCGGAAGCATGCTAACGAGGCCCACATGCGAGATGCGACATCAGACATCTAAAGTTATCGGCCTACTCCGTATATACTAACGTATACCCTAGCCGCGATCTTTCATGCGATTATCATGCGTGTTTAAGCTCGTCCCTGGCGTCTGGTTCGGCCCTACGTCTGCGGTTAGATCGCTATCGCTATCGACAACCTTATCCTGGCAAGCCAGTTCCTGGCATACCGCTCCCTGATGCTTCATGCTTCGACAATGACGAGTTCATCCCAGACGGTTTGCTTCGCGTGGATGCAGGACAATAATGGATTTACATGGTCATGTGCCATGTTGCCCCTTCTCTCAAGCCAGGGGGAAAATGCAGAAGTGAATTTTGATCGAGACTTTTCGAGCGCCCCTGCCGACACACGCGTCAACGTCGTCAGCAGTGTTTTCTTTTTATCGTTGCATGATATGGACATTTCGGCCTACGTGTGTCGAACATGCGTTAAGCGGGCTTTCGCCTATTCCTATTCTTCAAGGCTTGTGTGGCTGGGTTCATTTCGGTTGACCTTAGCCGAAGAACTCGAAGTATACTTGAAGTACGGGGTATTTTCTAAATTTGCAAGCGTCACCGCCCCGTTCGAGCTTTCGTCAAGCTATACCCAAGCTCTTCACAGGTGGATTGCGTGGAGACGTCGGATCAATGCCGCAAGAGAAGAGCCACAAACGTTCTCCACTGTTTGTTTCTTTTAGTAGTTCAAGAATTAATGACAGGGTCGACTCCCCCAATAATTGGTTCCTTTCTTTTTCGTCTTATCCTCTTCTGTCTCTGTTGTGGCTTCTATCTCTGTTACTATTTGCCAACTTCTCTTCCCCCGCCCACATCGACAACTGCGGAGTACTGGAGCAGCAAGGTTGAGACAGATGCGCCACGATCACAAACCCACGGTATCTGTTATAGGAAAATTATAGGCCTGACGCGTGGCCAGCACGGTGTATCGCTAGCTCTGCTTTGCTTCGAGAACACACCTCCTTTCTGAGACCTCCTCCGACTCCTGCATTCGTGTGATTGCAATGCGCTACGTGCAGCTTCCTTTTGTCCGTCTCAATATGAGACACCTGAGAGATATGGCCTGTATCTGATAAGATACCTGAAGGATATATAAGTGTACATCATGGCTGCTAACCTCTCTGCAATCCACCGATCGACATCGTCGCTCTTTCTATCTTGATAGTATTCATATTCATTCGCTCCCTAACATCCAAGATGTCTTTCGTTAACTCACTATTCCTTCTCTTCAATGTCTTAGCTCCTGCTGTGTATTCCATTCCACACCCGGGGCACCTCTCCAAACGGTGCACCAACAGTGCTACTGACCGCAGCTGTTGGGGAGACTTCGACCTGTCAACGAATTACTACGAGGTGTCCCCCGACACGGGTGTTACTAGAGAGGTATGTACATACATCTCCCAGACTGGAAAAAAAAATACGTCTTCGTTGCAAGATTCTTCTGCTGACAATTCTCACAGTACTGGCTTGATATTACGAACACGACCGCCGCTCCGGATGGAATAGAACGGATTGTCTTGACAGTCAATGGAACTGTACCAGGCCCGACCCTCTACGCTGACTGGGGTGACACTGTTGGTGAGTTCCCCTTGTAGTCCTTTAATTGTATGGCCACACTGCTGATAGCACCGAAGTCGTCCATGTTACGAACAGTTTAAGTGCCAATGGCACCGGCATTCACTTCCACGGCATCAGACAGAACTACACCAATCAAATGGACGGTGTCCCGTCTATAACGCAGTGTCCAGTCGCTGTAGGTTCTTAGATCGTCAACGAGCTGTGTGTTTCAAAGCTAATTCCAACGCTTCTTAGCCCGGAGACTCGATAACATACACCTGGAAAGCCACCCAATACGGAACCACTTGGTATCACTCCCACTTCAGTCTGCAGGCGTGGGAGGGCGTCTTCGGTGTGCTTCACTTTCATCAATGTCACGGCCGTCGAGCGCATATAGCTGACCAGTGAGCAGGTGGCATTGTCATCAACGGCCCAGCATCGGCAAACTATGACGAAGATCTCGGCCCCCTCTTCCTGTCAGACTGGACGCATGAGACCACTTGCGCCCTGTTCACGCAAGCGGAGTATTCCGGCCCCCCGACAATGGACAATGGTCTGATCAACGGCACGAATATCTACAACAACAGCGGTACCATTGTTGGGTCGCGCTTCCAGACGACCTTCGAGTCGGGTAAAAGCTATCGGCTGCGGCTGATCAACGGGGCGAACGACTCGCATTTCAAGTTCAGCATCGACAACCACACCATGACCGTCATTGCGAACGATCTGGTGCCTATCGTCCCGTATGAGACGAACGTCCTCAACATTGGCATAGGTGAGTTTCTACCGGACGGTCCTGACTACTTAATAGATGTGTTTCTTGGCCTTTGATCATATTATTATATACCCTCCGGAAGGCATATCTTACTGAACCAATACTCTACAGGCCAAAGATACGACATCATCGTCAACGCAACCGCTACCCCCGGCAACTACTGGATGCGCGCGATCCCCCAATCCTGCAGCGACAACGCCAACGGCGACAACATCCGCGGAATCATCCGCTACGATGCCAGCAGCACGGATGACCCGACCAGCACGGCGTGGGACCAGGAGGTCTCGGATTGCGAGGATGAAGACTCCTCCAACCTTGTCCCGTACCTGTCTCTGGATGCTGCTGAAGAGGACTGGCTGGCATCCCTTACGGCAACCGTCAAGGGAACCCCGTTCAAGTGGTACCTCAATGACACCACGATGGCTGTCAACTGGACCAGCCCAACCCTCAAGCAGATCTATCTGAACGAGACAGACTGGGAAGACAGCGAAGCGGTGTACGAGCTGACTACTGCGGATGAGTGGGCGTATATCATTATCCAGAGCTCGGCTGGTGCTGCGCACCCGATCCATCTGCACGGTTAGTACCCGTCGCAAATAGGCTCATTGAAGTTATACCTGATTGCTAACATCAAATGTAGGCCACGACTTCAACGTCCTCGCTTCCGGCTCCGGAACTTTCGACACCTCCACCTCCCTGTCCTCCCTCAACCTCTCCAACCCGCCCCGCCGCGACGTCGCCCTGCTGCCCGCCAACGGCTACCTCGTGCTCGCCTTCAAGGCCGACAACCCGGGCGCGTGGCTGATGCACTGCCACATCGGCTGGCACACCGAGGAAGGGTTCTCGCTGCAGATCGTCGAGCGCATGGACGAGTTCCGGAGCATGATCGACTACGACACGCTGAACCAGACCTGCACCAACTGGGACGCGTTCACCTCGGAGACGAGCATCGATGCCGTGACGGAGAACTCGGGTGTTTGATTGTGTTTTTTTACTATCGTTTATCATGTGTTTGGTGTTATATACAGAAAGAAAAATATGTCTGTAATTGTTTGGATGTTTGTATTTAGTTTGTTTAGTTTGCTTGTTTGAAGTTGCAGTCACCGTGAGCAATGGAAGTCCTTTATCGATGGGTTAAGAGATTGCGTCTGTTCTGCTCTATATAAGTAGCTGCTTCTCTGGAAAGACGTATACATTCTCAAGACGTACAAGACCACAAATACCGAAAAACTGAAAACAATATACGAAGGGTATCTAGATATAACGAATGCATATTAATAAATTACCTAATTAATTAATCAGTATCTATCCTTCCACATCTCAACATTTAGGGCACTATCACTGTCACGTGAGAGTAGGAGACAGCCAGGTACATGTACCTACCCAGGCAACTAGGTTAGGTACCGAAAGCCTGGGCCTGCAGTAGTGCTGCTGCTACTACTACTACTACTACTACTACTACTACTACTAACTCGGACATGTTATGTCCTTCAGAGTCCAGGTATCCAAATAGGAAGTAACTTTCAGCTACGGAGTACATGCATAAGACATACTGTACAGTACTGTACTGTAGATCATCACCGGACCCAGAGCTCAGATTTCCATTAAGTTAGTAGGTACCGCACTTACTAATTGATTGATTGATAATGATGCGCCGGACACGTACCGGTCGGGTTGTGGGTTGGTCTATGTTCTACGACTTTATATCATTTAAACTCACTTCGCTGAATGGCTGATAGCCCGCCCACCCCACAGGCCGGTGCGACAGTCGCACGTTGTTCACTCGTGGTGTTAGTGGCCGTGTAGTGCGTAGGGCGAGACACTTGAAACGAGATACGACTCACACGCTCGCAAGGATCAAGTATATGGATCATTCTTCGAGCCACTCGCCCTATCTGCCTGCCGTCACTGTTTACGCAATGCGTTCCGCGCAGTCGGAACATCCGGTACAGCCGGTACAACTAACTGCTCCTAGCGGAGTCGGTATACAGTTACGAGAACAGGACAGGACACGACGACGACTCCTTTGGGCAGGTTTCTGTCGGTTTCGATACATCCACGATCATGTTGCATTCCGAGTATATCTTGTATATGCCATGGTAAATTACTTTAGAGGTACCGAGATCATACTGCATCCGGAAGGCCGCCGATGCGCACGGATTTAGCACTGTCGCCGCAGAAGCAATATATAACCGTTCCTTTCTTCAAGCACCAAGTCCTTTTTCCCATCGTTTCCCGCCGCAAGAGTAAATAAATAAATAAACAAATAAACCAATGTCAAAAACGTAGAAATGGAATTTACATTTTTTATCCATTATTTAGTAGTTGAAATGTACCGCGCAGAAGAATCCTTGTCGCTGGCTTCTGATGATGAGTCTTACTTAGCCTCGGAGTTTCTCGTTTTTCCGCTTTTGTTCATACAGCGGCCGCCACCAAATAAATCCCACAAAAAACCCAACCCCAACGCAACAGGTATAAAGAGCAAAAGAAAAATAGAACTTATTCAACAACGTCGCTACAAAAATCCCCGATAATAAAACACTGTATTTCTATGAGACGACAGAACGTATTAAAAAAGACGTTCAGGGTAACAACAAAAAAGGGACACACGGTCGAACCGTGTTCGTGTTCACCCCCGCCGGGACTCGAACCCGGAATCTTCTGATTACCTATCTTCTAAGCTCCGATGGGAGGAAGTGGTGATAGAAGTCAGACGCGATAACCATTTCGCCACGAGGGCCTGTGTCCCTGTTTACTCGGGCGCCGAACGTGTCTTTTGAAATTGGCCGACACCACCATTCACTAACTACTACGACTTGTGGACAACGTTGCATTTTTCCGATGAAACTACACCGTGGAGTACACTACAGTAATGCGGTACTTACTGGAGAACCTCCTACGGTTCTTTTTTTCCCTTTTTGGGAAAAGGAAAAAAGAAGGATAAAGATAAGAGATTATCTTTCTTATCTGATGATGCTCGTGTCTGAAAATATCAGTCTGCGATTCTGATATATATTTTCTCCGGTGGTCCACTCGACTGCTCTCTCTTGCTCGTACAGTGCCTATTTCACCTCTACAGCCTCACGGCTGCCTTTTTTTTCAGCCGAATAATCTCACCCTCCGTACTCCGTACAGCAGGACAAGTTCTCCCACAATGCGCCGGGTGCATTATTAACCGAATCCATACGCGACAGCCAGCTGGGAAGAGGCAATGACGCATCAGATATATGTATCTACGGACTTATACACTCTACATATCACAGCTAAGGAGCCCCGGAGGTCAAAAGTCGCAACAGGATTTTATTTGAAAGGATCCAGCCCGAGATAGATCTAAGGTGTTGGTATGTACACGTAGAACTTCCCAACCGGTCTCTTTATCTGCCATGAGACAAAGAGGGACCAGTAGTGAACCGTCCCGTAATAGATACCAGTTCTAGTCTATCCCACCCATTGCGATCGATATCCATACTCAATCCATAGAGTAACTCCCACATCTCATAATACCTCATACCCTCTCTGGCGTATTCCTTGCTGTATTCGAGTTCGCTCCGCTGGCCGCCCAAGGGCTCAGCGGCTGCTTGAGGAATCCTTTATCTCCGCTGTAAGGAAGACCGTCAGTTCTGTCCCGCATCGCTCAACGATCAGCTCGACTTTTGATAGTAGTGTTCTCAGAGGGTAGGTTTTAACTCACCAGGTAAACGAGACGACCGTTCTGATTCTCAATCCGGTCCGCCAGCTCGATACCCTGGCGCTCCCGGTAGCCACCGTCCCGCTTGGGCAGGTCGGCGGTGAGCTTCGGGCCCCTCTCGCCCTGCTCGAGGCGGATGTTATGAGCGCTCTTGGTGAAGTCGTGTCCGTCCCAAATGAACCAGCCTGAGCAGGTCACAGCCGTTCAGTACCCATTGAACTCGTTTCCAAGGCAGGGGACAGGGAAAGGCCGTCTAGACTCACCATCGCTGTTCCCGATGAAGTCGTCAAGTCTCATACGGTTGGGAACCCAGTTCCCATTGGTATCCTTAGAGGCGCAGCACAGGTAGGTGGCGTTGCCGGGCTCGACCTCAATGCGGACGTCGAGCGAGGTGACGTGGAAGGACATTTTGTTGGTGGTAGGTGGTAGGAGTTGTTGTTGTAAACTGCTAAATTGTAGAGAGGCGAGAAGGTTCAAGTACCCTAAGAGGTGACTCGGTCGTAGAGAATTGAATTCTAGAGGAGAGTTGAAGATCCTCAAGGGTCCTTATTTATACCCTGAATCTCTAGAGTGCCCCTCCTTTCAAGCCTAAGTCCCCGCGGAATACTGGCGGTCTGATTGATGGGGGAGTTCCCACCTCGGGATGTATGTCTGTCTCCAAGGCTAGCTTGGCAACGAGCGATGTCAGTCTACTCCGTAGTCCACAGCACCGGTTCAGTTAGTAGGCAATGGATCAAAATTAGGTAAGAGCTGCTCTTTTACGGCCGTTAGGTTAGGTCCAAGATAGAAACTAGAATCTAACATCCATACAGGACGTAGGAATGGGGCAAGTGACAGACACCAATTGGTGTGAACAAGAACACCGGGGATTCATAGAGGCATACTCCGTGCCTATTCTAGGAAGCATCTGCAACTTCGGATCGCGCCGAATCGACCCGAGGAAAGAGTAAACTTCAATGGCCGCTTGACAGCGAGGTGCCCCTCCACTCCACGTGAAGAGAAGCCGTCCTTGGCTTTCCAGATCGATGAGTTTGCATTTCCCCTCACAATTAGTGGGAGGCTAGAGGGGCTCCAAGTGGAGAGGTTAGGCAGGTATTCGCTGGCCCTATGATGGCATTGTGGGTTTGGAGCGGATGTGCAGATACTACATATGGTGTAAACGTGGACCATATGGGGAAGGCTACGTAAGTAGCTGGGGAGCTGAAACCATTAGTACGTGCGCGGGAGTACTTAATCCATAGTCAGTACTCCGTGTAGGCAGCAAGATAAGACGACGACTCGGTAAACACTCTGAAGGAGGAAGTTAGAATCAGAACCTTTGTAACATGCCAGAGTCTTTGAAATGTATGCATGTATATAAAAGCAGGATATCCAAAACTCATTATTCTGAGTGGCTACTTTTGCCTAACGAGGGGTCAATTTGAATGCGATCACGTCATGAAACTCGGAGACATACTCCTTATGCCTGAACGCCCTAGATCTGCCATGATCAGCAACCAGGATTCCTAGTGGACAGAACCGTCCGAAAGACCCCGCTCACAATTGAACCGATAAGTTATCAATTTAACGCCCCCCACTTGGTCGACGCAGCCCGAGCCAACACAGCTGCTCTAGAAAACGAAGACCGTGTCAGTTGGCCAATAACAGCCCACCACAACCGTGCCAGCTGATTTGGCGGGCAGCCCGGGCCTTCATAGTAACATGGTTGGCGCGCATAATAGCCCTAAAGGGCTGAGTTGTCGACGAACAATCGCGCTTCCAGAACTCAGGCCTTTGTTGACCGCTGCCGCGGAGAAAATAATCCACATCCTCTGCCAAGTGTCGGAATGTTAACCCGACCGGCTTGGCAACCCTTTCGACCGGCGGACGGCGCACGAGGGCGCCTGTCAAAGTTCAAACGCTTGACTAACGCATGTCCAACTGTTGCTCGCATGGAAGCTTGTTGCGCTTCGAGTCCTCAACAGTTCCCATTCGAGCGCTTGCTGCCACCAGGATCTGCATCAGGGGCTGCTAGACCAGGATCACATCATCACTCACAGGGCTTCGTTGCGGATTTGACCCTCACTCTGCCTAGGTACTCGTCGGGGCGTCGTTTCTAATTCCGACCGTCACGGGCCGACAGCGAGGTATGTGTAGATATGTGGCATGATTGAGCGCCATCCATCTCTAGGGCTTCGGAGTCTCCGTGGTCCATTCGAATAGCGGGCCCGTTGGATGCATCTCTTGACAAGGTAACCTGAGTACTCCGTACTTTCTGTACAGAGTACGGTGTACGGTTCGACTTCAGCATCCAAAAGTCAATGACCATGCCTGCGAAAGGACCATCGAGATGATAGAGTACACCGCATGAATCATGATCCTCACGCAGTCGACGGAGTGGTCTCCCGCTCTTTACCCATTTCGAACAGGGGTCCATATCCTTTTGAGCAGGATCTCTAGGAACCTGGTCCACATTCAGGCCAAAGTTCTCCCCACTATCAAGCGGAGGCGCCCAGATTTTCGGCACCGTTCAGATATTTGGGGTCCGATTCGGTGTTCCCTTGGCTCCGGATACCGGGATCGAGGCAGAGTGGAGCTTGGAGGCGGTTGCTCCTTGAAATTGTAGTCGCAGTCATCTTTAACCGATTCCCATCTCCCTCCACAGCTCCATCTTGTTAGCGGTCAGTTGAAACCCCAGAACGAGAGACAAGGATCCAGACAATCTCAGAAACGTGTCAGATCGATGATTCGGGCTGGCTGGGTTTGGACAGATGATGATTCGACAATGAAAAAAGCTTCGTGTCCTAACGTGAGCGGCTAAGCAGACGATGTTGAGCTAGCTGTTGCTGGTTCCCACGATCTTGCGGTCTCCTCTGGAGTTTCTTCGATGTGTTTTCTCTTGGATTAGCTGTGCTTGGCCCGGCATGGCCTCTCCACTTCCTGAATTCTGGTAGCTCCAATACGGAGCACCCCGTAGTTGCTGCCTTGTCAAGTGTAACGAAACTTCATTCATCACAGCTGTAGGAAAACCGCTCTATTCAGCGGAGTGCACCACCGGCACGAGGAGAGAGATGATCAATCGATGCGAAAGGCCGAAGCTCGATGATCGATGTGCTGACTGTTTGGGGATTGGTAATATGTGGTCAATGTAATCAAGCAAACTCGGTCTCCTCACCGCCAAATCGATTTCTGTATGGTGAGCCTACACCGTGTATGACGGTGACGGCAAGCTGCTAGAGCGAGGCCAACTCTAGAGTTGTGGGGAAAGGTCGATCAATGGTGCACCGTCCAAGTCAACAACAGCCGTTCCCGAAGGTTGTTCGTGGGGATTGCCTTGTCGACATGGGTTGGGGTGGTAGCACGGGTAGGGATGTACGCAGTAGGATGATGTAAAATCGAGGTGCACGGTGCACGTGGCGATCCTCGTACAAACGAGACGCCAATCGTTGATGGAATGAAGAACCTTCCCGGGACATGCCACAGAATGCCAGTATACGCATGGTATTTTGGGGATCTGTAGGAGCTTGATTTTTTTTTAATGAGGAAACAGAGTCTACCTTACTCTGGAGGAATGGTTCAGTTGCGGAGAGACTACGAAGTGTTTCTATTGGATCATTCTCACTGTAAATATGTTCAGCAAGCTGGGAGCAGTCACCGGCATGAAGCAATCAATAACGCCTGCTTGCATCTTCAATCAAGACCAGGCCAAAATAATCTTACTTATCTACTGACTTGCGTGGTAAATTAGTAATTGTATGTGGTAGTGAAATTAAATACACATCTCCAACTGAGATAACATATTGGACAAAAAAAAGGCAACGCTTCCCTTTTTGTCATTGCAAATTTCCGACCTTATATTCCAACATAACATAATATCTCCATAAACGCCAAACTTAAAAAAAAATTCCCCCACTACTAATCACTGGGTAAGCCCCTTGAAGATCCAGTTACCAAATTTCTCCAGTCTCTGCTGGCCGACAGAAACCGCCCCAGGCGGTACATCAATATCAACGATATCGGCCGGCACAACACCGAGCAGGAGGAGGTCGAGCGGCATGACCAACGGCGCGGCCGTAACCTGTCTAGCGGTATGGTCGTACGAAACTTCCTGGACTCTCCTGCAAGGTCCCCTCCAGGTGCTGATGGCATAGCGTGTTGCCGTTGCCATCGCTCCAGATTCAGAACTGCAACATATTGAGGGCCCTGGTGCGCGAGGTGTTGCGCGGATCGCTCTTCGAGGAAGGCACTGAGGCTGTCGAAGCCTGCCTGCAGAGGCGTGTTGCGCCAGAGGCGGGATGCCATAGTCGCGTATCATCATTAGGTCTGAGAGCAGTGGTACCGGGTGTTGTTTGCGGAGCCTGTGCCGTTGTTATTATTACGATTGCTCTGAGATCTGGAGTCAAAGCTGGCAGATAACATTTTGACTTTGCCAGAGGTATGTACAGTACATGCTAGTATACACGAAACGGAAACGAGGAACTGTCGGAGTAACGATGACGAGGAGATTCGATCCATGGGTACGTACATGGCTCTTAAGCACCCATATACCCGGTTCAGCAGCAAGATAAGCAACTACTACTGCCTGAATTATTACATCTTACATCTGGCTAGGCCGTCCACCTCACATTTTCTCACCAAAGGGATATATAACCCATCACGACTTCTACTCCCTTCACAACGTGTTACATGTATTAAACCAAGAATCCGGCTCCGAGCAGTTTTGTCTCCTACTTTCCCTTTTGCCTGCCATGGTCCTCAGAACTGGAACATTTCGCGCGCGCATATTCAGAGAGCCTCGACTCGACGATCATCATCATGTCGAGCAGCGCCTTTGGAGTTCTCGTGCACAATCCGTTGCTGAAAGTTTACTGGCGACGCGACTGCGTCTAAGTAGTTACACCCTGAGAACTGGTACAGTAGTTAAAGCCTTGAGGTCAGCAAGTGCAGTACAGAGCAAGTATCATTATTATTAGCAATTACAAGGCCGATTCTTCCTAAAACACTGAAGTAGAGCTAGAAGATACTTATGTGACAGCAGCGGCAATGTGAAAGAATATACAGTACACACAACGGCTCAAAACAAATCAAGTCAAAAAAAAAAAAAAAAAAAAAAAAAAAAAAAAAAAAAAAAAAAAA
>ENA-UOWK01000051-UOWK01000051.1-bioreactor-metagenome-genome-assembly--contig:-NODE-51-length-170812-cov-24.936372_pt1 | contig 170812 bp, 107 predicted proteins | sample MGYA00238157_ERZ761612 | MGnify/ENA primary metagenome ERZ761612 (study PRJEB28901, sample SAMN06268035) | bioreactor metagenome | isolation source: Joint BioEnergy Institute, California, USA...
GGGGGGGGAAATATGAGTATGTATCTACATGCTGCCGCTGTCGAACTCGGCTTCGATGATTTATTTATTTGTTCAGGTAATGATATGATGGCCTGGATTGGATAGATGGGATTTCTTTGCGATAGAAAGAGTTCAACTATGACAGTCCTAGTTTTTTAATCAATAGTTTCGAAGGATAGGCCAATAGATAGATCTGCGTTGTTCTTTGGCTATCTCACCCTTTATTTAGTTTTGCACTTCGTTGCGGACGGATTCTGTTCTAGAAATGAAATGCAACGGAATGGGATGGGATGGACACTAGTCCTTGATTAGGTACCTCTTTGTATGACTTGTGAAAATCCAATAGATTCATTCATCACAGCAAGATTTCTAGACTAGGTAGGTACCTAGGTTTCTAGGTGTGTACAGTACTTCCTAAACGCCTCCTAGGTACTAATTACCTATATACCAGGTAATTGCGCGCAGAAGCTGTCATACCATATCATATCATATCATTGTCAGAGTCTGAGACTCCCAACTCCTCAAGCAGATTCAATTGATCAATAAGGAGTATCTGCACTTGCGACCTCGGAACAGTGCGTGATGTACAGGTAACAGTAGTATGTACACGGCTGATTGTTTTGTACGCTGAGAAGGTTGCTGTACCTAGGTGTCTAAGCGGTTCTATATCTCGAGGAGTGACCGGATCATTCCGAGTGTTGAATCTCCTGATCTCGTCTTATTACCTATTTAAGAAAATAAACCGCTCGGTCACGAGCTAGAGGATACCTAGGGACTTAGTATGTATAAAAGTACGGGTTTGCCCACCTAGGTAGTCTACCTTAGTACTGTACGTACTTTGTGTGCAGCCAAGTCTGCGTAATAACTTAAATCAAGTCTGCTGGATTCATCATGCAGCTGACAGTTGTATTGGTAGCAATTTAGTTAAAGTTTAGTTAAGAGAGGCCCCTAAGCCTTAACTAAGATTTAGTTAAGACGACGCCTAAAGCAGTAGCAGTGGCTTTCCCGGCAAGTACAGTACATAAAATACCCGATCACAACCAAAACTCACTCTGTACTCCTAAATATCTATCCCCTTGCTGTTGCAGCTGGAGTCTCCTATACATATATTTGTGGAACAGAGGGACTCGGTAAGAGAAAATCTAATAGTAGTGGTGATTCTTGTTATTCTTTGGTACAAATACCTCCCATCATTTCCCCCGAAGAGCTACTGTTTTAGGTGCATGCTTAACTAGATCTGAGGTAAGACTTAGGGACCTATTTAACTAGGCTGTAACTTAACTGTTACAGTACACTGACAGCCTTCGTGGTTTGATCGATACAGTGCTGGAGGTCCTAGTTTCGGCAGCAAGGGGATAATTGACACCTTCTATCTCAGAATATATAAGGTGTCCAAATATTGGTGACAGGGAGATAAAGCCTTGCAGGACCTCATCTCGGTCAAGGAGGCCCTCAGGAGTGTTGGAGATAAAGCGCTCCTCTTCAGTAGTCCGGGACAGAAGACACACGATGTGACAAAAGTCTCCTGAGGCAGGGCGACAGGCGTTCCCTGTCCGCGGGGTTACATGAGAGCTCTTTGTCTGCAGTACTTCATAGTTCGTGTAAGGCATCTGACCTGGTCGCGGCGGAGCTGATACATGTTTTAAGGGTATGTATGCTCTTTTCCCCACGTGTCAGTTATTTCCCTTTCAAGTTATTATTGACCACCAGTTCTACCTACCTGGTAGTCAGGGCCAGAGCCAGCTCGCAGTAGGTGCAAAAAGTAATATCAGGCTGGAAATTTGGTCTACCTTCTGTTGCAGTATGTCAGACAATACTAGCGACGACAACACCACCAACAGCAACGTCAGCGATGACAGCAACAGCAGTGACAACAATAACAACCTCAGTACAGACACAACAAAGGGACTTCATGCGCCTGTCGACTTTGGTACACCAGGCGATCCTCCGGCAAGCGATGGGGGACACGGAACATCCAATATTAAAGAGGTCATCAAGATATTCGAGACGGCCGGTATTCCTTGCTGCATGGTAGGCATTTCGGCGTTGAGATACTTCGGTGCAGCGGGTAAGGGGTTTTCTGACATCTAAAATGCAGTGGCTACGATCGTTTATCGAAGACTCGACCTGACCTCCTGAACAGGATTGGGAGATATGCGTACCTACAGAGAAGCTTCAAGAAGCTTCTGCTCTACTGCGATCGGAACCCTACGGTCAGGTCTACGAGCCGCATCCACCAGACCATGTTGTGCAGCCTTACTCCTTACATCATACCTTTCCGCGATTCAAACTGAAGGGGGTTAATCTTCGGTTCCTGCTCGTCCAATCTGAAGACTGCCATTTGGACTGTGAACCCTCGCAAATGGAGCGGAGCAAGTCAGGCCTTCCATACCCCAAGCTCGAAGTGTTTGCACAGAGTCTTCTAGGTATCCAAGATCGAGTTGCGTTAACTGATTTAGTTGACGGCATGGATCTGACGGAAGAGTGGGGAGAGGAGCACTTAAGCCTGGATAGAACTAGTGACATTCTCTATGCAAAGAGAAAAAATGAGAAGATCAGGGCATCAGGACCTCAGGATGATACTTGGGGAGGTATGATAGAGCTTCCAGTTCATCCAGTTAACCTCCGAGAGACATGGCAAGACATTGTGAGAACCAAGGAGCGTCGAATTGGGATTGAATGTCCGAAGGAGTTTTTTGCGACCAGGTTTTTTGTTCGGGGTCGAGGAGATCCGCGCTTACGAGCTAGACCAGGTGTTTGAACAAGCAATCAGAGGTGGTAGTTTACTTGATTGACTCCTCCGATCAATGATCCTCATGCAACGAACTTTTTACACTTAGACTTACTATGAACTGTCATACTTAGAAATCAGTATTAGTCTTCTATACTGAGGACTTTAATCCAGCTAAAACCTTTTGTGTCACGGGATTAGTCTTAGGTATCTGTGATATATGGCTGAACAGGAGAGCTTAGAATACGGCCTTTAGGAAGAAAGCACGAGAAGCAAAAAAGGAACATATATTAGTCATTAAGGCCTACTCTTTCTTCTTACACACGTTCATATATCTAGGAATAGGCCTTGATGCCAGACAGGGCACATCACCTGCATGGCGCCAGACTAGATAGGGCAGCTGCATCAGGGTCATTCCACTACCACCAGCACCGCCACCAGCACCACCACTACTGCCACTACCAATTTGTTCTCAGTTTTCGACCTCATATACAGTAGCACATTGTCAATGCAATGGTGCAAACCAGAGCAATGCATTTAATATCTAAAAAGCTAAAAAAAATTGGAACATGACATGACTGAAGGCATCTCAGAGAGGGCAACAGAAAAGCAGAAAGCAGAAAACAAAAGAAAAAAAGATTCAAGCTCGTAGAGCAGAATTTTCTGACCTATGAGGCCTCCATCTCAATGAGAGCAAATGCATACATCATAGATGAACAAGGATTTCTTTGACACTCCTGCACTTCAAGACTTCAGACAACCCCATAAGCATGTTTCATTTTTCGGACAGCCTTCTTGTTTTCTGGCCCAGGGTTTCTGTGTGAGAATGCATTGATGAAAGCTTGACGGTGCTCTGGATTCAAATGCTTCCTTAAATCGTAAACTGTTGCCGGGAAACTTTGACCAATGAACGCAAGATCAAGATAGTCACTTTCACTGCTTCTAGAAAAGAATGCTGCGAGTTTAGCTGTCAGAATGCCTTGCATATTGAGTATCGAAAAGGTTCTTTGTCCAAGTTGTGATGAGACCGTTGTTGTTTCTGATGCGGCCTGAGGGTCATCAGGAGCACCAAGTGAACCCGGTGGTTGTAAGCATATTTATATACACCAACTTACAATTTTTAGATTATTTTCCATACCTCTCAGGATTAGATCCACCATAACAAACCTCTCAGTCAGCGATGGGTTGAGCTGACCTCCCACTTTGATATAAGTTCTCATGACACCAGATACAGGGCCCGCCGGACGGAGAATATTATATAAATTCCGGTGAGACAAGTGGCAGACGTGAAAAGGTGTAGGCATACTGTGGTTCTGCAGATACAACTTGGATAAGCTGCTGCATATTGCAACCTACAGCAATATCAACGTCGTGGGTTTCGCGAGTACTTCCTCGAAGCTAAAGGGAAAACCCTCCCATTAAAGCATAGGAAATATTATTTGCAGCGAGGAGTTGTGTGATGAAGTCAGCAGCAGCAAACAAGTCCTCAATTGTCGCAGTTTGCGCATCTGACGCTAGGTCTGCGCCTTGTAGCGCAGTGTAAGTACCTGACTGTTGAGCGGGTTGAGGCACAAGTGCGTTTTCTGCCATTTTTGCCGAATATCAGCGAATTTAGGTGCTCAAAAGGATGTATACGACACAAGAACTGGAACAGAAATGGGCGGAAGTGGTTGTGAAGGAGATCACAGAGCCATATTTTGTAGGTAATTCCCTCCTTTGAACGGCCTGGGATTCTTGCAGAAGCTTTCGCTAGTCCTTTGACCTTATCATAGGATTCACTGCCACCAGAGACCTTCGAACAGTCCTAATAAAGAGACGGGTATCAATCACCCTTTGACAGAGCTGAGCGAGACTACGGATCCGGGGCATGTGAGACTCTGAAGCGGACCTATGCAGGTAGCGGTCAACGAGTGGCCGAATACCGCCTCATTCAACAGGGTGTGTGCTTGTGAGAAGTGAATCAGATTACAAGAGGACTGCAGCCTTAAAGATAATGAGTGAAACACAGCTTGGGAAGTTAAGTCCGCGGCGGACGTCGAGTTCACTTGGAGCCGATCACAGAACGAAATATTTGTTGGGCTGTCGTGTGCCAATCGACTTGATGCTGATGTTAGTTTTTTTCGTAATTGCAAGCGTCTTTTTAAGAAGTGTATCAGGTTGGAATGAATGGTCTTTGACCATCCATTGATCACTACCCGCATCGGTTCGCCGCAGGGTATAATATGCACGCATCCGTGGTCTCATTCAGTTTCGTCAAAGGGTGCTACCCGCTTCTTTGTTAGGACTGTTTGGAGGTCCCGTGATGGGAGTCAAACCTATGATAAAGGTTAACGGATTAGCAACAGCTCCTCGAAGAATCTCGAGTTGTTCAAAGGATATAATTTCATATAAATCATGGCCCTGTAGTCTTCTAGAATGCTTCTAGTCCTCACCACTCCCTATCCTCTATTAGATTCTGCCTAATCAGTTCTCCTTATGCACCAACCCTGTTTGCGCCGCATGAGTTCCTAGTCCAGAGAACCACTGTAGACGCATGAATCTCAAGGCAGACTGCCGCGCAGCAGGTACGTACCTAGGGACGAATTTCTAACGCCTTGGCTATAATAATGATACTAGCAGCCAAATATGTGATATAAAACACTGTACTAAGGCAGAAGGCTTGATGCCTTATGCTTGGAAATATAACGTGCCGGTCGACTCCATAGGACCTGGCCTTGATGATGAGCCGAACAGTGGCAGTTCATTGCTTCATGCGAGCGTGGTAGATAGTAGATTGATAGACTGCATGGTGGATTGTACAGTATGTACAGTACAGTAGATCGATATCGCTTGTAGTATTTTTTTCTCTAGAATTCCTCTGAATAACTAAAAAGAGAGTTGAATTAGCTGCTAAATGATCGACATATATTATAGCCCTGTCATGAAGCACATACAGAAGAGGGTGTGGTTTACTTGATAGAAACATCCTGGATAGTGAGAAGAGAGGGGAAGCCCATTGAAGTAGTCAGGTGGTCCACATTATAGACTAACTAAATAGGAAGGAGCAAGTCATGATTGTGCTAAAGACGGGTAATGATCAATAATAATGAAAAGGGAAACCACGATATATATGACCAATTCTAAATTTATGGTGACAATATGTATCCAACCATCAGCTAGTGATAGGTACTTGCATGAAAACAAGCATACTTCATACAGATCCTTTCAATCCACTGTCATTATAATGTACAGTAAGCACAAATCCTACCCTATGAGAAGAAAGAGTGAGGAGGTATGGGTATGGTTTTGGCTTGTATTTTTTTTTTTCAAAAAAGCTTGAAGTGATGATCACTACAACAATTGAATTGCGTGAATCTGATCTCATGAACCTTTTTTTCATTTCACTTTATCTAAATCTACAAAAGGATGATCATATACGCATATCCATAATTGCATCGTCCACACTTCCGTTATTTATTTCCAATAATACCCGGTAAGGGGTATAGTATATTGTGTAAACAGGGTATAAATAAATAATGGACGGACAAGGATTCTACGTTCGAGAGAACATCTGACATCTTCAAGTCCTGTAGTCCCCGTTGATAGTCACATACTCGTGGCTGAAATCGCAGAACCAATACACGGCCTCCTCGCCGCCGAGCCCCTGCTCGCCCTTCTCCCCGCCACCGAGGTCGACGACGATCTCGAGGTCCTCGTCCTGCAGGATGCGGCTGGCGCGGTCCTCGTCCACCGTCTCGGGCTCGCCGTTCACCAGCAGCTTCAGCTCGGGGCTGCCGTCGACGGGCTTGAAGCTGACGCTCGTCCGCTCGGGCACGACCGTGCCGGGGGCCACGCCCTGCGCGTAGCCGATGGCGCACAGGATCCGGCCCCAGTTGGCGTCGCGGCCGTACAGGGCCGTCTTGACCAGCGGGGACCGGGCGATGGTCGACGCGATGCGCCGCGCGGACTCGTAGTCCGGGGAGTTCTGCACCCGGACGGTGACGAATTTCGTGGCGCCCTCGCCGTCGCGGACAATGAGCTGCGAGAGGGACTGCGCGAAGGAGGTCAGAATGTCCTGCATCGCGGCGTAATCGTCCGAGGTGGTCGAGCTAATGGGGGCACCGCCCGCGGCTCCGTTGGCGAGGAGGGCGACGGTGTCGTTGGTGCTGGTGTCGCCGTCGACGGAGATGGAGTTGAAAGAGCGCGAGACGGCGTGCGTGAGGAGGGACTGCAGCGGCGAGGGCTCGATCGGGGCGTCGGTGCAGAGGACGCCCAGGAGCGTGGCCATGTTCGGGTGGATCATCCCGGCACCCTTGGTCATGCCTGCGAGGCTGTAGGTCCGTCCGGGGGAGGACGGGAGGGTGAAGGTCCGGGAGATCAGCTTGGGGAAGGTGTCCGTGGTGCAGATGGCGCGGGCGGTGGTGAGCCAGGCCTCATGCGTGGAGGAGAGGTTGGCGTGCGCGAAGGGGATCATGTTGAGGATCTTCTGGATTGGCAGTCTATATCGACGGGTTAGTTCGATGATTAAGAGCCCACGATATTTCTTCTAAAGGCATACCGCTGCCCGATGACACCGGTGCTCATGACGAGGGTGCTGGGTTCATCGAGCCCGTTGCACTCGTCGACCTTGGCCGCCATGTTCACGGCATCTTCGAGACCTCCCTTTCCAGTGACAGCATTGGCGCAGCCGGAGTTGATCACGACCGAGCGGATGCCCCGTCCCTGTCGTTTCCGCAGCGTGTCCTTGCTCACCTGGACCGGGGCGGCCTGGAACTTGTTGGTGGTGAAGACCGCGGCGGCGGAGCATGGCGTCTCCGACGAGATCAGCGCCAGGTCGGGGAACTTGGCGTTGGACGCCTTGACGCCGACGTGCGTGCCGGAGACGGCGAAGCCCTTGGGATAGGTGCCGGAGGTCGGGATGTACTTCTTCTTGGACGCGGGAATCACCATGTCCAGCGGGGCGGAGTAGCAGCGCACCTGGCCCTTGACCATGCGCGCAAAGGCAGCCGCTGGGGCTGCGGATTGAAGAGCGTAGATCATTCTGACCGGGACAGACGACAGTGTACGTGCAGAGACAGGAATATAATCTTTTAATGAAGGAGAAAATCAGGCAGGAACTGGAATTGACTGAGAATCCACAGAACAGGAGCGGTAGACAGAACGCAAAAGGAAACCGGCCTCTGACTGTACTTCCGCAGGGTCGAGCTGGACAATCGCCCGCCGCTGGACACGGTCTCTCCAGAACACCCAGCTCCTGTCTGTCTGACGGACGACAGAGCAGCACTTTAGGCCATCCACTCCGGAGAGAACGAGAGACGCGGGGCAGAGGATGAAGGGCGTTGAGCGTGGGGTTTTGGAGCGCCGATATCGCGGAGCGGAAAAACCGGCCGGCGTGTCGCGTGCCGATGCGCGAGACGAACAGGACTCATCTGGACACTCGACACGCAAGGGACTCGCACCCTCCTTCGTTCCTGACGCGGGCCTCAGCGGTCCGTCCGGTGCTGCTCGCATGGTGGTAGGGTCTTCTTGTCCTGTTGACCTCTTGACCGTGTGTTCTCACAGCATGAAGCGCAAAGAACCCGACCCGAGCCTCGACGATGACCGCCCGTCCGTCTCGACGCCCAAGAGGCTGAAGACCGCGACCAATGGCACTGCAGACGCCTCTATCACCGACAATGGCAGCACGGCGGTGACGCCGTCGAAGCGCGTGCGCATCGCGGAGAACGGACTGCCGCCCTCGGGCCTCAAGACGCCTACGCAGAAGGACAAGGCCAAGTCGCTGTTTGCCACACCTACGAGAGATACGAAGCTTTCGACGCCGTCCCGGATCAAGAATGCGGACCGGTCGGCCAAGCGGAAGAGTGCCCGTCTTCTGCTGGAGCAGGACGAGGACGACGTCTGGGACGGGGCTGACCGTCTGGCAGAGGAGATCCTGGCGGACGAGGAGGAAAGCGACGACGGCGCCCCTGTCGACGAGGACCAGGATGTGAGGGAATCCGTGGAAGCGGACGTCGCAGCACCAGCGGCAGAGGATGCCGCAGGGACAGAGACACAGACGCCCAAACGCCGTCGAGGACGGCCCAAGGGCGCGAAGAACAAGCGGTCCCCGACCCCCGAGGGCGAGCTGCCGCCGCATGAGCGGTATTTCTTCCAGAACCGCGCGGGCCCGCCGCAGACGTCGAACAACAACCTGTCCAAGGTGTCGCTGCTGACGCACGAGGAGTACTTCGAGAAGCTGCGGCAGTACGTCGACCCGCACAAGGAGGAGAAGGAGCTGCTGCTGCAGCTGCACCGGCGCGCGTTCCCGCAGTGGTACTTTGAGCTGTGCGAGCAGTTCAACATCTGCCTGTACGGCTACGGCTCCAAGCGCAGGCTGGTGCACGAGTTCGCCGACTGGCTCTACCAGCGGTCCCCGTCCTCCTCCCCTCCGACCATCGTCATCGTCAACGGCTACACGCCCAGCATCTCCGTCCGTTCGATCTTCGCGACGATCGTCAGTGCGATCCTCGGTCCCGACACGCCCTCCAAGCTCGGCGCGCAGCCGACGGAGGTCCTGGAGTTCCTCCAGTCCGTGCTCAAGTCCCGACGGCCCGCGGCGCCGGTCACGGTCCTGATCAACTCGATCGACGCGCCTCCGCTGCGACGGGCGACCAACCAGGCGCTGCTGGCGCGGCTGGCGGCGACCCCGGGGATCAGCGTGCTCGCGACGGCGGACACGCCCAACTTCACGCTCCTCTGGGACGTCAGCCTGCGCGACCAGTTCAACTTCGTCTTCCACGACTGCACGACGTTCGCGCACTACGAGGCGGAGATGACGAACGTGGTGGACGAGGTGCACAACCTGATCGGGCGCCGCGGCCGGCGCGTGGGCGGCAAGGAGGGCGTCGGCTTCGTGCTGAAGAGCCTGCCGGAGAACGCGCGCAACCTGTACCGGCTGCTGCTGACGGAGCTGCTGTCGGGGATGGACCAGGGGCACGGGTCGGACGACGAGGACGCAGAAGACAACCACGCGCGACGGGATCACGAGGAGACGGGGGTGGAGTTCCGGACGCTGTACCACAAGGCGGCGGAGGAGTTCATCGCGTCGTCGGAGATGATGTTCCGGACGCTGCTCAAGGAGTTCCACGACCACCAGATGATCACGACGCGGACGGACGCGAGCGGGATGGAGGTCCTGGGGGTGCCGCTGTCGCGGGAAGAGATGGAGGGGGTGCTGGAGGAGCTGGTGTTGAGCTAGCCGCGTGAACCGGACATTTGCATGATACCCAAGTCGCATCCACTATTTACAGCATCTCTTTTGGAAGTATATCGCTCGATGGAAATAATTCATAGAGATTCATCATTATATATAGAAACGCAATACCTCATCATTCACCTCAACCAGAGCAATATCAAACCCAACCCCGAAAATAAAAAAAAAGTAAAAAAAAGAAAAGAAAAAGAAAACTAAAACCGTGCAAACGCAGCCAGCGCCATCGTGGCCCCGAAGCTCGTCTTGAACGCGACGTTGTGCGTCACGATGCCCTCGAGGTCGACGCCGCGGACGTACCGCTGCAGCCGGTTCAGCGGGAGAGTATACCCTCTTGACGCGGCCCACTATATCCTTGTCAGCACACATCTATATAATATATATATATATATATATATAGAAAGGAAAGGGACCTACCTCGACAACAACAATCCCCACGCCGACCGCGAAGACCAGCACGCGCGACACGGCGCGCAGCCCCAGCCCCGCCAGCACGCCCAGCACGCTGCCCAGGCTGATCTGCCGCATCGTCGATGCCGTTAAGAGCCTGCCCCCGTTCCCATTTTTCCGGTGTGGTGATGTCTTGCCCTGCTTCTCCGCGGCCGGGTCGAAGGTCCACGCGGACTGCTCCGGGCGGGCGTGCTGCGCGGGCCTAGGGTAGGGGGCGTAGTATTGGCATTGGAGGGGCGGAGCGCGGAGCGGGGAGGACGGGTGGAGGAGGAAGAGGGAGACGGCGGAGACAGAGGTGTAGAGGAGGGAGCGGGGGAGGAGGGTCGTCATGTTGTTTGGTCTTCGTTCGGTCGTGAGGTTGGGTCGTTGGTCGTCCGGGGTGGGTGGTTGGTAGGGTGGTTCTTTTGGTTGGTCTGTCTGGCAGCGGGGATGGACGCAGGGGATGTCAATGATAATGAATAAGTGTGGGGAGGAGATGGATTGATGTCAATTGAGGGGTAATAAGATAATAATACACCGCTCACACTGGAGGCGCATGGACGGTGTACTGTACACACCGGTGTATGTCTGCCAGCGGTTGGACTCGGAGATGCTGTGACGTCAGCGAGGGGTCAGCCGGTTTCGTTCCCACACATAGAGGACAGGTCTACAGGGCCGCGGGCAGCTAAGAAGCACTGCTCAGGCATCGTGCATGACATGACAATCGTCATCAGGAGCCAAGTGTCCTGTCATGCTGTACAGTAGGAAACACGCAGAGGAAAGGAGAAGCTTCCAGCGTGAGGACCTTCCGGCCGAATCACAGACCGGGAAACGAGGATCGAACATGACAGACATCCCTCTACGATCTATCTCTTAGACACCGTAAACAGCATCTCCAGTCCTCTCCTCCGTCATGATATACTATATCCCGTTCCCCGTCCAAAGGCAGCCCGGCGTTCCTGACGGCGGCGGAGCAGCAAAGCGCCGCGATTGGCCGCGCCGTTTCCCGCGGGCCGGAGGGTGTTGATTTTTTTCTGCTCCGGACGGCGGGGATCGAGGGGGAGGGGAAATGACCGGGGAGAACATCTTATCAGTCCAGACCTCTGACTCACGTTCTTCCTACTTCTCTCCTCCATAGACCTTCCTTCCCCCCCCTCCCCCCCTCCCTCATCGCCTCTTTCTCGTCACTCCTTGCCTGTCCGTTTTCAGGTCTCTCTGCCCCGTGTCTATCAGATACACCATGTCCGCCGAACAGACCAACGGCGCCGCCGCCACCACCAACGGCACCTCCTCCGCGGCGGCCCCTGACTTCACCGTCAAGGCCGGCCTGGCCCAGATGCTCAAGGGGGGCGTCATCATGGACGTCGTGAACGCGGAGCAGGTAGCCCACTCTCCCCGTACCCGGTATATATCTTTGAGAAAGATGTCCGCTGACATCTGGTGAACTGCTGCAGGCCCGCATCGCGGAGGAGGCGGGCGCCGCGGCCGTCATGGCCCTCGAGCGCGTGCCCGCCGACATCCGGGCGCAGGGCGGCGTTGCGCGCATGTCCGACCCCGCCCTGATCAAGGAGATCATGGACGCCGTCACCATCCCCGTCATGGCCAAGGCCCGCATCGGCCACTTTGTCGAGTGTCAGGTGCGTCCATCCTATCGAGTACCTATCTACTACAGAGGTATACAGATCAGCTAACGCTGATCTGCCGATAAACCAGATCCTCGAAGCCATCGGCGTCGACTACATCGACGAGTCCGAGGTCCTCACGCCCGCCGACGACCGGTACCACGTCACCAAGCACAACTTCAAGGTGCCCTTCGTCTGCGGCGCGCGCAACCTGGGCGAGGCCCTGCGCCGCATCTCCGAAGGCGCCGCCATGATCCGCACCAAGGGCGAGGCCGGCACGGGCGACGTCGTCGAGGCCGTCAAGCACATGCGCACCCTCAACGAGGAGATCGCCCGCGCGCGCGGCATCCTCCTGTCCTCGCCCAACCCGGAGCCCGAGCTGCGCGCGTACGCGCGTGAAATCGGGGCGCCGTACGAGCTGCTCCGCGAGACGGCCGAGAAGGGCCGGTTGCCCGTGGTCAACTTCGCCGCGGGCGGGGTGGCGACGCCCGCGGACGCGGCGCTCATGATGCAGCTGGGCTGCGACGGGGTGTTTGTCGGGTCGGGCATCTTCAAGTCGGGCGATCCGAAGAAGCGCGCCCGCGCGATCGTCCAGGCCGTCACGCACTACAAGGACCCCGCGGTGCTGGCGAGCGTGAGCGAGGGGCTTGGGGAGCCCATGGTCGGGATCAACGTGTCGCAGATGGGCGAGGGGGAGAAGTTGGCCAAGAGGGGGTGGTGAAAAATCTTTCTTTTCTTCTTGATCCTGTTTTCTTTACTTATTTAGAGATTGTTCGTGTGTTCATTCATGGCCATGTTTCATGTTCATGCCTTATGTTTTCGTCTTTTACATACATAACGGGTTTGCTGTCTGTATGATTTTTTTTTTCGTCGCAGAAAAAAAATGTAGATACGAATGGTCCTTGGGGGCAAGGAAGAGTGACCGGTGATAAAAAAAAGCATTGTGTTGATCTGATAGTATCAGACACCGACCAAGAAACCAGATAACATTACATGAGTCGAGTGCAGAGTACCTTGGGTGTTTACTTCCACTGTCCATAGAGACCTTGACGCACGATTGGATGAATATCATTCATGCCGTCAGAAAACATAACCGCTCGCGGATACTGCTACATTAAATCATCTGCTGTTACATCAAGAGAGATCATGCTGTGGAATATTGACACATCCAGTGCATACTGTTACATCCAGACGGTGCTATACATGTAGGGCTTGCGGCTCGACTCAACATTTCTGACACCCCGCATCCCTCGATCCACATGCCCCAATCACCTAGATACAGCCACAGCCACGTTGCACCAACCTGGCATCATCTAAGGAAATGGAATTATACTAAGAGCCTACGGTCTTTCCTCATGCCTCATAAAGGGTTTCCCGCCTAGTTGCCCGGGACGAGGCCTTTCAGGCCGGAGCCGAAGTCGCCTTCTCGGGCGGCGATCTCAAAGTATCCGTAGATGATGCTGCACGTCCCTCAGTGACTACTCTGAACAAACAAAGAAAGGGGGGAACTTACGTCACAGCCAGGAGGATACCGGTTCCGCTGCCGAGAGCTCCAAGGAGATCAGAGGCAACAGACAGGGCGCCAATGCAGGCACCACCGAAAGCGGCGGCGGTCGGGATGACCCGCTTCAGCTCCTTGTACATGCTCTGCTCACGGTGTCCGGCCATCACGAGCCCCTGATCCTTCAACTGCTTCGCAACATCGCGGGGGGAAGATCCCGAGACCTCAATCCAGGTCTTGGAGAACAGAGCGCACGCAACCAGCATAAAGGTGACGTAGATGGCCGTGTGGACCGGGTCAAGGAGAGCCTCCTTGAAGTTGAGCGGAGGAGACATGTAGTACGCAATGCCCGACGTGGCGTGCAGCTGAGCGGATCCCTCGCGCGGCTCCCACACACCGAGCAGCCTCACAAGCAGGTTGTCCGAGAAGCGCGAGTACAGCATCTGGCTAACGAGGAAGATGTTGGAGCACAGAGCGGACTGAAGCATGATAGGCATGTTGGAGGTGTAGAAGAGGCGGACGGGGTACGATCCACGCATGCCGCGCTGGCGGGCGGACTTGACGGGGATCTCCACGCGGAAACCCTGGAGGTAGATGACGGTCGCGAAGACCAGAAGGGTGGCCAGGAGGTTCATGATGTTGGGAAGGTTCTGGCGGTAGAAGGCCTCCCGCAGGGCACGCTGCTTGTCCTTCCACGTCAACAGGAGATGGAAGAGAGCGATAATGGCTCCCTCGAACTCGGGACCACGGCCGGTGTTGATGGTCGTGGGAGAGAAGGCCTTCCAGACGATGGACTCGCAGATGTTCGTCGCGATGAACAGCGAGATTCCGCTACCAAGACCATAGCCCTTCTGCAGCAGCTCATCCAGCAGAATGACAACCAGACCCGCAACGACCAGCTGCACGATCAGCAGAACGCAGACACCAGCACCGAGGTCGCTGGGCTGGCCGTAGAGACCGGTAAGGACATAGACACAGGCCTGGCCAAAGGACAGGATGATCGCGAACAGCTTCTGGGCGGTCTGGTACAGTTCGCGGTCGGTCTTCAGGTCGAGGTTGACGTCGATGAGGTGGGTTCCAGCAAGGAGCTGCGAAAGCAGTTAGCACATTACCTCCCACACCCTGTGTAGTCGTACACACCTGGAAGACCATGCCGGAGGAGATGATGGGCGTGATACCCAGCTCCATCAAGGTTCCCCGGTTACTGGCAAGCATCATACGTAGCCAGTAGAGCGGATCCGACGTGTCGGACGAAACAATGCCGTACAGCGGCATCTGGCTCATCACCAGGAAAATCAACAAGGTCAACTGCGCGCAGGACAATCAGTTTTTCGAACGGTGTCTTCGCGACCGGTGCTGTCTCCAGGGGGGAGGGAGGAACGTACGCCCGTCCACATCAGCTTCTGGTTGAACGGCACCTTGGTTTCCGGCGAAGCCACCTCCGGCAGGAGGGGCGTAAATGGCTTAATTAAGTCGAGAAAACGTACTGTCCTCGTCAGCATCTCAAGAGATTTTTATTTTTCGCAGGGCAAGCTTTGGATTGCGCGATTTGGCGATCGCGTGCAGCACTTACATCCGCTCATCGTGACGGTCCACTTCCCAGGTTCATTCAATGGGGGAAAAAGAAGAAGAAATAAAGCTGGATTACAAACCAGCTAAAGGAGCGAGGGAAGGACTAAAAAAGAAAAAGAAGCGGAGAGTGAGAAGAAGGAAAGGAGATGGCCGTCTGGGGAGGAACAGGGAGAGTCGGAGGTGGAAGACACGGGAAGTGTGCTTGCTGTCCACTTCGGGCGCGCTAACTCGTTCAGGACACTTGGTCGGACCGCGCCCTGCCAGCCTCCAGGTACAGTCAACACATAACGTCAGGGACGTCATGAGCAGATCGTGACACGTATCCAGAGACCTAATTGAATTAGCTCTAAGGGGCCTCAAACCCGTGACTCTATAACCCATTTTCCTTGGGATTCCCTGGGACTCTCTGGTACCTGGGTAGAATATTGCAATGAAACTACGGAACCACCAACATGATGCTCATAACATAAGACACCAAGAATTCGTTCATCGATCGTCTCACTTAGGAACAAAGTCTGTACTGTATGCTACACTATATTACATGCTACTGGATCCATGCAGGTGATCAATCAATTCGATCCGCTAAAGTTAGTCTGGAATACGGAGGTACCTGAGTTACTACCTGAGTACCGGTAGGTTAGGTGCTACGATAGATTAAGTAGCTGGCTAGAGGCTACAAGATGAGGACCAATCAAGGTAAAATAACCTCTCTGTCATTGCATTTCGTCTTCTGTCATGAGAGAAACAATTCAAAAATTCATATCAAATCGAATCAAAGAATCAGTTTCACAGCTGGTACCTCTGGGCACCCAGCGCTCTTCAAAGAAACAAAAACAAGAAGAGTATGGGGAAGCAGATTGGAGTGAATGGAGGCGGAGGGGAAGTCATGTCATCATTTGCACCAGGGAGTCTCCCCCGACGTCCATCCATCCACTCATCCATGGCTTCCTTAGTGCACAGAGTGGTCTGCCAGACGCTGGTCCGCTCACGGACTACTCTGTATACTCAAAACCCGCCCCGCGACACCTCAACCAGAAGGATCGCACCAGCTGATTCGTCTGCCTGGATCCCCTCGCCGCAAGCACCATCGCCAGGAACCGCTCCCTCTCCGCCTTGGGCGGAAGCTGGCGGCTCTGGTCCGCGACGGAAGCGTCTAGACTGCACAGCGCGCTGTGGAAGTACGGCCGCGCGAGGCCCTGGTGCCTGAAGACGACCTTCTTCAGCACCTCGCTGAGGTGGTCGAGGTCCGAGCGCGCGCAGTTGCCCGCGATCTGGTGGATCAGGACGTGGCAGAGCGGCGCGAGGCATTCGTGGATGGCGTCCTGGACGGGGTGGCGTTTGTCGGGGTCCGCGTCGGGGTCCGGGTCCGGGCGGCCGGTGTCTGCGGCGAGGTTCAGGAATGCGGTCCAGAACTGCGAGGCGGAGCGGAGAGGGAGCGGGTCGCGGCCATGGAGGGCGAGGAGCGTGAAGTGGACTAAGTAGGGCAGGACCGCAGGGCGCTGGTCTCCGGTTGTTTCGCCGCCAGATGGCTCCGGAGGGGGAGAGGTAAGAGAAAAGAGAATCTTGTGGTATTTCGGTAATAGCCGAGTGAGGAAGTCGATGCCGCTGTGGACGATCTCCGGGTCGCCGGTCTGCGGGTTTTGGATGAAACGGAACGTCTCGTAGACGTGGATGATAAGCGCGACGACCTCGTTGCTGATCCGCTCCGGGTGAGCGCCATGGGAGGCGAGAAACGCGGACGCCGTTCCCATGACCATGTCGGTCCCCGGAGCGCCGAGGGGGATGCTCTTGACGAAATCGACGGTCATGGCCGGAGGAAACACGTACGGGCCCGTCTTCTCGGTATAGCCAGCCTTGAGAATATCACATGCGGCCTCGACGATGGTGACGTCGATGGGGAAGTCGTTGATGAGCAGCTGCATGCACTGCATGATCATGTTCTGCGTGACGGCGCCCTTGCCAGCGTTCCAGAATGTCGGAGCGTACGGATCACTCAGGTTGCCTTCCAGATCGACGACCGCTTCTCCATCCGCACGAAGGCCCTTTCCGATGCTTGCGAGACAGCGCAGGACCAACTGGCCGTGATCGCGGGCGGTCTCAATCTCGCCGCGGCTCGCTTCCGCCCTGGCTGCCTGCGCCTGCTCATGGAAGAAGCGCACGATCCGCTCGAGGCACCCTGCCTTGTCTTCGTCCGCTGGTAAGGTCTGGATGATGGCAGCGATGCCCTCCAGGACCCGCTCCAAGGTCTGCCCGGTGGCTGTGTGACTATAGTTCATCCGGAGCTGGTCGAACTGGGTCAGGAACGCGGGAAGCTCCGCGGTGAGCGCGGAACGGCACGACTTGCAGAGGTGGGAGATGGATTTGGACGCTGCCGGAGCACACGATGGGACGTTGAGAGAGGCGAACAAGAAAGTCAGCACACGGGGAAGCAACGCCCGGGTGCGTTCGAAGAACGACTGGTATTTCCCCAGCATCTCCACAAGCGTCTGGCGAGCCTTTGGGGTGGTATGCATGTCCTTTCCGGCGCACAGGGAGGCAAACTCTGGAGTGAAGAAGATGGCGTTTAGGCACTCGTCGGCATGCTGGTTCTCGTCGACGGCCTCTGAGAGCTCCGCAAGACAGAATATCGCTGCTTCAAAGGTCTTCCAGTCCTGGTTCTCCAACGACGACTTCGCACGCTCCTGGAACACCTGGACGAGTTCGACGCCCAGCATGGGGTAGACTGCTGACAAGAAGTCGCAGACGTCCCTGCGAAAAGAAGTGAACTCGCTTCGGTCTTCATCGTTCCAACTCTTCAGCGTCTCTGGGTCCGGGTACGTGAGCTTCGCGAACGAGTCGAGGACGACGCGAGCGAGGTTCTGCTTGGCGCGTTCCAGGGACGAGGGATCCGTGGTATTCATGAACATCTCCTGAATATTGTCTGCAGCTTCAGTCCACCATTCCAGGACGTAGACACATGCCTTATCGTCGACCGCTGCGTAGCCAGGGCCATGGAAGAGGGTATGAAGGAACGTCAGCACGTTCTCGTGCTGCGGAGTCAGCTGCCCCATGAGCAGATCTGTTTGCTTTAAGTTGGAGTAGGCCAAGAGCAGGTCCAGGAAAACCATGTGCTCGTCATCGTAGTCGGACTGGAGGAGTGCCACGACGTGGGCGGTGCCGACGTCACTGACAATATATTCCAGAATAGAACTCTGGTGCTCCGGGCTGAAGATGCTCTCCCGTGTTACTAGAGTCTCGGACAACACCTCCGAAGCTTTCTTGGCGAGACTGGGAACCCTCAGGCTCTGTATGACGCAGCTTGTGGGAGAAGCCAGCTGGGACGCCGGAATCGGTTCGGCTAAGGGGATCGCTCCGCGGACGTTGAGCCAGGACTTGTCTCATCAGCTTGGCTGCACGGACGGGGAAAGAAGTGCCAGCGCATGGACGAACTCACATTATACGAATTGATCGCCTCAGCCCCTGGTCCCTCATCGGAGACCGGGTTACCGGACGCCTCTTGCTGGATGAGATGTCTCAGGACGAACTCTGCGAGGAAGAATCCATCCATGATGTTCTGCACCAGGGGATGGTCGTGGCCACTGGAGCGCGTTAGAGACGCGTCATGGGCGCGCAGCACGGTGAGAGCGACGGCTTACCTGCGACGTGCCTCGGAGCTCCATTTGACCGCTTCCTCGGCGAGCGTCGTGGAGAAATACAGCAGCGCGACGATCTGCGCGTCGTTGAGAGCCGGGAGGGCGGCATTCTGGAAGTCGACCACCTGCGACTGCTCCTGGGGGACATGGCTCCCGTTCGCGAGGGACACGGCCAGGTTCCTCAGGGGACGGGTCCAGAAATCGTTGGGCTTGAGGAAAACGGCCACCAGACTGGAGGCCAGCTTGCGGATGACCAGCGGCTTCTCGCCGCGGTTGACGAGCAGGACAAAGTAATTGATGAGGCGCGCGAGCAGCTCGCGGACCTCGCCCTCGTTCAGCTGCGACCTGCTCTGGGGGTTAGCCGGAAGATCTATACAAGTTATATCTGCGGCGGATATAAGAGCCACCCACCAATCATGGTTGATCTTGACGGTGAAGGTGAGGGCCCCGAAGAACCTCGCGTCCGTGCTGTCGCTGGACAGCAGGGCGTCGGCGATCAGCCATGCGTGCGGGCTCTTCTGCAGCAGCTGCAGATGCTCCTGGATGGCCTTGACTTTGGCGGGGTTGCGCTGGTTGGCCGGGTCGTAGAGCTGCGCCACGAGCTGGGAGACGGTCAGCGGGCTGTTTCTTGCAGGAGACAGACGGGGCAACACCCACAGTCTTTGCATCGGCGACGAGCTGCTGAGGATCGTCGGCCAGGGCAGGCAGGCCGGCAGACATGGCCGAGTGCATGCTGGTCCCTGGGCGGGACGTCTGATATAGATGGAGAGCGGCGGCCAAGGGGGGCTGTCACGTGGAGGGGCGCTAGCGAGAGAGAGGAAGGCGGTGGCGGAGGGGAGAGAGGAGGGAGCGGGAGGGGCGGATGAAGAAGTCACGGGCGGGCACAGGCATGTGACCTGGGCGACGGGTGCGCGCGGCCATCGTGCAGGCCGTTCATCTCTGCTGCTGCTCTTGTCTGCTTTTGTCCGGTGGATCTGGACAGACAAAGCACGTCGTCGCGGGTCACGGGACTGCGGTCCGCGATGCCGCTGCCTCTGCGCCGGCGGGGCTGAGCCCTAACGCCCGGCATCCCCGCTGCTGCTGCTGCCCGAACCGCCCCGGTGGACAGCCCCGGCACCGCCAGCTGCCCGGCACGCCGCCCGACGGCCCTCTGACCGCACGCCGCGTCTGCTCTCCAGCACCAGCGCACGCGATCTCCCTCTTCCCCGCCCCCGATTCTGGCCCTCTGCTGTGTGACCTTCTTCCATCCCCGGGATCCTGGTGCTTGCGCGGACCTGGGCATTCTCTTTCTTGCTCCCTGCCATTCCCTCTTCCCCGGCCTCGCTGGTCCATGCTCCTCTTTCGCCCTCCCCTCCTCCTGTCCTGGACATCCCGCCTGCCACACTGCCGTTACCCGCCCCACCAGCCATCACACTTCTTTTCCTGCGCTGTCCGCCTGTGCGCCGCTGACATGGAGACTGTGGACACCTCAGAGCGCCTTGCGCGGCTGAGGGAGCTCATGCGCAAGCACAAGGTCGATGTATATAGTATGATTGATCAGATAGCCCATGCCTGTTGAGGCCCTGTATGCAGGACACGTTCTCATTCCGCTTCAAGTCATCCCCTCAGAAGATAGCCACCAGTCCGAGTACATTGCGCCCTGCGATGCCCGTCGAGGTTAGAACCTGCCGTCCACGTCTTCGTACGCCCCGTACTCACCGTTGAGCGCAGCGTTCATCTCGGGCTTCACGGGCTCCGCGGGCACCGCCATCGTCTCCATGGACAAGGCGGCCCTGTCCACCGACGGACGCTACTTCAATCAGGCCTCGAAGCAGCTCGACAGCAATTGGCAGCTGCTGAAGCGAGGGATGGAAGGTGTCCCGACATGGCAGGAATGGTACGGCCCCGCGGTGATACGGTACACAACTCCACGGCAAGACTAGGACGCTGAGCTGTAGTGATTAGGACCACGGAGCAAGCAGAGGGCGGAAAGGTCGTCGGGGTCGATCCGACGACCATCACAGCCGGTGAGTGCAGCCACTTCCTCTCTCACGCGGGACATTGGAAAAAGGAAACGACGCTGAACTCAGACAGCAAGCGCGCGTAAGCTCTCCGAGACCCTCAGCAAAGCCGGCGCGTCGCTGGTGGCCGTGAAGCAGAACCTGGTGGATCTGGTCTGGGGCAAGGACCGTCCGCCCCGTCCCAACGAAAAGGTCAAGGTCCATCCCGTCGAGTACGCCGGAAAGCCCTTCCAGGAGAAGATCAGCGAGTTGCGGAAAGAGCTGCAGGCAAAGAAGAGGGCTGGGTTCATCATATGTAGGCTCTGTCGATCCATCTGTTTGGCTACGAGGCGGGCGCGCTGACCTTTTGCATCCAGCCATGCTCGATGAGATTGCATGGCTGTTCAACCTCAGAGGCAGCGAGTAAGGACAGCACTGTCGAGGCGGGTAGATGGTGGGCCTGCTGACAGTTTTCACAGCATCCCTTACAATCCCGTGTTCTTTGCCTACGCAATCGTCACCCCGACCACCGTTGATCTGTACATCGACGAGGACAAGTTAACCCCCGAGGCGAAGGCCCAGCTCGGCAACGATGTAACCATCAAGCCCTACGACTCCATATTTGCGGATGCGCAGGCGTTGAGCAGCGCTGGACCCGCCACCACGGAGTCGGGCGTGCCCATGAAATTCCTCATCTCCAAGCAAGCGTCCTGGGCCCTGAGTCTCAGCTTGGGCGGTGAGGAACAGGTCGAGGAGGCTCGCAGTCCGATCGCGGATGCCAAGGCCATCAAAAACGAGACGGAGCTGGCGGGCATGAGAGCGTGCCACATCCGTGATGGCGCCGCCTTGAGCGAGTACTTCGCCTGGCTCGAGAATGAGTTGGTTAACAAGCAGTCCAAGATCGACGAAGTCGATGCTGCGACCAAGCTAGAGCAGATCCGGTCAAAGCACGAAAACTTCGTCGGCCTGTCCTTTGACACGATCTCGTCCACGGGCCCCAACGCGGCAATCATCCACTACAAGCCGGAGAAAGGCAGCTGTTCGATCATCGATCCCAATGCCATCTATCTCTGCGACTCCGGTGCGCAGTACCTGGATGGAACCACCGACACGACCCGGACGCACCATTTCGGGACGCCTACCGAGTTTGAGAAGAAGGCCTTTACCCTCGTGCTCAAGGGCCTGATCGCTCTGGACACCGCTGTCTTCCCCAAGGGGACCAGCGGCTTTGCGCTCGACGCTTTCGCACGACAGCATCTCTGGAAGGAGGGCCTTGACTATCTCCATGGAACCGGCCACGGTGTCGGCTCCTATCTGGTAATGAGATGAGCCTGCCGCTGATCTACGTGTGGTCATGGACTAACCATTTTCTTAGAACGTCCACGAGGGACCGATCGGCGTCGGCACCCGCCCCCAGTACTCTGAGGTTTCTCTCTCACCTGGAAATGTCATCTCTGACGGTAAGGAATACTTCTCCCTAGGGATTGCACGGCTGCTGATAGATCTAGAACCCGGGTACTACGAGGATGGAAAATTCGGTATCCGTATCGAGAGTAAGCTTCTTCCCGACCTGACGTTAGCTGGGCCAGGCTGACCTGTCTGTTAGACATCATCGTGTGTCGCGAGGTCCAGACGCCCCATAAATTTGGCGACAAGCCGTCGCTGGGTTTCGAGCACCTCACCATGACGCCCCTGGGTCGTAACCTGATCGAACCGTCTCTCCTGACAGAGGCAGAGAGAAAGTGGGTGAACGACTACCACGCAGAAGTGTGGGATAAGACCCATCATTTCTTCGAGAACGATGAGTTGACCAGGAACTGGCTGAGGAAAGAGACTCAGCCCATCTAGACACTGCTTCATTGTAGATCCGGGCATCGGTACATAGGTGATGGACCTTGCGATGTTACGGTCTTGGGTATAGAAAATAGATACACCGGAATGCACTCGCACTCTTCATGTCGCCTAACTCTCCAAAAATCAAAATTTCACTTTTATAGTAGAAAACCGTCGTACTCTAGAAGCTGTAGATGCGGCGTGGTCTCCGAGAGAGTGGCGCTCCCGAGTCAATACGTGCACCTGAAAGAACGAAACATTAAGAATGTTAAATAATAATATCCAGCTCCTTCCAAGAAACAAAAGTAGGAGACAGTTGTTGATCAAGCATATTCCTTTGCCGACTCCCTTATTAAACAAAGTAGGAGCGTCATCCCATAACAAAGTCATTTGTCCTCCTTCGTCAACCTTGGTTCCTGTCTTTGATGCGTCTTGCCATGCTTCCATTATTTGTTGTATTAAGTCAAGAATCTGGCCCCTAACGGCTTTTCTGTTTTTTCTTCTGCCAGCTTCTCAAAACTGTCACATTGGCACGCATATTTTGAGCGTCAATGATCACATCAGGAGCACCTTCAAGTTCGCTTGCACAATCATTTGCGGAAAGGTCATATCCCTTTAGAAAAGCCTCCTCAAGTTCCTTGATGTGTCCAGGATTCTTCTCCCTCACGTGCTGGAGAAGCTCGATGTCGTTTTTGATGTCTCCGCCATGAGCTAGCTCATTTCGAGTCTCTGCGTGTCCATATTTGATCCATTCATACAATGTATCACAACGTATACAGAATTTCCACTTCTTTAGAGCTTCCAGTTCACCGCATAACTTTGAAATTGCAGAATCGTGACGTTCATGAGATGTGGTACAACTCTCCTTGAGGTCATTATGAGACTTGTCGCAGGATTTCAGGTGTTCATCATAGGATTTCCTGAGGTCGTCTATCCACTTTGTTGGATTCACTCAGGTTGGATTCCCACGAGACAGCAGACTCACCTAGAGATCGACTGACGTTGTCAAGTTTCTCGAGTGTTTTTAAGTCCGTCAGAATTTCCGATAACACGTTTCTTGCTGTTGAAGGATATTTGCTCTGGTTCAAAGAGCTGCATTATGTTTTGCTGATGCTCTTTGTCAAGTGGGCGTGTTTCATCAATCATAAGATGCTTTGCGATGATGCCCTCCCAGTTTCGCTGGGGCGGAATATTAGTAAGAGAGCTTGTACGGATTCATTGGCTCGCAAAAGTTACCATATCCACTCGTTTTGCCTGCGGAACCTCGCCATCGTCCAGCGGTCGCTTTGCCGTCATTCTCGGGGAAGGAATTGTGCTGGGTTCATCGGTGTGTTAAAAAGAAACGAGGGAGCTTGCACAAGCAATGTCGATAGCTTCTCATGTTGAGGGCGTTCCTTCTATTAGTTCTGCCTACCTATTGCCTGTCCACGGTTTCCGTTAGCTAGTAACATACCCGGAGCTCGTGTGGGGAAGGAGGCCGGGCCAAGGCAGCGTGTGGCTCCCCTGCCGTGCCTAAGGATACCGTTGCTTCATGGACAACTTGTACGCCAACGACTTTCCCACGTCCAGGTTGCCTTTTTGCAGGAATGAAAAGCATATGCAACCATAACAGAACTGCCATCTGAAAACCCGGACGGAAAAGCAGCACTGGGACCCCGGGAGGCACGAGAATGCTCACTGTTCTCCCCCGCATGTCCGACGACACGACTTCCACCGCAGCGATCACACCTATCATTATCCCCGAAACCCACTTCACCCGAACCGCAGCGGCGAACACCCTCACTCGATAGATCGTTACCTTCTATCATTTCCAGAAGTTCGTGAATTTGGCATGTACACCGCTTACTCCGACGCCAGCCGCTCCGACCGCAACAACGACGGGGGAGGATACAGCAATGGCGGCGACAGTTTGGGCGTGAACGGTTACAGCGCAGGCGGTGCCGGACGAGAGCGCCGCCCCGGCGGGTATGGTGGATTTTACGCCGACGAGTCACAGCAGCCGTCGTCGTTGACGTCGCCGTCGCGGTCGAGGGATGGATGGCGGACGCAGCGCGACGATACCGGTGGTTATACTAGCAGGACGGGCGGCAGAGGTCGCTCGGATACAGCGAGCAGTGCTCGGAGGGGTGCTCGGGGACCGCAGGCGATTGAAGGTACTGCATTTAGCTTCGCCTCTTTTGATTGAGAGACTTGTTGAGATTGCTGACGTTTTCCGGTCTCGTTGCAGATGTCCTGCGGTCGATCCAGCGTGACTGGGACTTCATGGTCCCCGACAACTGTATTCCCGTGCAAGTCGCCTTGCAATTGATGGACTCGAGCACACTGGGCAAGGCGGATCGGGAGCCGGAATTTCTGAACACGTACAACCAGATTCAGAGGACGCTAAAGTCCATCGTCAATGGTGGGTTGCGATCATTTCTCTTTCTTCTGCTATGGAAGGGGATGTGTGCTAAGAGTCTTCTCTAAGAACACCACCAGGGATTCAACAGCTCCATCGGAACATACCACAAAATCCAATCCAGCATACAGAGCTCGCAGAACCGCATACGGGCGCTGAGGGATTCTCTCGAGGACGCAAAGGCAGGACTGCTCTCGACGAAGCCAGAGTTGAAAGGACTGGCGACGTCGTCCCAGAAGTACGATGATCTCCTGCAGTTATTCAGCCAGATCCAGGAGATCCAGTCTCTTCCCGAGAAGCTGGAAGCACAGATATCCGACAAGCGGTTCCTCTCCGCGGTCGAAACGCTCCAGCACGCTTTTCGACTCCTCCGCAGGACAGAGCTCGAGAACCTCGGCGCTCTCGCAGACCTTCGTGTGTATTTCAGCAACCAGGAGACATCCCTGACAGACATTTTGATCGAAGAGCTGCATGACCATCTGTACCTCAAGTCGCCCTACTGCCAAGATCGATGGAAGCCCCCGGTGACTGAGGGGGCAGAAGACGGTGCGGGTGCCAAGTGGAATAGCGTCGCGACCTGGGAGAAGCCTGTCTACGCCTTCCTGGCGAAGTTGGACACGTCCTCGCCCATGGTCGAAGATGCCTCGCGGAACCCGGAGGCCGACACGTTTTACTACATCCACCTAATCCTCGAAGCGCTGAACAAGATGGGCCATCTGGACGTTGCCGTCGATCGCATCGAACAGCGGTTGCCAGTCGAGCTCTTTTCCGTCGTCGACAAGACGAACTCGGAGGTCGACGTGCGCTATCCGAACCTGCCGCGCGGCTTCTCTTCTAACGACTGCAGGGATATTCCGTCGATCGGGGTGGATGAGACACGCGGCCAGGTCCTGTCAGAGTTCCTGCACACCTTGTATGCCAAATTCGAGGCGATCGCGGAGGGTCATCGCGTTGTTCATGACGTCGTCTCGGGCATTGTTGAACGGGAGGGAATCCCCAAGTCCTCTTTGACTGGGGGCTTCAAGGAGTTGTGGAAGCTCTACCAGAGCGAGATTCGCTCCCTCTTGCATGACTACCTAGCAACAGATGGCGAATCCTCCTTCAGACCGATGCATGTAGAGACCGAGGGGAGGCGCAACTTCTCCAACCAGAGAGACAGAAACAGGGTATGCGGAGACAACCCTCCTGTGCGGATTCATGGACGAAGCTAATGTTTCTATACAGAAGATGTTCAGACTCGCAGAGGTCGATCAGAAGTCTGAGCTGAAGACCGAGCAGGAAGATCTGGAGGAGATATTGAAGGCCTCCGTGCCGGGCCTGGTCACCAAGTCCAAGCAAAAGAATCCCGCCAGCGACCCTTCGAGGTCGAGGCAAGGACACTCGGGTACCGGCCATAAGCTTCTGATAGAGCCGAATGTGTTCAACATGAGCATTCTGCTCCCGCCGTCACTGTCTTTCATACAGCGGCTCAAGGACATCGTCCCCGTCGACTCCGACATCGTCTTGAGCACTTTGACCTCCTTCCTGGATGATTTCATGATCAATGTCTTCCTACCTCAGCTAGATGAAGCGGTCACCGATCTCTGCACCTTGAGCTTCATCGCCGTCGACGCGTTTACCGAAGAGCCGCAATGGAGGACTGTTTCTCCGAGACCGATCTTCAAGGTGGGTAGATCCCTTGCAGATCCCTTCCCGGTAGCTGTTTCGACATTGTTGCTTACATGTACATTCAGGGCACTGTCAGTTTCATGAAGCTCGTGAAGGCGTTCAGTAAAATGTTGGACAACATCCCGCATGACCAGATGTTTACGCAGCTCATTATCAACCAGATTGTGACATATTACGACAAGTGCTGCGGCTGGTACAAATGTGAGGATTTCCTACTTGCAAACAAAGACGTCTAGTTGTGCTGACTCCATCTAGCCCTGGTGACTAGGACGTCGCCGCAACATCCTGGAGCTGTTCGACTCAAGGCAGCTGCGGCGTTTGCCGAATCGGGAGAGATCCATGAGACGGTTACGGAGCTTTGGAGAAATCCTGGAGACAGGAAACAGGAGCTTATAGACAAGGTAACTATGACAATTGACAGTGTCTCGGATATGGCTAACAGGAGCAGGAAGTCGATCTCCTCATCAAGCGAACCAACGAAAATCCCCTGGAGCCGTACGACATCGTATCTGATCCCAAGACGGTTGTTGCGCTGTCGATGCTTTACAACAGCATGGTGAGCCCAGGTCCACGGTCGTAGAGGTGAAGATGCAATCTGACAGTTCACAGCAATGGCTCGCCAGCCATCTCTCGAAGCTGCGACACGTCACGTACACTCAGGGCGACTCTTCGCGTCCAGCGTCAGGACAAGTGCCCCAAGGCCGTCGATGGACACTCATAACGGCGATGAAACCGAAACGCGACAGCATCAGCCAACCCGTGTATCTGCCGCTGAACCAGGAGACGGCTGTGCCCTTTGACACGACCCTCCAGTCGCTCCGCGATCTTGCCACGACCGCCCTTCTTACCCTGCACATCGACATCCGCTGTGGAGTGATCCACATGTTGACGAAGACCATGGCCGGTCCGAACAACCCTCCTAAAGAACACCGAACCTCGAACCCCACCACCTCCTCGGCCAACGCGAACACCAACTGGCCTTATATCATCTCGAACCAGCCCACAGCCCCTTCTCCGTCTGTGCTAGAACTGAATAACGACCTGATCGCCTTCGACACCAACATCTCGGCCTACCTCGGTCCGAAGGAGCGCTGGTTCATCACCTCCGGGCTCGCCCGGTTCATCGACAAGGTCTTCGTCTCGTGTACGCGCTACATCGGCGCCATGAACAACAACGGCGCCCTGAAACTGCAGCTCGATGTCCTGGTCCTGCAGCAGAACCTGAAGAACATCATCATCGATCCGACCCGGCCGGAGGGCGGAAAGAAGGGAGAACCCGAGCGGCCCCACGAGGTCGTCGCCCTGCCGCGCAGTGCCAAGTTCCTGGACTGGTTCCTCGAGGGCGCGGACAAGGCGCTCGAGTACGCCAAGGAGGAGAAGGAGCTGTTCGCCGCGCAGGGCAGCAAGGCGCTGGCCGCGGGCAACGGCGAGCCGTTCACGTACGACGAGCTCAAGGTGCTCATCGAGCTGTGCTTCTCGGAGATCCTGAAGGGGCCGCGGGGGCAGGAGAACCGGGAGGACTTTATGGCGGCGAAGAAGCACAGTGGGGATGCGTTGTTGCGGTTGAGCGAGGTGATGTGGGATTCTTAGGTTGTTCCCCTTTCTTTTTGACCTGGTTGCTTCTTGTTACTCATTCCAGATGCTTTTTTGGTGTCCATTGTGCTTCTTGTCCGGTGGGAATTGTCAGAGCTGCGGTACTTCGCATATGGAACTGAGCATACATATTTTTGCATCTTGTGACGCTTGGTCTTGCCCACCTTGGTCCGTGTTCTACGCCTTTTTTTTTTCTTTTCTGCTCTCCGCTACGAGATAGATAATAATGCACTGCTGCGTATTTTCGGTCTGCTGATCGTTGGCAGAGGTCGGCGTTCTCCGAGTGTCGGTGTTGTGTACACTTGTATACTTCCGTTAGGGGGGTTGCGCCAAGGCGGTCTGGAGCTACGAAGATCGAGCAGCTGGACGCTAACTCTAGCATCCTGCGCGTCAGGCGACGCAAGATGGATCTGGATGGCATCGATGCCTTCCGTCCAAGGCTAGAGAACCGACGTACGGAGCGCGTGTATGCTCCGGACTGCGGAGATGACGCCGACACGGCAGTTGGTCGTGCCCCTGATGTCGTGGACATGGCCAGAACGGGACGGGCTAAAGCCCAGGGCCAGGGCGCTACCCCGGCGCCCCATCGAGCGATCTATTCTCGACCATGCGGTGCCCAGCTCGACCGCTCAACGACACAGCCGCCTCTGCCCAGCTTGCTACTGGACTGCAACATCTCCTTTCCGTTAGAACGGTCTCAGATGGCCGTCTACGGCGTTCTGCGTGTGGCGGGAGTCTCCTGGTTTTCCTTAAGTTTAACTTCAATGATGGCTACTTCTCGAACTAACGGCAGATACTCATAATTGAATGGAATGCACGGAGCACGCAGTGCTCAGTTCGTCATGGACTTGCTCTCCCTATCTCCTTTCCCTACGCAGTATATCTACTGTCCATCTCTCGTCGGTTTGGGACCGCAGGCTGATCTGTCTCTCTCTGTCCCCGAGATATATTCCAGCAGGGCCTTTCCTTCGTTTCTGGAGTCGGTGCATTGGACTTGGGTCTTGCGCACCGTGTCGGTCCTTTCTGTCTGCCTGCCTGCTTGTCGTTCCTTTGATCACAAACCATAGGCGATTATTACCAGAAGAGAGGAGTCTGTCGTTCTCTACCTGCAGTCCAGGTCCCAAGTATCCTGTCCATTCATTTTCAGGATCTGAGTCCGTCGTTCACTCCCAACTGAGACGAGCACATACGTACCGTGCATACATCCATTCCTTGACTCGCCGTGACTGATCGACCATACAATCCCATATCATACCAAATCGCGCTGAACCCTGTCGCAACCATGAAGTTCAACCACCGTCTCTCCCTCCTCGGACTCACCACCGCGGCGGCCGTCGTCTCCGCCAGCCCTCTCCCGCTGTTGACCAGTGTCAACATCACCGCTCGTTCTCCCGACGTGGGCTTCTCTGCCTCCGCCTCCGCCTCCGCCAGCCTCAGTGCCACCAGCTCCGGGCAGGCGACGTACTACGAGGGCAACGTCGCCAAGGGGACGTGCTCGTTCGACGGCTACACGCTGCCGGCGGGGATCTTCGGGTCCGCGCTGTCGGTGTCGGCCTGGGACGATGCGTCCAACTGCGGCGCATGCCTGTCCATCCAGGGCCCGGGCGGCGTGTCGATCAAGACCATGGTAGATATCCCCTCTCTTTCTTATCTCTTAAACAGCTACTAATCTAGATGAAATATCTAGATCGTGGACCAATGCCCCTCGTGCAACGTGGGCCACTTCGACCTCTTCCAGGAGGCCTTCGCCGCCCTCTCCCCGCTGGCCACGGGCCTGCTCGACATCTCCTACACCTTCGTGCCCTGCGACATCACCTCGCCCATCGTCCTCAAGAACAAGGACGGCGCCTCCCCCTACTGGTTCAGCATGCAGGTCGTCAACGCCAACGTGCCCGTCGCCAAGCTCGAGGTCAGCACCGACGGCGGTAACACGTGGCAGGCGACGCAGCGCGAGCAGTACAACTTCTTCAACAAGGAGGGCGGCTTCGGGACCAGCGTCGTGGACGTGCGGATCACGAGCAAGACGGGCAAGGTGATCACGGTGAATGGGGTGAGCGTTGGGTCGGGGGTGACGCACACGGCGGGGGAGAATTTCTGAACTGAAGAAAGATGGTTGTGATGGCGATGTGGATGTGATTGATGGATTGGATGTCAAATCTGTCCGGGAATAATTGTCAGGATGTGATGTGTGAGGAGGAAGTATGTACTGTATGTATATTAATATTCTAGCATTTGCTTGAGTGCATTCTTTTCTTGTTGGTCTTCCACTTTCTTTCCACGGCAGAGCGGAGCGGTCCCTTCAGCGCTCTGATTTGGGAGACCTTTTACTTTTTTTTCAAAAAGAAAAAAGTTTTCTCCGGTTCTGTCTTTCTTTTGCGATTATTAGAAAAAGGAAAAGAAGTTCAGAGCCGCATTATCTGCTATGTACGAGGTGTTTTTTCTCGTTGATGTAAATATACGTGCACTTCACCCTTTTTCTCGAGAACTCTTACGCGCCTGTATTTATGTGCCATGTATTCTCCACTTAGACGTCCCAAAAAAAAATTAAAGAGATACCTGAAATCTTTGAGATATATATCTCATATGGATAGTTCCGGGTGTGCCCACCGTGTATATGAAAAGCGACATCTTGGTTTTCCCTTTCCACAGCGGAGCGGCGGCGACTCCCGCCCACGCGCTCTGCCACGTGCCTCCAACATCTCCCCGGACGCGGTTTGTCTACCAGGAGGAGATGATCATGCACCGCCGTTATCGGCATCAGCAAGCGCTAATTAGAGCGTCGGGATGGTCGAGCCCGGTCGACGATGAGCCCTAGCGTCCGGACGGACGGCGCAGGGTGCGGCGGCATCCCGAGGGGGTGCTTTGTCTATATATCCATAAGTCCTTGCTCAGCTCCAGTTCTGTCTGTCCTTCTCTAACTGACACCTACCTAGCTAGGGTTAAGTAAGGTCTGAGAGACCTGGGTCCAGGTGCGGCAAGTCGACCGCAACCATGCGCGTCTTCAACCTCCTCGCGTGGGCGGTCGTAGCGGCCGTCTCTACAGCCACTGCTGCTGCAGGTTCTTGTACGCCATCGACCGAGGGCATCAGGAACCTGGTCAGGCGCCGGCTGCCGCATCACGTTGACCGCTTCGCGTTCGAGCTCGTCAACGCGACGACGACGCAGCCAAGGGGACTCAGGAGGAATGACGAGTACACGGTCGAGACGGGTGCGGATGGGACGGTGCTGGTGCGGGGCAATTCGGTGAGTGCGCTTGCGAGTGGGTATGCTTCCATCTTTCCAAGATATCAGATTGATATCTGTGTATGATGGAGGTGATGGCTGACTATGGCAGACTCCATCGATACCTGAGCGAGGTCGCGCACGTCGATATCTACTGGTTCATCGGCAGCCGGCTGCATCTCGCGCCCGCAGAGCTGCCCCGGTTGTCTGCTCCCCTGAAGGGGTCCAGCGTCGTGCCGTGGCGCTACCATTTCAACACGGGTGTGTATCCTATTGTTCAGCTATAGATAGTATGCTTCTGCTGACGGCACAGTGACCTTCTCGTACACCACCGCCTTCTGGTCCTGGGAGGACTGGGAGGCCCAGCTCGACTGGATGGCCCTCCGCGGCGTCAACCTGCCGCTGGCCTGGGTTGGCGCCGAGAAGATCCTCGTCGACGTCTTCCGCGAGATCGGCCTGGCCGACGACGAGATCCTCTCGTTCCTCAGCGGGCCGGCCTTCCAGGCCTGGAACCGCTTCGGCAACATCCAGGGCTCCTGGGGCGGCAGCGCCCTGCCCTTCGCCTGGATCGACGGCCAGTTCGAGCTGCAGAAGCGGATTGTCAGGCGCATGGTCGAGCTGGGCATGACGCCCGTCCTGCCGTCCTTCACGGGCTTCGTCCCGCGGGCTATCACGCGCGTCTTTCCCGATGCGAAGGTGGTGAACGGTTCGCAGTGGGAGGGTTTCCCGAGTATCTACACGAATGTGACCTTCCTGGATCCGCTCGACCCGCTCTTCACGCAGCTGCAGAAGCGCTTCATCACGAAGCAGATCGATGCGTACGGGAACGTCTCCAGTATCTACACCCTGGACCAGTACAACGAGAACGACCCGTTCTCGGGGGACCTGGACTACCTGCGCAACGTGACCTACGGCACCTGGAAGAGCCTCAAGAGCGCCGACCCCGCGGCCGTCTGGCTCATGCAGGGCTGGCTGTTCTACAGCAACTCGGACTTTTGGACGGACGAGCGCGTCGAGGCCTACCTCTCGGGCGTCGAGGATGACCGGGACATGCTGATCCTCGACCTCTTCTCCGAGTCGCAGCCGCAGTGGCAGCGGACCAACTCGTACTACGGGAAGCCGTGGATCTGGTGCCAGCTGCACGACTACGGCGGGAACATGGGCCTGCACGGCCAGATCATGAACGTGACGGTCAACCCGATCGAAGCCCTGGCGAAGTCCAGCTCACTCGTCGGCTTCGGCCTGACGATGGAGGGGCAGGAGGGCAACGAGATCGTCTACGACCTCCTGCTCGACCAGGCGTGGTCCAAGACGCCCATCGACACCGAGACATACTTCTACAACTGGGTCACCAGCCGGTACAACGGCGGCGGCAGCAGCAACAGTAGCAATAGATCGCCGCCAAAGATCCCCCACGAGATCTACGCCGCATGGGACATCCTCCGCACGACGGTCTACAACAACACCAATCTCGCCGCCGGCACGGCCGTGTCGAAATCCATCCTCGAGCTCTCCCCGGCCCTCACCGGCCTCACCAACCGAACGGGCCACCACCCGACGACGCTCAGCTACGACCCATCCGACCTCGTCCGGGCCTGGAACCTGATGTATCACGCCGCGAGCGAGAAGAAGCCGTCCCTCTGGGCCGACCCGTCCTTCCAGTACGACATGGTCGATATCACACGGCAGGTCCTCGCCAACGCCTTCATCCCGCTGTACACGGACCTGGTGTCGACCTACCAATCCGGCAACGCCAGCAGCGCCACCGTTCGTAACAGGGGCCAGAAGCTTTTGGACCTCCTCTCGGCCCTGGACTCCGTCCTGCTCACAAACGAACACTTCCTCCTGTCCAGCTGGATCAGGGCCGCGCGGTCGTGGGCTCGCCCTGATAACACCACCAATACCGCACACATCACCAAGACCAGTAACTGCAGCAGGAACAGCAGGAATGAGACCGCAACAGCAGACTTCTACGAATACAACGCCCGCAACCAGATCACCCTCTGGGGCCCGACGGGCCAGATCAGCGACTACGCCTCCAAGAGCTGGGGCGGGCTCGTCTCGTCGTACTACCTCCCGCGGTGGCGGATCTTTGTCGATTACTTGGCCTCGACCATACCCTCCACAGGCACAGACACGGCAGCTGCAAACGGGGGTAAGGGTAATGGTAAGGGTAAGAAGACATTCAACGCGACGGAGCTGGACGGCAAGTTGCTCGATTTCGAGCTGCGGTGGCAGAGAGAAAAATGGGGCGAGAAGAAGGAGGAGGAGGACGGGACCGTGGGCGAGCTGCGGGAGGTGTTGGGGGTGGTGTATTCGCGGTGGAAGGAGGTGTTTGCCTATTAACTAGTTAGTAAGAAAGTATGAAGTATATATGTATATATGTATATATGGATAGATATAGACATGCACATACATGATCATGATACTAGGTACCTAGGTAGATAATAAGCAGACACACATATTATATATATATATATATATATATACCCATCCATCCATTTATTGGATTGGATTGGATTGGATGGATATATCTCGGTGATCACGAAGTGAACAAAAAAAGCTCGAATATCATCGCGTATGTATGTACATGTACAAACAGTACATGTACAGTACCCCCTCCGGATCTCCATACCAGGTCCCATATCTACTAGCGTGGATCTGATTTGATCAGCTTGGTTTTGTTTCGTTTTGGTTCCTGTCCTGATCTGGTGTTTTCTTCTTTCTTTCTTTCTTTCGGTTTGTATCAGCAACAGAGAGAGAGATAATAATACCTTATCTTAGATATCTAAGTATCTACTAGAGACAGAGATGATGAAGAGGTCTGTCTGTCTGTCTGTCTGTCTGTCCGGACAGATGGATGGAGGGGCCAAATTTGGCATGCTATCAATATAGATAAATAAATATCATAAATCAATAATGCAGTTAATGCAGTTCCTTGCTTGGGTGTGAGATGTGAAGGAATGCTAGGCCTACCAAGACTAGATCAAGTAAGAGGAGATATATAGATTTGGCAGGAAATAACTAACCAACTGACTGGCTAACTTGGCTTTGGGGTCAGCGTCGCACGGCAAAAGAAGTTTTTTTTTTTTTTTTTTTTTTTTTTTTTTTTTTTTTTTTTGGTTTCAGGGGCTGGAGTCGCGGGTTCGATGGTGGTGAAGGTGGTTCTATCCTTTGATCTCCAGACTTGCAAAAGCAAGTTCACCAGAACCTCCAGTTGGTAGATATACTACGCATGTGATCTACTGTACTTCGCAAGGGTGAGATCCTCCTGGCTATAAACTAACCAGTATAGAAGTCCTACGGTGTCTGGCAGCACCATCTACTGTAGTTACGGAAGACTGATGAAATATTAACGGAGCTTCCATTGAATAAGAACTACCACGTCGTGCAATCTCGCAAGGCTCAACGAAAATGACAATTTGCTCCCAGCCGTCAAATCAAGTTCGCCAGTCCCGTACGTACTCGATACATGAAAAAAAAAAGGAAAAAAGAAGAGAGAGCCACACGCATGCCATCAATCTCAAACTTATGATGAAAACATGAACAACCTAGCTCGAAGGTCATCTGCTTTTGGCTGCTGTGCAGCTGCAATCTTAGGCCAGGGAGCTTCAGGCCTATAATGCAACATGACGGCATCGACGCGACGGTATTAGCAGCAAGAATGGGGACAGGGGATGTGAAAAGGGAGATGTTCAAATCGCGAAGGGAGGCGGGGAATGATAGTTACGCCCGAGTCTCACTTCCCGAGGGACCAAGTCGTAACACATGCGTGATCATCAAAGGTTCACAAGCACATACCGCTTAGAAAGGAGAAAAAAAAAACAAGAGCCACCAGGTAGAAAGCAGAGATCCATAGTAGAAAACACAATGCCACACGGCAAAAGAGATGGAGGAAATCGTGACCAGTTCAAACTAGGGCACTTTGGGATCACGTGCGGGACAGTCAGGTGGTGGTCTGACTGTGGTCGACCTCAAGCTGACCGAGTTCCTTCTCGTCGTCGTAGTCGTCGAATTCAAGGCCTGCGTCGCGGCAACGCTGAATCCACTTCAGCGCGATGTCACCACGGCGGTTGACCTCGGCCTTCAGCTTGGCGTTCTGCGCACTGATCTCGTTGATAGCATGGGTGGTGGTCATGTTGCTCTGCTCCCACCTCTCGGTCATGCTCTTCTTTTCCTCGTGCAGCTGGCAGATGTACTCGATGGCACGCTGCAGAATGGCGCCCTTGTTCTTGTCACAGTTCGGGACAAGCTGAGCGATCTGGTTGATGCCCTCGTTGATGGCCTCGCGACGACGACGTTCCACTGGCAGACGTCAGAGAGGAGACATCGACATGGGGGTCTAAACGTGCGATCCTACCTTCCTTGTGGTTGTTCTTTCGGATCTGATGCCACTCGGGCGAGCCGACTGTCGGCTTCTGGTTCATACTCTGCGCCTCTCGGGCAGCGTAAACCGCAGCCGCAGTTGAGTTGTGGCCATGGTTAGGTGCCATAGTAGTCTGGTTCATTTCATCGCCAAAGGTAAGGCCGTGGGAGAGGTTGCCAGAACTGTCGAAAGTGGTCTCCGGCGGCGGAGGATACTTGTTCTGGGGGGCATGGGCTGCCAGAGCAGCCTTAGCGGTAAGGGCATTGTCATCCGAGATGCCGTTCTGAGGTCCAACATGCTGAAGGATCTGCTGGTCGATTTGACTCAGCTCCGAGGTCGTATTCGGGAGCCCATGAGCATCGTAGGGCCCGAGGGGGGCATGGGCGAAGTTAGACTGGTTCTCCTGTGGCGCACTCAGACCCTGGATGTTCCCATTGCTGCTGTGCGAAGAGCGTGCCAGGCGCTGGGAGTCAGGGCCAGCACTGTCAGTGCTCTCACGCTTCCGCTTGTTCGAAGCGTTGTTGTCTGAGGTATTAAGCGACTGGTCCGACATGACGGAGATGCGGGAATGACGTTTCTTTGCGTTACTTCACAACGTCAGTCAGCACGCGTCGCATGACCACCTCTGCCAGAGCAAAACTTGCCTGTTAGAACTCGATAACTCGTTAACGCGAGAGCTGCTTGCGGCTAGAGGGCACCTTACGATCTCGAGCTGCACCTATGTTGTGGCTGTTTCTGGTCAGCAAGTGCGTGCGAGTGAGTACGAGTGCGGTGCGGAGAAAAAGATTCACAGCGGCCGTCGAAGTGAGTTTTGGCCTTACCCCGCGAGTAAATTGCTCCCCAGGGCAGGCGGGAGATGTACAGCAGGGGAGATCAGTGAATGGCAAAAGGGAAGACTGGGAGCCTTGTCAGAGCTGAGACTCAAACCAGTGAACAAGACGCGCATCCCAAAATACTGCTGGTTCTCTGGCCCGGTCGCACCGGACGCGGAAAGCACATATCGACTCCCTAGAGCAGGCCAGAGAGCTCCGGTCCAGTATAGGAACCACCATGTGCATTGGCAGCGACAGGGAGCTCCAGAGGGGACACAGCGAAGATGGTCAAGGAATGCGCCAGGATGGTTTGCGACCGCGGCGTAGTGCAAAGGGTGCAGCAGCATCGCAGCGGACAGCCATGGCTGGCCGGCACACGGCGGGATCGCAGCGCATCCACGTCGTCGACGGCATTGCAGCGCTGGGAGGCCTGGAGGCTGCTGGGGACGCGATGGGCAAGGCGGGGAGAGCGTGAACGCGAGATGGAGCCGTACCTTGGATGATCTATCTATCACCTGACAGCAAGTCACCTGCCACGGGCAACAATAGAGTCGCTATCGAAGTCACGGGAGTCGAGGCAAGACCCTGCGGACTCCAAAGGGGATGACGGCCGACGAACAAACAGGACAGACCCCTGGGACGGAGACTCAGTGAATCAAGAGAACGAGCAAAAGAGGCGGTTGTTTTATCATGGAAGAGGGCGAGGGAGCGAGTACTGTAGAGTCGAGCAGAGCAGGGAGGGCGGGCTGCTCACGTGGCGAGGGACGAGGCCGTGAAGAGGAGACGGGCGTGCGGCGCGGCGCAGCGACCAGAGGCGCAGAAGCGTCACCTGACGGCGGAAGCCCCGAGGAGGACGCCGCCCGGACACCCTCCCTCTCGCCGGCTGCAGGTCATGTGCGCGCGTCCCGTGCCCCGTCGCCGCCGATCCCGTCGCTGATTGGCCCAGCACTGCGTCCCGCCGGCTGCCGGACGTCCTTCTCCGGCGCACGTGTTTAGCCCTAACCCTCCCTCCAGCCCCTCTGCCCCTCCCCTCCTCGTCCCCCCTCAGCCAGCGGCTGTGTCTGCCTTCTCCCCCCCGAGGAACGAGGCACCGGCGATCGTCCCTATGCTGCAGCAAACAGAAGAGCCAGATCGATGTGTTCTCGGGATGTGTGGCTCCGCCCGGGCTGGTCCCGTCTGGGCCGCATCGCTGCGAACCTCCCCGGCCAGCCCTTCCGTCACGCCAAGGTGTGAAACCGGTGATATCTCTGGTTTCCAGATAATTCGCTGCCTTGGTTTCTTTCCATATCTCCCTTGACAAGGTGCCAAAACGTCTGAAACGTCTGCCACAGTCGAGAATCGCTTCCAGCTCTCTGGGCTGTATTCGATATCGACGACCAGGATCTTCGTCCTGGAGTCTTGAAGCCTATTTCAACCTTTTGTATTCCTGTGTCATTCTTTGTTTGCTTTCCAAGACATCGTGCCTAGCGGTGGTGTTAGCTGCCTGAGCACCCCAGCAGCTGAAACGAGTGCGGGGAGACAGATAACTGTATCACATGTACCGCAGGGCACACACACTTGACTCACTCACTTCCTTGCTGCTTGGGCTACCTGCTCTGCCCACAAAAGCACTCCCTGGCCTCTCAGCTCTGTAACAGAGTTCCCAGAAACCTATTTGGGTGTCGGGCGTCTGAGACATCCAGCTTCTGGCCCACCTGGATGTTTACCCGTTTCACGTGTGCAGCGTGTCGATCCCTGGCACCAGACACCATGGGAGGGTTGGAAGCTGCACAGATGGAGATGGAGGTGGGTGTGCTGGGGAGGATGAGAGATAAGAAAGAGGAAGATGAGGAGGGTGACTGTCACCTCTGGTGATGTTTTGTGCCTGCGGAATGGCCCAGAAGGCAAGTCACATGGGATCCGCATCTTATCTCGGCGCTGCACATGACCTGCTGTTGCAGAGCATGAATGGACAGGACGGATCTATCTGTCCATGTCCTGCTGCGGCCAGACTCTACATCCCAGGGTGTGAGCCTTTGTTGCAGTCCGGATTGATCAACAGAACTATTGCGCCGGTTCCCGTGGTCCAGGCCTTTCCCCCTTTCCTGGAGGGTCAGAAGATGATGCAAAGCTTCCTGTGCAGTGTGGCAACCTCCAGCAGTTATCAATACTTTGAGGCTATACACCTTCTTCAACCGCTGCTCAGATTGTTCTAGTAAAGTGACCGGCTGGAGCTATTGCTATTCAGGCTTCCTGGGGTAGCATCAGCAACGAAATGTCAATTTATATCTACATGACACTGCGGCAAAATAGGTGCGATTCCGCGAAACTAATGGACAAGTTCAGACATGATATTTCTTCCTATATGTGCTGTACGACCTGTTCGAACGAAGTGTCCAAGAACGCCTTGTAATTCTGAAAGCACACGAGAAAAATTCGCCTCATTTGCAGAATATCCGGCCCGACTTTTCGGACTATCGGCCGACATTTGAACCCCTTGTTCATATTGAATCGGCTTGGAAGTCCGGCTGGAGCGGTAGGCATTGCGCTATCTCTGGCCAAGTACTGTACGTCATGGGATATGCCGTTAGATTGTAGACGATGAGACATTGACATAGCATGTGCCTGCGACTTCGAGTTTCAGTGTGGGGCTGATCATCACTAACAGCGTGCAGTATACATGCATAGGTACTGTACAGTGCATACAAGCAGGTGTATTGCGTCATCGAAACATTTTCTTTAGCTAACTACTACAGAAGCAGAGAGCTTCGGCTAACTGGAGCTTTGGGATCACGGGATGATCTAATGGTTGAAGGCTTGCTTTCTTGAAATGTGAACTTCTGAAAAAGGAACCGTAAAGCAGGGAGTCTTCATTGCATATATGGTCAAAGGCATCGTATCAGTCCTTGACGAGTCACCTATTCTATAGATCACCTCTAATAGTAGCCGTTAGAATACACGCACCAGGGTTCTTTCTATACCAGATCATACCCATGGACAGTATCTGTAATTACCCCTCCTTGCCCTTGGCCCCCTACCCAAAAGAAGAAAAACACTCTGGAGTAAGACACTCAAACAGGAAGCCTCTCTTCCATATAGCTCAGAGCTCACAGCTCACTCCGACTCACCCGACTCCGAAGACTGCCGGCGCACAAGGCCAAACACCGTCTTGGGCTCCGCCCGCGTATCCGCAAAGCAGATCCCTTCTTCCCCCGCGCCCATCATATCCCAGCAGAGGATCTTCACGTCAAACTCCTTCTTATTCTCGCCGTCTTTGTCTCCATCGGCAACATCTTCACTGCCCCCTGCTCTGGTCCCTCCGCCACCGATCCGACACGGCTGCTGCTGCGTGACGGCGATGACGGCGCTCGTCCCCGCGTACCGCGCGGTCGGCGGCTTGTCCTCCGGGCCGCCCTCCTCCTCGCCGCAGCGGTTCGCGAAGACGATGACGACTTTCTTTTTATGCATCGGCGGTCCAACGACTTCCCCCTCATTGTTTCCATGACCATGTTCATGGTAAGATTCATCGTCGATGTCGCCCTCATGCCCCATCTTCTTCTCGATCAGGGGCCAGAACCGCCGGATCCAGTAGTTGAAGGTGTCCATGTCCGGGCGGCGCCCGAGCGCCGCGAGCTCCTCGGGCCCCAGCAGCGTCAGCCACGCCATGGACAGGATGACAAGCTGCGACTGGGAGTCGAGGACGCGGTTGGCGAACTCCCACGCCGTGAAGGGCGCCTCGAAGCGGTAGGGGTTGATGTCCATGCAGATGCCGAAGGTGGTGGGGACGCGTTTCTGTTTGGGAACGGAAACCACGGGGTTCTCATCGTTTGATGATGATGATGATGATGATGATGATTTTGATTGATGTTGTGGCTGGTGCTCGCCAAACGTGAACGAGTGATATCCCCATCCCGCATCGCCCTCGGACGCCCACGTCTCGTCCGTGTAGTAGAGGAACCTCTTCCGGTAGTTGAGCAGGATCTGGCCGTCATCGTCGACGACGAGGAGCGAGTTGAAGCACTTGTCGCCATCGGCCGGCGGTTTGGTCCCAGCAGGACGTTCTTGGTCCGAAGATGAGGAAGGAGATGACGCTCTCTGAATCTCCGGGTAGCCGACGCAGACTTTACATCTGAGGCGCTTTGCAGTCTCTCGCGCCCACTTTGCCGTTGGCCCTTCTCCTACTGGCTCGAGGTAGGGCGTGATGGCTTCCAGGGAGGGGAAGTTGTAGCCTGTGGAGGGTTGTCAGTTGATGCTGCTGTTGATAGAGATGTATTCAGCGACATTGTCCGAAATCCAGTTCGCCTAGCCAAAAGCACCCCAGAATGCTATAATGTTAAGAATAAAAAGAAGGGTAAGCCTAAAGGGTCTTCAAAACTCCAATCATCTCAGAGCTCCCGAAACAAGAGACGTAGCAAGGAAACACGGCGCAAAAGAAATGAGGCGCATAGTATAACATGGAACAGGAAAGACATTGCACACTGTACTACCACTCGTCCAGAAAAGGATAGACAAGCCTTCTTGGGAAGGTATCGTTATGATTGGAAGGCTGGACCGATGGAACCCACCAGTAAACGCCAACTCAGGCAACACCAGAATCTCCGGCCTCAACTCCTCGATCCCACAACCGCCACCATCACCACCAACCGCCTCAACACCATCCCTGTCCCTTCCATTCCTCCTCGTTCCTCGCTTCAGCAACTCCTCCGCGCGGCGGATGTTCCCCTCCACGTCGCCCAGCTTCGGGGCGAACTGGAGCGTGGCGATCCTCATGCCTCTGCGCTGCTGTTGTTTCTGCTGCTGGTTGTCTAGATGACAACGAAGAAGAAGATGATGACAAGGATGTATTCTACAAGGTAGTTGTAGTGACCATGCAGACGACTGGGGAAATAGTCCAGATAGTGTCCATTTCTTCCTTTTCTGTGTTCCGCTAAGCCGGCATTCATGATTTGGACTCGAGGTAAGAGTATGATTTTGGCCTGTGGCAGTAGTGGCGGGAGTTATACGAGAAATAGCACACCTGGTAAGAAGACAAACAGAGATGCGACGTGGCCCGGATAGAGATGGAGACAGAGATAGAGATCTGGAGGGGAAGGGGGAGGAGGAGGAAAGACGCGGATGCGGACGTGTAATGATAATAATAGTGGGCGTAAGGTGAAGAATAATCTTTACAGATTAATCGGTATGTTATGATTTACTGCATCCTTTTCTGCTCCGTGCGCCGCTGGGGATTACAAAGGGACATCAAGTCAAGTAGGTAGACAGTATCTTTCCTGTGCTTTGACATGTAGGACTATCGGGAACAGGTGTTGCTTCGGGTGATGATGGTGGATATGTCATTACTGATTGGTCCACTTATTTGAATTTCGAATATCACGTGATTTCCCCAATATCAGCAACCTTGCGCAGTCACGTCGAGTTACTACAGAGTAGATAGAGTACAAGAGAAGATTCTATTGGGTATCACGATTGATTCAGTTTCCAGTTCTTCTATCCACATAGGTAGCATGTTATCTATCCTACAGTTCCTCCGTAGAAACATCATAAAGATTGAAGCCAGCCCGCTGAATCCTTCTCATGGCGGCCGTGTCCACCTAGGACTTTCAATGGAACATTCTAGCCTTCAGTGGTATATGCGAGACGACTTGGAAATGGTCACAAGATGTCATCCACCAACGCCGTGCAGTGACCCATGTATGTGCAGAAACAAAACAAGGTACCCAACTCCGATAGCCATCCCGAGAAAAACCCGAACACCATGGCAATGCGACATATCGGCAAATCACGACTCTCTATACGAATCCATCACTAACACAGAAGACCGTTGGAAACAGTTGTCAAACTTTCAGATCGAAAGCGGCTGAAGCAGGCGGAAAAGGGAGGTAGGTATCGACACAAGGAAAAGGACGAAATAGCGTACATAACTGATAATGACACGGGCAATTACTTCTTCTCCTTCTTTTCTTTCTGCGGGATATCTCTTGGAGGCGTCAGGTTCAATGGCTTGAACGCCAATCCTTTGGCGCCCGTGAGCCTGATCCTTTGTTCTGTCCGGGACATGGTTCGTCCAAGACCAAGCGGGGTGTCAGGAGCAAGAGCAACATCATAGCCATTCACACGGGCTTGTGAAGAAGGAGACTGGCTTCTAGACAAGTCACTGACCGAGAGACTTCTCGAAAGTCTGCTACGAGAAGAAGTAGTAGGCCGTGGAGCTGAATATTCACGAAGACTCTCAAGAAGGCTTGGACCGTTCTTCAAGGACTCTGCAGCTATCCTAGCAGCGGATAGCAGAAGCTCGTCCTCGTCAATAGGAGGGATGACCGGAGCCTTGGGTTCTTCCGGCTTTGGTGCCGGTTTGGGAGCAGTCATGGCCTTGACCTGTTCAAGTATCGGAAGTGTCGGCAGGGGTGCGATCGAAGCCAGAGCGAGCGATCGCCGGCGCGAAGGTTCTTCAGCCTTCGATATCTTTGCTACTTTAGAAGCTTCTTCAGAAGGAGGCCGTTCCTCCTGCTCCTCCAATGCCCTCTTGCGACTATTAGAGATCTCGCGGCGTCGTCTGGCAGTTTCGCTCAAGGCCTCTATCCAAGCACGGCGACGCTCTCTTGCATCTGAGTCTAGGAAAAGCAACATTAGTAAGGATGCGTAATAGAAGCGACTTCAAACAGAGGAAATATATTCCTCCGAAAAAGGTTAGGAAACTTACAGAAGGATATTCCCTCCGGAAGCGGTTCTTCGTCGGCAGGCTCCTTGGAGATTGAAGGGTCCACCGGAGATGACAACATGGCAAGAGACTCAGCTGTCGTTGCAGCCGCAGGACCTGCCTGGGCTTTTTCTGACGGCTGATGAGCTGCCTTTTCAGTTACGGTCATCGACACATGCTTCTCTTCGGCGGAAGCAGTTGCTGGAGGAGCAACAGTCCCCTTCCCTAGTGAAGGAATTCCCGTCGTTGGGAAAGTAGTGACAGTTGCTGACTCCAACGGCACGGGACGCGATGGTGGGGAACCTTCTGGAGTGGTGGAGGTTGGTGCAGGTCTGCTCTCCTCGTTCCCATCAGCAGTTGAAACAGACGAAATTGGCTGAGTAGATATCCCGCCCGCAGGGGTTGATGTAACGGCAGCTTCGAGTTTAGATTAGCATCAATGAACCGAGTGGATAGTGGCACAAGTTTACAGATAGAGGATATATACCTTCTGTCTTAGGGAAAGATGGTCCACTAGTGTTGAACAACGATGGAGGCTTTTGAAATGCGTCGGGTTTCTGGACAGGGTGCGAGAACAGACTAGGTCCGCTTTCCGCCTTCGTTTCTGCAAGTGACGGCGTTTTACCGGGAAAGTTTAAGATAGAGCTCGAAGGAGCTTGCGTTGTTTTGGTGGAATCGGAGACGCTGACCGACCCATCACCTGCAGGTAACGAGAAGGGACGAGGTGCAGGGGCTGTAAAAGAAAACGGCTGCGCCGACGTCGCAGGAGGAAGATTCGTTGAGTCAGGAGGCTTGAATTGAAACGGGCTTGTGGACACAGCGGTATTCCTTGTCTCGGACGTCGAGACACTGGATTTTGCTAAAAATAACCCAGGGGCTTGTTGAGCGTTTGAGACTCCATTCTGGCTTTGAGAGGCTGCGCTAATCTGTGACGTAGACGTTGCTGGGAATGAAAACGCAAATGGGTTAGGAGTGGTCACAGTTGTTGTGGTAGGACCTTGCGTCTGCGAAGCCGCAAACAAGGACGAGAAAGTCTGTTTGGATTCAGCGGGCTGGGGCGCAGGCTGCGCGAAAGGGCCCGCTGGCTTGTTGATTTCCAGGTTTGAAGAGCTCTCGCTGGTGGCTGTTTGTGAAAAGCCCTGAAACACATTGCTAGAGGTCGAAGCAGACGCTGAAGACGCTGCAAAAGGAGCCAAGTCCTGAGTATGTCTATTGATTTGGATCTTGGGAGCGGGGGTCTCGTTTTCGTCTTCGCTGACAAAAAGAGAATCATCTTCTTCAGCAATCCTCGTAACAGCAGGCTGTAACAAGCCTGCACGGCTGGGCAAGAGAGAGCTGTCGATCATCCCTTGGCTTGCTGCTTGTTTGACATTCAATCCAAGGATGATGGCGACTAGCGTTCTCCCTGCGCGTTTGGATTCAACATATTTCTGTGAAAAGGCATGCCGCGAAGACGACTGGAAAGCTGTTTGAAGCGTCAGAAAATGTCTATGAACGGCTGCGCTCTCATAAAAAGAGCAAGGACGTGGCTGATTCCAAGGGCTAGTGCGATGACGAAGGAGAGTATGTCAAGGTCACGCAAGGATCCATATACATACCGACAGAGTCAACGGCGCGGCTACCCCAGTTCAGGTATAATTGGCCGTCACTATTCTCGGCGAACTCCAGATCCTGTTCCTCGCAGAACTTGCGTGCTTGTTCAGTGTTATCGAAGTACAAGGAGTCAGTCAATTCCTCGAGAGTCCACTCGTCGTTCTTGTGCTGCTGGGAAAGGGGATGGCGGCAGTATCCCTTCCAGATAGACCGGATGGCGGTTTGTCGGACATGATTGAAATAGATCTCAGCCACACAGGCCAGAAGGTATGAAACGCATGGGGAAGCAACCAAGCTGAAAAAGCGGGTGTAGAAACCCTGAGCGATTGCGTTCGGTCGCTTCGCGTCTAGAGTGCCTTGGTATTCCCACGTATTGCTAGCGGCGGCAAATAGCTCCAAGGCAACTTGGACTCGAGGCGACTGACGCAGCTCAGCAGGCCATTTCTGCACTCGAGCCTCTAAATCGGGTCTCTGGTCATGGATAGAGAAAACAATATAGTAGGCCCGAAACTCGTCTTCGTTCGGAAAAGCGATGCGACCTCGGTTGTCGTCATAGTAATACATCAGCGAAAGGAGGGTATTATTGAGCTGCTCCCGTTCTTGGTGATGGTCGAACGGTTCTTTGTTGGCTGGGCTAGAGAGTAAGTGGAGAGACACGATATGGAAACGAGCTATTCGTTCCAGGCAAGTGACCGCCATCCGGACGTGATCCTCCTGGGTCAGTTGCTGGATTGAGAGGTCGTTTCGGATAGATCTGGTACGATCCCAGACAAACTTATGTATGACACCAAGAGGTTCGGGTCCCCCAATTATATACCGTATTAGATAATTCATAGTTTGAAGGAGGGTTTTGGGGGTCCGAATGTCGGACGGTAATTGTTCGTCATAACCCGCCGCGGATCTTCTGAACCGCTTGATCATTTTTGATTCCATGTTTTGGTATTTGTTCGTTGCGGGATGAAGAAACTGCAGAAACATATAAGCTGACTGACAAAGCACGGCATTTTCTCAGACTCTCTGGGAGGGTACCTTTTCGCTTTTGTCGACCATCTTCTGAACAATGCGCTCAACACGCTCAAACTCGGGACACATGCTTGTACAGGTTCCAACGGGCGTAATTGCCTGATTCAAAGAAGTAGGTTGATTGGGGTCTGCCATTTGCCCTTCTTTGATGGCCTTTTCCCGCTGTTTCGCCCTGTCAAGCTTGAGCTACAAGAAAGTGTCAGCAAGATCATGAGATAGGTTTGACTAAAAATCTTTGCACTCGGAATGGAGTTTCTAGGATTTCGAACCGCTCACCTTCTCATACCGGTCATGGTAGCTACTCATCAACTTGGCATCTTCCACAGGAACGGTAGTCTTCTTTGCCTTGGCGGTAGATCTCGCTGCCAGACGGCGTCGGGGGTCTCTGGTTCGATCCACCGATGAACCAAATGCTCCGGCCACGTTCGAGGGTGCCCCGAAAGTGGTGGAGCCCGCTGTAATCCCAGCGAAAGGCGAGGTGGTTGGCTTGGCGGTCTCGCCGCTGGGCTTGCCGAAAGTGGACGTCAGAGCATGGTTCTGCTTGAGCTGCGCAAAAGGCGAGTTTGTCGAGGGCGTCCCCGTAGCTGTCTCACTCTTCTCGTGCGCAGCATGACTGTCCGTCAAACTTATCGACAACGCATCGCCTTTGCCACGGTCAGACTTTGCGGCCGATCCGACGCCTCTTACCCGGTTGCGGGATTTCGATTCACGCTGCGAACTGGCCTTCTTCGCCTGGTACGGTGTCGATCGACTGTGCGAGGAACGACCACGTCCTCCAGTGCTCCCGGCGCCATCCTTCTTTTGGCCAGCGGCAGGCCCAGGATTCGATGGACCAGCCATTGCGCCCAGGCCAGAACAGGAGTGTTGTGCCGCAATTCCGGTAGCCCAAATCGACTACTAGCGTAGCTGGTCGCGGTTTCTTCTCTCCTCTTTCTTTGCTCTGTGAATGAAAGACGATGTTCGACGACTCCAGACAGGAGGGAGGTTGGATAGGGAAGTCCTAAAAAAACGCTGTCCATTGGACGGATCCAATCCAATGAGGGAAGGACAAAACGTCAGCGCAGGTAGCATAATAAAGGATCAAAAGAACCTGTTTGCACGAAACCACAGGTGAATGTAGCCCACCTTGCGGACAGGGCGTTGGTCGGGATACGGGGAAGGACGGTGAATGAGAGCCGGCAGTACCTGGTGAAGAACGGTGCTAAGCGAGCGAACGTCGGTTAAGGGACGCGGTAGAAGCTCCAGGAGACTCGCGCAGCGCGAGATCTGCGTCGAAATCGATGCGCTGCGGAGGGGAGCAAGCCCCGGAGGACTTGGAGGACAGCGAGGAGAGAAGAGATCTCCGTTTGAGTAGACCTGGCCATCTAACGGTGGGATGGATGAGGGTGACCGCCACTCAGAGAACCACGATCAAGGACCGGGACACGCATGCAGCTGCAGGCATCGCGGCGCACACTTTGATCTCTCGTCTGACTCGGGGCGACGGCGACTGCGCGGATGGTTCTTTGTTCGGAGAGTCGATGAGGCGGCTCTGGGCGCACGAGAGCTCTCCGGGCGAGTCTGCTCTCCGCGCCGCCAGCGAAGCTGCACGGGCGCCGCACGGGCCATCGTCGGGGCGGAGCGACGAGCGCGGCGACCCGCGTCGCCTTTTCTTCTTTTTGGCACCACGATGTTTACAAAGTACTTCACTGACCTAGATATCTAGCCAGCTCGCTGTCTGTCCACGTATCGCTCGTAACTTATTACCGAAAGTAAACCCTACTACAGACTATCTCGCAAGACCATACTAGCTTTTGTAACACCATGAGAAGGCACAAAGAGGCAGAATTCCACCCATGTGCCAGTGTAGTCAGGTGCGGGCCCTGAATATGCTCTACCCAGCAAGCGTTGAACATACCATTCGAGACGGTGGCGGAGGGGCATGAAGCGCTGAATGGCAATCGGCCGGGCGACATCTCTTCGACTTCCATTCCAGTATATGGGCACATGTCGCCATTGCTTTCCTTCCGCACTGCTATTATGCTGTGGTAATCAGTACGTCCCTCCCCTCAAGTCCGTTGGCACGCGGCGCATTCATCCTGCGGCGCGCTTGTGACAAAATGCGTAAACTTTTCAAGTCTCTAAAATGACTTCCGTACGTCCTTCCCCTCTCCTTGTGGTCCATTTCTTGTTTCCAAACTGCTCGAGCCCTGGAGAAACATATCCGCGGTTCTCGATATCTAATATAACGTGGCTCCGACCGGCCGTTAAGGGTGAGCCTCCCATAACCGATTAGAACAAGATGGATAATAGAAAATTGAGATCGTATTGGCGGCCATTCCAGAGGAGTCGTAAGATAGAATTCATCCTCTGTATACACGTAAGGACGTAAGGGATATGCAAGGGGAAAACAATAGAAAATAAAATAAAAAATGAAAAAAAGAATACTCAATGGGAGAAGACAGCTGTCCTCAGAGAGATCAATGTAAATGCAAAGTGCCAGTGACAGCGTACGTTGCATGTCGACAAGGCCAGCTTGTTCTTTTGTCTCGTGACATCTGACTTTGATCCCTCTTGCCCAGTCATATAGTTCGCCCTCTCCAGCCAAGACCTAGGAAACAAGAAACGCAGTGCACCCAAAAGCAACAGGAAGAGGGCAAAATAACCATTAGAAACAGCAATAGATAACAGTATAAGCAAAAGTTCAAAACAGAGGTATCATAGCATCCACATCGGTGACCGGTCCATGGCACCGACAGCTATGTGGCTCAGAAACACCAAAATCCGCACAGATTATGACGAGATTCTTATCGGCCGTTCATTCGTATCGGTCATGCACTTCGTCTAGCTGCACAATCCTGTAGACCAAGCAAAAACCGTTGTTGAAAAAGCAGGACCCCCTAACCCATATGGGACTCATCAGCAGGACGCGGGACAACCTGTGGGTGACTCAGGGAGCCAGTGTGAAAGGGAGGTGGATTCATTGGCATTCCCTCCAGCTGAGCCTGAGCCCTCGCCCCATGCAAGTCAGGCAAGGAATGAGCAGCAGGGGTCTGGTGAGGAGAGACCTCGTGCGAATGCGTTGGTGGTAGCAGCGGAACGTGGAATTGCATCGGCTGCTGCTGGATCGCCTGACTGGGACCGGTGCCGTAGTCTACCGGATTGAAAAGACTCTGCTGAAAAGACGGCGACCAGGCATCGAAATGAGCCGGAGATTGCTGAGGGGCCAATGTCGGTGGATGGGGCTGCCGCATCTGCTCCTCAGACGCCGACGAGGTAAAGGGTGTCTGCGCCAGGTATTCGAACCCCGGGTGCTCGGTCGGACTGACCACTGTCGAACCTGCCGGTGTCCTGACCATGGTGGGTGAGAAACCATCCGGGTAGTCGTTCTTTATCCCCTGCTGCGGGGACGGAAACGGATGGGACTGTCTCGACGGCTCCTCGAAGCCAAGAGGCGTGGGCATCTGGAAGAGTTGATTCCTGTCGTCCGCCAGGTGCATCGCCCGGCCTTGCGGTGCAACAGCCTGTTCCGCAGACGAGACGGGCGTTCTGAGACCCTCCTCGGCGTCCCCCGCGTCGCCGTGGTCCGCCTGCTGGTCCGGCTCACTGAAGGTGTCGGAATCTTTGTCGACCTTTATATTGGGATCGCGATTAACGACATAGATAATGGATGTTGCGTCTACGAACCGTCAGCTCCGACATGAATACCCTACCCAAAGGAAACAGGAAAACGAAGGCTCGGGTGCGTACCAACTTCGCCTCGTTCGAACTTCTCTTCAAACCTCCTCACGCGGAAGATCTCGTTCAGAATCTCGATCCGCTCTGGGGGCTTGATCTGCCGCTTGCAATCATTTGCGACCTCCTGCAGCTTGTCGGCTGTGATGCCGTATTTGCCCAGTTTACGGAAGATATGGACCAGGAGACGAAGTCGCTCTGCCGGGATTCATAAGCATCGGCTCGTCGTCGCATCTATCTTGACAGACGGGCTGACTCACGATCTTTCTTCAGATGATCTGGTTCCTTATGCACCACGCCCTCCGGCCACCACTCGGGCTTTGTCTTCTCAGGATCGCCCTTCTCACCCGGCGGAGCACCTGGTGGGGGTCTGCCACCGTTGTACGGGTGCTTCACCTGCTTCCGGGGCTCGATAAACTTGATGAACGCCTTTGCCATCTGCCGGCAGTTGAGTTGCTGGAAGTGCTTCAGGGCCATCTCATAGTAAGCCACAACTTTCTCCGTGTCGCCAATCTCCAGGGGGGTTTTGTCATACCCGGGCTCTTGTGCAACCGGACAGCTTAAAATCGGATCGACATATTGAATTTCCAAGCTCGGTGCCTCTGCAGAGCCCTTTCGTCGCTTTGCGTGACGGATTGCTTGCCATTGGTCAGAGTACACTCCGGATTCTCCCTCATGATGTCTCAACTTGGAGCTGTACTCGAAGGGCATCCCGCTGCTTGCAAGAACTACATCGTCCTTGAGGCCTGCGTGACGACCCATCGGTCCTGAACATATCACGGTCAGTGCCCAGGCACGCAGGCAAGTGCGGATCTTTACATACTACCCAGTATCGATCTTTGGTAATTCATCTTGGCGCGCACAACTTCCACAAACTTCTGCTGAAGCTCTGGGGTGAAGAAAGGCTGGGGTCCATCACGGATGGACGGAGACTCCTCGACTCTAACCTTGCCCATGTTGTCCATATAGATCATGGCATAGTGGGGAAACGGAAGGCGAGTCGGTCCCTGACGGGGCATAACCATGGGCTTGCGGTCTCTTATCAGCTCAATATTCGTTTCGTCTGTGGAGTTCCATACGCACCGGAGGAGCACCCCATCCTGCATATTCTTCCGAACCAGTGGATGGCAAGGCCCTTTTTCTCTGCCCCGGTCTATGGACCGGTCCGCTGAGAACCATCGTGTCCCCTGAGTAATTGGAGCTAGACCGATGGGAAACGAGCGACCATATACTGATGAAGGTGAATGGCTTCAGATATCACACAGCGAGTGCCTGGGTAAGGGCTTTCTAGCCGCGCAATGCCTTCGAAAAGGGTGCCAATTAAGATGCAGACACGACAACGTGATACAAATTCATGAGATGGCTTCCCAGCAAACGAGAGTCCCCGCTGGCTGCAGGGGATTGGGATAGATGCCCTAGATGTCGCGGGCTCCCAGGCGCGAATAACCCGTATATAGCAACAGAGGTAACGCCAGGCAGATCAGTGAGAGAGGGAAGATAACAGGACAGGGAAATAGAAAGAATAAGTAGATGACACTCGCGACCTTGATACAGAAGGCCGACGAGAGACCAATGGAGACGCGAGCGCTTGAAGCCGCTTCCGGTTTCCGCAGTCACCAGCAAACAACGGAGCAGAGACGGTATGACTGGTATCTTGCAGTGAACGAACGGGCGCCGGCTGTCAAACAGGAATAAGCAAGACAAAATCGAGAGAGCCGCCCAAGGAGTGGAAACAAGAAACGAATGGGAGCTTTTGGCTCCGCAGCAGCAAATCAATCTGCCTGCTGTGTTGCGTGGTATCTGGGCTCTCTGGCGTGGCCCTCGCAGCTAAGCTGGTGCAACCAATCGACGGTATCAGTATCCTCGTCCTGGAAGACAAAACAAGAATGTGGGGGATGGCATTTGAGGGCAAGACGAGGGAGAACATCATGGCGAGGGAACTAGATCGGGTGAAGAGTGATATAGTTTCTCAGGTACTCGACGGACCGGGCCTTTCCCGCTAAGGGACATACATACATCGCATGGATATGGGGCTGGCGAAAGCCCGCGCAAGACAGAAAGGAGGGACTCACACAGATTCCTGGGACAGTGCAGGATAATGAGGGGAGAGGTGAGCCGGACCGCTGGAGTCGGCGGGAACAGCAGAACGAACGGCGAAGAGCAGGGAAGGGCCGGCGGGGACGTTATTTGATATCACCACCTCACAACGCGCCCGACCTCGAGGGACTCGCGGCGGACAGGCGACAACGATAGCGACGACAGAGAGGACACGGGAAACGCCTACGACGACGAGAAGAAGACGAACGATACAGCAGGACGGGCAGTCCCCGGGTTTTCTGTCGCGGATGGCGTCGACAAACAGCCTGGCCCCCCGGAGCGAGGGTTGGGAACTATGAAGCGCTATGTCCTGTCCTATTATGCCGTCTTGATAAGCGCACGCTTCTCCAACGTCAGGCGAGACACTTGACGCGGGTCTCCCGCCCGCCGCGGAAGCAGCTGCAAGGCATCGCTGGCTCTCGACCCTGCACCATCCCCCCCGATCCAATCTCATACCCGAGGAAGCCAGCGTCCATATCGCTATCGGTTCGCCTCTCAAGGCTTTGCTCGGGGCAGGAGGCATGTGACGCACTATTGGCCGAGTCTCTCCACAGCGCAGCTCGCAGCCGTGTATCTGGACCGTCGTCTGCAGGCCGGTGGGTGCAAGCATGGGCCTGTCCGTTCTCCAGCGCCCCAGAGATCGCTCTACACGCCCGCTAAGGAGCTGACGGGACGGCGGAAGCCACGACGCTGCGTCTGGAGAAGCAGGCCCACCGTTATGTGTCGTCCCAGGGGCATCCGGCCTGTCTGTGGGCAAACAAAGAGGCTCCTACCCACCGCTCCACCGGCCTGCTCCTGCTGGCCATACAGTATAGTATAGTTCGGCTGTCGATCTCGAGGCTCCTTCGATCCCGTCGCCAGCGGCACGGCTCCTCCAAACCTCACAGCACCATGCGCATGTGGCCACGCAGAGAACGGGCTCAAAGCACTGGTCCGCTCAGGACGGACGGTGGGCCTCAGCAGCAGAGGGGACCGGTCGAGACAGTGGTATGTATTACGATGGCGAGCGAGGTTGTCGGTGGCGATGACACCGCCTTGGATCGTGGATCTGGGAGAATGTGCCCTGGCGCTGGGTACCACTAACTGAAAAGGGAGAGGGCATGCAAAAGAATTTCAAATAATGACAGAAAGGAGAGTGCCAGGCGCTTCCAGCTCCGGATGCCGGGATTTTGTTCGATACGCTACGCTATCAAACTCCAAGCCCGGGAGCGCCAGACAAAACCCGGGCGGGACCATTTCTGCCATGGAGGCAGAATATTCAGCGATAAGGTTGCATTTCTCTAGTCCAGCCTGCTGTCGAGGTCCTGTCGCAAACAGATCGAATGTGCGATGGCTTACAGCAGACGTCGCTGCGGCCATCCTACATAAAATCCTGTGCTTGCCGTAGCTGATCCCCCAGAAGCGTCAGAGCGAGAGCGGGGGGGGAGGCAAGCCGCAGGTTGAAGGACAGGGCCAAGCTATTCGGCCCTTTGGGGATGGAATCCCGGCACGCTGGATAAGAGTCCACTTAGGATCGTGGATCCCAACCGAGGGAAGGGGTATCTGACTGAAAACCACCATCCAAGTGGCGCTGTCCTCCAAAAGCACAGAGGGCGAGATGCCAATTAATGGGTCCTCAGCTGTTGCTAGACCCTGGTCTGCTAGGCAAACCTGTTGGCTCTGGCCTGGATGGCGAAATACAATGCGCATGTGCTTCAGGTGATCGACGAGCGACCTGCAGGTTGGAACAGACAGACATTATTAGGATCCAAGGCGGAGCTAATGATTTACTCAAGAAACCTAATCTCCAGTCTCCGGCAGCTTCTGATCAGCTAATCTTGCGATAGCACCGTGCACGATACCAACCACAACAAGAACCAACGACAGCCGTCGCCATACTCACTCGCAATTTGTTAAGTTATTACGACCGCAGAGCTCTCATGAAAGAGAAAAAAAAAAAGAAAAAAAAAGGGGGGGGGGGGGGGGAGGGGGGAGAGAAAGAGGAGGGTGAGAGAATTCTGGAACGAGTACGAGCTCTCGCTTGCTTCGCTTGCATTTTGGGCGAGTGACTGACAGGTGGTTGAACCTCGATCTAGCCAGGGGGAGCTCCTTCAGATCCTGGTCCTTTTGACTAACTTCCGACTCCCGAGAGGCCTGTGACAGCCTGACAGGCGGCCTGCTCAACGACTAGATTAGCTTCTCGACGAAAAAAAAAGAAAAAGAAAAAAAGGTCCTTTATCCTGAGCAAACAACCCTGCCCTCGTCTATCAGTCAGCCAGCCGTTCCAACCCGGTCAGTGATCCACAACCTGTCAGTGGTCGCGAAACACCATCACCGGCGACTCCGTACCAGGAGATATCCATTCTCAGATATGTGCTGTGCACTCACAGCGTCCGCAGCGCGTCTCTTCTATTTTTCTGGCAACCTGTCAACTTAATTGATGCAGACCTCCCAGACGCTCGGGTCGCCCTGAATCCAAGACATAGCTGAACTCGGTCTTCTGTCCCAACCCGGCTCCAGTCCAGCCAATCTCTACCTAGGCTCGTCTCTGCCTTTGGTGTCGCCTCGCCTGGGAAGTTACGAGTAAGTGAGCGTAGCGAGCAAAAATGACGCAGGATAAGGATGGGCAATAAAGCCAGTTGCTATAACAAATGAAAGTATCTCCCTTCAGCAATCGGAAACTGCGGCGCATCAGGTACAGCACAACACAGCCTACTATATACCGCAACTACTGCACATGAATGAAGCTGATCCAAGATTGGTCAATCGATCTGAACGGAAGTATGGAAGAAAGGGGAAAGGAGTCAAGTAAGCAGCCAGCCAGCAAGGACCCGTCTGCATTGCTCAACCAACTGCATCAAGAAAACCTGGAACTCAGTGACTGACATACATACTGCAAATGCTGCAAATCCATGATAAGCGCGCAAATCAACCTCCAGCCTGGTGCTGCATGCACTTCTCCAGTTCAGGTGTTCTTTCTGCTGCGCAGAAAACCCACATGAATTCGACATTCAGGTTGTGCACGAGGAGGAAAGGTGCATGACATCGCTTCATCAGCAAGTAATCCATCCATCCATCGATCATGATTATCCATCTAAAAAGTGCACACATGCACATGCAGCACATGCACAAAGGAGGCCCCCACAACACCCGCCTCTTTCCCCCTTCTTCTTTATTCAAATCCAGCCCAGCACACGGGATGGGGATGGGCATGGGAGGCATTATTGCAAATCAGACCACATGGTGGTAGGCAGGCAGGCTTCCTACCTTACCTTACGTACATAGTACATACATACCTGCCCGTGCCAATGCCATTATTGCGATACGATGCGATTACGGTTCTGGCTACAGATACATAAGCCCTAATTTGTGGACCTGATTCGGGCAGTGCGGGGAAGTTGAATTTTTTTCTTTCTTTTATAAGAAAGGATTGATAAGTGCATGGACTCGTGAGTAAGTATCTAATGTACATGTGCATAAGCACTATTTATTTATAGTGGTGCGTTCTAAGGGCAGGGTGCATAACTGCCCACATACTTCGAAGCTAGCAAAGAGGGTACAAGTACAGAGTGCGGAGTACTTCGCAGATCATACTTCAGACGAGGCCAAGAGCCCTATGCCCTATGTTGGATCATGACCGTTGATTAACCAGGTAGCTAGGCAGTTGAGAAAAACGGTGAACTTGAAGCAGGCAAGCAGCCCTGCTCGCGACGTTTAACTAACCTGCTAGTGCGCAGTAGGTACCAAAGCTAGGGCAGGTAGGGTACTTGACTAGGCATGTACTTATATAGCTATCGAGTCCGAGTCCTCCGTACCGCCGTCCAGAGCCGAAAACCGGGAACCGCAGACAGACGGACAGTAAGACCAAAGATTGATCCCAGGCTAGCTAGGTAGCTAATGCATGTACTGTACATCATCATCATCAAAGTAGCTCACTAACCAACTGACTAGCTAAAAGTACATACCTAAACTATTGTACGTACTATGTATGTAGGTACCTCCAGCCAGGGATAAGTAAATAGTTGAATGCATGTACAGCAGTAGTCTAGGTAGCTAGCTGATGGCGCATACAGGCCTAACGGCCAAAGTGACAGACAAGACAAGCAAATAGATAGATGTATAGATTGATGGACAGGTAGCACTGCCTGAGGTCTATCCATCTGCCTTGTAAGTTGTAGATAGTAGTATTTATCTCGGTAGTTTCACTGTAGTTGTAGTCTATTCACTAAACTAGTCAGTCATACCTTACCCTAGTTTCCTAACCCTAATAATAAACGATAAATAACCCCGGTAAAAAAAAGAAGAAAATAGGGAAAAAAAATAAAATGTTATGCTTAAAATTTGGACAACACACAGGGACAAGGGAGGGAGGCAAGTGCATATACCTAAAGGGTCTGTGGATAGAAGTAACGGTTACGGTTGGAGTGGAACCCTAGCTAATAATAATAAAATGAAATGAAATGGAGGGATTAAGTAAGTAAGTGAGTAAGGAAAATTAATTAATAATTGATTTGGTCTAGTAATTATTTATTTGTTTATTTATTTACTCGGGTATTCTACAGAGAGGGTGTACATACACACTGCACGGGAGACGGTATGTCGGGCGAACTCGGACGGCAACGGTAGAGCGGTATTGGAACCGTAACTGTTTCGCCCACTTAACTGAAAAATAAAGGCACCACGAGGTAGATACTCGGTATGCACTTGCTTACTTGCTTGCTTTCCCACGGGAACAAGTGGGCAGATAGGCATGTAATAACCCGACACTCGTGATGGTGCTGGTGCTGGTACTGGACCACTGGCACTGCGCCGCTCCCGCAAATGACCACTTCTGTTGGTTCGGTCCAGGGTTGAAATCGTTGGAAAGGAGGCGGGGATGGTGTAAAACATGACAGGAAACGGGGAAAAGGGAGAAGGGAAAAGATCTAGGTACTGTACCCTAACTTAATGTGTAGTAGTCTGTCATCACTTAAATAACAGAAGAGAGACAAAAAAAAAAAGAAATCACCAACTAAGTCGAATCCAGATAATGCAGGTGCACTCCACATTTTCCACTAAACCCGGTATGGAGTATAGGACTGCACATCTTTCTTTTCTTGTCATAACTCGTTTAAACTTGAGCGGGGGTTTCTCCTTTTGCTTCTTGCTCTGCAAGTAATGATCGATGCAATATCCGTTTTCGACTGCCAGTGTGATATACTTACACTGGTGCCTCCCATTACTGCGTGCATACATATTGAGAGCTGCGCCGGCTAGATGCACGTAAAGATAACACGCAATGATGATAATAATGATGATCATGACAAGCATTAGGTTACGTGATAGTGTTGAGTGCGCTGACTACTGCTTCTGCTGCTGCTGCTGCTACGACTATCAAATAATAATTAATAATACTAGCAGTGGCTTGAAGACAATTGGACAAGCCTGATTTTGTCTCTTGCCGTTTGCGAGCTCCCGAAATCGAAGAAATACCTATGCAGTAGATAAGATAAATAATAATAAGACCTGCGTGGTCATCAAAAATATCAAGTCCACCGGTAAGGTTCAAGGCGAAGCCCTGAGCGGGCCGCTAAGGTTAAGAGGTTAGGTTAGTCTCCGGCGCCCCGCGGGAGATGGACCCCGAGTCTCCAAACTCCGCGGAGAGGAGATAGGGGCCTCGCTAGGCCTAAGGCCCTTGGACCAAAGTATATCTATCCTCTAACATCACGACAGACGGACAGAGTCATTGGGGCAAAGCCTGCGGACCCACTCAGGATCTTCGTCCAAATATTTGGCTTCCGCTCTGACAAACTGACACTGACAGTCGGAGCCTGCGAGCAGGAAGGGGAATCCTGGACCGCCTGTCCAACCCCGTAACTCCGTTGGACGGAGGGCTAAAGGCTAAAAAGGGCCCAGACTCTTGAGAGGCTGGGGCTAGTGGCACTGCGTCACTTTGGGTGCGGATTGCGAAGGGGATCGGGAAGACTTCGGAAGGAATTGGAAGACAGCCTTGATAGTTCTGACGTCTCTTTCCTGGCTTCTTTATCCCGGATCCGGTTGAAGCCTACTTAGATAGAGTGCTAGCACTTAGAAGTAGTCCCTACAGCAAAGAAACAAATAGATAGCAGCCATGATAGAGCTACCTCCTATCTCTTCGGTGGAAAAAGGTTCAAACTTGAACCTTTCTCGGCGGGGAGGGTGGATAGGCATGTCCTGTACTGTACATATCGGGTTTCTGACTTATGATTATATAATATACAACGAGCAACAATCCCACCAGCGATCCATGCCCCGGGAGATTCTACTGTGCTGTTCCCGACCGAACACGAACCATTACGAAAAGACTGAGCTGATCGATGCATTATCATCGCCAACGGCGCAGTGACAACTGCAGTCTGTACGAGACAGAAGCAGCTGGCTTTGACCGGTGAGTTGCTGTAGGTAAGGAATGTGCAGCACGCTAGTCTTCCTGTCTCCTTCGCCACCATCGAGAGGCTCAGGCTCGGGTTATGTCTCTTCATAGGGCTAGGCGTTATGCTTGCTGATCGTGCCGTCCTGCCAAGGGCGCTGATCAACAACCCAAGGGCACGCGAGTTGTCTTTTTCCGCATGGAGCATAATGAGACTTCGGGATTTACTGTGTGCATCGCAAATCATCACTAAAGCCGGTGAGTGGATAGGCTGATGCGCACGGGAAAGAGATCCCTTTGTCTGAGCCGTTTTTTTTAGCCTTTCAGGTCTCTGGGTTCCCCACATGGTCTCGATCGAGAGGCGGGAGCCAGATACTAGTCCGATGTTCTGCTAATTATCACCTGCAGTAGTAGCAGCAGTAGTGGCGGGGAAGGGTGCTCCGAGGTTTTCGTCGTCGAACCCCTCTTGAAAGTCGAGCCCGGGCCTGTGTGTCCACAAATCGATGGAGCTGAGGCGAGGACGGAGGACCTCGGCCCTGCATGAACGTGATGGGAAACTGCTTGCTGGTTTCGCCTGATGAGTTATGAGGTGACTGGGCTCTGAGCTTCTCAGATTGCAGGTTTAAACGCAATAAAGGAAGGTCTCTTGGCGATCTTGCATGAGCTTCTATTTTATTGTGCAAACTGCAGAACCTAGAAGCACCGGACGGAAAAGGATCCACGGTTCTTCAGGGAGATCGACGTCTTAAACCATCGTAAGCATGGATCTTGTGGGTTTGGAATAGTGGAACACTGTGAGTTTAACAGTCCAGATAGGTTTGAAGGAAGTGGTTGCTCGGTGAGATGACCACCGCTGGGTAGGATTTCTTCAACCGCAACCTGTAAAGTAATCCTGATGGTCAAGGTTGACTTTTTCAGGACTGAGGAAGGGTCCTCCCCGACTGTTACTGTCGGCAGGTCGTGGTCCCTCCATCAGAAAACAGATTGCAACCATACAGAGTGCCAGGTCGATGAGATTCGACAACGATAGAGTTTGAAAGCTTCTCGACCGTCGGTCATCGATGAATCAATCAGCCTGCAGCATCTCGGCCCAATCCTGTGGCAATGGAATAAGTGGAGATATTTGCTCGAGCGGTAGTAGATCTAAGCCCTAGGTACGTATATACCTAATTTGGTGCCAGCGACAAGCAGTAAGTTGTCACTCATGCCGCTGGAAGAAGCAACAGGCCTAGCTTGAATACCAAGCTAATGCAGACTCCATCGAGACCTCCATCCGGCTCCCCGGTTCTCTGGAAGCGGGTGACACTCGAACTCGTGACGCACACCAAGAGAGGAGGAGGAGGAGGAGGATTTGGAATTGGGAATACAACGGGGCCAGGGCTGTGGTCCTTGGTCCTTGCGCGCGTGGAAGGTCTCGCATGAATGACAAGGAGACGGGTTTATCATCATGACCAAGTTTATGCAATGCAGGCAGGTCTTGGTTTCCTGCACAGTAAACTCTGTACGGGCGGGACAGGTAGGTATCTGCTGGAGTCCAACTACGTCGACTCATTGTATGGCTTCTACTTCCATGCCTCTTCTCTTTAACCGCGGAGTAGGATGGTACGCGGCAACTCTATGGAAAGTGGATCGTGAAAGGCCAACCAGCTAAGGAGTATGTTGAGATCTGCTCTTATCTGGGCTACCAGACCATGCCCACGGATTGCCCGGATTGGGCCAGTCCTATTCGAAACGAGCACACCAATTCAGAATATCAACGTGGTCATGCATTCTGTACAGCAGAATTATGTCTGTATGTACAACATTACCAACACTGCCGATGGTGTTCCTTTGTTTCTGCCCCTCCTTCTACTTAACTCAATCGTGGCTAGAAAACCGACCCCCCCTCTTTCCAGCAACGGCCCGAAAAATAAGCGTACTTTTTTCACACTGCCCCCTGTCGATTCCATCCCCGGCAGCTAGGGGTAGACCGAGACAAACAACCCCCTCCGTACCCCAGATCGCCCTAGGCCAGCAGCCTCTCACGGCGCACACAGACAGCCACCGGCCGCCAACTCGCCGACCTTGAGCCAGGCCGCAGGTCCAGAACATCTCAGTGGGCGCCAGCTGCAAGCCTCCCAACATCTTCCAGAGCAACCAGACCACCACAGTCCACCTGAGGCCCCTGCTGAGTCTAAGCTGGCGCTGCTCTCATCGGGGACGATTCACGAAACAGGCGATGCCACGGAATATGGCATCGTCCCGAGCTAGTGGTACGATCCGCTTCCCCGATCGCTAGGCGTCCAAGGATCAACGGACACTTCTTGCTTCACTGCATCATCGACACCACCGCCTCGCTATCAAGCAGACCGGACTCCTTGACGAGCTCGTAGAACTTACCGCCGCGCCGGATCAACTCCGCGGGGGTGTCGAACTCGGCGACCCTGCCATGGTCCAGGACCACGATCCGGTCCGAGTCGAGGATGGTGTTGATGCGGTGCGCGATGGTGATGATGGTGCGATCCTTGAAGACGCTGCTTCGAAGCGCACGTTGGATATGTGCGTCCGTCTCGACGTCCACCGCAGCCTATATCCAATTGTCAGCTTGGCAGTAGAAACCGATCCGGGATGCGACGTACGGTTGCTTCATCGAGCACAAGGATATTACTTGGCGTCAATAGGGCGCGTGCAAGAGAGATAAGTTGGCGCTGTCCTTGGCTGAGATTGGAGCCTGTAGATAGCCTCAGGTCAGATCTTTGAGCTATTCCAGACGGAAACAAATCGCGGTGAGTCACACGAACCTCCTTCGTGGACCGGAGCGTCCAATTGTCCTTCCATATTGGCGACATGATCCTTCAGTCTTGCGTGCTCTGCAGGTCCAGTGTTAGTCCAGATCTTTTCGGAGAGGGAGGGGGAAGCAGCAAGTACCAAGCACACTCCAAAGTTCCGTGTCGTCATGGACGTGTCGAGGGTCGAGATTGTCTCGAATGGTGCCCTCAAACAAGGCCGCATCTTGTGGAATAATCGCGAGACGGCTTCGCAAATCGAACAGGCCAATGGTAGAGACATTCAGTCCATCGATGCTACATTCCCGTCAACAAATGGACAGAAAAAGCGGCGTGTAATCTCGGATCTTACCTGATACTGCCCGACACTGGCTCAATGATGCGGAACAGGGCCAGGGTGAGCGAGCTCTTTCCTGCACCAGTACGCCCGACGACACCGATCTTTTCGCGGGGCTTGATGTCCAGGTTGATGTCCTTGAGCACGAGGTCAAGTCCTGGACGGTACCGAGTGCTGTAGTTCTTGAACGTCACGCCTCCATGAGCTGGCCAGCCGATGGTTGGGCGGCTCTTGAAAATCACGTCCGGTGCCTCGCTCGGCAGATTGGCATACTCCAGAACCCGCTCGACAGAAACAATGTTGGTTTCCACTTCCACCGTCTGGCGCACGATCCAGTTCAGGGACTGAGTGATCTGGAGGGCGTACGACATTGCAAGGCCCACCATTCCCGCAGACAAACCGCTGCCCGTTGAGACGGAGATGATCGCAAACACTGCGGCTGAAAGGATAATAACTGATCCTATGAATTCAAGACGCACTGCCAGCCATCTATTCGCGCTGATCGAGGGGAAGTACGCTCGAAGGTTCGCATCCATGCGCCATTCATTTTCCAAAGCGAACCTTCCCTGCTGTCTGTAGGCTCGAATGGTCGAGATGCCACCAAGCGACTCTTGGAAATGCGCATAGATCGGGCTTCTGGTGACACTGTCCAGTCTCTTCAATTCGCGTGAGGTCCTCAGGTAGTACTTCTGGTAACTTAGGTAGATAGCACCCAATGGGATGACCAGAATGAGGAATGCCGGAGTTGACACCGCAATAACTGCTATTGTGAACCCTGCGCGAGCGGAGTTGACAAATAACATGTTAAATGTCCGTGCCAGAACCTCATCGACACGGTAAATATCACTTGAAAATCGGTTGAGAATCCGGCCAGAGGGTGTAGTCTCGAAGAAGCTCATCGGAGACCGGAAAATAGCGAATGCCATTCGCTCGTGCAGTTTTCGGGATGCCTCGATGGAGCAGAAGATCCATAGAACCAGAGTTTGAAGGACGACTAATGCAGACGACCCAAAGCCGAAGGCGAAATAGATTCCAATGTACTTTCCAATGTTGGGGTTTCTTCCTGCCACGTCGTTGACTTCGGACCACTTCTTTAACCAGAAGCCGCCAGCAACGTTCGCCGTCTGTGCAGCCAGCAGAGAAAGCAAGTAGAACGTCACCGCATAGAGGTTGCTGGTCTTGGCATATTCAGCGTATACACTCCATTTGACCTTTCCTTGCTCCGACACTTCCTTAGTCTGCTTGCTCTTGAGACCAGCTTCTTCATCGTTTAGCTGGCGCCTGGGGCCTTGCCAGGTGGCAGTGCTCGCACGTCGTAACGTTGCAGTGGTGGATCCTCTTCGGGTCTGAGATCTGACAGAGGCAAGTGGACCGAGTTGCCCTTCTGATTCTTCATCGGATAGCGCGGACTCCTCCTCGTTGCCTACTACTGTCGCTGACTCTGAGCTCTCGGGGCTCTGAAGGCCATTGGCATCCTGCATACTCCTGGTGGAATCCTGATCACTGTCGTCAGTTGTGGTACGGACAAGAGCAGCGACCTCGCCCTTCATTGCCAGCAATTGTTCGTATGTCCCCTTTTCGACGAGAGTCTTATCTCGCAGCAATCCAATGAAGTCGGCCTCTTTCAGAACCGTTATAGCGTTCGTAGCGAGAATCCTCGTCTTGCCGGCAAGTATTCCATTCCGACCAAGCACTCTATTGATGAGATGTCGGCCGACATGCTGATCGACAGCGGAGAGGACATCATCCAGGAGGTATATGTCTGCACGAGCGTAAACAGCTCTGGCAAGGGTCAATCGAGCTTTTTGACCTCCCGACAGAGAAATGCCCCTTTCGCCAACTTCAGTCTGATCGCCGTCTGGTAAATTCTTGAAATCATCCACCAACGCACATGCCTCGACGGTAAGTTCGTAGAAGTGCGGATCCCAGCGATGCCCAAAAACGATGTTCTCTCGAACACTGGCATTCATGATCCATGGCTGTTGCGCAACATAAGCAACGCGACCTCGAACAATGACCTCTCCTTGAGTCTTGTAAAGGTCTCCAAGCAATGCCTGCAAAAGAGAAGACTTCCCGGAACCAACACGCCCAACGATGCAGCTAAGCTCCCCTTTGCGGGCGCTGAAGTCGATATTTTCAAGCACGTTGCCTTCTTGATATTTGTTCCAAGTGAACGACGCATCTCGAATCCGAACCGACTCATCGCCAATGTGGGCCACGGGCTCCTCGTAGATCACGGCACCAGTCTGCAATTCATCCGCTGTGAAATACTCGGTCAATCGCCTGACAGCCACAGACGCCTCTATAATTGACGTTATGACCATCGGCAAGATTGAGAGTGGGAAAGTAAGAAGATTGAAGAGCGTCAGGGCCGGGAAGACGATCTCCGTAGTCAAAGGCTTCTCATTCGTCAAGACGAAAACGGCGAATGTAGAGCATGAGACTAGGAAAGGAGTCGACGACCAGGTGAAATTCGCAAAGGACTGGGTCGCTCCTATCTTGCGGAGAGTGTTCAGTTCCAAGTCATTCCGAATATGGTTGAGTTTGTTCATGAACGCAGTGTTCCAGGCGTAGAGTTTGATGCTCTTCATATTGTTCAGGATCTCCGTCATGAGTCTGGTTCTCGAGTCCTTGTTCTTCATCTGCGTCATTTGTAACTTCTTCATGATTCTTGCTATTGCCCCGTTCAAGGGGATCATGAGCACCATGACCGCGATGCCTGCCAACATACTTAATCCAAGCAGTTGATACAGCGATAGCATACACAAGGTGATCTGAAATGGGGCAGACCAGATCTGGATACCAAATTGCGTCAAATCTGAAAGGCGTTGCTGGTCTACAGCCATGTGGTTGACGATATCTCCAGTAGTCTTGGAGGAGCGACCCTCATTTGACAGCTTCAGGGCCTTGGAATATATCATGGCGGTCAATGCTGACTTGACACGCATACCAGTCTCGAAAGCCCTCTGGAAATATTGATGAAGACACATGGTCTGTGAGACGGAAACCACGAACATAGCAACGGCAATTGCGACTCCCTTGACGACAGGCTGAGGCTCGTCAGTCCGATACGAATCGATGAAGTTGATCAGAAGACGCAAAAGTTGCGGCTGAACAAAGTTGAGAATGTCGCTTCCCATCTTGATGACGGCACCCCGGAAATATGGTGCACCAAATGCCCTGAAGAGCGCTCGCCAGAGCGAAGGTTTCTTCTTTTGCAGCTCGCGTTCCCAAGCCTGCTCCAGCTGCTCTCCAGTGACACGGGTAGTGTCTCGCCGACGCAGGTTCCACATATCATCCTGGGTCAGATAATGCTTGTACCCGTACTTCATCATGGGAGTCATCCAGCTGAAGGTAAGGACAGAGAAGACGTCAGCGTACTCAAAGGGACATTCATCTTCATCGCCCAACGCGTCGTAGGCACTCTGCTTCTTTGGAATGAAATACTCCAGAATAAATTCCAGCACCGCCAGGCCCAGGCCAACGTTGAATGTGATGAAGAAGGGAAGTCGATCGCGGTAGGCCTTTCGCGCGACAAGGGAGCGCAGCTTGACAGTGTACGCGACAATGAAGAAGACCCAGTAAAAGAGCGCGACTCCATTAGGTTGCCTACTGCGCCAGTGCTCAAGATATTGGACCCCAAAGATCACTACGAGTGACGCGAGGGTGAAGATCGATGTCCAGAACCTGAAATCCGTTTTCCAGACCCCTGGGTGACTCTCTACCTGAATGGAAGCTTGGAGTGCGGTCACGAGAATCAGAGCAGACAGAACGGCCTTTCCACGCAGTGTATTAGCCTTGCCCACTACCTGTCGAAAGACTGGGAAACTCACCAGCTTTGCGTAGAAGTGCCAATTCTTCGGTACCGGCTGGGGAAACCGCTTCTTGAGCAAGAACCAGATTGCTCCGGCTCCCATCACCAGACCCCAGGCCGCAACCAGCGAGACCCATACATCCAGGAAGCAGGGCGTGAAATCGAACCTAAGCGGGCTTATCGGACCCCATCCTTCGACGTCGCCGCAGAATGGCTGTCGTGGACCGAATTGGAGATCTGGGGCCGGAGGCGTTGAGAGCAGCCCCGAGGAAGGATCTCTGAAGATCGTCTGGGAAGTGCCATCGACCATTTTCTGGTCAGCGATTCCTCTGCCAGAATATACTGATCCGGCACGTCGTGGCGGAAGGAAGACGACGGTGGCTTCAGAGAATCTTTTATGGGCCGACAGAGACAGACCTTCACCGACCTGCGGCCGCCTGAGCACGGATAGTGCTGACTAAAAGCCAGCTTCTCGAAGCAGCGGAGCTCGGAGATAGCTACCACCACGAGAAAGCGCGGAACGGAAAGGTCCGCGTCATCGATCAACAAAACCCCAATGGTGAATGGATAAGATGAAAAAGCGATGGCTCTGTCTTTCCCTGTTAAATTTTTCCGCTCTTGGATGCTCTGGCCTCAGATCATGAGCTCAGAATCAAACAGATCAGCTTTCGCGAGGTACTGGCCGACGATCACCTGACCGAGCCGACGGATGAACTAATGCACGTCCCTTACCCACACCTGGGGAAAGGCTTCCGTGCACCGCAGCGGAAGAGCGGTCTGTCTACTTCTGAGTACAGTACAACGCAAGATCTAGTTTCAGCTTCCCTGCCTCTTTCAAGACAGATCGCCAGTGCTATATAGGTAATTCTATTCTGAAGACTGGGCAGTTTTGTCTCCGGAAATTTTTCAAGCCCTTTTTAACAGTAATAATGGCTAAGACCTAAACAACTGCTTCAATTGTCCAGGTATCTGGATACTACACTAAGTGGGAGCCACTCATAGAGGCGACGGCGAGTTCTATTACTACGGAGTCCTCCGTATAAGGATGCGAGAACATGATCGCTTTGAAGTTTGGGGTGATATGCTCGAGATCTCCGGCACGTTCCTGGAGGCTTGGCATCCACGTGTTACCAGAATTCGATACATATTGAGAGAACGGGCCAAAGTTATGAGGTCAAAGCAAGATAGAGAATGTTTATTGCTGACCCAGATAGATAGATAAAGAAGGCAATAATATGTGTTAATCGCATAAATTAAAAATTCGCTGCTTGAATTTTTTTTAAGACCTTGCCCTATCGAGGTGCCCCATGCCCAAGAATATAAATAAAAACATGGCAACCGCAAGCACGAAGCTCCCAATCATCAGATATCTAATTTTATCTGCCTCTGTTTTACTGAACTTACCACTGAACATAGGACGAAGGGCCGGGAAGTCGAGGAAGAATTTCTATGTGGCGCACGCACTAGAACCACAGGGCTTTACAAGAAAAGATCGCAATGGCATTGCTGAATCCAGCAAGTGAATGGGGTTAGCCAGAGGACGCCATATCATGACATCAAGTCTAGAATTATCACGACAGGAAGAAAGAGGCTGTTCTGTGATGCGAGAACTGAGCTCCCGATGGAAAAAGGGACAGACACGAAGACTGCTATTACGAGGCATGACTCAGGGGCAAAGGTTTGCCTGGTGGCGATGCATGCTTCATTTCGAAATGGAGAGACTCGATAGGCTGCGGTTGCTTGAACGGCCGAATTTTATATGATATACACTTTTGGGACCTCAGGGATCGCGCTTACTACTGGCGCCTTGCAGGAATAACGATAGTGATGGAGGCGTGCGAAGCGGCCCGTGCCTGTGGTATCGGCGCACAGGGCAGACCCCGCAACATAAAAAGGCGTTAGCGTGGCTGGGCGCGGGCATGCCGCATGGCGAACCCTCTGCAACGCCACACTTGATATCGATCTTCCCAAGCAGGGTTCCTCTTTTCGCCATGGACCGGAACACTTCCACCATGGAGGAAATCCTGAAAAGACCGTTATATGGTAAGTACTTCGCATAATGGAAACTTTTCCAGGCTCAGTGATTCTAATATTGGTCAGTGTACGATCTCCCGCAGGAGCTCCTCTCGACCTTGACGAGTAAGACGAACCAGCCGCAGATACCTATCCAGACTGGCGGAGCGGTCCCACCAGAAACATATGAGCCGTCTGAGAAAGAGAATGGCGTTGCAACGTTGACATCATGTGCCATGTGCCAGGTGTCGTTCCTGAACGTCCAGGAGCAGCGAGATCATGTCCGGTCGGATCACCATAGATACAACCTGAAAGCGCAGCTCAAGGGAAATCGCACCTTGAATGAAGAGGAATTTAACAAAGCGATTGGCGAAATAGACGAGTCGATCTCAGGATCCGAGTCCTCGGAGTTGGACGTGGATGAAGAAGACGGGCCGCATGCATCGGACGCGACTCTCGCAGCTTTGTTGAAAAAGCAGGCAAGGCTATCACAGGCGGCTGAGGACGAGGAGGTCTCGCCGAAGGTAAAGGGCGCTGGAAAGAGTCCTCTTTTCTGGTTTACAAGTTCCTTGCTACCGGCAAATACATCATTGGGTATCTACAGGGCTCTCTTCACCGAAGCTGAACAGGACGAGCCGGAGCACCTCGTTGAATCACTGCGAAAGAAACAGCTCTCTCCTATTTATCCACAGCGAACCAATGCACAGGCTCCAGAGAATGGAGCATCCCTTCCAGCAGCGAGCCCGCACATATTTCTATGCATGGTAGGCGGCGGCCATTTCGCGGCAATGGTAGTTGCGCTCGCGCCGGAGGTTCAGAAACGACCGGGAGGTGTTGAAGAGAGGCAAGCTCGAGTTATCGCGCACAAGACTTTCCACCGCTATACAACAAGACGGAAACAAGGTGGCGCGCAGTCCGCAAACGATGCAGCAAAGGGCAATGCGCATTCCGCAGGATCAAGCCTTAGACGCTACAACGAAGCGGCGCTTGAGAAGGAAATCAGAGAGCTACTGGATGAGTGGAGGGATATGATTAACAAAGCACAATTGCTATTTGTGCGGGCCACAGGAAGCACAAATCGGAGAATTCTTTTTGGTCCATACGACGGACAGGTTCTAAGTCAGAATGACCCTAGATTGAGAGGCTTTCCTTTTAGCACTCGGCGAGCTACCCAAGGCGAGCTCATGAGATGCTTCAAGGAACTGACTCGCGTCAAAGTGAGCCAGGTTGATGAAGCTGCTCTCCTTGCAGCTGAGACCCAGCAGCGGGAAGCGGCGCCGAAGCCACAAAAACCACCTGCCCAGCCGCAAAAGCCAAAGATATCGAAGGAGGATGAAGCGGCCATGCTCCATACATCACAGATTCAGGCTCTCATTCGTCGCTCGAAAGTGCCAGCGCTCTTGTCCTACATATCCAATAACTCCATACCCCCTTCGTTCACATTTTATCCCTCGGATTCACCACAAAATTTCCGATCTCCCACTCCACTTCATCTTGCTGCAAGCTTCAACTCGCCGGCTATCGTTACAGCACTTCTCACTAAAGCTAATGCCGATCCTACAATAGCCAACGGGGAAGGCAAGACTCCTTTTGATCTCGCTGGGGATCGTGCCACTCGTGATGCCTTCCGAGTTGCCCGCCACGAGCTTGGGGAGTCGAAGTGGGACTGGGACGCCGCCCACGTTCCTGCGCCGATTTCCAAAGCTGAAGCTGACAGCCGCGCGGAGCGGGAACGAAAGGCAGCAGAGGAAGCGGAGGCGAATAGACGCAAGTTCGAGATGGAGCGTCTGAAGAGGGAGGAGGCCGCCAACGCTGCCGCGTCGCAGAAAGTGAAGAAGACCAGTGGTCGGACACTGGGGGCAGTTGAGAAGACCGCTGCCGAGAAGAGAGAGGAGGAGATGAGAGGGATGACCCCGGAAATGAGGATAAAATTAGAAAGGGAACGTCGCGCAAGGGCGGCCGAGGAGCGTATCCGGAAAATGCAGGGGAAGTAGACTGAATTTCTGCCCAATCTGCACTTGAGTATCCCACGAGCATTTCGAAGGGCTTATGCAATGACAGTCTCTATGGCTGGGGACCGGTTGTCTAAGAAGAGCCATAGGAGCTCACTTGTCAACCGGGAATCCGTAGACAAGGGCTTCGACTCTTCAGCCTAGTCGAGCCCTTACCAACAGCGAGAGACAGTCAAGCATGTCTGATGATACCTTCGTTTCCAGTGCGAGCTTGCTTGATGAGAGAAGCCAAGGAAGAAGCATAGCAGAAGGATATCTTTTCTCATCTAAGGCCAATTATACGTTTAACTCTCCAGCCTGTCTCTGGAAAGCCGCCAACAAAGTGTCTTGACGGTGGGCTCGTGTCCGGGATCATGAGCTCCAAAACATGATGACCGAGCTTATCTATTCCGTAGCTCGGATATCTCTTCAGTCCAATAATAAGATAAGCAAGATTCATCACAATGAACCTCCCTGTTGCTGAGATGCATGCAACTTGAGATGTTCGATCCACTTATGTTCTACTATCTTACAGCTTACCTTCGTCATGGTACCATGTTTCTATTTGCTCTTCGTCTTGCCTTGCTTGCTACGATCTCAGCAGATAACATGTAATGATATGCCTGGCTCTTGGAGACATTTGGTGATACCTATTGTTGCAAATGACCTTTTCCGAATCTCGGGCTGGACCCGCCAGTATGGGAATATATAGATTTCTGAGATGTTGAATATCACTTTCACGAACAGTGAGCAGTGGCCTCCCTGATTGATATCATGGTATTCGAGGGACTAAGAAGGATCCATAGACGCGGCTCAGATACAGCAAATACGTAGAACGTCTTTGAATTCCACATCCCCAGACTTGTACATGTTAACATTCCGTGATATTTAAAGTAGATGCCCACATCTAATAATCTCCGTCCCACGGGATTCTATGCTGCGACTGAGTAGCCATGGAGTGGCATTTCTATGCTCTATCCGTTCTGGATGGGGGAAAGGGTCTGGTCAGAATCGGCACCTCATATAGGAGGCCAGGTGGAACAGCTTGAACCTTCGGAACCCTGGCGCCTTCACATCCTTCGTAAGTGCGGCTTCATCCGTGGAAGCCAAGGCTCCTGCCTTGGAGGGCTGCTTGTGCGCCTTCCTGAACGGGACGGTGCCTTTGTACGGGCCTCGCTCCAGGCCGCAAAGCGATCCAGCATTTCCATCACCCCTCAACCCCTCTTGCTCAACCGATAAGTTCAAGCTCAATGGGCGTTTTGACGTCGAAATAATGCTTACATGAGCCTAAATCTCATCAGACCATCACCTTTCTCTCTGCTGATCCTTAGATTCAAGCAAATGCAGTGCCGTGTGATCACGGTATTCAAGTACTGAGCTTGGACTCACTACCCAATCTGTCTCTGGTCATCTGCGTAATCTATCTCTACTTACTTTCTCTTTTTCTACAATCTTTCATCTTTGCCTATATCGTCATGTCTGCTAGGAATCATAGTTATCTATCCTCGCCTTCACCAGGATTTGACGACTATGTCGGCACACTCTTCGAGTGGGATCCAGTCAATGGCCAGGCCAGTAAGCCCTTTAAATTCCGCTATGACGAGGAAATATACATTGGGCGTGACCCCAAGAAGTGGTAAGTTTATCCCGCTTCGGTTACCCTGTACTCACTCGATCAGCCAATATGTGGTTGAAGATCCTGTCGTCTCGAATAAGCACGTTCGTATCTATACAATCATATTCGACCACGAGAACCCAGAAGAGGTTGCACCGTTAGTCTACGCCCAGGACCTGTCGAGGAACGGTACCTGCTGGAATGGCTCCTTTATTGGCAAGGGTACCGGCGGAGTCCTCCTCAGCGATGGAGACGTCCTGCGGTTATCTCCGCGCCTTTACCTCCAATTTCGGTGTGAAACTAAGAACCAAGGAGATCCTTTCGACAGAGTACAGCGCAATGAAATGAAGGTTTGAGTGCTCGTTATCCTGGGTCTTTTATCCTCTAAGCTCAATGCTTGTTACAGAGCTTCGAGAAGCAGTACATCATCACAGATCGCAAGCTGGGCTCAGGGGCGTATGGACAGGTCCATATGGCCATCAACAAAGAGACCGGGCAGCAGCTCGCTTGCAAAGTGGTCGACATTCGTGGGCTCAGGAAGAAGTTGCAACAACTGGAAGCACAGAAATCGAAGTTCTTTCACAACTCGCGGAAACCAGCTGCTGAGGTGAATGATCGTGACCAGGTGGAGGAAGTCAATAAGTGGACACGCAGACATTACCAGACTAAATATATTGAAAAGAAACTCAAGGTTTATGATAGAGAAGCTGAGATACTAGAGAATCTTCGCCATGTATGTCTCTTCTTCCGTTGCAATCCATTGGGCTCCGCTGAAGCTGTTGCAGCCAAACATAATCAGCTTGGAGCAGGTCATAAAGACGCAGAATACGATGTGAGTGCGTAATCCTAGAGTGCTCGACCTTGAACTGAATGAAGACAGTTACATCTTCCAGGACCTTATCACTGCCGGGGATCTCTTCTCCTTTCTCGAATATAAAGGGGGAATGCTAAATGATATCGAAACCGCTGTCATTGTTCGACAAATCTTGATGGCACTAGAATACTTACACGATCAAAACATTGTTCATCGAGATCTCAAACCAGACAATATACTCATGACATCTCTGGCGGATGGCTGTCGAGTGGTCCTCACAGATTTCGGGTGTGCAAGAGTTGTCGAGCCGAACCTCCAACGGATGTCTACGCTTATGGGCACGCTGGAATATACAGCTCCGTGAGTAAAGACCTGACTATTAATGATGACCACGAGCCAACCACTTGCAGGGAAGTAATTCGGAGCGCCTCTTTGAACAGGCGGGGTTATACGAAAGCGGTAGACCTATGGTCGCTAGGATGTATTACTGTCGTCCTTCTCACTGGAGGCCCACCGTTTAACGACCCAAAGACATCGAAGTATTCAGAAAAGCATGCTCGAGAATGTGACCTTGAAACACTTGAAGCCGACAACAACTGGATCAGCGTAGGGGAACGTCCGAAAGACTTCGTCTATCGACTTTTAGTCCTCGACGAAACCAAACGCATGGACGTGAAACAGGCCCTACAACACGACTGGTTCACTAACCCTGCACACAAGTCGGAGTTTGAGGAGCTCTATAAACGAGCAATCAAGGACTGGAAACCTCGTCCTTTCAGAGGCCCAATATTTCTCGAATATGATCCTGTCGCAAAGAAATGGAAGCATAGGAAGAAGGACAAGGAAGTTAGAGAGTCAAAGCAGCATGTCCCAATCGATCCTCCTTACAAACCATATCCTCATCGACTCAGCCAAATCTTATACCCAAAGCCGACGCGCGGCGTGAGCGGAATGGGCTCTCCCTTACCACTATTCAGGAAAGGCCGATCCCCTTCGCCTACCCTTTCAGATCCGGATCTTCCCAAACTCAATGGAGCTGCGAAAAAGATTGATGTAAGGGAGAATCCGTTGCGTAAAAGACAGAAGTCTAATGCAACCAAAGTTCTCGACGACCCGAATGGGCTGGGCATAATAACTAACAGGCTAAAGTCACGCATTCGCCTACCATTCAGTCCAGATGCGTGGCGTGAGAAGAGGGAGAATTCTGTTTTTTCTGAAGAGAAGAATGATAAGGAAGAGCCAAAACTCCAACTTCCCTTATCAACGACCCCGACCCCAAGACCCTCGATCGACGCTCAAACGACAACTGAGACTGAGGACGCAGGAGCGTCCACGGGAATCTATTTATTGCGGCGCCCTTCCGAGGCTAGGGGCCTCCAGAGCAAGAAGCGTCGGATCGACAGCATCTCCGAACCGGAGGAGGGCGAGGTCTACGAGGAGGTCGAGAATGCATTTTCCGGAGAACGTCGTAAAGTCATCTACGGCGCGAATACTACAGCCGCCAGGGTGAAGAGGTTCAAGGACGATGAACTCTACGAATGATGAGCTAGACGGAATTCACGATGTTATGATGGTCAACAACGGGAAAATAGGCAGTAAACTTGGTGCATAGAGATTTCCAAAGACTTGATAAGAATGGCGTCTGAGAAAGGTTCATATTTAGATTGATGGATCTGGTCCAGTTGCCTTCCAGCAAGCGAAGTCCTTCTTCCCTTTGTTCATTTCTGACTTTCTTCTCTCCATTCCATCTCTTTGGGATGGCTACCTTTGATGATCTGAATTTCCCTGCCACTTCGAGATCACCACTCATGTTTAGCAAGCCCCTGCTGTCGCTGGGATAGTTGATTCCGAGTTAAGATAGTACTTAACTTAGCTATCAGGCTGTCATCCATCCTTTCAGGCTGTATACAGAGTATATCCCACTGCTTACAACCTCTAGAGCTAAGAACTAGTGTCCTGAAACGAGACAATGCAAGGCATGCAGCCTTGGCCCCAAGACAAGCCCTACCTATGGGTACCCACTGGCCACAACTCCCTAGAACTGGCAGCGGCCGCTAGCGCTCTCCATCCAACGGACCCAGCCTCCGGAATTCCATTTAGGTACCTAAGTATAGGCTGGTGCCGAACTTGCCACGAAGCCCCTCCGTAGGAGGTTCACCATATCCCGTGTGGCCGTGCCTCGGTAGAGACCGACTCCGTCGTAGGTAGTCCTCTATCTAGTGTCTCTACCTCCTCGGTATTATCTACGTGTACATATGTTCCTAGGTAGGTCGGGCTCATCAGGTGACCGTGACTGTGACTGTGGGAGGGGTTGCATCATCAGGTGGACAACACGCATGGATATCTAGATGACTTGCATTTCGCAGAGGCTATTGTTATTTAGTGTTGCATGCATTAGCCAGTAGCACTAGGGTTCTACTAGTACCTAGGTACCTCAGGTAGCAGAGTGCTACGCGAGCCAGATTGATTATTATTGGGCGTTGCTGGCCGATCAGGACATCCACCAGGGTCCCTGGCAGGTGTTGTGGTGCTGGGCTGTGCTGCGCCGCCGCTCACCCACCCTACCTTCCCTCCCTTTGCGTTAGATCGGATCGGATCTTTTCCGATCTGTTTGTTGTGGCATCCACGGGTAGGTGGGTAGTAGTAAGGTAGGTATCCAAGGGTTGTCAACCCGGTGGTGGTGATTGTGGTTGCGGTCCACTCAGTGGTGCGGGGTATTATAGGCGATACCCATACCCGCAAGTTCACATGGTCCATGTTCAAAACCTTGATTTTTGGAGTTTGCGCAGAGGGATAAGACCATAATCCGCGTTTCGCGCAACGGGGATGCAAGGCGCTCGTTCGTCGGTTGATCAGGTAGCAACCTAACCTTGTTAACCTAACTAGTCCCGCTGCCTACTATAGAGTATCTGGGGTAGGTATAGATAGGTAGCCACCTACGCAATTACGTCCTCTGTGTCTTGGATGATGATATCAATCCGGTGCTTACTACTACTACTGTACATGGGTGGTATCAGGCAGCATCACAGTGGGGCCAGGTGTTACTTTTTTTTCTACCTGATTCTATCTATCTAACCCCGCAGCAATGCCCAATCGCCGGATGCGCACTGTGCATCTGGAGGCAGATTGACTGACTGACTGACTGACTGACTGACTGACTGACGTCGGTTGGGGGCTGGGATGGTGCGCGTTCTCTGTACTCTGTAGGTACTTTCTGCCGCGTCGATGGAGCAGGTGACTATACGGGTGATAGTGGAAGCTTGAGGGGTACGCAGTACTCTCTACATGGATATCCTTTTCTTTTCTTGGTTCCCCCTTTGTCGATTATGTTTTGATCGCCCTTTGATCAGATCGCCGGTTTTGTTCTGAGGGACGTGTTCAGATGAAACAGTTGAAAGGGCCTTGTGGCCGTTTCTGTTAGCAAGGGAGCAGAGGGGCCATGATGTCACCGATCGCGGCGGTTACTGTCTCCGTCGCCCAGCGCAAGGGCAGGGATTTTGGCAAGGTTCCCCAGGACAGCAGGGCGCTCGGTGCACGGACGGAGAGGAGGATCACGGACCCCTCGAGGACGTTTCAGGCGATCCTTGCTCTGCACGTGGGCAGCGAGGATCTGCTCTGCTCCGGCCCTCTGCAGGAGGCAGGACTCACGCACGGCCCGCTGATTGGACGACACGCTGCAACGCGAACGCGACGCGTGTCGACGCGTATTGACGCGTCGCTCGCGTCTGCGGGGCCGCACCGGCGATAGCTTTGCGACGGTCGGGCGCTAGAACGGGGCTGCCGAAGACCGGAACCTGTATGGGGCCGGTTGCTATGGAGGAGCAGCAGAGCAACGGAGCAAACGGAGCGATGGCAGCGAGATACATACGTGCTGCCACACGCAGGATGCGACGTATGCTACGTATGCTGCGTATGCGGTTTCTTTGTATGCATGTCCCAGTCCCTGTGTCGTGGTCGCCCGCTTCGGGTCTTTCGGCAGGCAGCTCGTGGTGCCAAGGCAGCAAGCAGAATAATCAAAGAACTCGTGGCAGGTGGTAGCCGGTACGACCTCACCCCCGCGCGATGAGAGGGAGGTTTCAGCCTCCTCTTGTCGCTGCCCAGCCTCTCGAGGTTGAGGAGGGATGGGATGAGGCTCCTTACAGCGCGGCCTGTACGACCACGAGCGACAAAGAGAGTATCGCGCATCTGGTGTACTCTGCAGACCTCAGCCCGTGCAGACTTGCGACGAAACAAGGTGGACGGCAGCTGGAGCTGTCTGAGGCAAACGGGTCGGATGATCCTCTGTCACGGCAAGTCCCTGCAGGCATACAGTACCTCGCAGACGCCGCCAGCGACACCTGTCCTCAAGACATGTCGAAAACAGCGAAGTAGCTGGAGGTGGCTGGCCTGCCTGTGCCTGGCCGGTGTGCAGCGTTAGCGCTGTCTGCGGCGCCCGGGCCCGGCGCCGAGCCCTCCCCTGCTAAAATTGGCCTCCCTCTCCTCCCGTTCCCCCATCCCATCCTCTCCCCGCGACCACTGCTGCCCTCCTGCTCTGCGACCGCTTCCACCGCGTCTTCACCATCGCCTCCATTGTCGCTCCGCCTGGAAGCTGCGCATATCAAATCGCACACCTCTGCTCTTGCCCTTGATCCATCCTTCGCGACCGCAACCCTCCCGTGCCCATCGCGAACGGCTCCGGCGCAAACAGCAGCTGGTCGCGTCGGTCGCCTGCGCTCACCACAGCCGGCCGTCGCTCAACAACAACAACAACAACAACCAAAACAAAAACAAACACACATAACGCCCATTCTCCTTCTCGAGCAGCACCATGAAGATGCTTCTTCCATCAGCGCTACCCTGTGACGCGCGAACGTACCCGAACGGGCCGCACTTCGGCGCCGGTCGCCTGTTCGCGGCCACTCCTCCGCCCTTCGACGACAGCCTGCCCGCCGGCAACGGCCTGCTGGGGACGTGTCGGGCGCTCCAGGCGTTGCTCAACGTCTCTCCCGCACCGTCGCCGCGACGCGCAAAGCCCGAGCGCCTCCAGAGTCCACTGCAGATACGGCCCGTGCGCGCGTCGCGAGCGCAGAAGAGAACCGCCAGATCTGAACAGCCACAACAACAACCGCCTCGCGGTGTCAACAAGAGGAGGCGCGACTGCTACGAGGAGGACAGCAACGCAGAAACGACTGAGTCCGTTTCGAACACCCAGTTCTTGACCCCGAAACGCCCCAGGCGCGCACCGCTGGATCTGCCATTGGGTCTTGCGCCGTCCGATTTTGCCTCCCCGGGGTCCGCGAGCCCCAGACGGTCGCCTCGATCGCCCCGTCGACGAAGACTAGAACAGACAGAGCGCGAGGAAACCCCAGATCCGGACGACTCCACGATCCTGTCGCTCGAAGAGCAGCCCTACGACAGCGCGTCAGAGGACTCCGATTCGGGGTGGACGGCGGAGGACGATCGTCGGCTGGTCGAGATCGTCCTGGAGAAGCTCAAGCTGTCGAAGCGGGACTGGGACGAGTGCGCGCGCCGGATAGGCAAGGATTACGACAGCGTGGGGAGGCGATGGCGGGTCCTCGTCGGGGAGGGCAACGTCGGGTTACGACGAGGGCGGCGCGTGGCCAGGCCGCGCGTCGATGAGAATTGGCGGTGATTTGCGTTTTTCCTTCCCCAGATTTATGAGAAACAGGATTTATTTTCCCCTTATTTTATGACCCTATTACTAGGAGGACATCACGGATATCTCTTATCGGGCTGGATCTCTTCGGTTGGGCATACGTTCTCTCCCCCGAACAGCGGGCGTGTATCATTAGCTACCTATGTACTCTACCCGTACCTGTACCCTAGCGGCTCATGGTCTCCTGTTGTGGTGGACATCTGCTTGTTTGTTCGTTTGTTTATCTCTCTGTTTGTTTATCCCCGTTTGTTGTCGTTATTAGTCACACACACATTACATATGTGTACTGTACTATTATTATTACGGCGGGAAAATGCAGATGATGTGGAATAAATAAAAAAGGTTCTTCAGATTCAGGATTCAATTTGATTTGAGATCCATCACATCGTGTCCACATCAAGTCTGCCTGCATGTTTGTTTATTTGTTTGTTTGTTTTTGCTTTCGTTGGACATGTAAACCTGTTGGCGTATATACTAGGCGGCTTTGAAAACTCTCCGATGATCGACCGTCAAGGAGACCCCGGACCCGGACCCGGACCCCAGTCCTGGACCTACTGAACGCGCTGTGGCGCCGTACGCGCGATCATGCCTGCACCGTGTTCCCGGTCCCGGTCCCGCCGATGCTGGTGGGCCACGCGATCTGGAATCTGATTCTGAGCGGGCGTTCCACTATTTCAATTATTATTGGGTGTACTGTATCTGCAGTAAACGTTGTGAAATAGATGTGTGCGGAGCTTAAAACCTCATTCAGTAGTAGTTAATAGTGTCCGCGAAAAAAAAAAGTAAAGAGAGAGACGTACTGCACGGTACATACAGCACTCCGTACTTGTGGGCGAATCCAAATCCACGGACAGTACTGAAAGTAGAAGCCGTCTCCATTGTTTTCCCCGGACGGGAGGGACCTCGGAAGGGTGTGTGTGGTTGAGGTGCCTGCTAGCTGTGTCGTCTTCAAGACGCCCCGGGGCGCCCGCACTTTTTACTTCCCTTTGCGAAATTTTTTTTCATTTACATACGTAGTTTCTACAAGTGATCAAGAGCTCCTCATACGAAAACTTTACGCATTTCCTGCGAGGACGAGGATGGTCCCTTCTTTCGTCATGTTTCAAGGTCTTTGCTGAGTGAGGCTGTGGGGGTTAACTAGGTACCTGCTTCGGATCGAATCTAATCTAATCTAACCTGACATGCTTGTCCACATCTACGTCCGTGTCCGTGTCCATGTCCACTGAGACGTGGACAGATGTGAATATGAATGTGGATGTACATGACGGGATAGATAGATAGATAGATCAAAGAGAAGAGAAGAGATCCCAAAAGAATGAGAAGAAAAAAAGGAACCTGATTCACTAATTCCTATCCGAATTCCCTTTATGATTGATAGTCACAGTTAGTGCTTGTGGGCAGGATCATTAGACTTGTTTTGATTGAATGCAAACTGCCATCCATGTAGGTATGTAGTGAAGCGATCAGTTGGTGATAATAGTAATAGTACCCCGCTTTGGGTGGGTTTCGAGGACTTCCTAACTCCCTTTCTTACCAAACCACATAACATATAGTATTACTGAAATTCATATATATATATATATATATATATATAAGGAGGGCGCAGTAGCTCTGTTTCCTTTATGGTCTACGATTTATCTATCTATCTGTCTCTCTGGCTGGCTTAGATTTACAGGTACCTGGAGACCGTAAGTAAGTACTGGACCTGGATGCCAGCTGCAATATTCATTCACATTGGCATGGAATCTTGCGCATTCACATATTCCCTCCTCCTCCTCCTCCTCCTACTCTTTTCTTGCCATTTTTCCCTTGCCATGCCTTGTTCCTTTCTTCCCTACTTCCTTCATGCCTGACAAGAAGCATATACCTAGCTACATACATACCTACACCCCGAGAACTCACATATCTTAGGTACAGTACATTGCATATGCGATGCTGCCACAACCATCATTATCACCACCGCCATCATCAATACTAGGTACCTAATTACCAGTCGATCCTGATTCCACCACGACAAAAAGAGTCCTATAGGAGGAGGAGGGACCCGCCGACCCGAAAAATATACCATTCACCAAAATATCGCATTCACCCCTCTTCATTCCCTTTCCCTTTCTCGCTCCTGCTGCAGTGAAAACGCAAGAAAGAGGGGAAGAGAATACCCTTGATGGTTTATTTATCTACCAGCCCTGTCTCTACCTGCCAACTTGCCTAACTAAACTAATATTATTATATTCCCTGATCGACCTTTGGTCGCTGGACCGAGTTTGAGACCGAAGTTCGTTCGTCGGTAACGATATATATATATATATATTTGAAAAAGGAAGCTATCCATCTACTTTCATTCCGTCTGATGGTCCAACGACTCCTATATGATATACCTCTGGTCATTCTTCTGAAAGTGAGTCGAATCTTCCAACCAACAAGTGAAGAGACGAGATAATAGTGGTTGGTCAGTCAGTTGAGCAATCAAGGAACAAACACGATAAGGTCTTCCGATCGTTCTTGAACGGATGGATGTGCTCTTCTATGATGCATTGACGGCTGACAGAGTGTCAAATGTATACAGTACATGGTTCCCTTCGTTGCTTGTCACTCCTGCTGCTTCTATTTAAGTGATATGATATATACGACCTGGGCGTCGATATAGCTATCTCTCCTGGGAACTCTGCGCTATCTCTTCCGGAAGAAGAAATGGGGTGAATGTTTACTTGCTTTTTTCCCTTCTTTTTGGATAGGATTCAAATCAATGATGCTTTTTATAAGCAAATAAAATATCAGAGATATTAATATTTCCTGTGTCAACGACATAGACCCCAGGAATCCGGTCAAATCTAATGGATCTGGCTTGGGCCAGTCCGAACTCGCATTGGAAAGGATCAGGAACCAGCCCTGGTTCAATGTTTGTTGGACTTTTTCAAAAGATAAGATCGGCTTCCTGGCAGAAGACGGAAGCACTGACGTCAGGACATTGCTGGTTTCCTCCATGAGGAGTGTAATGGGCTTTGAGAAGATGACTCAGGACAACTGTCGAAATCTGGAGTTCGAATAGGAATGGCTTCTACTGACAGAAAGGGACACCAGAACTATGGATAGTTATTATATTGTTCGATTTGAGAGGATTGGGGGGGGGGGTTCCTGATGCATGCTTCATTGACTTCGACAACGAGTTTAAGCTCTCTCTCCTTCATTTTTTTGTGCCCAGAGACATGTTCCACTCACCATCAAACAAAATGGCTCCACAAACGGCATTCCAGAAGGTGCCGCAAAATATTGAAGAATGGAGAGAGGCCTGCAGAGTGGCAGGTGTTTGAAGAGAAATATTAACTCGTTCATATGGATGCACTCTTGGTCGAGTTCGGAAATGTGCCAGAAACAGTACCTTTTTATGAGGGTACTGTACTATACCCTAGAGAAAGATATATAACTGCCTTCGATCCAGCAAGGTACGGCCTGCTGAGGCCTCTTCGTCCAGATCTTCTCGTCCGGCATCTACGGGCTCATCCTGTCTGTTCACCGTCGACGTCCCAGCGGGTCGCCGATGATGGGCGGTTTCTGCGGGTCCTCGCTTTGTCGTTTTGTATTTAGTTTTTATGACAGGGGATTAATGCACCTAACGCCGCAACGATACACTTCCTCGAAAAATGTCACGGCGGATACGAGACAAATACCGCGGCATCCATCCAATCGAAGCACTGCAGTCGCACCGAGAGAATCTTGGAAAGCTCATTGACAAGGCATTAAGACCGTCATTCTGCGTCCCACTTAGGGGTGAGAGTCAGCCGCTAAAGAGCCTCGTTTAGAGCCTGCCCCCGGCGCTCAGCCGGCTAATAGCTGGGGAGAAGAAGGGGACGATCTCTCGAGGCCGCCGCCGCCGCCTATCGAAAGCGCGGGGTTTGCGTCGTTTCATGCGCCCCCAGCGCCTCTGGGGAGAGCTGCACTGAGCGTATTTATCTGGTGAGATAACGCCTGCGAGAGGATGAAGGGCTTTGTCGTGAGCGTCTATACGGTCGTTTTGCTGTTTATACTATCTTCTAGTTATACATATTAGGAAGTATTATTATGTCGAGCCATCCCCTTGATCACCCATTTACAGCAGCAATTGCGTTTCTGAACGCTTGGGCGGAGTTCCAAGCATTCCTGCAGGGCATCAGGATGATAAACTCTGCGATGGCATCTCAAGCAACCCTGGGGATCTGTGCGATATCAAGGATGAATCAGATGATCAATTAAACAAAATGATCTGAATGCAGACGACAAATCCTCCTGTTTCAACGAATCCAAGTCGGCTGCGACAACCGGCGAGCCCCCAGGAACTTGATATTGATGAAGACGTTGTAACTTTTTTTTTTCTGTCTGTCTGATAACCTTTCTTCAGGCTCTCACAGGCGCGATCCCAAATGTACGGAGCCAGTGGACTCCGTTGGCGCTTTGATCTGCACTGTCCGCATGTGACATCCATGCACTCCTAGCTGTGATAAATAAGATCAAACAAATGGGACTTTCTACAAGCATCTGCAGCCTGTGCTAAGAAATATAATACAAGTTGCCAGCCTTCGAATCCACAAACACTCATCGCAACAGCTCCGAGAGTCAATTCATAAGCTCACTCTCTCAAATTAATTGTCGTGGCAAATGGAGTCATTCGATGGCCATATATTGACTTCAATAAAATGTGCACCCTGCTGCTGCACATCTGATTATTATACGGCAAAACTAAAATAATAATGATATTTGCGGCCTCATGAGTTCCCATCCTTCTATCTGTCACAAAACGAAACATTAACCCTGTGGTCGGAAATTGCTCTCTAGCACTACAAGACATCAACGAATCCTCCGGCTAGCTTGAAGATACTAGGAACACGGAATCATTGACCCTTCCAAATAGCTTCCATTATACACTACGTTTAGGACCAGGCAGAACCGGTTCATGGCATAGAATACAAAGCTATAACAGACGCCGGTGCACGGATTGTGCTCATTTAAACCTACAGGGTACTAATTAATCGACTCCACAGGGTTGAATATCCACAGTCGCCTTCATTTCCCAATTGGAAAAGTGATGCACGCAGCGATGAGATCTTTCGGCAGAAAGCAATACAGCTGTTGCGGAACTGTTGCAGAACTCCACTCGACGATCATACGAGCAAAGATGACGGCAGCTACACATGCTGTGTCATGCATGATGTGCACCCACCTATTCATCAGACACAGTGATGGCACATTCGAATTGTAATGCTGATAGACTGTCAGGAGAGGTTTTCTTTTGGCAAAAGGGAGCCATTCCTGGATCACGTTTTTTTTCCCTTAGTTATTTATTGACATCCTGAGAACTCTCATCGCAGTAATACGGTCTATGATCCAATAAAGGAAGATCCTACTCGCGCAAGAGATTTTTAACGACTATATCGCGTTATTCAATAGTAGTGGAGACAAAAACGGACAAAAAAAAGACCACATTATCATATGAAAAAGAGTAATATCTTGCATAGTACATGACTAAACTAGAATATGAATATATATATATTATTTAAACGAAAAAGATCATCTCTGACCTACTTATTATTATTATTATTATATCTTAGCCATTCTTCATCCATCCATCCACCTGATCAGAGAATCGGCTGGCAAAAAAAAAGAAAAAACAAGGAATGCAGCTGTATACGGGATCAGCACTGATGGCTATCAATTTCTCTTCTCTTCTCTTCTCTTCCTTTTTTTCCCCTGCAAATTGACACCACAGATGCATAGATAGGACGGCTAAACTACATGAACTGTACGTAGTTAGATCAAGAAGACCATACTGCGCGCATGCATGCATGCATGCATGCTTTATTCCATTCGTTTCCTTGTACTACATGTAGATAAGATAATGCAGATACGTTAAGATGACAAGACAAGGCCTCTTGTTTTACAGTTTGTTTGTCCTCAAAAGAAAAGGGAAAAAAGAAAAAAGCCCAAGATGAGAAAAAAATTCGAGCAGCTTCAGCAGGATTTCTCCAGAAAAAAATGGACAATAGAAATTACAAAAAAAAAACACAGCTAAATAAATCTGATAAGCTGGAGAGAAGAAAAAAAGAAAGAGAAAGAGAAAGAGAAAGAGAGAAAAAGAAAATTTGAGCAATTGAAAGAAAGAAATGTATACCAGAAAAATGAGCAGAGCAAGACTTCTAGGAAGTCGTCTCGGCAATCAATCAAACTTCAACAACATTCTAGAATAAATAATAATCCCTCCTCCCCGGGAAGGCTGGGAGGACTGCCTGACATCCATTCCATGAAAGAAAATTCTATCTACATAAAGCCCAAAAAAAAGAAAGAAACCCGAGTTCCCTCTGGCGCTGGCAGATATATACATATATATATATATACAGTACATATATATCCCCCTGATCATCCACCATCCATCGTCCATCGCGCTTTGTGATAACAAAAAAAAATCCCAAGAAACCACCACCGATACCAACCAGGACGGCACCACTTTCAGCCTCAGTTCCCCCGATTAAATGGAAAAAGGGGAAAAACTCCACCAATTAAAGTTACCTAGTACCTAGTACATACAGTACTCAGCACCGAGTAGTAGTAATAGACAAAGATGCAATTATCATATATATCTAACCTGGTTACCTAAATTCCAAGCTGACGCCAACACTGGTATGCAAAAAGAGCCCAGAGTTCTTCCGCCATAATAATAAGGGACAAAACTGTGGATATCATCCCTGCACAAAGAGAAATTATAAAGACAATAAAGTAAGGCAAAACAGATGGAAGAAAACGCCGAAATACTCCGACCGGTATCGATGCGTGCGTATGTCACCAAAAGATTTGGGTACTCGTTTTTGTCGGGTTTGAAGACAAAGGAGAAGAAAAAAATCCCGTGGGCCCACTGCTTCCACTCTGTGGAAGCGGACATTATGGCCGCAGTCGACCTTGAAGAACGCGGAGACGAATTATGAAAGAACAGATCTGCACAATTCAAACTCGTACGGCTAAGCAAGATACGACGATTCATCTAGAATCTGCACAGAACGTTAGCAACGAGTAGCAGCACGATGACGATAAGACGTCCGGCAACGTACCTGATCTCGTAGCTCCCCGCCCGCGTCATGTACCGCACCCACTTGACGCTGCTGTAGTTGCTCTTCTCAAAGACTTTCAGGTAGCGCACCAGCAGCCCGCTGCTCGTGAACATGAGCAGGCTGAACGACAGGCTCAGCGGCGGGCGGCTCCACGCCTTCTGGTGCGTCATGCTGGTCAGCGTCGCCTCGGCGGTGAGCACGTACTCGCTCTGGCCCGAGAAGCGCGCGATCTTCCAGACGATGTTGTTCTGCTCGGGCTCGTACTTGGCGCGGCCCTGGCTCGTCCGCTCGGTGATCTTGGCCGTGTTGAGCGGGGTGGGGATGCGCACGACGACGTTGGTCGCGAACAGCTTGGAGCCAAAGTTGGCCTTGATGGCGACGCTGTACTCGACCTTGGTCGTGCCGACCTCGCGCACGATCGGGTGCACCTTGAAGGGCAGGTTGATGTTCTCCGTGGCGCGGTAGCGCATGAGCTCGAACTCGCCGTCGGGCGGCACGAAGGAGATGGTGCGGTCGGCATCGAAGCGGCCCAGCTTGACGCACTGGTGGAACTGGCAGTCCTCGAGGGTGACGGAGCCGGCGGCCGCGCGGGTCGCCTTGGTCCGGCCCGTGGCGTCGTCGAGCAGGAGGCGGTCGTTGAGGCCGAACTTGCACTCGGGCATCCCCGAGAGATACGCCCGCATGATGATCTGGCCGTTGACGTCGGCGCGCAGCACGGTGCCCGTGGCGGACATGAGCAGGTTGACGTCCTCGATCACGTCCACGAACGCCTCGTTCTTCCGGTACTTGATGTCCGCGCGTCGCCACGAGAGCGCGCCCGTGGCCTGCATGGTGATGCGGCTCGAATCGGCGGGCGAATTGGCGATGGAGGACTTGACGCCCTCGGTGGTGATGTACATCTTGAGGGTGTCGGTCTCGGTGTTCTGGGGGTACCCGAAGTCGAGGATCTCTGCGGTTCCAAACTGTCAGAATAATACCCTCAAACAGAGGGGGGGGGGGGGGGGGGGAAAGGCAGCGTGAGCACAAAGAGAGACAAGGAGAGAGGGCCTACCGTCCAACAGCTCGTACACCAGCACAAAGTTGTTCTTGACGGCCTCCTCGTCGAACTTGCCAAAGTACCCCTTGCCCAGCATGATCAGGCGGTACAGGAACTCGAAGACGAGCGCGGCGTTGGCATTGCTCTTGGTGACGGCGACCAGGTAGATGTTCTCGTGCTTGACATGGCTGAAGGTGGTCGAGCCCAGGGTCAGGATCGGGGAGCGCACCTGGGCGTTGGAGATGACCTGGATGCGGAAGATGTCCGCGAGGCGCGGGCGGCAGTCACTGCGGAACGAGCGGAAGATGAGGTTCTCCCCCTTCTGGTTGAAGATGAGGATGCCGGAGAGCATCGTGGCGGAGACTGGGGGAAGTGAAGAGAAAAGGAAGAGAGCTCGTGGGGTTGACGAGCTGTTGCGTATAACGTTGCTTGTGCCGGAGGTGGTCGATATCGGGGCTCACTCGAGATGCTCCGGCGCGGGTCCCGGCGTTCTGGCAAGCTTACCGCCCCGGACCGTGGCGCTCCATCCATCAGATCTTTGCCCCTGCTGGCAAGGTCTGAACATCGTTCAGCTGCGTCATCATTGTCTGCCTTCTTGACGGTGCAGGTGAACAACCTGATCCTTAACTCGGACAGAAAGCTACGTATGCAAGATGCAGCAACGAAACAGCACATTGCTTCATGGCCTGCTCAGAAGATTACAGAGATAAGAAACCTCAGCTTCAACGAGGCAAGAAGCCTATATTGATAGCTAGAATATACACTAGACAAAGCCTCCGTTCATCCTATCATATGATCCCACCAAGATCGGCTCAGCCCAGACTCATGGCCACAGATTCCCACCCCAGGGGCACTGCGCATACATCACACATGAAAAAAAAAAGGAGGAAAAAAAGATACAGGAAGGGAATGAAGGTCCAGACAAGGACGGCATATGGACAACAGATGAAAAAAAAAAAAAAAAGCAGAGCCCCTTGAACGCAGTCCTCTCTTTCTGGGTTCCTTCTTCCCCATGGACAGAAAAGAAAACAAGAAGGTGCTGGCAAAAGACTCCAAATACATCCTCTCAGGTGGGAAACAAGATGAGCCTGGCAGTCAAGCTGTGATCAAATCAGATGAGAAATCTCGTAGAAACAAAAGGTATTATAAAACCTTGGAGGCACAACTGGCAGAGGGGGTGGTATCACTTGCACATAAGAAAACAACCAGATCGGGATATCACAGAGCTCGAAAACTTTTCCGGCAGACGGACAAATCAACGATGAAAAACCCCAAAGACCGCTCACAGAACATGCATCGCGCTGCAAGTCTAGTATCCAAACCGAGATAGAAGAAGAAGACGATACGGGCCGCAGGAACCCTGCGTGGGAGGAGGGAAATGGGAGGTATATGGCCAGGCGACATCATCCTGCTGCACTGCTGGCTATGCTCCTGGTCCGATACGGCTGCTCGGCCGCGTCCCTGGGACCGAGGTTGCCTCGCTGCCCACGATGCCCACCTTGGGATCGGGGATCTGGATGTCGAGGGACATGTACGCCGTCCTCCGGAGGCTCCATATCTTGACGCCTTCCTTGGCGCCTACCTCTCGATTCCAGTTTTCCAGCCACTCCTCCAGTCGTCTCAGGCGGTGTTTGACGGCGGGCGCACCCAGGTCCTCCCAGACCCAGCCGGTCAGAAGGCCCAGCGCACCGTCGATCCAGTTGCGCAGGCTGAAGGGATCGAACGCCTTGATCAGCTCTGAATTGACCTTGGCGATGATCCTGCGGAACTCCTGCTCCGGGAGCAGCGGGTCGAGGATCTCCGGGTAGAGGTTCGAAAACGTCGGCGCCAGATCACCCTTGATCATCCAGTCCCGTCGGATGCGGATGATCCGGGTCGTCTCGTATTCCTCCGAGTGGATGGGAACATGCGGGTTCAGGTGAGGGAAACAGGGGTGCGCGGGCCCCCAGGCAAGCTCCTCGGCGACATCGGCCTCGCTGCCGCCCCCAGATGCGCGGTTGCCCGTGGGAGACGGAATCGAGGCGTGTGTCTGTGACCGTAGAGACAGCTGAGAGTCGACGTGGCGCGGGCGGTCGGGCGCACCACCGTTGGAAACCCTCCTCCCGCTCCCCTCCTGCCTCAGGTGCGCCTGTTCCGGCGGACGTAGGTTGTGGTCATTCTCCTTCGCGTCGTCGCCGGGCGCTTCGGCGGCCATGCCTCCTCCCCTGACGGTACCTTGCCAGTTGTCACTCCTTCGGTGCCCTGGCGGCAACGCGATGCTGGTGCGCCCGCTCTCCGCGTCGCCGGTGCTGCGTTCGACTACCAGGCTGCTGGGGCTGGGGTTCTGGCGGCTGCGACGCTGCTCGGGGATCGTCAGCAGCGGGTAGGCGTCGCGATGATCGTCGGACTGCGGAGGACGCCGTGCGGTGATGGGGGTGTTGCGGGGGACGTAGTCGATGGGGTTCCAGAGGCGCGACGAGGGGGGTCTGGTGACGGGATGGAAGTAGCTGATGAAGGAGCGGCCTCGAGAGTCGGGCGGTCCCTGCGGCGGTGGTTGGAGAGGGCGATTCTTTGCCGCCGCGGACGATGACGGGACCCGTGCCTGGATCCGTGGTCGGGCAGCCGACGAGGACTCGACGGCGACAGGCGGTGGAGCGTCGGGGACGTCGTGACGATGGGTTTCAGGCGCCCGCGGCGATGGGGGTTGTGGACGCAGCGCGCTGCTGGAGGACGCCGTCTTCGACGATGTGTAGCGAGAGGAACAGCAGCAACAGCAGCTGGAGCTGGAGGACGGGGTTGGAGATGCGCAGAGGCGGCGGTGATTGGCGAGGCGGGCGGGCGGGAAAGGGGCAGCGTCGCGCGTCGGGCGGGCTCGCTCGGCCGCTCCGCCTGCTCGACCATGTCGTCGACAGGAAGCAGGAGACGAAGAGACAGAAAACACAGGATCACCGCGAGAGAGGAGATGGCCGCTGGTTAAAGTAAAGCATCCCTCCGCCAGCCCGTGACGACCGCAGACATCGCCCGTCCCGTGGAGACCAGAGACCCCTCCGCTGGGCAGCGACAGCCTCTTGCGTATTCCCGGCCCGGCTAATAATATTCGAGATATACCAGAGGCCTTGGAGACGGGCGATCGGGGCTTGGGGCTCCATGGCCCGTCGCATGGACAAGAGGCGCCTCGCCGCCGGTCGAGACCTGTCCCTCGCTTGGCGGATTATATTTGGGAATCATCTCTGATTGCCTGGAAAAAAGACACAAGACAGCTAGCTCACTTTGTCCGTTCGCAGGTCCTTCGGATCTTTCTTCACCGGCCGCCGCCGTCTGCAAACAGACATCGTCGAACAGTGTCGGGGATGCAGAAGAAGCCCGACAAGCACCACCGGACAGGATGAGGCTGCATTCCTGCCGTCAGACGGCGCAGACAGCCAAGCATCGCTGACTCGGATCCCGTCCGATCTGGTCGTGAAGTCCGACGCTGTTTGAACAGACCGCCGCGTGCGCGCTCCACGGGAACACATGGCACAGATATAAACTTCAAACACCATTACATATTCCCCGGGTACCTGAGCGGCCCTGACCGTTTGCCGCTCCCAGGTATGTTCCCGCACGGCCACTACGGCAGGTGGAAAAGGTAGAGTTGGATCTTTCCATGGACCAGCGTGAAACTTCCAAAATTTAAAAGCTCCGCCTCGAAACGCGGAACCTTGCATAACAAGCCCTTTCCCTTTTCCCCTGTCCTGATAACCAAGCAAACCGGACTTCCCGCGGAGCCGGGAGACCCTGTCTGTGATAATAATCCGCGATCGTACAGCATGAAACGAAACGGACGGCTCCCTACAGCGTAATCGACGAGGGCTCCGATGACGACAGCCGGCATGAACATGCCTGCAGGTACGGAGTTTAGCAGGTCGGGGAAGAAGAGCAAGCAACCTGGCCATCGGGATCAGAACCCGGAACATCACCGGCACGACTGCGCCGTAAGGAGCACCCTTGATACGTTTCCAATATAACCCAAGTTTCCCAGGAAACCCAAAACAAATTATTATGAACGGGCGCGTCGTCGAGCTCGTGACAAATTTACTGTACTGGAGCTGGAGTTGACTAGCAGCCAAACCCTAAAAGGGGGGGGTCTCTGTCGAGTGGCGACTCCGTCAGCCTTACTGCCCTTCTCACCTAACCTCACTGCTGGAGCTTTTTTTTTCAAGTGGCTCCATCGATTTATAAAACAAAAGGGGAAAAGCCAGGAACCCCGAGCCACCCCCATCTCCAAACTCCAAGCTCCCAACCCAACCGTAGCCAATGCCAGCCTTGCCAGGGGTAGGCTGGCCGCTGAACAACCTTCCAAAACGCCAAACTAAACCCATGCAGTACAAAAACCCGAACTCGAAACCTTTCCCCCTCGCAAGTGGAGCCCGGAGCCCTTGTATTACATCGCTTGCCCAGTGCACCACTCCCACTGCACCAGGCCACCCACCAGCAGCTACCGCTGCAGTATGCGTCATGATCCGAGAGTGAGGATTGAGTTGGCGTGGGATTGCGCCTCCTCGCCTCGCCTATCGCCTATCTGCTGTACTGTAATCTTTCTCGAGTCTCTCCACGTCATCTGGAGGGGAGTCCCTCGACCCAGACGGTAAATCGCGATTGGTGACGCCGGTGGTCCGGTCTCCGGATCTCTCAGCCTCAAGGGGCGGAAGGGAAGATAACGTTGCATGAATATGCATTTATTATAGTTTATAAGGCTATCTGCTATTGCTGCTTGCATAAAAAAAAGTTAAAAAGAACCCTCCAAGCCTCCAGCCAGGATCTGGCTGTTTTAGCTGTTATGAATAAGCAAAGGAAAAAAAAATTCTTGTGTCTCTGTCTATCTCTGTTTATCTGTTTGTCATCCAGCTGATATGATATGATATGATATTGATAATGGGCTTTCTCTGTAAGCATAGAAGCTGCTAGAATGAATCTATCATTCTCCAAATATGCATATGCATATGCGTTAGCTCGTTAGAGCCAAGCCACATCACATCACATCACATCGCACCGCATCTCTTCTGCCCAGTTCCAGTGTTATTTATTTCTTCCCCACAAAGTTCCAAAGTTAAAGCGCGCTACCTACCTGCCTGCCTAGTAGTCGTATCAGTATCTGGTGAGGAGCAGATCACTATTATCACTTCTCATCTGTGCAGGCTACAGCACAAATAGATAATGAGCACATACTGTGTACAATGTACATGTACAGTACAGTACAGTACGTACATACATACATACATACATACACACATACCTACCATGGTAATGTGGAAGCTCAGAAGGAAGGATGGACGGTACAGGACATACATATGCAGCAACTTCCAGTGCATGCTTATTCACATTTCGATCCAGTGTGCAGCATCATTGGAGATCTGGGCTGCAGCTTACTAGGTTCTTAATTGCGTGTACATGTACATGCATGTGACTTCGCTATGTATGTATGGGAATCGAACAGCTGAACAGTAGGTGACTACCTGAGTACTGTATAGCCTATAGAGAGTACACAGCACAGGACAGCACCGGAGTAGATGGAAATGCAGGGGGTTCACCTGATCAAGCAAAATTTCTCTCCACAGCACATACATACGTACGTAGAAGCAGATAGAAATAAATTCCCCAAAAAGACTTCCCATTGGAAGAATGAAAACGACTACTCAGTTAAACATAATCAAGTGACTGACCGGGGAGACCCGGAAAACAACCTACTTAAGACAGACAAGGGTGGACTCCGGAAAACTGCTCCGTAATATGCAGGAACACGCAGACCCATGCAAGATAAGATTATGCATTAATTAAATTAAAACAAGGATATGCCGATCGACCGCACGGGAGGCGACTCGTCTCGAGGTGCGGCCTGATCTTTGGAGATTATGTACGAGACATATCCGACAACTCCCCGTACCTTCTTTTTCCCCATCAATCAAAGTCGTAGGCCAGGAGAAATAAAAGAAATCATGTGCATATTATCGTAAAGAACAAACATTACTGATAAATATGGACTCGAAAATGGGCGACTCGCTCACACGTGTCTGTTGGCGGCCGCTTGCATTCGCCGCATCGCCTCTCTGTGCGCCTCATGCAGGTCGCCCCGCTGCATGCCCCCCGCGATAATAGCGCCGTCTATGTAGCTCGCCGACACGGTCTGCTGGCGCTTCTCCTGCCAGGATTGGCGGCGCTCCTCCCGCATGCCTGAGCGGTAGAAGTTGGTAGTCGACGGCGGCGGGAAACTCGTGTCCTCTCTGATGGCGTCTCGCCATGCAGCAATCGCTGCCTCGTTTCTCTTTGCAATCGAAGTGGCTGATTGCTGTTGTTGGAGAGACTGGTGCGAGTAGAATGGGGCGGTGGTAGGGAAGACCCCCGAGGAGCTTCTTCTATTGAGGTTTCGCGGCTGTAGGAAGGTGCGGCGTCGCGCGAGGGGTATGTCATCGCCGTCGACCAGGTTCCACTGGCTTGCTTGGAGTCGCCAATTATTTGCTTCGTTCAGAGACACCTTGGAGGTTGATCGATCGATCCACGAATCGCGATGCAGAGACATGGCAGACATTCGATTCCGGATCATGCTTTCACGTAACGCGATGAGCGACTGAGATGCAGGCCGCGTCTGTTCCGGGAAGTCAGCTTCCTTACTCTCACGGATCGGCGCGGCCGCTGAAGATTTGCTTAGGAGAGGAGTAGACATGCCGCGAAGTCCACCGGAGGAGGACCCAATTTGGGGGGAAGCGGATGGAGAGTGCGGAAGATTTTCCCTTGATCCTGCAGACATCTGAGAGAGACGCTTGCAGGATTTTTTCACGGTCGGATGTAACTTGGGCGACTCGCCCGCTGGGAGCGCGGATACGTCCGATACAGACTGTTTATGCATTTGAGTTGACGGTTTATCGGCAGCAGAAGTACGCCTGTTCACAAATGGAGGAGGTTGCGCGTTCAGAGCCGTCTGTTGTAACTCCTCTACGTTCACAGGTGCGGCCACTTCAGCCAGTGGATTTCCACCATCACCAGGATCCTCGTTGTCAGGTTCTATAGGATCGGGTTCGGGAGCGTCTGCTTCAGACAAATGCTTCGTCCATTCGCTCGTGCGGTATGACGTGACTATCCTGGACTCGTGGTCGGGCAATGTCTTCACTGCCTCAGCAGTGAGAGCTGCCCTCCTGCCAGTGGTCCCCTCGGATCTCTCCTTCGAGAAAGATTCTTTTGTATCCCGTGAATACCTAGAGACCGAATCGCATGGAGAGACTGACTCCGTCTCTTCTGGTGATCTTGTAGGCGGACTTGTAACTGGCAACAGGGAGAGAATCTCTCCTGCCGGCAAAAGGTCCGCAGCCGAAGGCGAAGAGCTTTCTTTCTGACCTGTCTTGACTGATAGCTTGGGCACCTTAGTATTGGCAGACAGACTAGCTTTGGATTCGCCTTGCGCCGGAGCATCTTCCTCTGTCATTTCTTCGGACGAGTCCGAGTGAGACTCTTTGGGCAAATGACTGTCTGAATTCTCGCCTTCAGTGGGCGTAATAGTAGTAGGTCCCTCAGAGTTATAATCATTTTTCCACGCGAAACCTTGCCGCTCGGGCTGCATCTCCCGAACTTCGCCCATTTCTCCTGTCACGGATGAAGCCGGGCTATGAGTAGAAATGAGTGCCTCCTCGGACTGAGAAGAAATATGTGCACTGTTCTTCAGAGAAAGCCGTTTCGATAGCGAATGGCCGGAAGATCGTCGTGGTGAAAGGGGTTCGGAGGTAGCAAATGTTGCCGCGACAGAACCCCCGTCGTCTTTCAGAGAAATTGCTGCATCTGGAATCTCGATTGGAGGAGCCACAGCCTGTGGGAAATTCTCAGGCTGTTCATGTGTGCCGGTGTCATATGTACATTCAGGATCTTTACGCATCCGGGAGGCCACCGAATCTCTCTCGTCCATCTGGTCTTCTCCATCGCACTGTGACGGTCTCCTCTCCGCTGGACCGCTCGAGTACTTCGACCACGTTTCGTCGCTCTGTTTGATTTCCGCTATTTCCACAGTTGTGGAATTCTTCTTCGGGTCGTCTGGCACCTCTGCTTCATTACTTGATTCTGACTGCTGAACATCCCGGTTCCCGTACATGGCCTCCCATTGGGTTCTTTCCCGCATGTTGCCCTCTTCCAGCTTTCTTGCCAATTCAGCTTCATCCTCCTCTCTTTTCTCATTCTCTTCCTTTTCTAATTCCACCTGCTTCTTCCGCCTTTGTTCGATGACCTTCCACAATTTGAGCTGCGAGAGCACGCCGAAAAAGCAGATGATCACTATCACGGCGGACTCTACGCGAATGCCACGCGTAAGCGGATAGGTTGTAGTATTCAGAGGAAATATGTCCTCGTTCAGGTCTGGAGTCAGACGTCAGCAGTGCCATGAACTTTTATAAAAGGGGTCTGCATCAATTACCCCATATATAGAGCCAGAATTCCTTCAAACCTGCTCTGCTAAAGCAATCAATTCCAAGAACCACGGCTGTGCTGCCTGAAAATGCGGTCGAAGCCATCAATGCATAAGGCCTCGTATAGCGAGTGAAGAACAAGGCGTAGGCACCAGCTGAGAATGCTCCGATAAATGCACCCTTCGCGCCCGCCACACTGAAGAGGCCTCCAGATTTCAGGGTAAGCATCCACATGCTCAAGCAGAATCCTCCTAGGATGCAACCGAGTCCCTCGGTTATTTCCTTGAACACGAGGCAGAGAGCTCCGAATATCAATCCGGTGAGGAAGGCAGCAACAAAATATGCTCCCTGTATTGCATTGCGAACAGGAGGGTTCATGACATATACTATGAGGACCTACGAATTAATCAGCGCAACTTTCGTACCCGGACGCCGGGTTATGATTTACCGTAACTCCCAGACCTGCCAAGAATGCTGCTGACAGGAATACGTGGACCCTGGCCACGGTTGTCAGTCGAGCTACCACATCTTCATCCGGAGGCTGAATAATACCATTGGTTCTTTATTCCAAGCAAAGAATACACTCCACCTAATGTGATGAGGAAAACACCAGCCACGCCCAGCGCGGGCGTGGTCTTAGGTTGCAAAGGGAGGTGGTCCGGTTCTTGTACATCTCCTGCAATAATGTCAGAAGGGCTCTAGAAAAAACCCGGCCAGTTTAATTGACCTTTTCTCCCGCTTGATGTTGCAGTTTGTCTAGCTGTAGTCGCAGGCGCGGTATTATTCAAAGCACTCGCGGAGATACGAACTCCAGTCTCCGTAGAGCTCGAGGTACTCGTCGCTGATCCAGAGGTGAGCATACTGATTGCCTGCGTAGTGCTCGGAGGCGGCTCTGTTGAGGCAGTATCTGTAGATGATGTCGTTACAGCCTCAGTGTCTTGTCTCCTATCAAGAGTAATGTCCGATGCGACAGCAACGACATCTAAAGCGATATACAGGGCGAGAAGAAGCAGAGGGATAAGGTGCATGATGAAATATCAGGCTATGTCGGGGACAAACAAGTCGGCGTGCTCGAATGCGGGAAGTTTGTAAAGCAATATCGACAGCCACCGAGATCAAGTCACAATTCTCAAATCCTTGTCTGCATGGTTTCGCTGTATTCTTCTCGCCTATAACCAAGGAGAGTTGCTGGAAACAGCACAAAGAGGAGAACAATTTCACTTGTGTAATTGCTCTGAAGTGCAGTAAGGAAAGTACACTACATGAAAACAGGGGAAGAAGTGACAAAGTAATGTGATTTAGCTTGAGTCACAGAAAATTTATGCTTGTTAACTACGTCTAGGGACTGCATGACACTGGTACCTTTTTTTCCGACTCCCCCCCCCCCCCCCCCCCCCAAGGCGCGTTGCATTCCGGGACACTGGGAAGATGAAGCTGGGTGACGTGTGAAGTGAGAAATGCACGCAACTGGTCCGGATTTTCGATGGTATGTTTTTCCAGCCAAAAGTTTGAATTGGAAAAGGATCAGACATTAAAGATCATGATAAACTCCTCAGAAATCTGTCACCCTTGGCTGGAGTAACGGAACTGGACTGGGGTCGGATTCAAAACCCGTCAGAACTCTGATCGAGTGAGCAGGCGCGGAAGGGGTCATTATCGATCAAGGTCGTACGGCTTGAGCGCCAAGTATCATGCAAAAATAGAACCGCTGTGGAGATAGACGGCAGCATTTAGCTATAGTTAGTCGAAAGAAAGCAAAGTCTCTAGGGCCAGGAAAGCTGGTTAGTTGTGCACGGTCGAGATGCTGGAACACTGTGTACAGTCAAGGAGTCCGTCCGCGCATTCCAGTACGGAACTTAACTACAGGGTCGAAACTTGCAATTGTCCTAACGTGAGATCCAACTGCAATCCTGCTCTCAGGAAGCTCACAGAGTGTTTCGCCAACGCCTGGAGAGTAAATTGTGTTCATGAATCCCTCGTGGGTTCCTGACTAACATTGTTGATCGAAGATATAGGCAATACCAGCTCCGCAGCATAATCAACGTGTCTGATTGCCATGCGATCTGTTGTTGAACCGTCGTCCTATCAGAAGATGTGGAACGTACGGAATTGTAACCGCCAACTAGTGGAACTGCTGTGTGGACTTGAGCTCTCAGGTACGGAGTCATATTCGGGTGCTATCTCCGTCTGCTGCAAGGCGTGACACGGCCTGCAACATTTGTCACCCCTGCGCAGCGTGAGAGAACTGCTCGAGCTGCTCATCGTGGTACCTGGTCAGGACAATAATGAGGTCTGCATGTTCTGCACTCCAGGAGGCCGCCTACATGTGGAAAAGGCCCTGGAATCATGACCTTGATGTGAGAGATTCCTCTTTATTGCGGACAGTGCGCAGCTTTGCTTAGCCCCTAGATCTACGGACCCCTGCGCTAGGTGCACCCGGCTGACGAGCGGGAAACTCCATGATCCATCGAGCCTGGAGGATCGCGGTCGCGCTAAGATACGAGCTGAATCTCGATCGATAACCTAAAGACCCTTTTGCTCCGTACGGAGCAGACACAGCGATGGGACCCGGCAGCCAGTGCTACATGGTTGGCGATCATGATTGATCTTGGCTCAGACTCGCAAAGCCTATATCAGATGCGATGTTTTCAACTCAGCAGCAGCGAGAAGGTAAAGATCAAGGATGATACAGGCAACCCCGACAATCTGCATTCTGTCGTCGTCCAATTGCAGGCTCGATGAGAGTGAGTGAGAGCATATCGTGGGGGCAGTCTCCGGAGCCCAGGCCTAGCGCTCTGAAGTCTGAACAAACGGGGCAGACAAAGGGACCTTCCGTCACGTGATGTTGTGGACAGGAACTTCTCGCGCATCAAAATCCGTTGACGCGGGCAACCCGTAAGACACCTGTTCCCACCGGCACGCGAGAAATTCTACTGAAACCACCCATCTGAATTTCGATCCCGATATTCCAAAGCAACAATGCCAGCCTTCACTCCCCTCCGTCCCCTTCTCCGCGCCCCGAGCGCACTCTCGGGCGCCCGTTCGTTCAGCTCGTCGCCGTCGCGCTCCGTTGCGCGTATAACCATCACGGGCCGCCTCGCCGCCCCGCCCGAGCTCCAGGCCACTTCGACGGGACGGGATGTCGTCCAGTATGTCGTCGGCACCTCGCACGGCCCCAGGAAGAACCGCCAGACCAGCTGGTTCCGCGTCTCGAGCTTCCTGAGTGACAGCCCGCAGAGGAACTACGTGCTCAGTCTGCCGAAGGGGTAAGTAGGGTCAGAGTCTTCGGATATTTTCCCTCCTTCGCGATACCTCGTGTCACGAGTGTGAGATCTGTTCACCACACGTTGCAGAAAACTGTGGTGAAAAAAAATATGAAAAAAAAGAATGGAATCACTCACGCACATTGCCCCTTGCGGACAGAACCCTCGTTTACGTCGAAGGCAACGCCACCATGCAGACCTGGGAGGACGCGGAAGGCAAGAGGCAGACCAGTCTGAACATCGTGCAGAGTAAGTCTTTTTTGTTCCGTCTCACTCACATTTGGATAATTTTTTTCCTTTACGTGTATACATATTGACGTCTTCACTTCATCATCAGAGTCTCTCGAGGTTCTGCACCGCCCCAGAACCGCCTCCCCTGAAGAAGCCCCTTCTGAAGGAGGATCGCAGTAAATAATTGAATGATGGCTCTCCACCTGTCTGATTAGAAGAAGGTCTGTGAATTAATATCTAGCCTACCTTCTATCTCGCCGGTTGGATTTGCGTATGTATATGTATATCCCCCCACATTGAATAGTCCTCTATCACGATCGAACATATGCTTGGGGTTTTTCTCTTAGAGGGTTACAAAAGTTCCTGAAAAGAGTTTCGATGAATGAATGTCCGCTTCATGTAATGAAGTAGATGACTGTAATGTGTGTGTGTGGAAAGAGAGCAGGTTCCCTTCCTTTTTTATTTCCCTAGGTATACTGCTGTTGCATGGGGAGCATGATATCAATGAAGTAAATAAAAAGAGTGACTTCAAGATGAACAGACCGATTAATTAGATGCTATCTAGTCATCCTATACTAGTGAAGTAATATATGACGATGATGAAGAACAGGAGCACCAGAGAAGACTTTAGAATAGACAGTATTTGTACTTTATTTTTTTTTCATAAAAATTCATTTATAAACTATTCTAGAAATCCTTAATCTTCTTTTTCGCTAATCCTTATTATAGATTTCACCCCTGTTCCACTTCTGCCTCCTAAAACATGTCTACAAAGAAAATCAGCATATTTCTTTCTTTTTTGATGGAATCATATATATGTGTTATCTCAGAACTGTGCAGATTCGGGCATATATGAGACCCCTGTGGCAGGCAGAGCTATGCAGCAGGAACACAGGTACAGTAGATGAGTGGGTCTCTAAGACTGCCCCAATTCTACTGTGTACAGCATGTCTACGATACGACCTTCGTGTTCTCTGATAAAAGGGGGGGTGGGGGGGGGGGGGCAGTGGCAGGCCTATACCGTACCATACTTTATTTAATCACTAACTCAGCACTCTCTCATTCCCATCTCCCCCTCCTCCACTTTACAAGATAACGAACACATAACTAAACAGATGGCCATACAAGGTACAAATAACGTTACGCACAGGAAGACTGAAACATCAATTAGCTTGTACTTTACATGGGTGGCTCAGCCGGATGATGGAGATGAGTAATCATGAATCATAATGACCACCGCATCTGATCAATTGATTGATTGATTGGATTAGTAGGAAAGGAAGCAAAAAAAGCCTCCCGGGCACATCAGAAATGATCTCTGTCTGTACGGTGCAATTCAATTCAATTCAAACCTGGTGTCCTTAGTTCTTAGACGGAATGTTATTAAATAGGCTACCTAGGGCAACTTCTGCGGAATATGAAACATGATGGTAGCTAGCTATGGATTCAACAACACATGAAGGAAATTATCTGATAATCCCGGCTTGGCTTGAGGAAATAAGAGGGACAATTCAAAACATGCAAATTAAAACACATTGTAGAAGGAGGAAAAAAATAAAAACAAAGGTGAAACTTGCTTCCTGCCCATCCGTGAGTGTGTTGTATCCATAAGATAGAATTACAAAGGAGAGTCAAGTCAGCCTCTCTCACTCTCGTACCCTTCCTACGACGACGTATATCCGCGTCGCTCGAGAGAAGCCTTGGAAAAGATAATCCGCAACCTTCACCCTGTTAAGATCATTGCTAAAAAAAATTCACCTCTTCTCGCTTGTCTGCCGAATCATCTGCTTCACCTTGATGATGCCATTCTTGGAAGGAGACGGGATGGTGTCGGTATCGGCCTCGCTCGAGCGCCGCTCGCCCTTGCCTGCCCAAGCCGTGGTGGAAACCGTATTCTCTGAGCCTGGGAGGCGAGGGATGGGAGTGTCACGGTGACGGTGACGGCTACGGCGACGCTCGCGGTTGGGGGTGAAGAGGCCCCAGAGTTGGTGACGGCGTGGAAATGTAGTAGTGGTATTGGAAATGGAAGGGAATCCTTTCTCGAGATCCTTAGAAGGAAAAGAAGAAGAAGAGGGCTCGAAGGGTTCAGTGGATACGGAGTTTGTCCTGCCACTCCTACGTAAATACCTAATTGGATCCGAGAAGGATGATAAGAGAGGGAGTCTCACCTCGACACGATAGATTGAGTCCGACTGAATAGCAGCTTCGCGCGGCTGCTGAATGATACTATTGGGCTCACAGAACTTGTACTCGTCCTACGGCTACTGCAGATGTGAGGGTGTGACAGAGCGGGAAAGCAGCGGCCCAGTCCCAGCCTCAGGAGGAACGAGCGGTACATCATGGTTGCGTCCGTTCCGAATCCGAAGAAGAAGAATAGCAGGATGCCGCCGGCAATGGGAATCCAACGGTCGAAGAAGATCTGGCCGTGCGTCGCGATCTTGGTTATCATGTTCCAGCTCGGTCCGTGTATCTTGCTCCACGAGTACGAGTGCCATGGAAGCGAGAATTCCACGTTGGTGTAGAGAACGTAAGCCTGCGCAGGCAGGATAACGAGAAGCGTCATGAATGCGAGGAAAAAGAGTCGTAGGAAGCGTGATTTGCTCAGGCTGCTGTCACAAGACCTGAAGATCGTCCCGAATTGATTCTTGTACCTCCAGAGGCGGAATAGCACCAGACCTGTAAACGGCTCGTCAGAATTGGATACTCAGATCAAAGGGGAAAAAGAAGGCCATACAGCAGTAGTACCCGGCAATCAGGCAGATAACTGTGGGCCAGATGAAAGAAAGCACGAGCGTCACCCAGCTTTCGTCGAAGGAGTTGACGCAACCGGAAATCGTGTAGAGCATGAATCGATTCTTCTGGACGACGTAGTGCGTGATCATGGAGATGGCTGGCACAACCAAGCAGAAGAATATTTCGAAGGCAAGGCGCCGCCGGGACTGCTCGCGACTAGGGACCAGAACGACACGGTCCGTGTCCAGGAGATGGGCGAGGGTACGGAAGATACACATCAGGGCTCCTGGTACGCCCACATAGCCGGCTATCATCAGCTTAACTTCGATATCGCAGAGGCCAACGCCGCTCCACCACGAATCGACATCATCTGTCGGCCAGATAGCGGCGTTCACGATGTTGAAAATGTTGTTGATAAGGAACCAGATGACAAGGCATGAAGCAGGAAAGTTGTGATTCTTCGAGTGCCAGACCAAGGGAGGGATGCTCAGAATGATCGAAAAGACAGACAGGGCCGGTACGACCACAGCTTGAGCAGAAAGGGCATAAGTTCCGGCAGCCATCGTGAGGTTTGTCGGATCTCGTAGTCGTCGTGGTTGGTTCTGCGTCTCAAGGCCTATCGGAGCTGACCAGCGGTAATGCCTCTTGGGCAAGCAAAAGGCATACACTCAGTTCGTTGAAGCTGATAGGGACTTCTCGTCCAATGTAAAGAAGGGAAAAGGGTTATTCAGGAGACAACAGATAAGAGACGCTCTGGAAGAGAGGTACGGCTTTCCTATGACGGAAGGTTGGCTTTCAGTGAGAAGGAGAGAAAGGAGCCAGTGTGTGCAAAGGGAGAATGGTTTAAGTGTAGAAGCAACACAAAAGTAGAGAGGGTAGAGAGTAGAGACTACTCTTGAAACCTCATCATGGGGATGGACGTCCTTTGGAGGGGAGGCCCCCCAGCCAACGCCGTGTGGTGTTCTCCCCATGCCTCATGGCGTCAGGTGCACAACTGTCTAAGACAAAATAGATGAGAAACCCTACCTATTGGAGGACAGCAGGAGACCAAATAAAAGAGAGTGAAGGGTTATCGACTCGTGATGATATCGTTATTCAGCTCGATGTTGGCATGGTGGTGGTGACGGACCAGGCCGCTTTAGGGCTTCAATAAGGCTCAGACGGGAAGTATCGCTTGGAAGTGGATCACCATCCGACACAGGGAGCAGATAAAGGCTGAGCTTGCTAAGCTGAGACCTACGAGACTTCTTGCTCGAAGGAGTGGGCAGACATTGGTGTCGATATGACAGCGTCCATCCGGCAACGAGTCCGAACAGTCTATTCAGTGATGTTCACACGGCGAATATCAACAGAACACTAGGATATATGAAGGATGAAAAAGAGCTTCACGGTGAAGCTCTTGCTTCGATTATATCACTTTTTTGCCAGATCTAGGCGCTCACGAAGTCTCGAGAGCTCTCCATTACAGACACGTGGCAATCCAGCGTCAACTCTGTAGACCGACGACTGGCCGAGTCTCCAGCAGCGGCTCTGAAACAGATGAGCAGAGGTATTATTCGTTTCCAAAAATTCCATTCGAAAACTGGTCCATTGGACCTTGTCAGCGCGGAAGTGGGACAAGCTCCCCCAAGGCACCTTGCCGCCCGGAAAGGAACAGATATGCAATCCACAGAAATGTGATCACTAGAAGTCCTGGAGGGTCAGCCTTAAAGGACGGTTTCAAAGAACTTGATGTCTTGTCGTCCATCCCCAGCGCTATTTCCGATTGAGTCTGGCATCCGAAACCCCAGATGGGGCGGAGGGGACGCGCGGGCCGCGGTTGTTCCAGAGACGACGCGGAGGATGGGGAACTTGCATCTGAGGTCCATGGTAAATGACAAGTATGCAGAAGAGGATGATATACAGGAGTAGACCTTGACCATATGCACATCATGAAGGACGGCGCAGGGGTTCCCCCGCCATGTGGAGCGCGCTGGATGGCGGATGCGCCGTGCCCTGGGGATGCCGTCATACCCTGTGCGCTGATCCTCCGCATCATCCAGACTTGCACAACTCCCATGTCCACAGCATAGCAGACTCGCCGTTCCTGCGTCCCCTTGCAGAGTGGGCGATGCGCCTGCACATGGTCAGTCCTGGATCGCTTGATCCCAGATCCCGCATATGTCTAACTAACCGACTGCGCATCCAGGCCGCGTTACGCCATGGCTGAACATACTGCCCAGCCGTCGTCGACCTCCCACAAGGCCTCTTTCCACAGCAGCTCCCATGCCAGCTCTCCCGGCGCTCCCTACCTTCGCCATCGTGCCGTGACGCGGGCAGCGACCTTTGCAGAAGGCGCGTCAAGCCCCCAGAACCTGCGGCGCAACTCCACCCTGTCCGACTCGGTGTCCGAGGCGCGCAATTCCATCCGGTCCTCCACCGACGACCTGTTCCTCCCGCGCGTCACCAAGGGCACAGGAGTCGATCTCCATGGCGAAGAGTCGCATTGGCAGTCTGCGCCTCTCGTGCTGGCCCTGTTGCCTGCTATTGGGGGGATATTCTTCAAGAACGGGAGCGCCGTCATCACCGACATCACATTGCTGATTCTGGCGGCTATATTCCTTAACTGGTCTGTCAGGCTGCCATGGTAGGTAAACAACTTCAGGGATCGCGCTACAGAATTTCCCATCCGGTCGAAACGAAATCTGACATGCTTTACAGGGACTGGTATCGATCCGCGCAAGCCGTCCGACAGCAGGACGTCGGAGTCTTTGGCAGTATACATGACATCACGGAGGAATCAGAGCGCGACAACGGTCTCGAAGAGCAAGAACTATCTCCCAAGTCTGGGTCCGGACAAGGCAGTTCTCCCCCTCCTGCTGCTCCTCCCCGTTCGGATTCCCAACAAAAGCCGCACCAATCGCCTGCGGTCGGCGCGGCCAGCAAGGAACTACACGTTCACGAGCTCGTCGCCCTGGCGTCCTGCTTCATTTTCCCCATAATCGGGACATGGCTCCTGCACGCGATCCGATCGAAGCTGTCCCGGCCCTCCGAGGGCCTCGTGTCGAACTACAACCTGACCATCTTCCTGCTCGCGTCCGAGATCCGCCCGCTCTCCCACCTGCTGAAGATGGTCCAGGCGCGGACGCTCTACCTCCAGCGGGTCGTCGCAGCAGCATCATCCTCCTACGAAGACGATAAGGTCGACACAGCAAGGCTCCTCGACCTCGCCAAGCGGCTGGAGGAACTGGAAGCCCATGTCGCGGCCACAGCCGCCGAAAGACTTCCCACCACTACTCCCGCAACCGGCTCATCGTCCGGTAGGAACAACACCCAAGCATCAGCATCATCGTCGAAGGAGCAAGAAACCTTCGTCGCGCAAATAATCTTCGACGTGAAAAGGGCCATCCAGCCGGACCTCGACGCCCTCAACCGCGCCGTCCGGCGCTACGAGAAGCGCACCACCGTCGCCGCCTTCCAGACGGAATCGCGACTCCAGGAGCTCGAGGCGCGCGTCCGCGACGCCATCACCCTCGCATCCGCCACCGCGGCGCATCGGCAGCAGAGCCTCGCGTCGATCCTGATGGACTGGATCTGTGCCGCCTTGGTGCTGCCGTTTCGGGGGGTATGGGCGCTGGCGTGTCTACCGAGCCGCGCCGCGACGCGGGGACTGCAATACGCCAGGTCGATTCTGGGGCTGAGTCGGTGGCGGAGTAAGCCTGGGAAGGGGAAGCAAGCCCAGGCCCAGGCGTCTCCATCTCCGAGATCGCAGCAGAAGATATCTCAGGCGGAAAGCATGAGAGGAGGAGGAGGGGCGAAGAAACCTTCGTAAGAGATTTTCTTTCTTTCTTTCTTCCTTCTTTTTTGTTTTATTCCCACCTCGAACGTAATTGGAATTGGAATTATGATACGATACGATAATGATGATATGGACACACAGACACGGACACGGATATGGATGGAATACCTGATACGTTATTTATTCATGCAAACTTATTATTGATTTATTTTACTTCCCTCGTGACCCGACACCCCCTTTTTCTTTTTTTCTTTTTTTCTTTTTTCTTTTTTTTTCGTGGTATTTATTTCATTTTATCTATCTACCATTTTCTATCTGTGGACATGGCGATACCTTGGACCTTGGACCTTGGACACACCGTGGCGTGGGCAATCACTGGGACTTGGACCTTGAACTTGGGACTTGGATGGAAAACTCGGAGAGGATTTTCGCTTGGGTTATAATAATACTTACTTGCTTGGTAGTTTAAGACTTGAATCGAATGAATGGAATGGAATGGAACGTGGAGTGAGGTCATCCATCCATCCATCCATCTATCTGACTACAACTAACCATTCAAACGTAGGATTCGTGTTTATTTTCTTTTTCTAAAAAATATTATTATTCTGATTATTATCTAAATATTCTATCATTTAATGCACTTCACTCGGACTGTTCTAGACACAGCTTCTTTTCGATGATGATGATGATGATGTTAGGGCCCCTTTATGAGACATGATTCAAGCAATCCAATCTATCTATATCATAGCAAATAAATATAAAGCCTGTACTCTTGAGTGTAGCCCGTAGCCCTAGCAGTAAAGCAAATGAGGTTCTCCGGTCCGGTAGTGGTAAAAAAAAAAAAAGGATGATGATAATTATTATCACTATTACCTGAGGCACAGGCGCAGGCACAGCCGCAACGGTATGACTGTCGATCGGCCAGTTGGTCAACCGACCAACATCAATCTTATCTATTTTATTATCCATCTACCCGATCTATGTATGACCTCACTTCGCCCCCCCCAGAAGGACCATCGTCGTCAACGCCCGCCGTCTTCAAGAACGGCTCTATGATGCTCCGCTTTCTCTCCTCCCAGGCCCGTCTCTCCTTCTCCTTGGTCGGAATCGGCAACCCGGCGCACGAGATGATGACATCGGCAAACAGCGACGCGAGCTCCGTTTCGACGGCTTGCCGTCTCACGAGCGCGGGACTGACGCTGGCAGCGGTAGTATGTTCTGAGGCTGACGTGCTCGAGGTGGTGAGCGTGCGTGCTCGGCGTCGAAAGCCGCCTGCGGCAGACATGAAAGAGGACGTTGACGCTGGGGAGGGCAGAGAATCTGCAGAAAAAAGGATGAAGGAGTCCGGTGTCGTCGGTGTTGTCGGCGACCTTGCTACTGCCGGGGAAGGCCGTGCAGGCAGGGCCGAGGCGGGAGCAACCTCGTTGACGATGCGGGCAAGCATGAAGGTGAGGAAGGTGAACGAGACGCTGTGGGCGGGTGACGGGGAGAGGGTCTCCAATACCCAAGCCTGGGACTCTTCGGTGGATCGTGGGGGCAGTTTGGCCTTCTCTCGCGCCGCCAGCTGTTGCTCCATATCATGCCAGACACTGGAAGTAATGATTCCGTCCTGCAGGGAGCGGAGGAAAGCCATAAGCGTCTCAGACAAGATCTCCAAACGGTGAATTGAGGGAACTTCGGGTGGGAATATATCGGCGACGGAGCCGCCTGTGTCAAGAGCTTCACGGACAGACGCCAGAAGGGGCGAGCGCTGGTCGGGATCCTTAAGCGTCCATGTTTCTGGCCTGAAAGGCCAGCTGGTTCCGTAAGGTTCGTACGACCAAGGCGGAGATTCTCGTTCAGGACCCTCTCTTGTCATACTCCACTCGGCCACCGCACGCTCAGTTAGGTCTGATATAGCGTCCGTTAACCTAAAGAGCTCCCGAGGGGCTGACAGACGGACATTCTGGGTCTTGCTTTGGGCTTCCGCGGATGGAGCAATCCCGAGGCTGCGAGCGCCACCTTCAGGCATGCGAGTGAGATCCTCCAAGGAACGACCAAAGCAAGACGGCAGCCATTTGCCATAGACCGAAATGAAGTGGTCGCGGCCATTGACTACCCTCAAAACCAAAATGTCTTCTATCTTTGCTTCGCCAGCATTCAGTGAGCGAACATGATCAAGGTCCTTGATGTGCACTGTGAGCTCAACATTGGCCGTCTCTCCAGGAGCCAAAGTGTACTCATCCTGCCCACTTCGTTTTTTGCCGTCAGACGGCCAATCAACCCGAAGCTCTAGCCAGGGAGGCGTTACGCCACGGACTTCTCCTTCGGCGCATGGCCTCTCGGTGAATAAAAACGTAGCAGGAACGCCGCTGGTGTTGGCAATGGTCAGATCGCGACTGACAGGGACGTCGAACCGGACGTCACCGAAACACACAGCATTCGGATCCCCAGCGACCTTGCCATTACTTGTAGCACTGGGGTCATCGCCGTGATGGTCCACCACGATCGTAATACCGGGCCGAGCCTCGTTTTCTGCTTTATCCAATTCTCGTACGACCTCCTGGTGTACTTTGGCCTTGAGTTCTGGTATGACAGCATCGTAGTTTAACGTGAAGATGGCATCCAGCGGCTTGTGATCGGAGGAGATGATGCCCTGATGGGAAGTATAATGCTCGAGTCTAATCGGGTCTTCAAAGGCCATCAGGGACTCATCCGGAGCTGGATCACCAGCTGCGTCCTCATTTTCGTCGTAATCATCCACGGAATTCGTACCATCAACGTCAGGGTCGTAGTCAAATAGAACATTATCGTCCTCGACGGCCTTGTCCAAGCCACGCGCCTTCATTTCCTCGTCTCTTTTCCTGGCTTCCTCGGCTTCTCTAACTTTCCGCTCATAATTTAACAGGTCGTGGCGACTCCGATATAAAATCCGATCACACCAACTGGGTGCCCTCTGCTTCTCACTGGAATCAAACATGGCCACGCTTCCAATATCGTACTTATAAGTCGGGAGGAAACTGATGTCACCTTCCCGCCATCCTTCGTGGAACGCCTTTCCCTTCTTCTGCTGTGTACGAAGTTGGTCATGAGGAAGCAGAGACGCAAGGGTGGTCTGCAGGGAAGCCGGATCGGAATGAGGATCTATATCGTTGTCGATGAGAGCTACGGTGCCCTCAGACGACACAGAACCCTCCCTCTCATGCATAAGCTTGTGCTCTACCTGAGCCACGACGTGCGGCGACGGGGGACCGCCTTCACCGTGTCCACCGAACTTCGTTTTTGGCCGATGTGCACGGTCATATTCATTCTGCGTGTGCAGCGAAAGGAGCCGCCGGACATCGTCGCCCGGTATGCCCTCGAGACGGTAATTCAGGTCTCCGAACCAGAAAGCGAAATCTTCCTTGCCGATAGTATCACATGGCTCGCCCACGAGATCGTGTTCGGGGTCTACAGAGTCAAACCTGGTGCGACTGACGATCTGGCTAGCGTCCCAATTCCGCCGTTCCAGGCTGCCCTTATCAGCCCCAGCGGCGAGGTGGCAATTTATGAAGACAAGGCGCGTGGTCTCTCCCAGGACGATGCGGGTGGAAACAGCGCCTTTGTTTCCCATGTAGCCCATCAGTCCCGTACCCACGCTTGTCGAGCTGACCGAAGATATCGATCCGGCGATGGAAGGGGCGGCGTATACGAGGAGCAGCAACCCCACCAGCTGCTGCTCCGCGACCAGCTGGTAACCCTCTGGAAGCGCTTTCTGCACTGCGTCTTTCCACCGGTTCGCAGGGCCGGGGTCCACGTAGGGCCGTAACGTCTCCGCAGGGGACGAGACATCGACGATCTCCTGCAGTCCAAGCACGTAGAGTCCCACCTGCTCTGAATGGGAGAAGGAACCTGGAGGAGCGGCGTCATCTTTCCCCTTGTGATCCGAATCCGACCGTTCGGAGGACCCTGGCCCTCCGGGCTTCTGGTTCTCTTTTCCGGCCCCCTTCTGACCTTCTCCAACCGTCAGTCCAGAGATGCGCTCGCACATCCCCTTCCCCTCCACGAACCATTCTCCAATATCCTTCTCCGTCCCCGCTATGGCGGCCACGTTCCATGTCCCGACCTTGATCCGGATCGTCCTTTGGCGGATATACTCTGCCTTCCTGGCCTTGACGGCGCGGGAGAGCGACGAGAGATCGGAGGCGATAGCGGCTTCCTGTTCGTCATCTCTGTCCACGGGGAAACTGCCCGGGGCGCTCGGGTCGTAAGGCGGAGGCGGGGAGGCGGAATGCGCCTCCCTGGAGGACATCTTTCACAGCTTGTTGGCGGGTGGTCGTCGAAAGAGGCTACTCTCCTCATGGCTTGAAGGGCGGGTGTATATATATAGAAACTCCGCGTTCTCCCCTTGGCGCGATCGGACAGGTCAGCAACGGAGAGACACGGGGATTGCGGAATGACAGATCCGTCGGAGAGCAGCGACGCAGGCCGATGCCATCGCGGGTCTGTTCTCTGGACAGCTGTGGACGGGCTCAGGTGCGGAGCGCGTGTAGCTCCATCACGGGCCCGCAGGGTCTTAGTGGTAGCGCACGCGACCGGTCTGGTGCAAGGACAGTGCGGGGATGAGGATGCGCACAGGGACAAAGGAAACGCGGTGATCTGGAGGCCAGACCGCTGATATGCGGAGGGAGCGGAGGAAAGGAGTGGTAGTAGTGATCAGAGAAGTTGCATGGTCGAGACGGGCAGCGCGGGCGAGTGCCAGAGCTGCTCGGAGTTAAGAGCGGCGAGCGTTTCTCCTGCAGCCACCTCGCGACCTCGCTATACACTACGACACGGTACTTGGTACTATCCAGGCTGGAGACAGACAGAGCTCCAGACCTCCTTGCGGATCTATCCTACTTTCTCTTCCTTTTACACCTCCTATCCTGCAGTCCGCCATCCACAATGACGCCCCGAAAAGCTCGAGAGCGTCGCCCGAACAACCACAATAGTAACCATAGCCACAATCACAGCAACCATAATAGCCACCAACAACATCCGCGGCAGCAGTCCTCCACGGCAGCCCCTCAGCCCTCTGACTACGAGTCCGACAACGCATTCTACCTTTCGGATACCCAGCAGCAGCCGCCGGACCCGGCCATGCCCCCTCCGCCGACCCGCTCCAACGAGGAGCTCAACATCTCCGTGCTGCGGCGGCACAACCCCGCCATCACCTCGATCCTGTCGCTGGCCCCGTACGCCGTCGTCTACTTCTTCAGTCCGAGCACGCGACAGTGGGAGAAGAGCGGGGTCGAGGGGACCATGTTCGTCTGCCAGCTGACCCAGGGCCGCCTGGGCGAGGAGCGGTACAGCGTCTTCGTGCTGAACCGGCGCGGGCTGGACAACTTCGACGTGCGGCTGACGGACGGCGAGAACGTCGAGCTCACGGACGAGTACGTCATTCTGAAAGCGGAAGACGATGACGATGATGAGGACAGTGGCGGTGGTGGCGGGAACGGGAGGAAGAATTCCCGCATCTACGGCCTCTGGATCTACTCCGAACCGCCGCCCAACTCGACTGCGGAGACGCGCACCATCAACGCGCAGATGATCAAGGAGTGCGCCGTCCACGCCGGGCAGAGCCTCAAGCTGGCGCGCGAGCGGCGCGAGGCGGAGCGCCAGAACGGGCTGCACGCTGCTGCCGCGCCCAACGAGGCGTACGCGAGCGTCCCCATGAGCCGGCAGATCTCGCTCAAGGAGCTCTTCGGGCAGCAGAGAGCGCAGGACGACGGGTGGAGCGTCAAGGCGCACAGCCCCGGCCCTGATGCAGCGCAGCAGCCGCAGACGCAGGCAGCGCCGGCGGACGCTGGGCAGCAGGACGTCCTTGGTGAACTATTCCGGAGGGCCGGGGTCGCATATCTGAGTGGGCAGAGGGTATCATAGACATTCTCCTCTATTGTTCTCTCTCTTACTTGATTCTCAATCCAATCTCGGTTTTCTGTCTTTTTCATGCCGGGCTCCGGTGTTTGGAGAGTGCTTGAGATACCACATTGATCTGCTTGAAAGGTTGAGCCTATCTATCTAGAAAACAGAGACTATTGGATATCGATCATGAGTCTTTTAATGCCAGAAAGAGCCAGGGAATGAATTCCCCCAGAGAATCTACTGCAATACAGGATTAATCGCCCGTTACAATGTCCATAATAAACCGGGCCACTTTCCGCGCCATGACATCGCTATGTCCTGCAGGAAAGCAAGCGCATCTGATCAGCAACGATTGCAAGTCGACGGGTGGAATAGACGAAATATAAGAGAGAAACTCACGAATACAAAACGCATGCGGCACCCCATCCTCGCAGACGACCATCTTCGGCCCGCCGCCCTTGGCCCTCCTCCCCCTCGTGGCGATGATCTCGTCCCTCGTCCGCTCCGCGACCCAGTGGTCGTTGCGGCCGAAGTAGAAGACCAGCTTCGACGGCGGTTTTTTCGCGCTCGACGACGTCGACGACGTTGACGACGATGTGCCCCAAATGTCGTCGCTCCACCTGTCGGCGGTGATTTCGCGCATCTCGTCGGCGGCCATGTGTCTGTTGACTCCCGTCCGTCAGCGCTGTTTATTACTTATTATTACTGTCTTTTCTATTTCATGGCATGAACATGCTATGCCATGCTATGAGCTTGGGGCTGAGCTCAGAGCACAAACACACACAGGGGATATACATAGCAGGGATAGGAATTAGGAAAAAAAATATTGAGAAAGGGGTGAAATTGCAAACGTACAAAGCCTGTCTCACTCCACGCCTGCTTCCCAAAAAGGCCAGGGTAGTCTCCACGGCATTTTCGGGCGGGAAGCCCATCACCAGCCGGACCAGAGACCGCAGGACTGCGGCGGGAAGGGCCCAGGTGAGTGCTTTGGCCAGCAGGCCCGTGACGCGGGCGAGCTCGGGGATGAGGTATAGAAGCCACTGTGGTATTGCCCAAACAAGTTCTGTGTCAGTAGTCTTCTCTATACCTGCGTAGAGTAGTAAAAAAAAAGCACATACACTTAACCTCCTCCCCGCAGTCGACTTGGCGATATCCACCACCGCCGGAAACAGCAAGACCGCACCGACGATGTCGAACGCGAACGCCGCATCATAACCATCATCATCCGCCCTTCTCCCCTCTCTATGCCGCCGCAGTATCTCCATCGCGATGTACGCACCGACAGAGTGCCCTACCAGGATCACCTGCGGCTTCGCAGCCGTAGCCGTAGTCGTAGCCGTAGGCGGCTGCTTCCAGCCATCATAATCCGAGCTCCCATTGCTCATGACGCTACGCAACCTCCCCTCCACGAAATCGATCTCTTCCTGCAGGCCGTACAGTGTATCATCGTCCGTAGCAGCTCCCCCGTTTCCTTTTCTTCCATCACGGCCATCGCTGCTGCTGCCTTTGCTTCTGCTGCCGTCAACGTCGACATCAACCTCAAACCCGCCCAGACTCGCCCCGTAGATCCGGAACCGTGACGCCCTTCTCCCGTCGACGACACTCGGCCCCGACAACGCTGACGAGAGCAGCGCGAGAAAGGCGTGGTAGTATGCGATCAGGCCTGGGTTGCCGGGGATGAAGAAGATGGTGATGGTGGTAGTAGTTGTTGTAGTAGTAAGAGGTTGAGGAGGATGAGGATCATCATCGAGTGGAGATTGATGCGATGACGGAACCAAGGAGAGGAATGTGTTGGGGTCGATGGTGGGTTGTGTGAGGGGGGGCATCTCTCCTTTTTGTCTCCTTTGTCTCTTTTGTCTTGTCTCGCGTGTACTGTCTGTATTCAAGTACCTTTTGGTGAGGAAAATATATAAAAAAGAAAAGGAGATGAACGCAAAACCTTACAGCAGAAAGAGAGAAACAACTTCAGGATAGATATGTAAGTTGCGGGGTATATATTAGAATAAGAAATCAGAAAACCCTCACTCAGACCAGATAGAGGCTGTAGTAGTGCCAAAGAAAAAGTTGAAGTCTATTATTATCGGTAATAGAACAGCAAAATGCACCACTTAGAAAGAAAAATCAAACAAACGCAGCAGCTCTCAAGGAAGACACACATACGCACACACACACACACTCACTCAATCTGTCTCATGACACTCGACCATCTGGGATTATTATATACTGCAGACTCCAGTGCATACCGAAGCTTGAGTTGGGTTGTACATGTACCGAATCGCGTCTACGGGGTAGTCAGTCGTTAGTTAGTCTTACATAAGCCTCCCAGAAATCGGCACCTAGCAAACAGACAAACCTTCAGGCTAAGCTTATTATCTTATCGCCCAATTTCTCGGATGGCACCCACCCACTTTTTTCCTTCTTAGGATCATACAGCTAGTTCTGTATGGTAAATCCTGCATCCAATAATATCGCTGTCAGATCAATCCACTGACCCTGCTCTTGCAAACAAAGATACAGAGTAATAGATCTTATCACCAACCTTAATAGGTAGGTAGTCTACACCCCGGCAGCTGCCAGCATGTCAAAATCCCACGAATCCCATTCTAACTGCATGTCTATCTTTGCAGAGATTCCTATACTAATTTGCCTGTGTCCTTCAGGATGCCTGGACATCTTCATACTATCTACCTTCATGTCATGGAAGTTGGACGCGTAATGAAGGAAGCTCACGAAGCCCTACTTCATGCCATGCCCACCTCCTAACTTTGGAATGCCTGCATGCCTTCCTATCTAGCTAGGTGTCCATTAGTTTGACCCAGGAAGCAAAGACAGATTGCCATAGATTTTACCATATTTATTAAAGCTGTCAGGACTGCAGTTACAGTTGTAATACAGAACGGGACTGCCAAGAAAATACCGGGTGCCATTTCAGAAATTAAGTGCCAGCCGAGCAATTGGGCGTTATTTTATCACCGTCCGTCCGTCCGCGGTCCCTCCTCCCGTCCAGACCGAGACCCGGGGCTATGGCTGCCAGCTCTAAATAATAATAATAGGTAGTTTATTTAGGTTTTTTTGGAACATTCAGGTAGCGGGACGGAGTCCACAAGTCCCTCTCTGCATTTCATACTGGTTTCTACTGTACTGCACTGTACAGTACTGTACTGTACATTAGGTGTTATTCAAGGTCCAAGGTTTCCGATTGGCTTACTACTCCGTACCGCATATCGATCGGTATCGCATACATGTTGCATGCATGCGGAGGTTAAGTACTGTACAGTACAGTACATACCTAGCTGACGCGCGGTGAGGTGAGGTCCGTCCACGAGGAGGCTAAATACCAGGTAAATAATAGGAGACTTAGGTAGGTAGGACGAATCCCTAGAGCGAGAGCGAGAGATCTGGTCTCCAAACAGTTCGGGAGAATCCATGCAAAGCAGAGAGCAAAGCAACAAAGGAAACTTTTTTTTGTTTCGCGGCATGTATGTTCCCCGCATATACTAGGATGGAACATCGGCCATTATTTTTTACAACCTGCATCACAACATCCTTCTAAACTAGGTAGTGCATATAGTTTAGATGATAGTCGACAACTACGTCACCATGGACGAGACAAGATCAGCCCAATGGAATATGGCAATAATCTGGATTCAATTTCATGAATAATATGCTATGCAGGAGAAAAAAAATTATAACTCATCCCAATCCCGTCCACCCAGCCGCCTCCCTCCCCTTCCTCCCTTCTTCTCAACCAGAGTCCCACGAACCACACCCCAATTGCAAGCAAGCAAACAAAATAAAAAAAGAGATCGAAAACAGAAAATTGAAGAGACCTGCATCACTCCAAGGCCCAGTCACCGATGCCAGTAGCGAACCGTACCGTACCGTACCGTACTTTAAGAGATACAAATCAAGACGCCCGGTTCCTCTGAATATAAAAAAGGCCTTTCGGCTCTTTTTTTTCTCTTTTTCATCCGCAGCAATTGATTGATATCCCGAATCCGACTCTCACCAAACAGACCCCATAACGAGCCATCATGAAACTGTCCCTGAGGCCACACGCAGAAGAGTAGAAAAAAGGTGAACGCTAAGAAGTGTAACTAACACTAGAGATCAGACAAGAATCGAAGAAAAAGAAGAAAAAGGGTACTGCCAAAGGGGCTGGTGGAATACATCAACCCCGGATGCGGAAGCAAAGTAGCTATTTGTAGGAATGCTTGCATGAAGAAAAGAAGAGAGCTTTCAAAACAGCGCCAACAAAGCGGGAATGGGGGAAAAAGCGCATGACGGACAGAAAATCTGAAAAATAACAAGGCGTGAATAAAGCACAAAACGCCCAAACCCCGTAAACGTTCCCATCTGGTATCTAGGTGGCAACCACAAGGAAACCAAAGGCTGAAAGTTTAAGTTGTCTGAAGGGGAGAAGGGATAAACAGCAAGCGGAGAATGCGAGTTCGGACCGAAAGCGCTCAGCAGATCTGGTTTCTTCTGCCTCGCTTTCAGCCGCCTCTGTCCCCGGTGCGATTGTCATTGTTCCCTTGTCGAATGCTCTCGTCGGCGCTCGGTTTGTCCTGCCCGACCGACTTCAGCGCTGAGGGACCAAGATTGATAGCTATCTTCTTCGGACCCGGGCTAGCAGATGGAGTGCCCGGAACTGAGACGTTCTGACCGGCTCCTTTATCGGCCGCAGCGGTCGACCCTGACGAAAAGCTATTTTTCCTCCGGAAGAATCCACTGGTACCAGCGCTGGAGCTACTGGAGCTCCGGCGCTTGGGCCCAGAAGACAGTTTGACCAGCTCATCGTCTTCTTCCTCTTCACGACGACGCTTCTCCGATAGTCGCTCTGGCGGAGTCTGAGCTGCTGCGGAGACAGGAGTCGTAGGAGTCGTAGGAGCCTCAGCAGTGGACGGTTCCATCTCGCGGCCGGTCGATTCCGTCTGTTGCTGCTTTTCTTCTGCGGGTTCTGGTTTCGTATCCATGACGTCCTCATCGTCATCTGGATAGTCAACAAGCGGTTTGACCACAGGCGACGCGGACCCATTCGCTGTCTGCGCGGCAACAATCCCACCGGGTCGGTTGTCCTGCTGCCACTGAGTCGTGAGTTCAGAACTTTTCTGCTCCAGAACGTCGTCCCTTGCGTCGTGTGGAAATCCTACCTCTTCCTCGTCATCTGATGTGTTGAAGTACTCCTCCTCGGCAGCATCCATCTCCTTGACCCCCTGCCATCGTTGACCGTTGACCTGATTCCTTTGCTGCATGCCTTCATCCTGAGCGTATAGGCTTGCATCCCCTTCTGCGCCGTATCCCTGCATTTGGTCGTAGCGGAGTATCAAGTTCCGAAACGTATCCACATACGTGATGTCTTTGAGTTTGTCCCGGTATTTCTCGACAACATGCAGAATGATGGGTTTGATATTCTCCCGTTTGATGTATTCGAACAGTTCCAGGCAGGCCGAGTTCAGAAGGTTATCACGTGGCATCGTTTCATAGACAATATTCAGGATCAATCCAAAGGTGTTGTTATGTGTCATCTGAGCTTGGTAGAAGGTATCTTGCAGGCTGACCAGGGTCCTGAAGAATTTTAGGGCCGCTGTTCCAGTTAGCAGTGTTGCGCGTATTTTTTTTTTGAGGCAAGTGCACTTACTCAGCTTTAGATGCTTTTGCGGAACCGTCAGGAGCTGTGCAACGCGAGGAGTCAGGGATTCTTCGTGGATGATATTCCTGCTCCTGAATAGATGCTGGCGGACGAAAAACGTAAGGATATCGACAAGGTGCGAATACAGGGAAACCTCCTGGAACGTAAGATCGTTAACTGTGGATTATCGGTCAGCTGCCAGTCCATCGTTGAAAGGCTAGGGAAGCAACGCACGACTAGGCCGAGTTTCGAGCTGCTTCAAGGGCGAAAACAGCTTCTTGGCAGATTCATCAAAGTGGTTCTGCACGAAAGCGTCCGAAAGTGAGTTCGACGGACGGAGCTTCGAGAGAAAATCGGCGCCCGCTCTGCTCATTGGGTCCGGAAGGGGAATTTGAGGGTCCAGCAAGACCTTGATGGCATCAGCGAGCTGGTTTTTGACACCAAGGTCCGTTTCTGTATGCAGCAGGTCGATCAGAGTGTCGGTGAGTGGTGTCTTCTTTTCATTCACTGCCTTCAACATGTAACCACGCATCATAATGGGATCATGGTCCAACAGCGCCACCAGGATATCGATTCCAGTCGTGCGCATCGCAGGGTTGGGGTGTTTGACAGCGAAAGCAATCACTGCGAACAAGCCGTGGTTGATGAAGTTGGCAAAGAGATTGGCACGCGCCGGCGCCTGCAGATTCTTTGCAATCGCAGCGCACTGGTGAAGGAATTGCACCGCGTCATCTTTCTTTTTTGCGTCCGTGTTCTTCGGGTCGAACACCGCGAAGAGATCTTTCAAAAACTGTGTGTTTGACTGGATGTGGTTCACAATGTCAACCTGGTTGAAGAAGATGAGAGAGTTGAGGACGGAAAAGGTCGGGTCGTCAAGTATCCGGGCCAAGACCACGTCCTTTAAATACTGCAGACGCCAGGTGTGTCGAATCTTTTTTCGGATTACCGGATCTTTGATCGGAACGACTTCTTTGTACCGCGACTCGTCCGCAAGGTATTGGCGGTGATTCGCTTTGTGGGTGGGAAAATCGGGATCGTCTGTACCCGTCAGCACTGTCCCTGTATCCCGTTCAGAGACTTCCGAACTTACACTCCAGCGCCCCGACCACTCCCAGGATTATGTCATCCGTGACGACCGTCTCTATGATGGTATTGTCGTTCAGGAGGATAAGGGACTTCATGATGTTGCATAGTCGATGCAGATCAGGGAGGCTCTCGAGGTCTTCCGCGACCTCGACCAGCGGGATCAACTTCGATATGTATTCATCGCGGATGATGAACTTGGACAGCGCGTCCCGGCCGGCTTGTGTCATGCTAGCGGCTCGCACCATCTGTTCGATTTCCGGGAGATTTCCCAGCTCCGGCGGTGGGAGCATTATTGGATTGAAGCTGTCAAGAGCATCATCTGACAGCGCGTCGTCTGGAGACCCGCATCAGTATATCACTGTCGAGAGCCTTGGGGTGCGACTTAGGCATGAAAACGAAAAGAACCCACCTCCTCCGGCCAGGCTTAGAAGATGCTGCTGGACACTATTCACAAAGTCCCTTCAATTAACAGTGCGCCGTCAGCCCGCGTCGCAAGATGGGACATGTGGGGAGGAAAGGATCAAACCAGATGACAGCACAGCCTTCGGCTTCCTGGAAGCTCAGCGCCATGTCTGTTCCATTGGGCTCCGTCCACACGATCAACGTTTCTGTTGGGGTCCCAGAGACATCAGCATCCTGTTCGCACGACGGCGGCAACGGTGGGCGCAGGCGGCAGACCTTGCTGCTTCTGGTACGCATCGTCCTTGGAGATCTTCGTCTCCAGGAGGATGCGGTCCGGCTGGTCCTCCGACTCGACGAAGATCCGGGGCTCATCCTGCGTTTCAGTCGCGGTCAGCGGCCTGGGAAGGTGAAGATCGGGGAGGAGGATAGACGCGAATCAACTGACAGCGGATCCCGCGATCGGACTCACGGGTCGCGAAACCGCACGAGGTGTCGGTGGGAGAGCTTCTTCTTACATCGATGATCTGCCCCGTGCAGAAGCCAGTTCCTCTGTCAAACCAGTCATTATCCCTCAGCTCGTAGACCTTGACCCGCTTGCGATCGTTGGGAGGCGGCACGGCCAGTGCCATTGTATGGGTGGATGGGCGAGGCGTCTCGTCACTCCGGGACAGCTCTGGACGAGTGCACCGGCGCGAGGAGAGCCGCAGGGCGAGCTCCAGGAGATCTCGATCGCCGGCTCGACGGCGCAGGGGAGGGGAGGGGTACGGGGAAGGTTAGGACAGTGGAAAGACGATGATCCAGGCGTTGGTCCGGCCACCTGACGCCTCGGCAGGCGTTGGGTTGAGTCTTGATGAGGCGCGCAGAAATTTGACGCACACGCGACCGGGACGGGCGCAGCGGCAGGCTACCAGCCACACACGACGCGAGGACGAGAGGAGCAGCGCGACGACACGCGGGCAATCGGGGACGGGGATGGAGGAGCAGGCCGGAGATGCGAGAGGAGCGTCGAGGAAGCGCTCGACTTGTGTGTCTGCCCGGTGGATGCGGGAGATGAGGCTGGCATGACGTGCATCCACCGTGGCTCAGGGGCCTGGGGCCGTTCCTTAGGTAAGTTTTCCTACGCTTGAACAGCCCGGGGACCCTGCTCCGGCGCCTCTGGCCCGGGCCCTCCCGGCGCCCTTACGGGGGCCAACCGCTACGGCCCGGGGTGCCCAGGAACGCCCGGTGGCACGCCGGAGCTGCCTGTACGACGCCGTGCCACCATCCACGGTTAGATATCACCACCGACGACGACACGAAAATCCTCTTTTCAGTTCTCTGCTCTTCTCTTCCCCTCCGCAGATGATTCCCGAATGACCGCAACCGGGCTGGTCGGGCTCTGGAGCTGCAACCAGAAGAGATACTTCTAGGCATTAGAGGTAGGTAGCTCATGACATCCATCGCTGAGCGTGCGAGTCTCACTCCGGCTGCAGATGAACGTCTGGAGCAGCGCCATCCAGGCGCGTGGCGTCTCCCAAACCCACCAAGGCAGGTCCAAGCTCCCGCAGACGTGCATCAGGTAAAGAACGTCACATCGCCGATCCCGAGACGAGCAACCTCCTCCGGAAGCAAGGGCGCATATCGACACCCCTGCTCTTGTGTTTCCCGCATGCAAGAGGCGTGGAGTTGATCGTCAAAAGACGCGTCGCGATGCCTGGAACCTCGTGGGAATTTTCCATCGAGGCCCTCCTCGCGCACAGTGACAGAGTGCCAACAGCATCGATGGAATTGCATCCAGCGGACAAACGTCAGAGATCAACATCAAACCGTGTCTCTCGGTCGTGGAAAATCCTCTTTTCGTCCTTGTCTACTTAGGCTTCTTGCTGACCGGATAGGTCCTCGGAAGCAAATCGACCAAGGCACTACTGTGTACCATACTACTCAACGCATGGCCGTAAAGTTTGAAATCGGTTTGAAAAGAGCTTCTTGTCTTTGAAGACACCAACCGAGCGCAAGTGCTCACAAGTTGGCCATAGCGTCTCTTGGGAAGCTGCCAGACCAGCAGGCTTTAAAAGCTACCTATTCCAGACATGTCAAAGTCATCTTATGCTTCACTGGAGATGCGTTTCTACCGGATATCCAGCAAACTCAATCCTGGACAGCGAGGTCACATGTCTTTCCACGATCTGTAGCGGCCCTGTGACGTTCCAAGGATACCTTATCCTGCTGTCAATGCCCAATCACATACCAAGCGGCTCTTGCAGTTTGATCATTTGATGACCGTGTTAGCGGATCCTCAGAACCAGCGTCTGAGACTCTTGGGTTCCCGAGTTTCCTTTGTCTGTCCACAGATTAGCCTATCCAGTCATGACCACGACAGGCGAATCGCGAGCAGGACCCTGCACATGAGCTGCGCGACATACTGTCGCTGCGTCTCATATCCCACGCCGACTGGGAATGGGGCCACTGGGGCTACCCCGTCCTGGCCTGCTGCCCGTGTCGGGTGGATCTGGCTGGCAGCGGCCCTTCCGCGGCGCGCTCATTGGCCGGCAGCCACGAGATCGCGAACCCCGCCGAGTCTGGGCCTCTTATCGATTAGGCTAGCCCGCGGTGGCTCGTCCCGATCGGGAAAAGTGACATCGACGACCAAGCCCGCCGCGGGGCATGCCCGAGAAAAACCATCCGCGCGCCTCTCCCTGGTCTTTTTTTCTTCTCCTTCTTCTTTTCCTAGGCTTCGTGTTGCTCCCTCTTGCCCCTCACGCAAGAGCCCGCGGCGGGCGACTTCGGGAGTTTTGCGCTCGTCAGCAACAGAAAGCTCCCATTCCAGGTACTGCAGGAACACCCCCCGCTGTTCCATCCACCGACGTCATACGCCATGCGCGACACCAAAGATCAAGTCGCAGTCCAGGCATCGCCTGCGGACGCCAGCAAGGCGTCGTCCTCTCAAGATCTGCCTGCTCCAGATGCGTCCCAGGCGAACATTGGCGATGGCAACACCGGTGACGTATCCGAGGCGCGCGCGGACGCGATCGATACGAGCAAGAAGGGATTCTTCGCATATCTCCAGACCAAGGAATTTTACATAACCTTGGTCCTTGGGTTGGTGGTCCTGCGCATCATAACTTTGTTCAGTCTTTGGAGGAACTTTGTCTGGGTCCTGAGATCTAACGGTTCCGTCCCACCTTAACAGGCAGGTTCTGGCACTCTGCATCACCTCCACCAATACTTTCACTTCTCTTCTCCAGGAGCAAGGGACGTCGATTCCGGCTTTCCAGACCTTCTTCAACTACGTGTTGCTGAACATCATCTTCACACCGTACACAATCTACCGTTACGGCATCAAGGGCTGGCTCCGACTTGTGCTCAAGGACGGCTGGATATGTAGGATCCCTTCTCCCTTCCTATATTGCACGATAGCATATTGTCGGATTTTGCAACTCCAGAAACTAGATTGCGTGGCCACGTGCATCTAACAAGCTCAATTGCAGATATAATACTTGCTTTCTGCGATGTCGAGGGCAACTACTTCGTCGTCTTGGCCTACCGATACACGACTATCCTCAGCGCGCAGCTCATCAACTTTTGGGCCATCGTCGTGGTGGTCGTGCTCTCCTTTATCCTGCTGCGCGTCCGATACCACTGGGCGCAGATACTCGGAATCCTGATCTGCATCGGCGGTATGGGCATCCTGATCGCGTCGGACCACATCACAGGCGCAAACGGCGGCAGCGTCTCCAGCGGGGACCAGGTCAAGGGTGACCTGTTCGCGCTGGTGGGCGCGACTTTCTACGGCCTCACCAACACGGCGGAGGAGTACTTCGTCAGCAAGCGGCCCGTGTACGAGGTGCTGGGCCAGCTGTCCTTCTTCGGCATGATCATCAACGGCGCGCAGGCCGGCATCTTCGACCGCCAGTCGTTCCGCGACGCGGTCTGGAACGGCAAGGTCGGCGGCTACCTGGTCGGGTACACGCTCTGCCTGGCCCTGTTCTACTCGCTCGCGCCGCTGATGTTCCGCCTGTCGTCAGCCGCCTTCTTCAACATCTCGCTGCTCACGGGGAACTTCTGGGGCGTCTGCATCGGCGTGAAGGTGTTCCACCTGCACATCCACTGGATGTACCCGATCGCGTTCGTCCTCATCATCTTCGGCCAGGTCATCTACTACCTCGGCCGCAGGGTTCTGGGCGAAGCGCGCAAGCCGTGGCTGGGCCGGAACCAGGAGAAGGGCGTCTCGGGCATCTTCACGGCCAGGAGGAAGATCGACACTGCTGCTATCAGCCAGCAGGAAGGCGGTGCATATACGAGCGCGGTCTAGGGGGATGACGATGCTCGTGTAACGTGTCGACGACTCATGCGGTTGGTTTCTAATTCATACACCCCCCCGTTGGGATTGTACCAGAAGCGGAATAAACCCCGCTGCCACTGGTGACATCTCTACCCACCGTGAATCGTATCTCGACAATGTACCTACTGTACACGTATGTACATACACAGACAGTGGAAATCAACCCAGAGATAATCCGGTACATATAAAACATACCTCTCATATTCCACTATCTAAATAAATAAAAAAAAATTTTTTTGCCCATTGAAGAAAGGCCACCTATCTCTTCTCTAGATATTTCCCTCTCATCCATGTACTATAGTCAAAATAGAATGAGGTCCGAATTACGGAAGAATAATACCCCACCTTCATCTTATTTGAGATTTTAGTCTGGCGCCCCACTTTTCCAACTTTAGCAATATACTTGACAGTAACGTAATCCACAAGCGAGCGGATCACCCACCCCAACACGCGACGCGTTCAACAGCTTCAATCACCAAGATGCCACCAAAACAAGCAGATTTGAATGCCCATAAGGAAGGCAGAATTCTTCTAGCCATTGAAGCTATTCAAAAAGGTCAAATATCAAGCATACAAGCAGCTGCGCGAGCATATGATGTGCCTTATTCAACTCTAATCTACCGCCTTCATGGACGTACCGCTCAGGCAGATTCAACACCAAATAATCAAAAACTCATTCCTACTGAAGAATCTACTCTCATAGAATGGATATTATCTATGGATCAATGTGGCCTACCACTGCAGGCTGCCACTGTACAACAAATGGCAAACCTATTATTAGCTGAACAATCAAAATCAACATCTGCTTCATCCACTGTTGGAAAGAATTGGATGCAAAATTTCATCAACCATCATAAACAGCTTCAATCAACTGCAAATGTGACTACCAACAGGCTCAATGTGAAGTCCAAAGATCATCTGTGAATGGTCTCAACGTGTGTGAGATATTATTCAACGATAGGATGTGGTTGATCAAGATATCAGCAATCAATCAGCATCCTGAATCCCTGAAACATCTCATAATATCAAGGAATTGGAGCTTCAGACCCGGGCTCCTAAGCACCTCTTGAAGCATCATTCATAAAGCTCATCAAGTCCAGCAAAGCAAGCTCTTCATCAACTAGTTAAGGGCTGTCAGATTGCAATGCAGTTCTTCTTGCACAGGAAAATAGGGAGCTACAAGCTGCCAGTCAACACCAAAAAAAAGAAAGAGGAATGCATCTAGATCCTATATAGCTACTGGGGGCATTCTAACAGCTGCAGAGGGACTGCAACATGCACAGCAAGCTGATCAAGTGTATGAAGAGGTGGTTGAGCAATCAGATCCACAACCAGAAAAGCAGGCACCACCGCGGTGCAGCACATGCAATATACTAGATAATACCAGAATTCAATATTCTAATTGCTAAGCGATTGATTTCTACTGTATATAGCTTCAATTTTGGGGGTTGCTGTTATATAATTAGTTATTGAATATACTAGGTGGTAGGTGGGTGATCCGCTCGCTTGTGGATTACGTTAGTTAACTACTCCTTGAGATAATTAAGAATATCGCGGACTTTATAGGCACAACAATAAAATGTACGTAGGTTGTTACTTTTCTTCTTCCAACAACAAAAAAAAAAGAAGATAAAATCACATCTGGCACCTTCTTGTTTGTTGTCCATATTTTCGTGACTAGGGGTCCCCCCCCCCACCTCCCCTCCGTCTCCTTTTGTTTTTATGTCTAGTATCTAGTATCTCCGTCCTCCGTAGGTAATAGAATAGGCGGGGGTGAACTAGGAAAGGCTAGTTAGGAAGGAGGAGGAGGAGGAGGTTTTTCTTTAGCTATTAGAATTAGATCCTTTTTTGCATATATTATGCTTTAGGGTACGAGGGAAATAACAATAAACAGCGGTGGTTTCTGCGGTGTGTATCATTGTGTCAAGTAGTGAGCTGGTCTGAGCATGTCATGATTTGTATATGATATGTTTGAGCCGCCTGAGATTCTTCCAGACCAGAAAGAAAAGCCCTTTCGTTAGTTCCAATTCCTCTGGACTTTCATCATAGGGGCTTTTTTCTTTTTTTTCCCTTTTTTTTTCACTGCCATCCGAGAGAGACCTTTTAAACAGTCCTGATGAAGTAAAGAAGCGGGTATAACACAACCCAATTTGACGGAGCTGAGCGAGACCGCGGATCCGGGGCATGTGAATGAGACCCTGCAGCGGACCTACAGTACATATGCGGGTAGTGGTCGAACAAACCGCCTCATTTAACAGAGACTCAACATTGTAGATGTACAAGTTTGTCCAAGTAGTAGTAGTAGTAGTAGTAGTAAGAGAGATGTATATACTTATACCCAGGTATACAGTCTAAAAGATCAGTGAGAGATGAGATCACTCATGCTACATTAAACAGACCGCCACACGACCTCCAAGACCTGGTCGGGCCCATTACTAGATTCGGGTTGCTGGCGCACATAGAACTGCCTGACACAGTTTCCCCCTCCTTCTTCTCCTCCCTCTTCTTCACATCTGATGGCGCCACGCAGACGGAAGGAGATCTTCCCCTCGTCCTTGGGGCGCAGTGGGCCCAGGGTGTGCTCGAAGCCGTCGCCACCAGCGTAGGCACTCTCCTGCCATGTCATCTCCATCCTGAGATCCTCGCCTTCCTTTTTATTCAAGGGGGCAGAGTACTTGACCAGTCCGAACCCGTTGATGAGGTACCAGTCGTCCGCGAAGCGCCAGCGCCGGAGCAGGCACTCCTCGCCGCACACGGAGGCCACCTTGCTCAGCGCGACCATGTCCACGTCGAACCAGGACTTCCAGTGGTGGAGCGACAGCGGCAGCGGGCGTCCGGACTCGTAGAAGCCCGAGGCGTCGCCGTGCAGGTCGAGCTGGTGGAGGCCCGGTTCCCAGGTCAGCTTCGTCGTGGTGTGCGCGTAGATGCACCGGGCGAGTCTCCGGTCCCCGGTGACCTTGGCGGCGTTGCAGGCGTCGTAGAACCGGTCGAGCTCGTCGAGCAGGGGCATCGAGATGAAGATCCCGGCGCCGCCGTACGCCATGTAGCCCCAGTTGTACATCTGGCCGAAGTCCTCTGAGATGCCGCCTATGTACTGCGGCTTGCCCGCATCGTAGGATCCGAGACGGGAAACCAGGTTCGACATGGACGGGAAGAAGGTATCGTCGTCGATGAACGCCGCCCACAGCGTGTTCTCGTCGCGGTGTTGGAAAAACGCCCGAACGAGGGAGAAATACCGATCGAGGTATTCCGCGTCCGATTGGATGATGGTGAGGGTAAATCCCAGCTTCCTAGCCCTGTGCTCGACCAGCGACGCATCAGGATGGGGCTCTATCACCGCGAGTATACGTGTATTCGTACCGCCCGCCCAGTGCGCAAAGGCATCCAAGGATCCGTCGAGCCTCTCAAGTGAAGTCGCAACGCCGAACAGGATATGTGAGGCGTCGGGCTTCGAAGACGGCACGGGAGGAGCTCCCATTGAAACTATTGAAGAGCATATCTCAGGAGTAAGCGGTTGCCTTCGCTCTCCTGCGTCTAGCGCAATGGACTGAAAGCTCGGAAGTGGCAGGAAGATGTCATCAGAGAATCCTCCAAATGCTTCGGATCGCTCGACATGTATCTCCAGTCGAGCGTACTCCGCCGTAGATTCGTTCAGTCCAAGGGTTCTGAGGACGTCGATGTCAACGACGCAGTCTGAAGTCGTGTGGGACGTGACATCGATGCTGCTTGACGGATAACTCGGGCCGAAGAGATAGAGCGATAAGAGGAGACATATTGCGAAAAAGGCTGCAGTTGTGGTGAGGATGGACCTTCTGGACATGGCCCCGGGGAGTAGGACCAGACGGTCCAGGTGGGATTTCATATGTATGCTCGCAGTACAGTAGGTAGTAGGTAGTCGTTAATCGCAACTATACCAGGCTCAGGGGGCTTTTTGAACGATGGTCCGACCATCCGTTGGCCTTGCTGCAGGCGGAATTGGGAAGGTTTCAAGTTTCCCTCTTTCCCTTCGTTTGAACAATCGCATAGGAACCGTATCAGTCACGGCCTAAGTACTTAGAGGTACTTGGAAACTCGGTTAGATCCCAGACTGATGGAATGTACTGTAGAACGGCCAGCATCAGGAGAGAAACATCAGGTACCTGTGCAAGCTAGGTAGGGTCAGGAAAAGCACCAGCTTCAGACGACAACAAATGACTGGAGAGGGCTTCGCATTGACTGTACAGCTCATAGAGGAGGAAAGCCCTTCGATTTCAGCGACCGTGGTATCATCTCGTCGATGATTTCCTGGACGGCGTCGGGAGCACGACTACTGCGCAACATCCCTGACGGGAGTAGGTATCCGAGTAAAGGCGCTGCCCAACCCCTCCAACGTCTTAAGACTGGCCTGGTTGGCTTCAGCTCCAGGTTTACGCGACCCCCTTGTCACCCCCCTTGTCACGCCGCGTATCAAGGTGACCACTGAGTCTCGCAGCCTTTGCGGCCAGCGAAGGAACGGCGCGAGGCTGAAACGTGTTTGCTGTGTGATGGACGCTGGATGGAGTGGCGGAGCGAAATGCTCTTGGAGGAGCGGCGGCGGTTGGTTTGCGACACCCTAAGAAAGTCCTTCTGTATTCGTTTTACGCGTTCTATCTACTACTATCTACAGTCGACTACCATGACCATTGTTGGTCTGCAGTAGGCAGGCGGTTATCCAAAAATGCCAGCCATGGCCTACACAGCCATGATTATTATTTATTATTTAAGCCAGTAGAGAAGTCATGGTCATCACCGTCGCTTTTGTTTATGTACAGTACTATACGATTCTACAGCTAAAAGTCTGGGCGTGTTTACAATAACAATTGCAGCTGCTTCTGATATCGCAGACGCCGCTTCGTTTCTTCGCGACTAAATAATATGGCCACCTTCCCATTATGGCCATGCCTCCTTCTTATCGCCGTCGCCAGCCCGATCTGGATCTCGAGAGGAGTCCAGGCGGATTTCATCCAGCCCTGGGGCGCTGACGGGGGCACTCGATACACGGTGGGCAAGGACGCCGAGATCAGCTGGAACGGGACGGACAGCTACGACATCCTGTCCCTGGGCGTCTGGCAGATCACTAATGGGACGATAACCTGATTGATTTGTCTGGTTCCTTCATCAGCTTTTTTTTCATTTATCAGATCTTTTTTTGGATTGATCGTTTGATTGTTTGATATGATATATGATCATGACTAACTTCTTCAACGAGAATTCACAGCCAACACCGTCTCGCGCCCTACCCACGTAACGTGGACCGTCACGGCTACGACCTCCATTCATCCAGCCTGTTCCAGTTCCTCATCGTCAACGGGACGGATTTCGGGGCGCCCATGTACTCGCCATGGTTCATCATCGACGAGCCAGAAGAGCCGGTTCAGAGCACAGCAAGTACCACTAGTACTTCCTCCATTGCAACAGCATCCACGAAAGTACTATCTACAGCTACAATATCCCCCGTGACAGCCACGACAACCTCCTCCTCCTCCTCCTCCCTGCCAGTCAATCAAGGCGGAGGAGCAGGAGGAGCAGTAGGAGGAGGAAGTACCAGCAACAGCCACAGCAGCAGCAGCAGCCGCCGCCGCAGACTCAGCTCCGGAGCCAAGGCAGGCATCGGGGTGGGCGTCGCCCTGGGCGTCATCATCATCGCCATCGCGGCCGCCGCGACCGTGTTCTTCCGCCGTCGTCAGAACCGAGATGACAATCCCGATGGTCCCGATCGCGATCACGATCCAGATCACCAGGGGACGACGGGTGCAGATACCTCAAAGGAGGCGGTAGTTGCGCCAGGACCCCGGAAACATGATAATAGGCCCTCTGCGCAAGACCCGCTGCTCTTCCCTGATCCTCAGATGCAGATGCCGATGCAGATTTCTCCTGTTGCTGCTGAGCCGGTAGAGCTCGATGCCAGCGGGAGGCCGAAATCGGAGTATCCTCCTCCTAGGTATATTTGATTTGATGCATGTATGCATGTACTGTACATGATGATTAATACATATCTTTTTGATATCTTATCATTTCCGGACATGACCGAAGAGGAAATTGGGAATAGATACGTACATGTTCTTTTTTTTTAAAAAAAATATCTGCCTATAATTGCTATTATTTTCATCAAACTTGGAAGTCGGGTCCTTCCATATGTATATACCTACTACCTTAGGTAATTTAAAAAAAATATGCCTATGATTATAGATCTTCCAAAGTCCCCTGGGACAGACGTCAAATAATAGGGAGAGAATAGAGAGGAGGCATGAAAGACCTCGAACAGAACAAGTTCGGCATCTGCTATCATAATATGACAAGTATTAATCAGATTAATTTACTATCTATTTGACGACACCTCAGGAGTTGTTTCTCAATATCACATTGCCATCGCTCCTCCAGGAGGGAGGAGGCTTTCTGGAGACATGAACACTCCTCGTAGATGGAATTTGCAAATAAGAAGCACGCATGTAAACACACATACACACTGTCTTCCTTCTTCACTGGAGAAGACAGGAGATGAAAAGACTAAAGTATCCAGTATGTACAGGACATGCATAGCCAAAAGAAAAAGAGAGCGAGAGAAAGCAAAAAAAAAAAAAAAAAAAAAAAAAAATAAAGCCAGAATGAAGAACCTTACTAGCACCATGTGAAAGAAAGGAATAGTGACTAAGTACTACACCTAGGTACCTACCTATCCACAGATGTCAGGTTGTTCAGCTTTGTGTGCGATGTACTGTATGCATAGAGCCACATATGTACATACTAGAAGCTTAGGTTGATTAGACTAAGCTAGGTATATGATGTTAGAAGGTAGCTTAGGGTTAATAACAATAATAATGGGGGGTTGTGCATTGTATTTCGATAAATCCTCGGCAAATCCAAAGTACCCCACGCACACACACATCCAGGTGGGAAAAACCTGCACTAGGGGAGAGGTAGAGAAACACCGCATGCCTAATAATACCTAATAATAATCGAGCCATGAACACCTACTACACCTTGAAAATGGGATGATAGTCATGAATAGTATGATGGGAAAGCGTGCGCCATATTCCTGGGACTTGAGAAAAAACGGGGATAAAGGAGAGATGACGAATGATGATAAATAGGAGGTGCATATGAAAAGAAAAAGGATCCTAAATGAAAAAGAAATATGAAAAGAAGGAGAAACCAAACCACATCAGATCAATCAATCAATCAGACTCCCATCCATAACTCTCTCTTACTTTACCCGTCCCTGTGTCCTGTGCCGATGCCCACCACCACTTTAACCTTTTTGTTCCCAATCCTTGGTAATTAGAAAAGGCCGTCAAGAGACACAAGAACGAGACCCGAACAGAGATCAATCAAAACACCCACACAAACACCCCAAAACAGAGACGCAAGCCAGGCAGAATTTTCCTGACGTCAGCTGACCACGCGTGCACCATCCAACACTGGCAAGACCGAGAACAATTAAAGCGATAGACAAGGAAAAAGAAAACATTTGACAGATGCAAAGACACATAGGGGGATACCGACTCCAGAAACCAACAAGCCAACCAAAGCCAACCAGTCAGTAAACCAACCCGTGCACCGATTATTTCCACATATCGATCAGACCAACTGGACTGTGCAGCATGTTCCTCTCCGCTGCTCCTCCCATGCATGTACCTCGCCTTTTTTTTTCCTCCCAATTTTTTAAACAAGACCTATTCTCTCAACGCCACGACACTGAACCTAACTCTCATTGTCAGAACAAGGCAGCAAGAGACCATTTTAACCCCAAACAGAAGCCTGGACGCCCAGAGCGTTCTTAGACCCCCAAACGCCGCTGCCATTACCCCATCCAAGACCAACACTGCCAGAAGAAGAGTCCTTGGCTCCGGCACCCCCAGCAGTAGCGGCGCTAGATGGGTTCGACGCAGAGGTTGTCGAGCGCTCATTTCCAGGAGCAGAGGTCGCCGCCTCATTGGGGGCGAAACCGAAGCCAAGCGGGGATGGCAAGGGTGTCGTGGACCGCTTGTTCAGAGCCGGGTTGGGGGCCTGGCTGGTAGCCGTCTGCTGAGCAGGGCGAGACCCGATGGGACCCACAGAACCAATGGGTGCGGTGGTCGACTTGGAGGACACCTGCCTCGAGGAAGGTGAATCAGCACCTCCAGGAGACGAAGTTGAAGTGACGGGTTGCTCAGCACTAGTGCCATCGTAGATGCTGTAGTTCTGGTTCGTGCCGGAGCTCGGAGACGACGTGCTGTTCGCACGGGAGGGGGACTGGCGAGTAGCTACGGAAGAGCCAGCGGTCGCTCCTTGGGAGACGTTGTCGGCACTCGCCTGTCCCTGAGGCTGACCTAGGCCGAACGGGTCGACACTTCGGGGAGACGGTCCACGAACACCACCCGCGGTAGAGGTTGGGGTACCGGTCTGGGTGTCAGTCCGGGAAGCGTGGTTGTCATCACCACCAAAGCCGGAGTGGGGGAAGAAGGCCGGGCTGTCGTTGCCATACAGAGCACGATGCTGACGTGCGAGGAGCTCGCGTCGGCTTTCTTCGCTCATTGCGGCCGGACTCAAGGAGCGGTCGGATTTGTTTCCAGACATCTCGGCAAGGAGGCCTTTGAGAAAGTAAAATCGTGTTAAATAATGTACTATACAATGCAACTCATACACAAGAAACACCGGGAAAAGCGAGTCAAAAAAAAAGGCAGCGCTCATCACATACTTCGGTTGTACTGCTGCTCCTGGTGATAGTTGCGGAGCTCCCTCTCACGCTGTGCCGCCATTCGACGCTTTGCCTGCATCATCTGCTCTGCCTCACTCGGGCGACCCTGGAACCGCTGAGTGGCATAGTAGCCCTGGAGGTTGGCAGCCGGGTGGATACGCGCAGCGTCGAAATCGCTGAGCGAGTGGTGACGCTGGGGTATGGCGCCCATAAGTCGCGGATCTTGGATTTGGTTTAGAAACATGAACAACGCATTGAAAGTGTTCGCCAGGTCATACCGTATTCGGGATAACGCCCCATCATCAAGGGCATGGAGTCTCTCCGCGGAGTGAACATCTTCCCACTTTTCACTAGATTGTCGATCGCACGGTCGACCTCTTCAGAAGTGTCAGCACCGCATCCGACCAGCAACTTCAAGCTACGCTCTACGGGTCTCTGTTGGCGGAAGTGGCAGTCGACCGGAAAGAACGGTCTGAGAGCACCGGTCGACCAATGCACTTCTCTCCCACAGAAGACTGTCATCCGGGGATGGCAGATACGAATGTCAAAAGAATGCTTTCCATACCTTCGAACTGCGAGGCGAAGGCAATGGGCTCATCACGCTGAGAAACAGAGCTGGAGCCTGCAGTCGACAGATCAGTATCGAGTCTGGACAATCTTGTATCGCCAAAGGACCATATGCAAGCCATACCTGACCGGGACGGGGGGACCGGCTGGTCCCACGGGCGCACCGGCGCCTGCCATGATGGGGGATCATAGTACCCAGACATGACCGTCGATCAGACCGTGAAAGAGGGAAGAGGAGGGTGGTGGTGCCTCGACGACAGAGGTCCGCGGGACCAAAGGACGATGGAAGGAGTGTCGGTCCGTTAAAAGGAATCGGAGCCTGGAGAGCGATAAATGTGAGTCTTGGCAAAATGAAGACGCGAGTAAAGCGAGAGGGAGTCAGAAGGTGGACTCGGGAATGTAAGAGACTAGATGGATGGCAACAGCGATGACATCGGGCGGTGCCAGTGGCATCACCAGAAATTTCCTCAGCACGCGCTCTCGTCCGTCCAAGCGATCGACACAGGGCGATGCGATCTCATTGGCGACGGTGGACGATTCCTTGCAGGCTCGGGGGGCGATGATGAGGAAGCAGGATGACACGGAGATTTTTGGGGGGAGGGAGGGAGAGGATGGGCTCACCTACGGGGAAAGGAGTGTACCCGAAAAAAAAATTCTGGGCACTTCTACCACGAGTCAACGAGGCAGAGCGCGGACGGCGAGGCCAACGACCCTCGAGGCAGGACGACGTGGGAGTCCGGGAGGGGAGATGAGAAGACGAGGTGGTGAGAAGGGGGGGAGAGAAGGGGAGAAGAGGAAGGCCGTCTGGCTTGTTGAACGAGGGAGAGTGGGCGTCGTGCTGGTTGGAGATCCGGCATGGTATCGCTTGCCCGGCCCGCGGGCGTCCTTTTTCCCTCTGGCCTCGTGTCCCCACGGTGCTCCGTGCTAACGGGCGGTCTTTTCTTCTGGCGGTCTTGTACTGCTGTTACCGCTCCGCGACCGTAACCGCTGTATGTATGTACATGGTCCTCATTTGCCCTGCCGCATCCTCATGGGCAGCACAGAAGAACCCTGCTGTTCACTATTCCATCCTGTCGACCGCATCGTGGGGAGTTTAAGGAACCCAATGTCCTGGGCCAGAGACTGGCCAGGGCCAGGCACGGTGGTATACGGACACAGAGGTCGCCCGGTAACCGGAAGGTTGGAGAGCGCTGGGCGTTCTCTAGCGTCTCTGCCTCCAAGTTCAGCGCGTCCCACCAGGAGAACAGACGCAGACACAGACCTTCTCCAAGTCGTAAGGCCGGAGCCGTTGTGAAGACCCCCGGATGAGCATCCCTCGGCGGCGTCTGTGGTGAAGCGGCGCTGCTACCGTTCACGTCTTGTCCGTCTGACGCCGTACCAGCCACGTCTCATATTATTATATCCTCAGGCAGCCAGACAATGGAGAGGAATCATCATGGATTGATTATTGATATCTACCAGAGCTCAGACATGACAAATCTACCCACGTCCGCCTCTTGCAGCGTCGTGGACCTCCGCGAGCCGCTCAGGCCCGGCTCGAGGCATCCGTGCCGTTGCGCGTGAAGCCTTGGGCCGTCCTGCCTCGCGACCGTTGCGCAGCCCAACAATGGCATTTTGGACCCCGTCCCCAGCCCTGCGTTCCACGGCCCTACAGCCACGATCAGACCTTCGCAGATTCACCCGGGATATCGTGTGTTTGGGTCATCCTTCACCGTGTCTGACTCCGTCCGCTCAGGAGTCAGGTGGGGCGGCCTGCAATGTACCCATCGCTCTGCACGACGCGCTGGGCGCGCTGGGCCGCTCCCGTTGCTAGCCCCCGAGCGCCGCTGCGGGACATCCGACGAACATTTCGTGATAACAGGAACCACTGCCTTTCAGGCATGTTATTATTCTTATTATTCAGAGGCTTCTGGCGATTAAAAAAAGGGACCCGAGAACAAAGCCTGTTGTTCTATCGACGGCTCTGGATCCGATAGTTGGTGTTACGGTAAAAAAAATTCAATCCAGAACGGCCCACAACCATGTCGCGGGAGTCTTTGTGACGACTGGCCCCCAAGTACCTCGAATCTCTACCACCAACAGTCGAATACCTGCTCAACCGTACCAGAGATTGCAGCCCAGGATTCTGGATCGTTAAACGAGGGATGCCAATTCCCAGTGGCTACGTTATACTACAGCACATTCTTTTCATACGCAGCGGCGGAACTCTCAATGACAGAAACGAGGATCGCCGCACCCAAGTGTACGATGAACAATTGATTACTGTCAACTGCCCAGAAGAGAAAATCGCATAACTCCATTCGTCTTCGAGGATTGGTTACATGGCTCCCCGTTGGGCACACTGCGGCTCGCCCATCACGCACTTGCCCGAGTCTGCATGTTCACGTTATTTATTATTAGTATTATATAATTCCTCAGGTTTCTCAAGGCCTGGCTTCCAGGTGATAGCTCGCTTCTGGTGCCTGCGATTCAAGGCGCAACCAAACCCTCTCCATCTCGACGCGAACCGCTTCCAAGTTCGGCCCCAGGCCTCCAGCTCAGCGCGACAGGTGCTCCAGCGCGGACGAAGCACACGGTCCGCAGTTTTTAACTACTTTGTACTACTATGTACTGCTTCTTCTGGCTCTCGGGAGTCGGAAGCTAAAAGTCTCCAAGTGAAGCCTTGGCTTGCGAGGCCCGGCAATCCGGCAGAACCGCGAGCGTCCTTTGAACCTTGGTTCCCTTCTCCATCGCACCCCTGCTTTATCCCCCTCCTTTGTCCCGCTACGGTGCGACCGCATGTGTGCTCGCGGCAGGCACGCGCGCCGTGTACCTCTTGTATTTATCGTGCGCAGGACGGGTCACTCGACTCGTCACAACTTTCCTTTCTTGCCCGACTTCGAAGCTGCTTCTCGAAGGTGGATGATGTGCCACAGGTGACAGGATTTTAGCCTCCTTACTTGACCGGTGGACCCCAGCCTGACAGAATAACACGCTGGATGAGGTATAGGGATGTGACACCTGTATATGCTCTGTGCACAGTAGTAGAACTGTCAACTGCAACCTTCGCGTCGGAGATTTCAGGCGATTAGATTGGCTCGATCTAATCCCACAACCTGAAATGTGTAGATTTTTCAATAAATATATCTAGTATATTCACGTTATTTTGGCCCTCTGCTCATACTTTCCTTTTGTCCTAATCCGCACCCGCTTTCTTGCCATATTGGGGTGGGGCTATATGCCTACCATTGAAGTATCGGTCTCTCCACATACCACCCTGCGCTCATTTTGATGCCTTATCGATTGCGTCCTACTCACATCTGGATAACATCGAATAACTCCAAAACTGCTCTTGGCTGGCGCCCCTGACACCGCTGGCCAGACGTTGTGGTAGGAGCTACTTCATTCCAGCCTCGAGTCCGCAACTGCTGCCTTCCACCTGCAGCTATACTGCCCCTTTGCCTCTGAGATGCGGAGGGGACCGAGAACAGACTGTTCCCTTGATGACACCGGTCTTTTTGTCTGTGCACGTCTCTGGCTTCTCTATCTTTCCTGCTTTTGGCACAGAGGGAAGACATTACGGCTGTCACAGTCTTCCCGTTACTGGTAGACTTACTATGGGGACAGGGAAATTGGGCAGATTACATATGCTTACTACGTACATACATAGCATTGGTCTAGGTCAAGTCCTACTGCCTTCGATAGTGATGATGTGATAAAGGGGCCACTCTGCTTCTCGAGATGACTGGATGAGACATGTATGTCTCCTTTCGCATACTGGTGCCTAGTTACCGTTCCCATTCTGGGAGTTCAACTGCAGAGTCTCGAACGAGAGAGAAAGGAGGGGGTCATGAAAATTGATCTTCGTGATGCTGACCTGGTCTGAACGTGAACAAGGGTAGAATGATGAGAAAGGAACGATGAACAACGAGGCGTCAGCCGGCTTAGAAGGCAGGGCCGTGCCAACAAACAAAAGGCCACAGTGGCGGGAGCACGTCAGACAGGCTCAAGCGTCCTGCGGTCGGTCTCGACTCTCGAGGCAACTGGGCCTGGACAACAAAGCTTTGCGGGGGAACAACGGCGTACTGTAAGTGAAGGCGTCGTGGACACAGCCCGGAAGGGCAAGGCGGTGCCATCGGGGACGCGCAGGGCGACAGGCGCGGGCGGCACGAGGACCGGGCACGTGCCGAGCCGCCGTCGACGCATCGAGCAGAGGCTGAGGGAGGCCTCAGGGCGGAGCGTAGAACGGTAGAAAGAAGGCTGTCCCATCGATATATGATCACTGTATGCCATCGGAGGTGAGCAGCGCTGCTGCTCGTCAGGCCGGGTCCCACCGCGGATCCGCCGTCGTCGCAGGGCGCACCTGGAGGCTGAAGGGCCGCGGGATGCCTGAGGCGCCAGCACACAAACGTTGCGGTCTGCCGCTGCCGCACCGCGATGCCCTGCCTCCTGCCCCGTCCCGGGCCTTCTCTCGCCGCTGCGATTAATTTGGCCGAGAAACAGACAGACCTGACCAGAGCAGCGCAGAACAAGCACCTCTTCGCTCGCCCCGACGTCCACCCTCCATTTCTTCTGCTCATCCCCCTCCTCGAACCCTCCGTCTCTGCAGGACAGCTCTCCCCCGTTCGCTCGTTCGTTCCCTCGGCCGTGCCATCCTCGACCTCCCCGAGTCCTCGCTCCCCTGGCCCAGCACTTCACAGACTCTCCGCGGTCGTGCTTCTAGACGGTCACTTCCTTCTTCGGCGGTCGAGTCGTGGCCGCCGCCAGCAGCCCATTCTCGTCAATCCATATATCACCCAGGCTGGCCCTTGAGGAGACGAGCTGCATATCACACTTCTCTTGGTCGTGATCCTCGACCGGCACTGCCCTCACGTGGATCTAAAGAGTCTCCCCTAAGGTGCATCCGGTTGGAGGATCGACAGGGAAACATCAGGACCCGGCCCTCCCGACCCTGTCAGAGGAAACAACCAGATACTTCTCACGGACATCGAGGGGCGCCTCTGGTTGCTCTCGCGCCTGTTGGACGAGTACGCACTCCCTTTGATCGATTATACTCTGGCTCTTATATAGCACACCTATCGCTGCTTACCCCATCCCCCCCTCACGGCTCCCACGTACGGTCCTCAGCCCTCCACCATCCAATACCTTTCCCCCCGTCCCTCCACGAGTCCCCCGATCCTTCGACAATTTTACTTGGGCCGCACGGGAGCGGCGCGCCGTTTGTTCCGCGCCTGCCACACGGTTGCGTTGGAATTCTGATATTGACACGAGTCTTCCCGGTCGCAGGCCCCGTTTCCCCAGGAACTTTTGTTGGATCACCCCTCTTCGAGGGCCAACGTTGCCTGACAACGTTGGAGTCGCTGCATGAGCTCCGTGACCCATGAGAATGCCACATCTCCTCGTCCTTCAGGTGACGTCTCACCGGTAGCGTCGGAGAAGCCTCCCACCATGGCGTGGAACTTGTCCACCGACGCATCGTCCGATGCGCCTGCGCGGCCGCCATTGGCCTCGCAGCAGTCGAGCTCGCTGCCGTCGACGCCGTATCAGCATCCCCGCCGAATGTCCATCCGCTCGAGATCGCCGTCTCCCCGTCGCGGCAGTACTTCCCCGCGTTCCACACAGTCGGAATCGAACCATGCCCTACCCTCGCTCCGGAAACCGTTGGGCGGTTGCAAATACGAGACCGGCATGGCTTTCTTCAGGAGAAGGATGCCGTATTCCCTGGGCGGTGATCTCTTGCCGGAGGAGAAAGAGGGACTGAAGGAGAAGCTCACTCCCGAGGAGGAGGAAAAGCTCAGCGGGGACATGAGGGAGATGTATGACCGGCTATTGCCGTCAGCAGAGAGTGACGACAGGAGGAAGCAGCTGGTTAAGAAGCTGGAAAAGCTCTTAAATAACCAGTGGCCGGGCAGCAATATAAAGGTCCACGTCTTCGGCTCCTCGGGGAATAAGCTCTGCTCCAGCGACTCTGACGGTATGTTTTTGTCCGCGGCAGAAACTTGGATGTTGGGCCGATGTGACTGATCGAGGTAGTGGACATCTGTATAACCACGACGTACAAAGAGCTGGAGCGCGTGTGCTTATTGGCCGATGTTCTGGCGAAGCGTAAGGATACCCAACCGTCCTGCAGGAGTCGTGAGGCTGACGTGCGATGTGTTACAGATGGCATGGAGCGTGTTGTCTGTGTGTCCCACGCCAAGGTCCCGATCGTGAAGATTTGGGATCCGGAGTTGCAGCTGGCTTGTGATATGAACGTCAACAACACCTTGGCTTTGGAGAATACCCGTATGATCAGAACCTATGTGGAGATCGACGAGCGTGTGCGGCCCTTGGCCATGATAATAAAGTATTGGACGAAGCGACGGGTATTGAACGACGCAGGTTCGTCCCCGGCAATGGCCTCGACTCTGCATGGTCGCGGATGCTGATCTCTTGTACCCTAGCACTTGGAGGCACACTAAGCTCTTACACTTGGATCTGCCTGATAATCAACTTTTTGCAAACCCGAGATCCTCCGATTCTGCCGAGTCTTCAAAAACGCCCTCACAAAAAGCGAGTGGAGGAAAATGGCTTGGTTTCGTCGTTCGACGACGATCTCGACTCCCTAGTTGGCTTTGGGCGTGCGAATAAACAGTCTTTGGGCGAACTGCTTTTCCAGTTCTTTCGCTACTACGGTCACGAAGTCGATTACGAGAAGTACGTCATTTCTGTCCGCGAGGGCAAGTTGATACCAAAAGAATCCAAAGGCTGGCACCTTTTGCAGAACAACCGGTTATGTGTGGAGGAGCCGTTCAACACGTCGAGGAACCTGGGAAACACTGCAGACGACACTTCCTTCCGTGGCGTCCACATCGAACTCCGCAGGGCGTTCAAGGCAGTGGCGCGAGCGAACCTGGAGGAGGCTTGTGAGCAGTACGAGTTCCCACCCGAGGAGGAGCGCACCTGGGAGCGACCGCCCCCGCAACCGCGACCGGTTCTGACGACTCCGTCATATCCTTCCCGTGGCGGTCGAGGTGGTGCCCGTGGTGGTCGACATTCAAGCCAGTACACCCGTGGTGGGAACTCGGGTCGTCGGTCATCGAGCGCCGCCAACAAGCCTAATAACTTCCGTCTTGGAAATGCTGGATTGACCCCGTCGGAGCTCTCTCTTCAGGCACAGCAAGCGCAGTACTTGCTACATGATCACCTCTACCAGCAGATCCAGATTCTCCAGGCCCAGGAACAGGAACTGAGAATGCAGCTCCAGAACCAGGCACTTCTCAGCGGCAGACCGCCGCCGGTTCTCATTCGTCAGCCCTTCATTCAATTTCCGTTCCCTCAGCAGCAAGAGGCCACGGGCGACGAGAATTCTCGTGCTAGATCCGGGACTGTGAATCATCCGCCTCTCACAGCTCCGATCCGCCAACAAGTCTTCTATAGCCCCGCCTACCTTCCACTCACGGTTTCCAATGTACCGGGAAGTAATACGAATCCGCCGTCACCATCCGCCACTGCTGCTGTGCCGGAAGGTCGGCGTAATCACCGTCGATCCTCCATCTCAAATGGATCTCCCGGCGGATCGCTCCGGGCCCATTCGCAGCCTGCACGGCCACTGCAGACGTCGATGGTGCAGAATTTCCCTCCGCTGTACTCTTCGGCGCCGGCCGTGGATAGCCAGCAGGATTCGAAGCAGCGTCTTACTCCAGGGTCTCCGGGCGGAACACAGGGGGGAGGTGAGACGACCTTTATGCCAAGCAGTCTACCCAATATCTCACGGTCAGCCTACCTCGACGAAAGTCGCCCGCCCGAATATATTGGGTACTATCTTGGCGGTTCGCCTCAGTTGCAGGCCTATCACCAGAATCCAATGATGTCACCCTTTGTTACCCCGGTTGGGCTAGCGTTTCCAAGCGGTGGAGTATCACCTTTCCTGCGAAGTGCGCACGACTATCGACCGGCTGGCTCACCTCCGACCGAAACACCCAGTTCGTCACCAGACCATGCCTCTGCTTCTAATTCAAAGTCCGCGTCCTCGCAACAGCAGACGTCAGCACGACCGATACCGTCCCACGATCGGGGGCCCTTGATCGTGGATGGATCGGTTCCCCCGAGTGAACACCGAAGTCCAGTGCACGGGGATAGCGCTGATCACTTTGCGAGCATGAATCTTAGCACTTCGAACTCTGACGAACCCAGCTATGACACCCCTGCCAGTGCGTCGGATACTTTGTCCCAGGACCCGCAGGATCATAGTTCCTTCGAGATGGATCGTCAAAGTTTCTTGTCGCGGCAGAACCCCGAAATCCCGAACCAGGTCAATGCCAATGAAACATATGTCAATGGACACGGCGGAAGACTTGCTTTTCTTTCCGGTCGACTACAGAATTTCCACATCTCGAACCCTGACCGCTCAGCCGAGTCGTCACCCCAATCGACGTGGGAAAGAGCGAAAACGAACCACTATTCTTCTTCCCAAGAGGTGTCAGACCAGGATACACCTGAATCACGACTGTCTGCTTCAGGTGACAGGACGACCACGGCCTCCGGTCTATCCCCTGTGACGGAGCCCCGTACGTCATCACCAACAGCGAAACGTCGATCAAATGGCCCTGATTTCGAGAAAGTGAATGGTGTCAACCATAAGACGAAGCCAAAGGGTCGACAGGATGCGCCCGGCGCTTCGTCACCGGCGCCAGTTGATACCAAAGAGCGGCAGCCAGAGTCGCTACCGCGGAAACCAAACGGTGTTTCTCCGGGGCACGAGTCTGGGACCGCAACCACGAACGGCGGTTGGCAGACAACCAAGAAGAAGCATAAAAGAGGCGCGAAATCTTCCGCAGAACCTCGACATAATCACTCTAATGGTGTCGAACCCTTGCCGGTGGATGAATCCATGAGGAAGGGCGGGTGAAAAGAGGACCTGGAATGTCAAGATGTGATGATACGCTTCCAAGTTCGCAGTCGCCCCGGACGACCCGGGTTCGGGAATGTTTCAGCTATGCTGCAGAATGTCAGATTGGTTGATATTCTCCGGAGCCCGTCTTCTACAGAAGCGAGACTCTATATGCTCGTATTATTACATGGTTATGTCGTGAGTCGTGTCTGCAGTGATCTCCCGGCTAACCTAGGCGCAATATACAATCGACCGAGTTCCGACCTGGAGAGTCTCAACCGTTTGAAGGTCTGCCCCTAAGTAGTGGCAACGTTAGCATTTCCTCCAGAGAAGCGTGTCTTTAATATTCGAAATGTTGTTGAGAGTCTGACCTCCACCCTTTCCTGACTCGAGGCTCTTTTTGGTAACTTCGACACTGTAGAAAGAAGATGGGTGTCCGTTTGACGCTGGAATTTCCGGATGAGATTATTTTGGATCGAACGTATATGACCTTTTTTTTTCTCTGCTCTTTTCCTGTTTCTTCTTTATGTTCTGCCTTCACTTTTACATCCCGGCGTTATTGCAAGGTCAGATAATGGAGATCGGCAGTTTAAGGGTCTGGCTGGTTGGCAGACGGTGCAGGGTTGCTCGCCTGAATTGCATTAAAATCTGTTTCTATACCTCATAGCGCTTGTTTCAAATTTTGTCGTTGCTTGTGCACCCCTTGTTTGCATCCCAGGCGGGTCCCTCCGTGTCTTTACATTGTCGCTCAAGTCGAACTTATTCGACATATGCTGGTTAGGTTGGCTTCCATTGCGAACGATCATATATCCTCACTGGCTCCCTATCTTCTGCTTTTCTTCCCCTTTCTATTTTGCATCGATCAGGTCTCGCGATCTTTTTACCGTCTGTGGCTTCCACCCCCCCCCCACCAAACAAAAAGCAACAAGGGAAAATGGCCACCATCATCATCACTTATCATCTATTTGGGACGGCTCTCTGAAAGCTAGCAGCAAGGGAAGGTTGTTGATATCGCTCAAAAGCATACAGGCGGGTAGTAGTATTAGAGACACAGATCCTCCTTTCAATTCAGGTCGCAAAAGCGAGGTTGGTCGGTTTGGTTCTTTTCATGTCAATTGTTGTCCTTTTTTGTTGTGTTCATTGTGGTTTGGTTTTTTGCGTTTGTTTTTTGTTTCTCGTATACCTGTCACCATTATTATTATTATACCATAGCAAGGGAGCCAGGCGAGTTTGTTTTTTGTGGGTTTAGTTCGGTTTTATTGTTTTTTGTCTTTTTTTGTTTGCTTTTTCATTTTTCGTTTTTTGTCTTTTGCCTTTTTGAAGAATTATACCAGCCAAATGTTCATGTCAGTCAGTTAGATTCAGCGCAGTCAATGATTGATTGAGAGAGAGCTATGTAGAATCGATTCGATTTTGAGTTTCTGTCGGTCGATATAGTTAATACATATAAACATGCATGAATGGAAAAGATGAAAGATCGAAGATGGGTTCCTGTCCTCTTTTTCCGTCTCATTCTGGTAGTAGAACAGCGCACTGTGTACTTACTGTACGTACCTAGGTCAGGTAGGTAGGTAGATTCAGCTGCTGTTTTAATAAAAAAAAAGTGCCCGTAGTTACATCTACTACTACGTCCTACTAATATCGTAGTGGAACTGTAGAATCGGACGGTCTTAGACAGACAATCCATCCATCTATCTAGATATATCTATCCATATATCTATCTACTCCTTTTTGCATGCATATAGCCATACATACATAGTCCGCTGCAGGGTCTCATTGTTATTGTTGTTATAGCCTGGATCTGGCAGGCAGGCAGGCAGGCAGGCAGGCTAGCTGGCTGGTCCTGAGTCAACTTATATATATATATATATATATATATATATAAACTCTGTCAAAGGAAAATGGACAATGAATCTGAGTATATGTACTGTACAGGAATTTTTTTTAAGTGTTTCCGGGGAGGTTAGGAGGAGGAGGAGGACTGCAGTGAATCCTACTGTATTGTATGATGATCAAAAAAGCATTGTCAACAATAGCGAGCAGTTGACAATGACAGCTTTTTTCTTCCCCTGAGCTTATTATTATTATGTCCGAGTACCTAATTACTTGATTTCTCTTTCACTTAAGTAGGTATCTATCTAGCCGAAAGGACCAAGCTCTCTATCTACCTACATAACCTGACTAGCTGTGACTATGATTATACACATTAATCTTTTTCGCTTGCCTTAAGCTTGATATTGACATGGGTCCCATTCCACATCTGTCGTTCTTTTTTTTTTCTTTTTTTTGGTATCCGGATGATATGATGAGTGAAGAGTTGAAACCACAAGGGAACAAAAAATCCAAAAGAGACATGCAGCTTAAGGCACCGCGTCCCTGGTATCCCGGAAACCCTGTATGTATGTATGCATGTATGTATCTTGGACCCCAACACAACACAGGAACCATACACACACAGAACACAGAACGCGCAACAGACGCCTGCCTGTCTGTCTGTAAGCTGTATGTAAGGGCGGTGAAAGTGAAACATGGCCCGGGTCGACATCGACATCGACATCGGAAGGAATAGCCCATAATAGATAGCAAATAAATCAACACAGGCGGAGACATATCAGCACATCACACTCCTCATCTCGGCCCTGCCCTCTCTAATCTAGATGTATAATTAGATTACAGGTATGTACGTATTGTCGTGAGTCGAAACCCGAAAGTAATAAACGTAGAATAAAACAAAAAGACGAAAAGGACGAAAAAGAAGCGGGGAATCTATCAAACTCAACTCTTCATCTCGGCGAATATGTACGGGAAGATGACCACGCACGAGGTCCAGAGCACCCGGACGCATTGCACCAGCGTCCAGGGGAGCATGTACCACGGCGCCTCGCTGAGCTGGATCCATATGGCGAGGAAGGCCACGGAGAAGAAGTGCCAGAAGAGCACGAGCGGCCTGCGAATCAGGCCCGCGAGCAGGCCAATGGGCCCGTCGACCATGCCGAGCTGTAAGTAGCGGAAGCAGGCGCGTTGGAGGACTTTGAGGTAGGGGTCTGGACGTAGTCAGTAGGTGAATGGATGATCAACAATAGGAGGGTTGCAGAGAGAACATACCATCAGCGGCAAAAAGAGCGTACAGCGCTTGCGCCAGGATATTGATCGTCGACCCGTAGTTCTTCCGCCTCCAGTGGAACGCGGACATCTGCTTCAGCACCTTCCGGGTGTTCGCCAGACTGGGCACCTTCTCCGGACTCAGCAGGTCGCGGATGGTGACTACGTCGTTGAGCGCGACCGTCATGCCTCCGCCGGTCAGCGGGTGCCGCATGTTCAGCGCGTCGCCCAGGATGACCAGCCCGGGGGTCCTGTTGGTCGCGGGAGGCAGGAAGGAGTTGGGCATGGACCGCAGCTGGCCCTTCTCGATGGCCGCCAGGACCGACGGCTGCACGCACTTGGGCAGGGAAGGCAGCACGTTGTTCCGCAGGTGGGCTTTCACGCCGCCGTTCTTGACGGACGCGGAGGGGAGGTTCTCGGGGATGTCGACGAGGATCCGCGTCTCGTGGGTTCCGATCTGGTACAGCAGGACGGGGGGCCCGTCGCTCAGCACGACGTGGCCGTGGTAGGGCAGGGGCAGCTCCGCGTCGATCAGCTCGAGGCCGTAGAACTTGGACTTGACCTTGGGGGTGTGCGGGTGGTGCTCCTTGCGGAACTTGGAGGCGTAGCCGTCGGCGACGACGGTGAGGTGGCCGAAGTAGGCGTCCTTCTGCGAGCCATTGGTGACGCACTCGACGCCCAGGACTTCGTTGGTCTCCGGGGAGGTGATGAGGGAGGTCGCGGTGGTCTCGACGACGGTGACATGGGGCTCGGCCATGGCGGCGGCGCGCAGCTTCATGACGAAGCGGCCGTGGTGAAAGGCGCGGCCCTGGGGCGCGGGCGACGAGGGGCCGTCGGTCTTGGGGTAGGGGATGGGCACCTGCTCGCCGTGGAAGATGACATTGTAGCCGGAGACGGGGATGGCGTCGATGTCCTCGAGACAGTCGCTGAGGCCGAGCTGCTCGAGGGCGCGGATGCCGCCGGGCTGCAGCAGCTCGCCGACGATGCGGTCGGGCTCCTTGAGCGAGCGCTCCAGCAGCAGCACGCTGCGTCCCTGTCTGCCCAGGGCCACGGCCAGCGCGCAGCCCAGGATGCCTGCTCCGACGATGACCACGTCGGCCTCGTGGTGGACGCGCCGGCGCTCCTCGGCCTCGTCGCGAGGTTCCGCGACGGGGGGCTTCTCGTGAGCCTCGACGGCGGAGATGGTGATGGTGGACGACATTGGGGGGGAAGAAGGCAGCGGAGGGCAGGCAATGGGCTAGACACGAGCGAGGAGCAGCGGACTCTGGCGCATATTCTGCTGGAGAGGATGATGGGAGATGAAAAGAGAAGAAAGGAGGAGGAGGAGGAGGAGGAGGAGGAGCCGTTGTCCGCACGGTGGCGTGAGGACAGACAAAGACGCATGTGAAGCTCCGCGGCCCGCGCCGCGGCGGACGCTACTCTAGCGTCCAGCCTCGAGGCCATTAGATACTCTTGTTGCAACATTCGTCGAGGTACTTTTGCATACTACACGTATGTATACAGCGATATCTCGTGCAGATGGTGCTCATCCATTCATACAGTCCGGATGCGTGCGTGTTGGTATCTACACTGTCCGTAATCGTACAGGATTCAGGGGTAAAGACGAGAACCATCCACGAATATCCCAACAGATCCGTCCGCCTCTGCACAAGAGCCACGAGAGGAGATTGTTACAAGAGCAGCGGTGTGTTCTAGGCATACAATCCCATCTGATCCGATGATAATCCGTCAGTCCATCCAAGTCGTCTCGCCCCCCATTGGTCCCGAGAGCCCTGTCGGGCATCCCACACAGTACTATACTATAGACTACATGGTCAAGGACTCCTGCGCCGGGGGCATCATCTCCAGGCAGTCCTTTTCGTCCAGGTCGTCGAGGTTCCCTGCGGTCAACACCTGCCGTTCGCTCCACCGCCTGGCCGTCTCCCGCGGGTCGGTGTCGCCGCCGCCAAACAGCTGCTCCAGCTCGCGCTCCTCGTCCCAGTGCTCCACCACCAGGCGCACGCTGGCAAAGTCGCTGCGCAGCTCGTCGACCACGCGCGGCTCCTCGGACGTCTTCCGCGCCAGTCGCTTCTCCCCGCGGTTGGTCCGCAGGTGCCGCAGCTCGGGCACGCCGTTGCTCTTCTGCTCCAGCAGGCCCGCCAGGTAGTCCAGGTACGCCAGGTAGTGCTCGCTGTGCTGGCCCTTCTGGTTCCATCGCAGCGACGCCAGGGCCCGGCGCACCTCGACGACGAGGTCCCGGTTCAGCGCGGTGCCGCGGGACAGCGCCGTCAGGATGCACCACCGCACGCCCGCGACGTTGCCCGTCTGCTCGAAGGCGCGCACAAACATCTTCATGCAGGTGCCGTCGAACTTGCGCGTGCGCCCGTAGCGCGACATGTACACGTCCTTCAGCAGGTCCAGCGCCACCTCCGGCTTCTGATCCACCATCAGGCGCCGGCTGGTCGCAACCGTGATGTGGTGCTTGACGATCAGCTTGGGGTTCTCCCAGCACAGGTTGTAGAAGTGGAAGACGGCCATCTTCAGCACCTCCCCTTCGTCCGCCGGCTCGGCCTCCATGACCTGCCGGAAGAACAGAGGGAAGAACTGCACCTTGCGCCGCAGCTCCCTCCATTCCTCCTCGACCACCGCGCGCGCGGCAGCGAGGCCGTCTTTGATGAGGGTGGCAGCCACGGCCAGCTCGACATGCCGCTGCTTCAAGACAAGCTTGGCCTCCTTGGCGTTCCGGAAACACCGGAGCGCCTCGTCCATCTTGCCCACATGCATGTAGTAGGACATTTGCTTGTCGAGGCTCTGGTACTGGTCCACGGGCCTCGAGGGCAGCATCTGCTTCATGGTCCTTTCGTACCAGGCCACCGAGTAGTCGCTGTAGGGCATCTGATTAACCTCCACGAGAGGAAACGACGTCCGGTCATAACCGAGGATCTGCTGGGAGGTCGCCGACTGGCCATACTTGATCCTGGCGGCTTGGAGCATGTTCCAGAAGCCGACCGGGCTCTGTTCCACTGCGTGGCGACGAGTCCGTAGGATTTCCAGGAACTCCTTCTCATCGATGGGGATCTTCCAGTTGCGTTCCCGGGCCAGATGGCTGAGCTCCGCGATCATATCCTGATCGCCCTTCTCGACGAAAGCTTCCAGGATGTGCTTGTAGAGAACGGCGTCCGGAACCAGGTTATATCTCTCGATGGACCGGAAGACAAAGTCGCGGATGGCAGATCCCGGATTCACCACCCAGTACTCCAGGAATATGCGGTCGAAGATCCTCGTGAAATCATGCCGGTTCTCGGTCAACCCCAGATCATGCATCTCCTGGAGGCCACGCTCGACCTTTTCCCATTCGCACCGGAGCGCCTGGGCGTACACAAGCAGACCTTTTGATCGGCAGCTGGGCGGTATCTCATATTTCGTCTCCATAAGGGTCGCGAGGGCCTCGGCATCTGCTACCCTGCCAAACTCAACGTATGCTTTCAACATGGGGTTGAAGAGCTTCTCTGTAGGACGCTTCCCCAGTCTCCGAAGGAACTTGAGCAACTTCTGGAACTGTCCGTTCAGGAGCTCTATGCTTCTCGTTTTCTTCCACAGGCCGCTGAGGTACAGACCGCTCAGGCCACAGTTTTGGTCCAGCTTAAGATTCCTGAAAAGGAACCATTTTGCAGTCGTCAGTCTGTGTGACTCCAGGAGAGCCCTCAAGATGATGTCGACCAGATAAGGCGGCACGTGGAACTGGTGCCTGTATCTCAGGTAAAGCGTGGCAACCGACTCGACGTGTCCTTTCTGTGCCAGCGCAAACAGCAAAGCCTTCCACATCGTCAGGTTGACCTTGTCGACCGCCTCGATCCGCTCAAAAATGCTTTTGGCTATGAATACGTTCCCTTCTCTGCAATTGACCAAGAAAATCTCCAGCGCGAGCTCTCTTCGGTCCGAGGGGAGACCCTTCAGAGAAGCGGGGTGCGTATCCAGGAACAGTTGTGCGGCCTCAATTGGCCGGTCGCGATCGAGTAAATCACGGATCCGGTCCGGGGCGTAGAATACATTCTCATCAGGAATTGCCTCCTTGGTTGTATTTTCGGACAGTCTCTCATCTTGTGCGAGCCCGATACCGGAGTCTACACGGCTCAAAGGTGTGGCCGGACGCTCTTGCTCAGCGCTGGGAGAGTCCGTTCCCTCAGTCTCCCGATGCTCCTGCGAATCGTTTGGTTTGCGTGCCCCCCACAGATTCTTAACCGACGCGGGGAAGCGATCTTGCGATTGCGTTTGAAGTAACCACACAGGCGGTACTTTTGTCTCTGATTTCACCGGAGCATTTTCACTCCCGTCCTTGGGCACGGCCTGTTCATCCTGTGCGGGACTTGCGCTGGCAACTTGCGAATCCCGTCGCTTCCTCAGTTTCCGGTCGTCGTCTTTCAGGGAATCCAGGCCCATGAATTCCCCCGCCTCCGCGGCCTCGATCATGCGAGCCAGCCGCCTGGCAGCGGACGTGGCATCGTAATTGGGCGCGGAGGACTGGATGGTTCGCTTGTTCTCGATGATGCGTTCGGCGATGCGGACTCTGCGGTGGACATCGTAGGTGATGGTCGCGATGGTGCAAATGCTTCCGACAGTTGACCCAGCTAGGGCCAACTGCCGGAGCACCCGGAGGGCATTCCTCGAGGGAACACCAGCAGAGCTGCCCGCCGACTTGGAGAACATGAGCAGAGGGCAGAGGTCAGCCGGGCACCGCGACCGGGGAAGAGGGCGTGCACATTTATTTCGTCAGCAAGCCATCGAATAAGCCCCGGAGGTGCACGAAAGGTCGAATTGAGCCCACTGAGAGGCAATCGAGTGCATTGGTCCCCTGCGGGGGAGAGCACAGAATCAATCAACGGCTTTTCGGTGGAGAGAAGCGTCGGATGCACTGAATTCTGACTTCGGGCGGGCGGTCCATGGCTTACCTAATCCCGCGTCCGTCAGGTCTGTACACGTGACCTGCACACATCAGATCACCCGCTTCCGCCGTCTCCGGCCAGCCGCACGGAGATGCCTCAGGCCGACAGCTCGCGCCTTCAGCATCGGACAAGAATGATCATCTTTACTCCATCTCACTCAGGCCCTGACCTGCCAGATAAGGCAAATGGATCTGCTGGTCCCCTGATGCCGCTTCCATCCCGGGAGCATGGCTGCTCTTTCTGGAATGCCACCCTCGACCCGGGATATCGTTTTACAGGCCTATTGATATCAGCGCATAGCTCGTCCTTCTGAAGAGGCATCCGCCTTGCTATATATACGACTCAGAATTCCTGCGAGCAGAAGAAAATATGGATTTGAGGACGACCAGATCCACACAGCCAATACCCCGTTCTCCGGGGCTGGTGTGACAGGCACCGAAGTTAGCGACCTCGTTGAACTGTGATCGCTTTATCGGCCGCCCAGCTACTCGGATGGCGCCTTATTATTGACCCCTGCTCATTATTAAGCCTCAATGCCACCTAACCCCAGGTCTGGGGAATTCCCCGGTGACTTCCGTGCGCTAGCGTGCGGCAGTCGATTTGCGGAGAACGGGACTGGGACATCCGTCAAGTTGATGAGCGTCTTCCTCTACGGAGGGGGACTTTGACCAGATTAGCCATGTTGTATGGCGTTCATCTGCTGCCGCTTGTACGTGCAACATTTCTATAGAACCTGTTCTCTTGCGGCTCACGATCCCAGTTCCTCGTTGTCCCGGAGACTTTCAACAAGCTTCCAGTATGGTATCGGCCTAGGTACGATACCCCTCTCAAATAAACTACAATGTGCAGATCTTCGCAGCTTCGTTTCCCTCATGATGCTGTCTCGGACTTCTTTGCCTGGTATTTTTTCCCCCCTTTTCTGAACTTGATCTCTGTTTCCTCGGTTTACAAGACGTTTCCATTCCCCGTTGGAAGTTCAATACTAATGTCTAAAGGTCTGGGTTGCGGGAACGTCTGGTCCTTTGTGGTTCACCAAATCTTACAAGCAAATTTTGGGAGATCTTTTCCAAATGGTTTCGCTTCGTCTGGCTGTACCCTGTTTCGAATGCTTACGAATTTGGCCACGCCACTGAGATGTATCGCTTCTCAAACTAGTATCATACATGCCTTTACGACCTTTGGAGGTACACCATGGATACGGATTTCTTTGTCGCCTTCCCAGAGACGTATGAGGACATAATGCTGTATTCGGAGCCAAACGTCATCCTCGAGAACAAACTAGTCGGTACTCCGGTAAAGGATAATATTAAAGATTCCCACTAGACATTGCTTGCAGGCCCTCCCCTCCCAATGAAAGGCCCCTGGAGACAGATAGATCCGATGAGGAGGATGAGCTACCTTAGGTACCAACCTCCTTGTGCTGCTTAATGTACTTGTACTTTACCCCATGGCCTGCCTGCTTGGACCAATGCGATTGAATTAATACAGCACCTTTGACAACTGTCTAACCTACATCGGTCTGTTGTGTACATGCCTAGTCACAGTCACCCAAGGACGCGTTTCAAAAATGCAAGCTGTCCCTTGATGTTCTCCTCAAATGCAATGCCACCTGCGTACAAATCAAAATGCCCACCTTTAACCCTAAGATCCTCGCCCAGAGGAGTCCGACGGACGGCCTCCTCCGCTGCGTCTAATGGCGCCTCGTTGTCGTAAGTAGGCAGCACCACGAGATACGGCTTGGTGCTTCGGTGGATTTTCCGGACCGGTCTCTCGAGGCTGAAAGCGAGAATGGAACGGGCGGTGAACTTGTCCGGGAAGGGTATGCTCTCGTCCGGGGTGATCCTCTGCCATCCCGCCATAACTTCGGGTCTGGTCATCAGAGCGGACGGTGATTTGGGCGATCCATCCGACGCCAATGCAACGTATATCGGCTCTTGACGGAAGAAGGTGGATGACACCACGTCACGCACCGCCAAGGAAAGAAGGCGTGCGGAGCGCAGCAGCGGAATTTTGACGGAGGCAGCGAAGCCGTCGACACAGGGACACTGGGCGATACCGGCCGCCAGTTGGTGGTCCTCGGCCAGCAAGGCCGTGACGTGCATGCCTCCGAAGCTGGAGCCCCATGCCACGCAACGATCGACGTCGAATCAGTCAGGCTGCTGGCGCACCCACGCGATCACGTCGCGGAAATCCTGCAATTCGGTCGACACTTTCGGGAAATTTCTCGGTGTTCCGTCGCTGGCCCCTCCAGGGTGAGAGCGCGCAGCTGATCCTGCCGCCCCGCTACAGCCTGCTGGCCGGTCTCCGGGGCTGGCCGAGCTGGTTGCAGGAAGGCATGAGGAGCACGCATGCCGGGACACTGGACCGCAGCAGGATCCAGGTATTGGGCCATTAATCAACCTTGGAAACTTCTAGGGTGGTTTGAAGATCCGTTCCAGACCGAGCTTTCCTTTTCATCTAGGTACCCGCCTATGCTATGCAGGTGCAGATATGGCACGTCGATTTGGATAGGCGAGATGTTTTGATATTCTCCTATTTGTTGCTCCGTATTGTCGCAAATCACGGAGACTATTACTTTGAGTAGTACCTACGTCGTGGACAAAGTTCGCAATATATGTGTGTATATATACTGTACTCCGTACTCCAATTGACACTCTAAACCCGATACTCTAATCTAGATGCCCAGTACAGTACATAGCACCTTTCCATGTGAATGAATCATATCTAGATCTAGATCCGCCTACCGGACAGCAAAACACACCAGTACTACGTTGGGACCGAATCCTTCGTACTGTACATGTACTGTACCTACGTAGATACCTAGTCCTCAAACAACGACTGACTTCAAATCGACGTGGATAGGCCCCAAATACATACAGATTAGTCACTAAGGACCTAGGTATATAGCACATAGTGGACATGTCCCCAGTGCCAGTCAGTTAAGGGACTCAGATGCTTGTTAACTTTTTTCTTTCCCCCACCTTCCAATGCTGCACCAACCCCACGTCCCCAGCTTCTTTTGAATTTGTTGAAGCCTGACCCACCAATCGGAGCGGTGCGAGTCGCACATCTTGGCGTTTCTTAACGGTCGTGGATCATCGGCACCGCCGATCATCCATGCACGGCGTCGTCGGCTGCTGTCAACTTAAACGGTGAACATGGCGCATCTCTGTCAAGCCAGTCGTCCTATATATATCTAATAATAATGCAAGACGGCGGCCACTGTGCTAAATGGTTGAAAATGATTCTTCACGAAGAAAGCAGCGGGAACCTCTTTGGGGAGATGAAATTGATGATTGGATCGCTATCATGTGGTTTATTTACTACCGTACTGTACTCAGCTGACAGGTGAACTGAACTGAACAGACTACTCTGAGATGGTTGGTATGTAGGTTGTGCCATTGCTCATAGGTACGAACTACTGTGTAGATAATATTAAGGTAGAGAGAGCGAATGGGATACTAAAAATCTGGGGCTTCCCTCAATAGTGATGGGAAGGCACACAACAAGCTTGTTGACTTAGTACCTAGATGACTACCTACCTACCTACCTACCTACCTAGGTAGGTACCCTAACCTGGACTATTCTATAGCCTCTTATTTATTGGAAAATAAGAGCGAGAACGAGAATGAAAGACAAAGGAGGCATAGCGGAAGAGAATGGGGTCAAGGACCAAGACCAGAGAACAACAACAGCGTATCATACTGTATGTATGTACGTTCGTTCAGCAGAAGAAAGCAAGAAGGCTGTTATCCTGATGGTCCACACGTAAGATACCTAGATTCGCTGGGCAGGCAGGTAGATACGAAAAAGCCGGAGTGCAATAATAGGAAAAATAATATTCAGTTCTGAGTCAAGGGCTCCTCCAGAGCGACCCGTCCAGACATAAATAAGTACTGGACTAGATGGATAACTTGCCAACCATTCTAAACCATTCTAAAGTCTATATATATATATCCAAAACAGAGCCTCGGAGTCAAGGTAATGGGTGTCCAGGAAAGAAGTGACACAAGAAGCCAGACGGTATGAAGATCAGTACAGGATGTCGGGTATCTTGCACGACGTTGACCGTGGTAATGATTTTATATGGCATTGAAGATTCTGGATAGGGGCTTATGACCGCTGTGGAACCGTGTTCTCTTCCTCATCATCGGGCCTAGCATCGTTCGGCTCAGCGGGACTTGGGACGGGGGATACTTCCAGGTAAACTATATATACACGTCAGTCTTTGACCATTCTTCAGTGCGTAGTCTTAAAATGGCTGCACCCACCATGCGGTCTGATGCCCCAGCTCAGAACGAACGTAAGGCCGAACACAGACGCCAAGCACACAAACACCGCCTGCGTGAATTTGCCCACGGTCAAGCTGTAAATCAGATTCAGGATCGTCGGCGCGACGACCCGGGCCAGGGCGTGTAAGAGACCGGTCGCTCCGAGAAGCTGGCCGATGCGGTCCGGAGGGACATGCTTCGTGAGCGACGACTGCAGCGTCGGCGAACCCATGCCTCCCAGGGCCGCGACCATCCCGGAGAGGATCATGAGCGGTCCCGTCCGCACCGTGGCGTACCCGACGTATCCGGCCATATCGAACAGGATCGACAGCCGGATGATCACGATATCCAGCGTATCGGACCCGGTGGCGCTGGGCTGCTGGCCGCTCTGTGGGCCGCGGACGATCCGTGTCACGGTCGGAAGTATCACGAGCAGGTTGATCACCCGGACGGTGCTGACGATCGAAACAAAAACGCTCGATTCGTAGTTGCCCCAGTCGAATATGTACTCTGCGTAGATGACGATGACCTGCATGGTACCTATCGCAACACCAAACATGGCAGTGTCAATGGCCGCGAGGAGAATGAGGTTTCTCCGCAAGGCAGAACCGGCACCGCGGCCATTGGGGAATAGAGCGCTTGGCCCATCGCCTCGTGGGAAAAGGATGGATAGGGGCTTGAAGAGGTTGACGGGATTCAGGCCGCTCAGCGAAAGCCATCTGGAAGCGGCATCTTCGTCCAGGAGTTTCGCCCGGTGCTTTTCACGAGCGATCCACCGGCGCTCCATCGACAGTGATTCAGGGATCACAAACACCAGCATCAGGAAGAGGAACGTCTGGCATCCCAAAGCAGCGTAGAAGACACTGAGGATACTTCCTGTCTTTTTGATGAGATAGCCCGCCAGGAACGGGCCAGCAGCGACACCGGTGAACAGCACACCGTGAACATACCCAAACGAAACGTTTCTCCTCTCTGGAGGCGTGCAGTCCGCCGCGTACGAGTGCACCAGCGCCAGGGAGGTTGTGAACGACCCGCACATCCCGTCGAGGAAAGCGGCGACAAGGAGCACGTTCACCGAGATCCGGTCCGGTCTCGCTGCGACGACAATGGTGACCACTTCTCCTAGCATGGCTCCAAAGACTGCAAATGCGAGGATCATTTTCCTTCCATATCGATCCGACAGGCGACCCAGTCGTGGGCTGACCACCGCGGAGAGGATCCCTGACACCAGGTTGAAGTACAGTTGAAACCGCGCCACAAGGGACTGTACCTCTGGTACCTGGCATTGTGAGTTGTCGCCTCCGAACACGACCGGGAGATGCGTGAAGTTGGGATCCCTGGAGGCCCGATCGGAGAGATAGTCTCTGCAGATGAGGGTAAGGATCAGGTTGATTTTGGGGACTGCCAGTCCGCCAAACGCCAGAGTAAACGGTAAGAGGGGAGGTATCAACCACCATATCTGGGATATCAATCAGAAATCAGGAATCCAAGAAACAATTGCACGGAAGTCAGCTCACAGAAGGCCTCCTCCACCACGGCTTGCTTTCCAACTCCTTCGTGTTGAGCTGCGCGCCGTCCTCGTCTAGGGAGTCGGCTCTCCCACCGTTCCATTGCGCCCTTCCAGGCGACAGCAGTGGCGTCTCCTCGTGGACATGCGTTTGTATAAAGTTCTTATCTGCCTCGCCCGCAATGTTCCGGGCACGCAGGCCATTGGTATTGGAAGCGGTGGCTGCGGCGCGCAATCGCGCGTCCTCGTCCGCATCCACCGTGAAAGGTGTCTCGTTCTCCATGACACTGGATAAAGGGCCGACAGGCGTGTATCGATAGCCTTTGGTAGTTCCTACCCGCGCATCGCCGGCAATGAGCGACAATGGCGTTGTTCAGGCAAAGCAGCGAGACAGAGCCGTACAGGGAACAAGAGAAGGAATCCAAAGGAGCATTGGGGGGTTGCGCGTGTGCCCGTAACCGCTGGCCGATGCAACACGTAATAACTACATCCTTGTTGTACAGCACAACGGGATGGGAAGATACTGGCGCAGCGCTGGCACCGGTCAGACACACACGATTCCAGACCGCGGACGAACCCGTGGGCGCAGCTGGCAGAGCCTCGGAGAAATCCAACAAATCGTCCGATCTGGGGTCGGTGATAAGATAAGCTGCGTAACTCCGGCGATGAGTGGACGCCGCGGGCGTGCGCATTATTAATCCAGACCTCGCACGTTGTGCTATCGATCTGTGACGATGCCCAACGTAGCAATTACTTGGTTGGCAATTGGCCTGTTTCTCCAGTCTGCCACATCATGGAATTGATCCGATCGGTATCATTATAAGTTCTGTTCGGACCGGTCCCTATGCCGGTCTTCCTAAGAGCCCGGCCTGCTATTCTAGATAGTATACAGGCTCTCAATAATGTTACATTACCCCATGCAATAAATGGCTATCATAAAAACCCCAAAGAAACGTGAAATCATCTACCGCACGAGAGAAGCGCCCTGCTCTCCCGCAAAGAACCTTTTCTGCTCCAAACACCTCTCACTCTTGCACCCCTGACACCGCAGGGTCATCTGCCGAGAACACTTCTCTCCTTTCCGCAGATGCTCCAGAGCGATATCCGCGAGCGCCCGAATGAAAATCGGGCTGCCGTTCAAGCTCTCCGCGCGTTTGACGCCCGGGTGGTTCGCCTCGCCCATGACCTCCTTGTCTAACTCGTAGAGAGTCTCGATGTGGTCGCTGGTGAAGGCAACTGGAACAAGGATGATGTCTGTCTGGCCACGCTTGACATACTCCATTACTGTATCACTCGTCTGGGCTCCCAGCCAGGCAGACGGCCCAACCTGGGATTGCCAGCATAGTCGGTAGGGGTTCTTGAATCCCAGTCGCTGCATAATTGCGTGCACAGTCGCAGCAACCTCAGCCGGGTAGGGATCCCCTTGTGTTGTCAGTGTCTCCTTTCCCCATCCTCAGGACGAGTCGAAACTTACCCCTGTTGACAACGCTCATGGGCAAGCTGTGGGCCGAGAAGAGGAGCACCACCCTGTCTCTCCTATCCTCTGGGTATGTTGCGAGCTGGTCCTCGATGTTCTTTGCGAACGCTTCCACCAGACCCGGGTGCGTCGGCCAGCGATCGATGACACTCCACTCGATCGTCCCCGACGGTTCCACGCCTCCATTCGCGCGCTTGCCCTCCAGGCGGTTTCTCCATTTCCACAGCTCGTTGAGCGAGCTGCCCGTCGTGGAGCAAGAATACTGCGGGTACTGCGTGAACGCTACCGCGCGGCCCCCTCTGCCTCGACCAAAGCCGTCATCCAGCAGCTTCTGGTACATCTCCTCCGTCAACGGGGCGGCGTATCTGAACGCGACGTAGGGCTTATGCGGCGCGGTCTCCGGCGATAGTTTGTTGAGGATCTTGCACATCTCCGCGCATTGATACTCGGACCACTTGCGGATGGGGGAGCCGCCTCCGATGGCCCTGTATTGCTCTTGGATCTTGGGCGTTCTCCGACGGGCGATGAGAGGACCAAGGTATCCTTGAAGGCGACCAAGCGGGATCAGGTCGCCGTCCGCCTGCGGGTAGTGATCGTAGTCAGTCGTAGAAAGTTAACAGGGTCGGCGTGGTCGAACGCATACAAATAACCGGCTCAGAAAGTCCTCGACCTCGTCTGTTGTCGACGGCCCACCCATGTTCAAGAAAACCATTGCAGTCGGGCCTTTCGAGCCTGACGTATCCGCCGTGACTGGCGGCACGACCGTCGCCAGCCCTGATCTCTGTTGTCCATTGTGTGCTATGGAGCTGCGCGCCGCGGGTCTGATACTGGAGCAAACATTGCTCCGCAGCCGTCCGGGAATCATAAAAGGACTGCGCAGCGCCATTGGTGAATGTCGCCCTTGCCAGTCACGAAAAGGAAGGCAACAGATCAGACGGGAAATGCGGACAAAGCAGAGAACCTGGTCTTGGATGTAGGCGTCGGACCGTGGCGGCCCCGGGGTCCAGAAGCGCCGTGATGACCGAGCAGAGCGGAGGCCCCGGGCCAATCAGAGGGCAGTCAGCGTAATCGAGCCCGATGCGGTCACGTGAGGCTCGTGTTCCCCCGCGTCCGCCGGCATCGCGTCACCCGGCGGACGTGTTGGGCGGAGTTGCAGGCAGCAGGGTGGAGCTGGCAGTTTATCGACAACGTCGTAGACACTCCGGCCTTGAGCTCAAGTATCGTCAACTGGTAATTGTGTCTGCGCTGCTCTCTGCTGTTCCAAAATGGCCGATGACCATGAATCTCGAGAGGATGAAACGCCGGAGGAAGAGGAGATCGACACCTCTGTATGCATGGTCTCCGAGCTTCCCATCGTCGTCCCTGTTAAACACTAATTGCCTTTTTTTCAGAGCTACAGATCCGTCAAGGATGCCGTTCTCTTTGCCATCGAAGTCAGCGAATCCATGCTGACTCCACGCCCGTCCGAAGGCAAGAAGGCGACCAAAGAGTCGCCGGCGACAGCCGCCCTGAAATGCGCGTACCACATGATGCAGCAGCGCATTATCTCGAACCCGAGAGACATGATCGGAGTCCTGTTGTATGGGACTGAGGCGTCGAAGTTCTACGACGAACAGGAGAGCAGCCGCGGTGAACTCTCATATCCACACTGCTATCTGTTCACCGACCTGGATGTCCCGGCGGCCGACGACGTAAAGCAGCTGCGATCTCTGGCCGAGGATGAGGAGAAGGCGAGAGAGATTCTCGTACCTTCCAAGGAACGGGTTTCCATGGCCAACGTGCTCTTCTGCGCGAACCAGATCTTTACCTCCAAGGCGTCGAATTTCTTGTCCAGGCGGCTGTTTCTCGTGACGGACAATGACAATCCCCATGGCGACGACAAGGCCCTGCGCTCGGCTGCGACGGTTCGCGCGAAGGATCTCTACGACCTCGGGGTGATCATTGAGCTGTTTCCGATCTCTAGACCAGACCACGAGTTCGATAGATCCAAGTTCTATGATGTAAGAATCTTGCCTCCCCCCCCCCCCCCCCCCCCCCCCCCCCCCCTTCCCGACGACTAGCATACTGATGAGATGTGCAGGATATCATATACAAGGCCTCCCCGACGGACCCAGAAGCTCCCGCCTTCCTCCAAGCCGACAAAGTCACCTCAGCCGGCGGTGACGGGATTTCACTGCTCAACTCTCTCCTGTCCTCCATAAACTCCAAATCCATTCCCCGTCGGGCCTTATTCTCCAACGTACCCCTGGAGATCGGCCCGGGGTTCAGAATCTCAGTCACGGGATATCTCATCTTCAAGCGCCAGGAGCCCGCGAGGAGCTGCTACGTCTGGCTCGGAGGCGAGAAGCCTCAGATCGCGAAGGGGGTCACGACCCTGATCGCAGACGACACCGCGCGGACGGTGGAGAAGTGGGAGATCCGCAAGGCGTACCGATTCGGCGGAGAGCTGGTCTCATTCACTCCGGAGGAACAAGCAGCGCTGAGGAATTTCGGCGATCCGATCATCCGCATCATCGGCTTCAAGCCGCTTTCGGCCCTCCCCTTCTGGGCCTCCATCAAACACCCCACATTCATCTACCCGTCCGAAGAGGACTACGTCGGCTCGACGCGGGTCTTCTCCGCCCTGTACCAGAAGCTCCTCAAGGACAGCAAGATGGCGCTAGTCTGGTTCATCCCCCGACGCAACGCGACGCCCGTCCTGGCGGCGATGATCGCGGGCGTGGAGAAGCTGGACGAGAACGGCATCCAGAAGATTCCCCCGGGGATGTGGATTCTGCCGCTTCCCTTTGCGGACGACATCCGGCAGAACCCAGAGACGAATCTCCTCGTGGCCCCGGAGCCGCTGATCGACAAGATGCGGGAGGTTATTCAGCAGTTACAGCTGCCCAAGGCACAATATGATCCTCTGAAGTATCCTAATCCCGGTAAGATCCCAATTTTTGCGTCTTTTGTGACATCACGATCGGGCGGCGGCTGACGGACTGGACTCTAGCGCTGCAATGGCATTACCGTATCCTGCAAGCACTAGCCTTGGACGAAGACCTTCCTGAGAAGCCCGAGGACAAGACGATTCCGAAATACAGGCAGATCGATAAAGTAAGCTTCCCCTCTCCACCTCAACCTTGACAGTCCCATGGTCCTTTTCTTTTTGTCATCTCAAACGGAGTAATATACTAACTAACATCCCCCTAGCGCGCCGGCGACTACGTCATCTCGTGGGGCAAGGAGCTCGAGGCGCAGCATCGAAACATCGAGTCCCGACAGCCCAAGACCTCCACACTCGTCAAACGGCCTGCGAAAGGTCCGGCACCAGGCCTAGACGAGGATCTAGACGCTGAAGAAGGTCACCGTCCCTCGAAGAAGGTGAAGACCGAAGCGGGCGGGAAGGCTGCCGCCGCCGCCGCTGCCGCAGACATAGAGGACATGAGGAAGAGCTATGAGAAGGGGACGTTGTCGAAGGTAATTATTTATTTTTTTCTAAAAAAAAGATAAAATAAAAATGAAATAAAAAACGCTATCATCATGATCATCCGGAAAACGCTAACGGGTCTTATCTCAGCTCACGATCCCCGCGCTCAAAGACTTCCTCGCCTCGCAGAAGCTCCCGACCTCGGGCAAGAAGACCGAACTGGTCGAGCGGATCGAAGAGTTCTTCGAGCAGAAAGCCTAGGGAAGGTCCTCCTCCTTCTCTTTCTTCTTCTTCTTCTCTTTCTTGGTTTACGACTGAGCAATGCCTCGAAGAGAAAGAAAAAATGAAGCGCGGAATGTTAGATACCCAACCTAAGGCTTGACTTGACTTACTTTAACTTACCGGCGATATGGCATGGCTTGGCTTACCCCTACTTACTGATTTAATTCTCCGACAACCCCACGTACAGAGGGAACAATTTAAAAAAAAAATACATGGATGGATGGATTGATGGACGGACGGATGCATGGATACCCACAGCCACGGTCAAAGTTTACTGAAGGAATGAATGGAAACGTCATGACGTGATGGTTCTTCTTGCTTTTTGGGGCTTCTCTCCAATCTGTCACCGGGTGGCAGGAGTGCATACATGTAGTGTACATACATTAATTGTCATATGGGATTGGGTAGCAGACAATACAAAATTCATAAACGAAATTTGAGAATCCTCGTTCATTTTCTCTCAGACGTGGGATTTCAGCATACATGAATGCAATATATCTGATTACTATATCCACACAACTGCAACTGTGATAATGTAGGTAGGTACATGTGAGTTGAACAAACAAGTCTGTCAATTTATGTGATATTTATATGATGTATTATATACTGGGTGCACTCTTTTGTTTCTATGAAGATAATATATATATATATATATATATATATCCGCGGCAAATAAATAAGATATATATCACAAGAACAAAAAGCATATTTCGTGTTCGCTCAAGCCCAACAGGTAAGTAGGAACTCGGGTATTATGCAAATATACCGTACTGCACAAACCTCTGCCGTTCTGTACCTGCACCTACATTTGCACCTGTACACGCCTCACCGCACTGCACCGTATATATCCAATCCATTCTAATCTACAGTAATCCGCGCCCATCTATCTGTCTTGTTCCGTCCTGAGCTGTACAGTACCAATCACATGTTGACGAGCAGAAAAAAGGAAGCATGCAAGCGATGCATCAACCATGACCATGACAATGGCCAAAGGACATGACAGGGATGAACGAACTGACTCAAGCGCATATATACCTGGCGTATGAATATGTGCAGAGAAGCCAAGAAAGTGGACTGATTAGCGCAGATTAAAATATATAAATACGCCGGGAGAATGATATGTCTGCTCATGGAGACAGCCACAGGAGATTCGGTCGTTAGATCGATGGTTCATGATCCTCTCGTCTAAGTCGGCTAGGCAAGAGCAGATTCGAATTCAGCAATGTCCGTATACCTGGCAGTAGCAGAGTTCTTGGTCAGGGCAGCTGGGGCGATATTAGTCATTGCCTTTCTATACAAGCGAAAAGGGAATATGAAAAAGGCACATACTGAACAGCCTCCTTCCCAAAAATGACATGCCACAAAAACTCCATGACTCGCCCACTCGACGCGTCGTCCAGCTCCGTTTCTATCACCCACTGCCGGAACTTGATGTAGTCCTCCACCGGCCGTTTCCGTACCTGATCGCGGGACACGGCGAACTGCGCGCAGCAGGCAGCTCCGATCTCCTTCGGGACCGCGAGGACCTTCTGTTCACCCGCGCGGGAAAGCGATACGGAGGAGGCATGCTCGCCGTCTGTTGAACCCGTCGTCGTCGACACTGTCGTGTTCGGCGGGGGCGGCGTGCTGGTCCCCTCAAAGATCTCCCGCCAGATCTGTTCCGTGACGTGCCGGTTCTTCCGATGTGGCTTCAAACAGCCCGGGTTCCAGTTGCAGCGCAGGTTGACGTAGCCGTTCTCCTGGACAAAGTCGAGCCGCAGAGCGCGCATGGCGGCGACGTTGTCATGCAGCGGCGCATCGACGTGCCAGGCCTGGAGGAAGCCGGAGCGGTGGGAGTGGAGGAAGGCAATTGTGGACGGGAGGTTGTCGTAGTGGTCGATTATGTAGGTGAGGTAGGCCATGGACTCGTGGCCTTTGTTCATGGGCGTGGTGAGTATATGTTTGCCTTCGGAGAGACGGGAAGGGTTGACGGTGTATATCGCGCGTTGCCAGCTTCAATGGACAATGTCAATTGATTTTCGAGCAAAGGAGAAATTCGCAAGAGACAATGGCATACTCAGGGAGTTCTTCCTCCACCCATTCCGTGTGCTCCTCCTCGAGCTTCGCCATCACAATCACTTTGTCTCCGACAGCTCCTCCATGCGGGGACACCGGCACGTCGTCCTTCGATCCCCAGAGCAACTCAACCAAGTACGCGCCCGCGCTGTACTGGTCGGAGAGGTCCTGGAGATAGCTGCCGAGGATAAACAGCAGAATCGCCAGGAGAGAAAGAAAGCATAACGTGAGTCTCAATCCGTATCGCATTGTATAGAGTATGAAGGAGAAACTATCAGCAAGTTTGAGGAGGGCTTGGTATAGAAGCCCGACACAAGGAAAATAGAGCTAGAGCGCATCAGCGGCAGGACACGCGACAGGAAGAACCACGGAGTCCGGCGCAGTACAAATGGATTTGACCGATTAAGTGAACGACGGATCACAAGGTCAACTAAGACTAAAAAAGATGAGCGAAGAAAGACCGAACTGAAGGAAAACCCGGTAGAGAACGGATCAGCGACGGCGCGGAGGACAAAAGAATGTAAGCGGCGAAGCGCAGAAGCTTTGGGATGGAGGGACAGAGGCGTTAGGGAGTTAGAGGATGAGGATATCCACCTCTCCCTTCCAGAACAGGACAGACGAGTCGACGGGAGGGATGCCGTAGGGGGAAGCGGGCCTGCCAAGCCTGGCGGACTGTGGAGAGCTCCGCCCTGACGGAGACGGAGAACGCTTCGACGGCGTGAGCGACTAGGATCCCGTGGGACAAGTCACAACAGGGTCTGTTTCATAGTATGATAGGCTCAGCCACTATCGAGGCGGTCCCAGGATGAACGGCGACCTAGTCCTTTTACTACCCTAGGGCGGGGATCCATGAAGAGCCATGGGAAGCCTAGGGAGCGATCCGGGACCGAACAGGCGTAGGCTGGAGGGGCAGCGGGGCGGAAGAGCAGCCGGGCAAGAGACCCTCGCCCCCATGCGCTGCTTCTAGAAGGCTGCAGCCTGGAACTGGTCGAGGTCTCTAGATTCTCTCTGATCTGGTGTGAATCACTAATCCCGCAACATGCCCATTGTGGACGGGGTGCGATGAGAACAGGGCAGCAAGCTGGGTCAGATGAAGTTAGATTCTTCCGAGGTACCGTACATATGGGGTGGTACGGGACGCACCTGTCCGTACTCCGTACTGTGTACGGAGTCCATCGCTGCCTCAACCAGGCCATGACTTCATGCGTCAGTGCGATACCAGAACCAAAAGGGACTCGGCTCTGTGTTTAGTATAGGTCCCCTAAGCCATGGGGTCCGAGCTTGGCAGTCCAGGCCCCAGCCCCTATTGATCAACAAGAATAGGCACTAGCGAGTTTCCACGGCTGACGAGCTGGGTGCCTCATCGTTTTGGCTTCAGTTACGGAGTCTTGTGATGCTGTTCTCAGGAGATCCAGAAGAAGTGACGTTCTCAGATCTATATCGTCTGATCGAGGTGTATCGCGGCGTCCTGGAGACGGCACGCGACCCCTGCTTACGCGGGCACGATCTGATTGGCCGGCAGAGCCTTGGATCGGGACGGCCTGCGTCGCCATGCATGTCAGCAAAAGCTTGTCCGCGGAGCCCGCGACGTCTTCTCCAACCTCTCGGATGGATTATGTATATAGCAACGCCATCTCCTCCTGCGTGCTCCGCAGATGAGATCGAAACCCGGGGAAGCTCCGACGGAACCAAACTCCAGACCCCAACCTCCACGCGTTCTGTGGAGCAACGGTGTGGAGGGCTGCGTACGGTCTTTTGAACGTCCCATGGGTTGACTTTGAACGAGCGGTCGCTCATTTGATCTTCCCGTCTTGACTGTCTGGAGATTGGGGTCCACGGATCTCAGACCGTCATTTCATCTGGATACTTGACAAGGGCTCCTCTGGCCGTGGACACTGACGGTGAAGAATAAAAATCAGCTCTGCGAGTAAAAAAGACATATATCATTCCCCACCAGCTCGTACTGGTATCACGAAAAGAAGAGGTGGTGCATCCGAAAAGATGCCCAATGAAACGCAAACCGCAAATCCTGTAGAATAGGATGGGGAGAGGTAGAGCCATGCTCCACTGTTGGCATCCTCTTTCCCAACATCCATCATCTTAACAAGCATGTAAAGGTTCCTGTAATACGTCGGTCCATCTATCTACCTAATCTATCTGGAGAATAAAAGCACAGATAAGACAAAACAAGACAGACACATCACTACCTACTTACCTTAGTACCTCACCAACCTAACCAACTGTCCTTAGGCACTGACAATTCACTCCCAAGCTGTTCAATCACTCAAATCGATTGGTCCAATTAAACAGGGCCCCAGGAGAACATTATCGGAAAGCAACACTTGATCCACTCCCTCACGTTGGATCACCAGGTACTCCCGTCTAGGATACGGGAGGTAGAATTGGATTCTGATGAGGTGGCTAAAGAAGACGAGTTGGGGAGGGAGGGGGGGGGGTTTATAGAAGCAGGTTTTCCTTGGGGCTTGACTCTTTCTACCCGAATTGGCAAGAACCACCCTGAGTTCTGACGGTGCACATTCCTCGGGTCAGGTCAGAATAGGTCAGATAAGACATATCGGATAGATGTGGAGCAGGAAAGAAGATAGAAGTAAGGCTACGGTGCCTACCTACTTAGTGTCATGTTTCTTCTTCCCTGCTGCTCAGTTTAGTGAGTGGATGCGTGATCGTTTCGAACTATGCTTGGGGGTTTTCCCGGCTGCTGTACAGGGAAACGCGGAGAAGGGGTCCCGCGGTGAGGTATTCAGGTATGGCTACCTGGATCTACAAGGTCTATAGACTAACGATGTCCCACGACGGTGGTTCAAATGGGAGTATCAAAAGGAGCAGTATTGTCCATCTGACGATATTCCATTCAATTCCCAACTGATGATCGATATTATGCAACATGGCCTGATGGATTCCCGTCATTACCTGCCCATGACCCCAAAAGACAAGGCAGTAATATGTACAAGAAAACAAAAATGGTATCCGTAGACAAATACCCTTTCGCAGCACAGCTGCCAAGAAACCCCTCTGAAAACAAACAAAGAAAAAAAAAGGAACTTGAGTAATCACATTCATACACCATGCAGCTCGGCGATCCGACCAGGATCACTCGCTCCCTTCCTCGTTCTCTCCCTCCTCCTCGCTGCTTACTTCCTGTCCCTCGGCGATCGCCTTCTCCCGCCGTTTTCTCGCCCGCTCCCTCTTCTTCTCGAGCAGGCGGTTCAGCTTCTTCGCGACGTTGAACACCCCGCTGGTACCGGCCCCGCACGCCGCACAGTTCGGGTTCTTCCGGTACCGCTGCAGGGCGCACGACTCGCAGAAGTAGTGCCCGCAGCGGGTGACGATGGGGTTCGTGTACGGCTTGCGGCAGATGATGCACGCGAAGGGGATGTTCTCGAGCTCCTCGTCGTCGCTGTCGTCCTCGTCGTCGTCAGCCGCCTTGGCGCCCTCCTTGTTCTGCGACGCCACGGTCTGGCCCGTGAGCTTTTTGCCCTTGGTCGCGATCTCCCAGTCGCGGTCGAGCTCCCAGCCTTGCTTGTAGTCCTCGCGCGCGTGCAGGAACTTGCACGAGTCGCCGAAACCGCAGAACCCGGTCTGCTTCCAGTCCTTGCACACGTCCGGCGCGTAGTCGATGACGGTGACCGTCCGGACGTTGGTGGCGGTCTTGACGGGGCCGAACTTCTTCTCGGGAGCGTTGGGGTTCTTCTGGATGAAGGACTGGTAGTTGGCGATGCCCTTGTATGTGCCGTCTGGCGCGGAGGGCGTCGTCGTGTTGGGCTGCGCCCTGGTTTTGCCCAGCAGGTTCTTGGCGCTCAACTCCTCCTCCTCGTGCCAATTCGAATGTTTCGTCGCATCGTTCGTTGCGACCAACGGCGCTGCCGAAGGAGTGGTCGCCTCCTCTGACGCATCCTTCCGCGTCTGGTTGTCGGTGGAAGATGCCGTCACGGCGGCATTCTTGCGCCTTCGCTTGATCGCGCGGCCCTCCTCGTCGTCCGAGGACGCGAAGCTGGAGTCGGAGTCGGAGGCCGGGGGTGGCGAGGCGGCCTTCTTGCGGAAGCTGGACTTGGCCTTGGCGGAGCGCTTCTTGAAGGTGACTTGGGGGACGTCAGCAGCAGCCTCGACCTCCTCAGCCATGGTGGACGGGATGTGAGGAGGCGCGGGAGAAGCAGTGGTCTGGTGAAGGACTGCTCGAGGTGTCCATCCGAGATGACTTCAGAGAGACATCACGTGATATACACGGTATTTATGTAAGCGATCCCTCACGTGACGGCACGGGCGGCCGAGGCACACGCGTCTCTGTTTGCGTGCTGGGCAGCGCCATCGTCGATCGACGAAGACGACGGCGATAGATCAGAGGACAGGGCCCCTGATCGGGCGACGTGGAGGCCGCGGCTCCGGTGATGTCTGGCGCTGCCCGCTAGTCGAGTCGATGATCCTCGCCCGGGTAATGCCCAACGGCGAAGAAACACGGCGGCGCCCTGCCCGCCCGCACGGCCCCTGGAGGAAATGAAGCGCGGCGCGCCGTCTCCGCCAGCACCACCGCCAGCTCTCCCTCCCTTCCTTTTCTCCCTGCTCCCTGCTCCCACCCCGCCCAACGAGTCGATCCCCCTCGATCTCGTTGTCGCACGTCTCTCTTTTTTCTTTTTCCTCAGCGTCTCTTTTCCCATGTTCACAGCCGCCTAGCTGGCCCGTTGACCGTCTGCTCGTGTTGTCTCTGCTCTTCCGTCCCCTCCTTCTGCAAGCGTGGAGCGCCGGTTGCCTGGCTGCTGCTCTGTCGGTGTCGTCCCGGCTGCGCGTCCTCCAGCCCCCTTCTCGACCGCCACCCTGGACAAGCCACGACGCGTCCGATCTCCCAGCAACGAGCCCGATCGAGCGTAGGTAGCCTGCACCCACTCGGCCCTTCTGTGTTCGGCGCAGCGGCCCGTCGGCCACGGTCCCGACGTGTGCGCTTCCTCTTCCGTTTCCCAGTACATCGATCCGAGTAGAACGTCGACCATTCCCGCTTGCCGACGTCGACGGGGGGTGTTCGACAGAGACAGAGCGGCAGGTCGGACGATGGTCCTGGTCTGAGACGCAGGACGGGAAGAACAAGGAACGAGACGACCTTCGGACCTCAGCGGTGGAGGATCCAAGATCCCCGCGGACCCGCGATTCGAGGATGGCGACTTCTCTTGCCGATTCGTCGACCGATCGAGCTCCCGAGCTGACCCAAGGAGAAGGAGAGGGAGCGGGTGACGGCCCGTACTCGCCCGCGATGGACGACCCGTTCTTCTCCGACGCGGGGGAGCCCGCTGCTCCTCAGTCGCCCCGGTACCTCTCCTTCGACACGCAGCTGCTCAGCCTGGATGCTGCGTCCCCGTCGCAGGCCAAACGCGCTCTCGAGGCGCACCTGGAGGAGACGGAGCGGAGGCTGCAGGAGGCTTCCCGGATCGGTACTGCGCTGATCCAGCAGCAGAAGGAGCTCGAGGACAGGCTAAGGGAGGTCGAGCGGCAGCAAGATGAAGAGGAGATTGGGCCCGAGCTCCGTCGCAAGCTCATCGACCTGGAGAAGGAGTACAATGAGATCGGTCGAGAGAGTGCGCGAGCGTTTCTTGCACCGAAGCGGCTGGTCAGCAGCGAGGAGGGCTGCCCGGGAACCCCCTCCTTCGACCCAAAGGTGCGTCCTCTATTCACTGCCGGAGATCCTCTACTGACGATGCTAACCACTTGTCCAGTCACCTACCAGCCCGGCGTTCTCCAGCCATGACATCAACACTCCTACCAGGATCAGTGTTCCCTCGTCCCGGAAACAGCGCAACAAGGCATCAAGCCGCGTCCATGACATCGAGTTCGCGACCGAAATCTCCACATCGCTGCTCGCCCAAGTCCGTCAGTTGCAAGCCCTCCTGGCAGAGCGTGAAGAAGCACTGAAGGCTCTGAATCTGGAGAAGGCGCGACTGGAACTTGAGGCGGAGGGGTTTTCGCAGCGGATACGAGCGCTTGATGAGAGCGAGCAACGCTACAAGGACGAGAACTGGAGTCTGGAGACGCAGACACACGAGCTCATGGCTGCCATAAGGGAGGCCGCCGACCGAGAGAATCGCCTCAACAGCAGCCTGAACGCTGTGACGGCCGAGAAGAATGCCCTCCAGCGAGAACTCGAGGACTTGAAGCAGGTGAACGGTAGGCTGCTCGAGGAGCAAGCGGCCGCCCAGAAGGCGCATGACGCAGAGACCCATCTTCTCCGCAGGAGCTTGAATGCCGGAGATGCGGAACGGCTCAGTCTGCAACAGAAGGTTGAGGAGTTGACATCGCAGAACCAGGAACTGGCCAAGGCGGTCGCTACCTTGCAATTTCGGCGGCAGCAGGAGGCTGAAGCTCCCCGGGACGTGTCTCCCGATACGGAGGACGACGTTCCTGACCAGGAAACCCCGGAGAACTCACCACCAACTTCGCCCAACAAGCCGACTCCGACTCCCCGCCATGGACATCTGGAGACGGAGACGCTCAAGAGTTCTCTCGGTCACGCCCACCGTATGATCCAGAATCTCAAGAGCATCATCCATCGGGAAAAGACCGAAAAGATTGAGCTGAAGCGCATGCTGCAGGAGGCCCGGGACGAGCTGGAGCAACGCCGCCGTGAGCCACCAGGCGTTGCAGTTACGGCCGGTGTCAAGCGTCCGAAGACGAAGGCCGTCGTCGAACCGCTCAAGAAGCCTCCGAGGCCGGAGATGCTTGGTGCCGCAAGGAGGGGCAAAACCGAGACTATCCAGTTTGACGAGCCGGACTGGGAGGACCATACCAGTGAGGAGAGCCCCACGCGTGCTGCAGCGTCAAGATCCGAAAGCATCCGCTCGCCTGAGCCTTCAACCGAGCAGAGTGATGTTTACCAGACTGCTACGGAAGCCGACGATTCCTTTGAGACCGCCAATGAGCGCGAAACGACTACCGAGAGCGAAGCCTTCCAGACTGGCCTTGAGAGCCTGGGTGACGACAGCGCTGATGAACTCACCGAGACTGAAAATCGAGGAGGCAGGCGTCAAGGAGGGACTCTACGTGGCAGGATGCCATCCTCACAGTCACTGGCACAAGCTGGGGACCGGATCTCACCCGAAAGCACGGCCTCCACATCCCCCGAGGATGAGGAGGAAGAAATGCAGGCTCCACCGACACCAAAGACCCCAGTCCAGTCGCAGACTGCTCGATACCGTATGAAGATGAACAGAGGTGCCATGAGACGAACCCGTCCTTCTGGCGAGGCACCTATGGCATCCGAGAGCGACCTTCTCAGCGTGCGAGATTCGCCGGCAAGCAGCTTCCGTCGAGACTCTGTAGCAAGCAGCTTCCGCCGGAATTCCGTGGCGAGCAGCTTCCGCCGGGATTCTGTTGTCCCCGAAGGCCAGAGCCTGTTTGCGGAGCTCGGAGGGATTGGCAGCCCGGGCAATGAAGGGGACTTTGGCACTCCTGGGCGGTACGACACGGCCTCCCAGGCTTCCACGCCGCGGATGTACCCAGTGTCCGATCCGAGAAGGATGTCCGAGGCTTCAATGATTCCTCCGCTGTCGTCGAGGCCTCTTATGGTCGACTCGGGGATGATGACAGAGCCTTGGGAACCGTCAATTCAGGCTCACGCTAGCACTCTGAACGACGATGGGCCCGCTATGCCTACCGCGCCCCGGACCCCGCAAAGACGGTCTACGGGCAACCTATTGCCCGCATTGGAGACCAAGGACCTGCCTAAGCTGGTGAACTCGTCGACCCAGTGGACACCCCTGAGGTCGTCAACTGGACCGAACGGTGAGCAGCTGACTACCGTCCCGACACCGCCAAAGATGATATGGGACGAGTCAACCTCAGAGGTAGAAAGGGGGGCGTCGCCCGAGCAGGATTCGGGACGGGAAGTTCCTGAGCCTCCACGACTGGAAGTGTCACCGATCTTTTCCGAGGAGACCGCACCAGCAACGCCGACTGCGTCGGAGTTGACGATATCATCTATCCTCGCTCAAACGACCGAGCCTGTTCCACCGAAGCTGCCGGAGCCAGAGGCTGCGGCGTCTGTTGACCCGATCTGGCGGGAACTTGCGGTGTCGTCGATTCGCTCTGAGCATACCGAGCCTGTGTCACCGACGTTACCAGACATCCGCGTACAATCAGTTCCTCAGCTCTCGTTCTCCACCATCCACTCAACGGAGACGGTTCCGATTGAGCCGGCCAGGGCTGCTATTGAAGGGAATGCTGTCTCTGCTGGCACTCGGGATGACTCTCCTGAGAGACCTCCGACGGCCGTGCATGCAAAGGAAAAGGCGCTTCCCGCGCAGGGCAACGCCCGCCAGGATGCCGCGACTGATACAGATGACCTGGAGGGAGGCGCGAAGACTCGGTCGAGCAATGCGGACCATGGCGCTCAAACGATCCTGTCTTCCAAGCAGATCGACCAGCTCCTCATGGAACGCGATGCAGCTCGCTCACAGGCTCTTGCAAATGCCACCGAGACGAGGGATGGAGTGGTCAACGCTTCGGCTTCGTCTTTCGCGACGCCCAAGAAGCCCGGCAGCGCGAACAGTCAGAACTCAAATGCCACAAGCCATCCGCCACTGCCTGCTGATCACAAGCAAGCCATCGCGGTTGAGAACGCTCAGAGCTCTCCTGGATCGATGGGTCCTCCTCTTGCACCCGCCTCAGCGTACAGGACGAACACGCAGACACGACCACGTACTCCAAACGATTCGCAGACCGGTTCTGTCAAGACCGTCACCACCGTGCGTGCAAGAAGACGTGGAAGCCAGACTTCTCGGAGGTCATCTGTGTCATCCTTCGCTTCCGAATTGGATGATCGGTTCAACATGCGCTCTGATACAATGCACAGTCAGGACTACAGCAGCGGAACTGATCCTCGGATGATCCAGGCCATAACTCAGACAATGATCGGCGAGTTCCTCTGGAAATACACCCGCAAGACCGTCTCGGGCGAGATGTCAAATACTCGGCACCGACGATACTTCTGGGTCCACCCGTATACGCGCACTCTGTACTGGAGTGAGCAGGATCCTCAGACGGCCGGAAAGGCGGAGCTCAAGGCCAAGAGCGTTGCAATTGAGGCCGTTCGGGTGGTCGCTGACGACAACCCCTATCCCCCCGGCCTGCACCGCAAGAGCTTAGAGGTTATCACTCCCGGTCGGAGGGTCAAGTTTACGGCCGCAACTAGCCAGCGACACGAAACTTGGTACAATGCACTGTCGTATTTGCTGCTGCGTAGTTCTGGCGAGGATTCGGAGGAGCAGGAAAATCACATCACGGCAGATGACATTGACGAGTTCAATCCTGGTTACCGTACCACTTCTCGTCAAACAGCCTCCCGGATGTCTCTCGCTTCACACAATAGCCGCACTCCTCGAAATACGACCAAGCACCGCGCAGGTTCCGCAATGTCCGCGCGACCCGCGGCGACTCCCGGGCGTGCCTCACCGGCTCTGAGTGCTCCGCCGCATGCTACGCCTCGTGCCTCGGACCAGGCACGTCTGAGCTCGACGTCTCGCCTGAGCGCCGTGTTCAACACGACTATAAGGACCTCATTCTCCGGCCGAAGAGGCAGGCATAGCCATGTTGAAGAGACTTATGACACGACCGTCGCAGACCATGACAGTGCCGAAGATCTAAGACAAGTTATCGAGAGACAAGAACGAGAGGCTGACCGCCTAGAAAATGTGCGCGCCTGTTGTGATGGTAGGCAAAGAAACCCTTTGATATCGATAAATAAACAACCATTTGACTAATTATAAATGAATCAGGCAAGCACGACGTCAGCTCCCTCTCGAGAACAAGTCGGTACAGCCCGAGGCTCAACCGACACTCTCACTCGTATACTTAATTGGGTCGAACGGTTTGGTATGGGTCCAAGGCTTCCTCGTTGAACGTGGATTTTTACATCTTCCTTTCCTTTGTCGAGTTCATGACTAGATCATCGGGCCAGACTGCGCTGTGACACTATCGACGAGTTTCCTTTGTGCCTTCTACGCTTACGTATTGCTCTCCTTTCATCGTCTCTTTTGACTGTCTCGCCATACGTCAGGAATAGCGTGTCGATCTATCTTGCCCTTGTCCGGGTCACGGGGGTTGCCTGCAATTTGAATACATTGCGGGATACCGATGCTGCCAGAAGCTGTTCCGTATTGCCGCTCGTTACCGCAAGCGACTCTTTTTCTCCTGGGAAATCATTATTTTTGTCGCCACTCCTCGTTGATGCTCCGTCTGACTTGTCTCCTACTTGCCTAATATCCGCTAATGCCTTGGAAAAAGGTGACCACATTTTTCCTATGTCCGATAGTCTTACAGCCTCTGAGATACTTGAGTCTTCCATTCTCTAATCATTTCTTTTTTTTCCAGCCTCACACTCCATTTCACTGTTCCGATATCTGTGCAAGAACAACTATCGCTGTATTTTCCACTTCTTTTTTTTGAATTACTGAATGAGAGCGACCTTGATGTGTTTGGACCTGGTGTTTCATTGTGTTGCTAACAATATATTGATACTGTCGGTCGCATGTCCTGTAGCTAGTGGACCATGCGCAGCTATCTATCTAATTAAGATGAATGTTCATTCACCGTGTCAGTTGTTTCTCATGTTCAACTATATGCTCGAGAGAGCAACAATTCGGTAGGTTGAACTTGTGCCTCGTAAGCTGCTGCGTCATGAATCCGAACAGCGCTGCGTAGGCGATAAAGTAGTAGTAACCTTGAAATGTTTCTAGAAGCTTTAACGTAATCCACAAGCGAGCCGCGCACCTCCTACGCGTTCTCTCATACTCAGTT